>Ga0209536_100017712_pt1 | contig 10070 bp, 8 predicted proteins | sample DeeMarSeWOR28_12_FD_187461 | JGI IMG/M metagenome (GOLD analysis project Ga0209536, IMG submission 187461) | Marine sediment microbial communities from White Oak River estuary, North Carolina - WOR-2-8_12 (SPAdes) (version 2) | ecosystem: Environmental > Aquatic > Marine > Intertidal zone >... | reverse complement strand
GCGAGAGTGGCGGAACTGGCAGACGCACTGGATTTAGGATCCAGCGCCCTAAGGGCTTGGGAGTTCGAATCTCCCCTCTCGCACCAGCGGTAATTGCAAAGGGTTGGCTCAGGCCTGGCTAACCTTTTTTTGGCTTTTTAGACCGTATTATTCACAGAACGGTTACTGCGAGCGCACATATGGCCGTGTAAACATCCGGGCTAGATATCTTTAAGGGTTGCCAGACCCCACTTACTATGATTATATTGTCGGGCGGTTCAGGCAGTGTCATTAAGGTAGCCCTAGCAGCCCGGATATTTCATCACGCCCCGGCGTGACTGCGACCGCGGATATGGGCGTCCTTCCGGGGTAGTTCTTTAAATTTTGTTACCAGCATGATAGTCTGATTATAGGATCGTTGACCAAAATCGTCTGGAAGGAGAAGTAGATCAGAGCCAAATGAAAGTGTCCATAGAAGAGATTAGTGAGATCGCCCGTAGGCTGCACGTCGAACTACCTGAAGATAAGGTAGCTCATCACCTTAAAAAAGCATATAACCAACTCAGCCGCACTGCTAAGATTAAAGGGTTTCGCCCGGGAAAGGTGCCGTTGGCCATTCTCAAGAGGCACTACGCAGATCAGGTCAGTCACGAGGTGGGATTAGAACTAGTCAACGAAACGTTGATGGAAGCCTTGGAGCAGACCGGGGTGCAAGCCATTTCTCAGTCTGACTTAGACAGAGAACCGTTACAAGAAGGCGAACCTTTTCGCTATTCATTTCAGGTGGAGGTGCAACCGGAAATAGTCGTTAAAGATTATCAAAAAATTCCGGCGCAGCAACAGCGATTAATCATCACCGATGAGGAGGTTGACGCCGAGTTGGAGCTTCGTCGGCAAACAAACTCCCATCTCGAATCTCCCGAGGAACCCCGACCTATAAAGCAAGGAGACCACGCAGTCCTTGATTTCGAGGCCTTTGTTGAGGGTAAGCCAGTACCTGATGGCCAAGCCAAGGGTTTTCACCTGGAGGTGGGTAGTAATCGTTTCAGCCCAGAGTTTGAAAACCAGCTTATCGGTGCCAGCATGGGCGCACAGCGAGAGATCGAAGTTACTTTTCCGCCCGACTATGGCAACCCACATCTCGCCGGTAAGGATGCCACCTTTCAGGTGGAGATCAAGGACATTAAAGAGAAAGTGCTCCCAGAGCTTGATGATAGTTTTGCTAAGAATATCGGTGAATTCGAGAGCCTGGAAGATCTACGCGGCGCCGTACGTCAGGATTTGGAAGGCAGCAAAAAGAATCAACTAGACGGTGAGGTCTGGGCCCAGATCCAGGATGAACTGATCAACCGCAACCCCTTTGAAGCCCCTCAGAGCATGGTGGAACAGGAATTGCAAAGAATGTTGGATACCATTCTTTACCGTTTGGAAGCCCAGAATATTACCTTAGAACAGGTTGGAATGGACGAAAACACCTTCAAGGAACGCAACCGCGACGCTGCTGAAAAAAAGGTTCGAATCACTTTCCTCCTGGAAAAAATAGCTCTTCAAGAAGGTTTTGAGATCAGTGATGAGGAGCTGGATCAGGGGCTGCGCAGGTCCGCAGAGGACATGAATCAACCTTTTGAACAAGTGAAAGATTATTACCAGAAAAGCAACGTTATGGAGATGTTCCGACGCAGTTTGCTGGAGGAAAAGGTCATTAATTTCCTTCGGGAGCAAGCTAATATTACCGAGGTGGAGGCAGTGGCCACTGATCCCGAGGAAGATAAAATCAAAAGAGAGGAAAGTTCATGACCTTGATACCCATCGTCGTAGAACAGAGTAGTCGGGGAGAGCGTGCCTATGACATCTACTCGAGACTGCTCAAGGATCGCATCATTTTTCTGGGAACAGCGGTGGGTGATGAGGTGGCCAATTTGATTATCGCCCAGATGCTTTTTCTAGAATCTGAGGATCCGGACAAGGATATTAACTTCTATATCAATTCGCCTGGAGGGCTAGTTACCTCCGGCTTGGCCATCTACGATACCATGCAATACATCAAGCCTGATGTGGCCACCTTATGTTTGGGCCAGGCTTCAAGCATGGGGGCTCTTCTGCTGGCGGCAGGGGCCAAAGAGAAGAGGTTCTCGCTTCCTCATTCCCGCATTCTCATTCATCAACCCCTGGGTGCCTTCCAAGGCCAAGCCACTGATGTGGAAATCCAGGCTAAAGAGATCCTGCGAATGCGCGAGAAGTTAAATGACATTTTGGCGCTCCACACCGGCCAATCCTTTGACAAGATTCAGAAGGACACCGACCGGGACTTCTTTATGAGCGGTGAGGAGGCCAAGGAATATGGAATCGTGGACCAGGTGATTGTGGAACGCGAGATTCCCAAAGAAGATGACAACAAGAAAGGTCCCAAAGAAGCCCCGAAGAGCAAAGGTGAGTAGAGAACCCATTGAATATAACCTCTGTTCTGCTATAATAGTCATGGCGCACGAAGAGAGGACGTAATAGGAATCTGGAGTGACATTGGTCTCCCAAGGAGGATGAGATGACGAGGAAGAAGGATGACCGGGGCGGAGATCTGGTCTGTTCATTCTGCGGTAAAAGCCAGGATGAGGTCAAAAAGCTGATAGCTGGTCCTACTGTATACATCTGTGACGAGTGCATCGAACTCTGTAATGACATCATTGCGGAAGAGTTTGAAAAGGAAGAAGCTGCAAAGTTAAGCAGTGTGCCCAAACCCACCGAGATCAAGGAAGCCATTGACGATTATGTCATCGGCCAGGAACGGGCTAAGAAAATTCTCTCGGTGGCAGTCTATAATCACTACAAGCGTATTGAGTCCCGGGCAGAAATGGAGGATGTGGAAATCCAGAAGAGCAACATACTCCTGATCGGCCCTACTGGATGCGGCAAGACATTGTTGGCTCAAACTCTGGCCCGCATTCTTGACGTTCCTTTCACCATTGCCGACGCCACCACCCTCACAGAGGCGGGTTACGTTGGCGAGGACGTGGAAAATATCATTGTCAATCTGCTCCAGGCCGCTGATTATGATGTGGAGAAAACCTCCCGCGGCATCGTCTACATAGATGAGATAGACAAAATTGCTCGTAAAGCGGACAGCCCCTCCATTACCAGGGACGTTTCCGGTGAGGGTGTTCAGCAAGCGCTGCTGAAGATCCTGGAAGGCACCATTGCTAACGTCCCTCCCAAGGGAGGTCGCAAGCATCCACAGCAGGAATTCATCAAAATTGATACCACCAACATTCTTTTCATCTGCGGCGGCGCTTACAACAACTTGGAAGGCATAATCAAGTCACGCATCGGCGTCAAGGCCCTTGGATTCGCCGCTGAGATCAAAAAACGGGAAGAAAGAAAACTAGGAGACATCCTGGTTCAGGTCCAACCCGAAGATCTCATCAGATTTGGCATGATTCCCGAGTTTGTCGGACGACTTCCAGTGGTAGCAACACTGTACGAACTCACCGAGGACGAACTGGTCAAGATCATGCTGGAGCCGAAAAACGCGCTGGTGAAACAATACCAGAAACTTTTTGGTATGGAGAACGTGGCTTTGCGCTTCACTGAGGGGGCCCTGCAGGCGGTGGCCCTTGAGGCCATGAAGCGGAACTCGGGGGCCCGCGGACTGAGGAGCATCCTAGAACACATCATGCTGGATATTATGTATGAAATTCCTTCCCAGCCTGATATTCGCGAATGCGTTATAAGTGAGGAGGTAGTAACAAACAGGGAAACGCCTCTGCTACTGTATGAAGGCAGCCTGGAATCAGCCTGAGAGCATTCAAGATTGCGCTCAGACAATCCGTATGGCTTGCGGGACCTTAGACTGCGAGCTCTTATAAACCTGTGAAGGCTAATCGCGACATACAGCGTGGCCTTTTCTTTAATGGAAGAGAATAAAGGTTAACATGTTTAAGAAAAATCGTGAAAATACCCCATCGTTAGAAGCAGCCGGGCTCCATGAATATCCGCTACTGCCGCTCAGAGACATTGTGATTTTTCCCAGTATGGTGGCACCACTTTTCGTTGGTAGGGAAAAATCGATCAAGGCTCTCGAGCACGCCATGGGCGAGGGCAAAACTATCTTCCTCGCTACCCAGAAAAAAGCCAAAACGGATAATCCCACGGAAAAGGATATTTTTCGCACGGGTTCGGTGGCAACCATTCTGCAATTGCTGCGCTTGCCGGATGGCACGGTGAAAGCTCTGGTGGAAGGAAAAAGCCGCGGCAAAATTGCTGAATTCTTGTCAAACCCTGACTTTTTTATGGTTCAGGTGCAGGAAATAGCCGAAAGGACCGAAGAGACTGTTCAGATCGAAGCTTTGATGCGCAGTACCAGTCGGGCCTTCGAAAAGTACGCCAAGTTAAACAAAAAGATATCCCAAGAAATGGTTCTCTCGGTTTCCTCCCTTGAGGAACCGGGTAAATTGGCCGACACCATTACCTCCCACATGCCTTTCAAGATCGAATATAAGCAGAAACTGCTCGAAGCTATTCGTCAATTCGAGCGGCTTGAACTGCTTTATGCTTACATCAGCGGTGAAATTGAGATCATCCAGACAGAGCAACGCATTAAGGGCCGGGTCAAAAAGCAAATGGAGAAGACCCAGCGGGAATATTACCTGAACGAACAGATGCGCGCCATTCAGAAAGAGATGGGCGAAAAGGATGATTTTCGCAACGAACTCGCTGAGTTACAGAAGCGTATCAAACGTAAGCGCATGTCGCGCGAAGCCGCTGGCAAAGTGCGCGCCGAGTTCAAAAAACTCAAATTAATGTCGCCCATGTCCGCTGAGGCCACAGTGGTGCGAAACTACATCGACTGGCTTCTCTCTCTGCCGTGGTACGAACGCACCAAAGACAAGCTAGACATCGATCAGGCCACAAATATCCTGGAAGAGGACCACTATGGCCTTGAAAAACCGAAAGAGAGAATCCTTGAATATCTGGCGGTTCAAGCGCTGGTGAAAAAGATCAAAGGCCCTATCCTCTGTTTCGTGGGCCCCCCTGGGGTGGGTAAGACCTCGCTCTCCAAATCGATTGCCCGTGCTTTGGATCGTAACTTCATCCGCCTTTCCCTGGGTGGGGTTCGAGACGAGGCCGAGATTCGTGGTCACCGACGCACTTACATAGGAGCCCTGCCCGGAAAGATCATCCAGAGTCTCCGCAAGGCCAAATCCAATAATCCAGTTTTCTGTTTGGACGAGGTTGATAAGATGAGCATGGACTTCCGCGGTGATCCGTCAGCGGCATTGCTGGAAGTTCTCGACCCAGAACAGAATTTTGCTTTCAACGACCACTACTTGGACGTTGATTATGATTTGTCCGAGGTCATGTTCATTACCACCGCCAACACCCTGTACACCATCCCTCCGGCACTGCAGGACCGCATGGAGATCATTCGCTTGCCGGGTTACACTGAGTTTGACAAACTCCACATTGCCAAACAATTTTTGGTCAAGAAACAAAGCGACGCGAATGGGCTGAAACCTGAAAATATCAACTTTTCGGACGGCGCCATCTATGAGATCATCCGCCGCTATACCAAGGAAGCCGGTGTACGGAACCTAGAGCGGGAGATCGCTTCGGTCTGTCGCAAAGTAGCCAAAGAGGTGGTCAAAAGAGGTCCTGAGACCGAGGTCAAGATAACCGAGAGAAGTATCGCCAAGCATCTTGGGGTACCCAAATACCACTACGGCCGAGCCGAAGAGAAAGATGAAATTGGCCTTGCTGTTGGTCTGGCCTGGACCGAGGTTGGTGGAGAACTGCTAGGTATCGAGACAGCCATCATGCCCGGTAAAGGCGGCCTTACCATTACAGGCAAGCTTGGCGAGGTCATGCAAGAGTCGGCCCAGGCTGCCCTTACTTACGTGCGCTCCCGCGCTGCAGCCCTGGAGCTCGACCCAAACTTTTACAAAAAACTTGATATCCACGTTCACGTGCCCGAGGGTGCCATTCCCAAAGATGGTCCCTCCGCTGGCATCACCATGGCCACGGCCATTGCCTCTGCCCTGCTCAAAGTACCCGTCCGCAGAGATCTTGCCATGACCGGTGAGATAACTTTGCGAGGACGAGTACTACCAATAGGAGGGTTGAAGGAGAAGGTTCTGGCAGCACATCGAGGACTTATTAAGAACGTGTTGATTCCCAAGGAAAATGCCAAAGATATTAAAGAAATTCCTGGAAAGATCCTAAAAGATCTTGAACTTATAATGGTGGAGCACATGGACGAAGTGCTCAAACAAGCTTTAGTGGTTGACGATCCTGACAAACTTTTCGCCAGACTTGTAGAAGAAGCCGAAGAGGTTTTGGTTCCTCCTGAAACTCCCGAAGCCTCGGAGGAGATAGTGGCCCATTAATAAAAACCTTGGCCTTCGGCTGGTGAACGTCCAGATCAGCAAATCGAGCGCCCAACCGCAAAATGCGGTTGGGCGTTGTCATTTGAGAAGCGTCAGTCGTAGGTTGTCCGTCGTCCGTTGCACATATGCCATTGGATTCTGTTCGAGTGATGCAACGGACCACGGACCATAAAGAGAATCCCCTTGACAGAGGGACGATGACCTGTTAAGGCCAAGACATACAAGTGGGCGGGTAGCTCAGTGGGGAGAGCACCGGCCTTACAAGCCGGGGGTCGCAGGTTCAACTCCTGTCCCGCCCACCAGAAAAACAAAAAGGATTAGGATTTCTCCTAATCCTTTTTTTCATTACTTCTTCAGCTGGAGCTTCAGTAGATTTATTGGCTGGAGTTTTTCCTATTTAACTTCTAAGGACACAGCACAGAGCAGTCATTTACTGCTCCAGATCCTCAAGATAAGACTCCAACATCTTAAGGTTAAATGACATTCTCTTTTTGAAGCGCTCATTCGCTGGTGAATCCATCTCGGTCTTGTGCTCGATTTTCTCGTAAATGAACTCCAGTGCTGACTTTACATCATGCCAACCTCCCATTTCAGCGGGTTCAACCGCTAGAGCCGATACCTTTTCTTCCTTAGCGGTGGAGGCCAATTCAATAACCAGAGTGTTCTTTGAGACTCTTCTCCCTCGCACTACCGTCTCTTCAGCTGCCTTCAGAGTTAGCCAATTATCTAAATCTCTTGGCAATCTAAGGAGCCATTTCTTTTCCATATCAGCTACCCCCTGATTATGATATAATTAGTACTAAATATATCATCAATGGATAATTGTCAAGAATAACTCAACTATTTGGTGGAATCTTTGGTCTTGCCAGCCGCTGGCATGGTTTCATCCAGGCACCTTATTAGCCTCGTTATTGCTGCAAAAACAGAATGTACATGTTGGATTTGGTGTTTGGCGATCCCATTTATTAGTCTTAAGCGGATGCAAGAGATCAGCTTATCTCGATTAACCATCTTACTTTGACGGTAAATGCAAGGGAAACCAGTAGGTATAATTCTATGCAGAACAGTAGAAATAGGTTCGTGACCTTAAACTTGCAGTCGCACCATTGGTTTTCGAGTATCAGATAATTTTCAAGCATTAATGAACTCGGCATTGATCTTGCTATCTTTACAAGTCTGACTTTGGGAAGTACTCACATAGGGCAGCGTTCGAGCAGCCTGAAACCATTAGGAGGGGCACCATGGCGGAAAAGATTTTGGTAGTTGATGACGAAAGGGAAATTATTGAATTATTAAGTATCTATCTAAATGAAGACGGATACGAAGTAATTGCGGCTTCAAACGGGGAAGAGGCAATAAGTCTAGCACAAGCGGAACACCCCCAGGTTATTCTCATGGACGTCAAAATGCCCGGGATTGATGGAGTCGAAACCTGCAAAAGGCTAAAAGGGGAGGAAAAAACCAAGTCAATTCCAGTTATCATGGTAACCGCATACCAGGATAGAGATGTAGAGGCATACCTAGAAGGCGCTGATGACTTTGTAAATAAGCCATTTGACAAGACAGAGATTACCTTCAGAATAAGGTCTATGCTCAGAATCAGCCATCTCAACGACGAATTGGAGAGAGCTATGGCCTACATTGATGAACTGGATAAAAATCTGCCTAAACGTTAACTGTTGCCCATTCGTAAGCCAACTTGTCTGACAAAAAGGCTTATTCCAGGCTAGGTTATCTAAGTATTAAAGGCTAAATAAGCCTTGTACAGGGGTTACTATTAGCTTAAAGATTGTACTCGCCTCAGATCATTGCCGGATATAATATCTCACCATAAAATTATCTGCCGCAAAAACTAATCAGTGGACTACAATGAACCCGGTGGTTTCTTGTCAAGTGAGCTAAGAGTCTTATCTTAACTATAGAATCCAGCCGCAGAGGGGGGGCAATGGTTTTTTTCTAATGCGGAAGTATGCTGGAGTAATGGGGTGGTGGAGCATCGCAAAATATCAAACTCCAAGCACCAGCTTTCAGGGTTTCAGGTATCGGGTGTCATTCACTTATCAGGTGTCATGAAAAGAAACATAGCAGCTAAAACCTGAAACCTGAACACTGAAACCTTAGCGAATGAATGCGGTCACAAAATCTGGGATAGGAGTACTATAGGTGAATGATCCCTTGAGTCGTCCAGACTCTCTCAACACAGACAAACCCAACACTACATCCTTTAGATCACAAACGGGCCCCATCTTTCTGTTGGCTGGGATTTTCTTTCTGAACTTCATCTCGAGGATCATTCTTGCCCCCCTACTTCCCACCATTGAAAGGGATCTAGCTGTTGGCCATTCTGAAGCAGGTTCTCTCTTTCTCTTGATATCAATGGGCTATTTCGTATCTCTTCTCGGATCCGGCCTGGTGGCCTCCAGGCTGATGCACAGCCGGACAATTGTCCTTTCTGCCACTGCCATTGCAATTGCACTTTTTGCTATTACCTTTAGCACTAGTCTGCTTGGCATTCGCTTGGGTTTGATCCTGCTGGGTTTGGCAGCAGGACTATATCTACCTTCCGGTATCTCCACCCTCACCTCTCTAGTTAGTCCTAATCAGTGGGGCAAAGCATTGGCCATCCATGAACTGGCCCCAAATTTAAGCTTCGTTGCGGCACCCTTGATATCTGAGGCACTCCTACTCTGGTTTCCTTGGAGAACCGTCCTAGCAGTACTGGGGGTAGCATCATTGCTGGCCGGGATAGTCTTCGCCCGCTTTGGCAGGGGCGGAAAGTTCCCAGGTGACGCCCCCAGTGTTGCATCCTTCAGAACTATTCTAACAAAACCGGCTTTCTGGATCATGACCGTCCTTTTCAGCCTGGGTATCACTGGCAGTCTGGGTGTGTATGCCATGTTGCCCCTCTATTTGGTGGCTGAGCGCTCCATAGATCAACACTTGGCTAACACTCTGGTGGCCTTTTCTCGTATCTCAGGCCTTGGTATGGCATTCTTGGCCGGGTGGGCAACTGATCGCTTTGGTGCCAGGAGAGTCATGGCGGCTGTGTTCTTTCTTACCGGAACGATGACCGTCCTGTTGGGGATAATAAAGGGCTATTGGATTGTGGTCATCGTTTTTTTGCAACCCATGTTGGCAGTCTGTTTTTTCCCGGCAGGTTTTGCCGCCCTCTCCTGTATAGGACCGCCCAGTTCCAGAAACGTGGCTGTGTCGCTGGCTATCCCCTTTGCTTTCCTCATAGGAGCCGGAGCAATTCCCACCGGCATAGGAGTAATGGGTGATACTTTTTCCTTTGCTTTTGGTTTTGCTTTAGTAGGAGTGCTCATACTGTTTGGTTTAATCTTATCCCTCACCCTCAAACTGCCCCAAGAGCACGAATGCCCAACAGGTCTGTCACAGTAGTGGTCCTCATCCACTCTAGCTGATAAGACGAGAGCCATATGCACAGCACTAGGAGCTAGTAAAGAATCCAGGCCAGAGGACCTGGCTGTGAGCTGCCCCAAAGGGGGCTTTAGAGGCTGTCCGAGAACTCTTGAATAAGTTGGCTTTTAATCTTGATAGTCACCGAAAACCCTTCACAGCAAAGAGTTAAGAACTCCCTCTCCTTTGACGGGAGAGGGCTCGCCCTGTTAAATGCCGCCTTTGGCGGCCCCTGCGCAGCAGGGATTTAACAGGGTAGAGGTGGGGGTGAAAAATTAAAGGTACATTCAGCTA
>Ga0209536_100017711_pt1 | contig 10071 bp, 10 predicted proteins | sample DeeMarSeWOR28_12_FD_187461 | JGI IMG/M metagenome (GOLD analysis project Ga0209536, IMG submission 187461) | Marine sediment microbial communities from White Oak River estuary, North Carolina - WOR-2-8_12 (SPAdes) (version 2) | ecosystem: Environmental > Aquatic > Marine > Intertidal zone >... | reverse complement strand
CAATACTGGCAGTCGTATGGCAGGGGGCCTGCGACCAAGATAGCTTCAACTGGTCATCGGGTGCTTCGAGGATCACAAACTGGCCGTTAAAAGCCGGATATGAGTTGCGAAATTCCATCAACCGCAATAGCCGCTGCACCACGGGTTTTTGAATTTCCACTTTAATTTCATCCAAGCTGTAATTGTGGCGGTTAATATCCCGACCGTTTTTGGTGCGCTCTACCAGCTCAATGTCGTTCTCTCCTGCCAGCAGGCCGACGTAGTAAACCTGAGGAAGGCCCGGCGCAAAAAATTGAATCGTTCGCGCAGCGATATACGAATCGTCATTGCACTCTAGTGCCGAGTAATAGGTGCAGTTGACCTGGTAAATATCCAGGTTCTGATATTCAGGACCCGAGTAAATTTTGCGCGTATTAGACCCTTTTTCATCTAGACCGGAAAGAGTCTTTTCAATTTCGTCGGGGGTCAGCAGGTCTTCCACGTCGATAACCCCAATACCGTCGTGCGTGTCAAGTGTGGTCAACTGCTGACGCGGGCAAATTTGAAGCCAGTGGCGCAAGCGTTCACTGCTGTGATGATACAGGGTGTGCAGGACCAGCATCGGCAGAGCAAAATCATAGGTCCAATAGCCCTTGGCCGCAAATTTCAAATGGTATTTATATTGTTCGTGTACCTCCGGTAACATAACCGTGTCAAAAGGGGTTACATATTCCTTAAGCCATTCCAGTAATTCCCAGATATCCGGTTCGAGAAAGAAGCAATTGGTTCCAACCCGGATGGTTGCATAAGCAATGGCGTCCATGCGGATCATTTTGGCGTTGGTCCGTGCCAGGCGTATCAAAAAGTCGCGGACCACTTCCTGGGTGACCGATGAACGCAGGTCCAGATCAATCTGTTCGTAGTCAAAGGTGCACCAGATTTTTTCCCGCGATCCATCTGCACGCTCGATGACGGTATACGGCGGCCGGGGTTTGCGCGTGTAGACTTTGGCCAGATCCTCTTCGCTAATTTCTCCGGTGGGGCTCAATTTGTTAAATGACAGGAACATGTCGGCATATTCAGAATCCGGGCCCTTTTTTAGATAATCCTGGAAAAAGACGGACTGGCGGGAGATGTGGTTTACCATAAAGTCGAATGTCAAATCAAAATCCCTGCCGATCATTTCGATATCTTCCCAGGTCCCGAAGGCCGGGTCGACCTCGTCATAGGTCAACGGTGCAAAGCCGCGGTCTGCCGACGAGGGATAAAATGGCAGAATATGAACGCCGCCGATCGCCTGAGTCAGATAGCGGCGTAAAACGTAATGTAGCTCGAGTAGATTGTTGCCCAGGCTGTCCGGATAGGTGATTAAATTTATTTTGTTTTGAAGCGTCATCTAATTGTTATCCTTTGCGAAGTGATTTTATTCACAGATTTCGTTGAAGTTGAAGATGAATCTTGATTGTTTTTAGAGATATGCCGCAGCATAATGGAGATTTAGAGTAAATAAGACCGAATTCATTGCAACAAAGCGATTATTTGTCAAGTATCGAATTGATATGGATTTTTAAGAGTCGTTTTTGACACCATATTTAGATCGGCATCTTCAACAGAAGCCAATTTACCGAAGAAATTAAAGGGTTTAACACCACGGTCGGGTATCGATTTCGAATTGACGGCCTAGTTTATATAAGTTATAGTTATAACATATAAATTTTCATATTCACATTTGGGTTCCGGCAGGTTCTTTCAGTCGCACCCAGCCGGCATTCCGCAAACAAATTCGGTTGGAGGCGACGGATCTCGCACAGAACGCGGAAGCATCGCTTTTCTGTGCAAACATCAAAAGTTTAATTAATGCCCGGGCAATCAGACAACGAAACGATAATAGCAAAGAAAAAGGCCCTAAAACTGCGGGTTCCCTTTGTCGATCCGCTGCGGTCTGCCATCGAACCGGCCGCGCTTAGCCTGCTGGCACCTGAAATGGCTATTCGGCGCAAGGCCTTGCCTATCCGCGTCGTCGATAATTTTTTGCTGGTCGCCATGCTGACACCGGAGGAGCCGGTCGCGATTAAAAGCCTGGAAGTGCTCACCGGATTCAAGGTTCGCCCCGCACTGGCCCCGAAAAACTCGCTTTCGACCGCGCTCAAAAGGTATTACGGCAACGGATACGGTGCCGGATTGAGTGATAAAAACCGTCAGCCGCAACCCGCCCCAAAAACCATTACCAGGAATACCGTAAAGGACAAAAACGGACCGTGCACCATTTCTGTCATCTCGAACAAGGGGGGTGTGGGCAAAACCCATGTTGCCATCAACCTGGCCTATAGTCTCGCCGGTAAGGGCGCCAAGGTTCTGCTCATCGATGCTGATCTGGGAAACGCGGACGTCTCAAACAAGCTGGGCACATTTCCGAATTGCCACCTGATGGACTTTCTGGAAAATAAAAAGAAGATGGAGGAGCTTATTTTCCCTACGGAGTATGGTTTTGATTTTATTGCCAGTTCGTATGGGGAATTTAAACTGGCAAACCTGTATTACGTCCAGAAGATTAAATTTATCAACCATTTTAAAAAAATAAGCCAGCGCTATCAATTCGCTATCTTTGACCTGGGGGCCGGCATTTCCCGGATGGTGATGGATTTTGCCCTGGCCGCTGTTAACACGATTATTGTGACCACACCCCAGGACTTTATCAGCGGCTATGCATGCACCAAAGCCGCTTTTTACCGATATAAAGAAATCGAGGAAAGTCTGGCCCAAAAGCTCTCGAATTACGAACCTCGATGGATCTTTACGCCGATGTTACTGATCAATCAGGTCAATAGGCTTCGCCAGGGATTCAACCTTTTTGATACCTTCACAAAAACAGCGAATGGAAAGATCAATTCGCGTGAAGGTAAATTTCGCATCAAAGCCGAATATCTGGGTGCCATCCCATATGAAAACGTCGCATTGCGGGCGGCCGAAACGAAAAAAAAGCCCCTGCTGCGCATCGCTCCTCGCACGAAGGCCGCCCGGAGCATACAACATATGTCCACACGATTTTTCCACCCTGATGCGACCTATGATCCCAGGGTTAAGTTCAAACAGCCATTGGCCCGTTTTGCAGCCATTCTCTCTCACAAAGATTAGTGCCTTTAAGAATGTTCGCAAAGGGAGGACAAAATAAATGAAAAAAACAGACAAGGATATTCAAATGCTGGGTCCACAGGCAGTCATGGAGGGCAGCCTTGTGTTTGAAGGCACCCTGTTTATGAACGGCCATGTCAAAGGTACCATTGAAAGCCGGGCCGGTTCGATTGTTATCGGCGAAGATGCTTTGATTCATGCCGACATTTTTGTGCGAACCGCCACGGTTAACGGGGAAATAAAAGGCACGCTCCGTGCCACGGAGCGCATTGAGCTTTACCCCCCGGCACGCGTGTATGGCGACCTGACCGCGCCGGTCGTTGTTATTCATGAAGGGGTGATATTTGAAGGCAATTGCGCAATCAAGCCCAAAGAAGATGCCGTCTATCAAACGGACCGGAAGCTATCAGCAAAGGCTGACAAAACAGCCGAACCAACGGAATCCACCGCCAAGTCAAAGGCGCCAGCCGGTTCCGCCAAATTGACAAACTAGAGATTTTCAATTTTCCATTTGGTGATGGCTTCGTTCAAGCTTTTGACCAGATTCTCGATTTCCTCGATCGTTTTCAGCGCGGCAACTCTCAAATTGACCCGCAGTTCGTTTTCATAGCGTCTTTTTTGCCGTTCCAATTCATCATCGATTTGCTCTTTACTCCAGGTCAGGTGAGATTTCATAATTTTACGACGGATCATGAAATCATCAAAAGAGTGTTCAAAGTCGCGCTCCAGGATGGAAATCATTTTGTCGATGGACGGTATTTGATAGGAGCCGGCCAGAATCTGAGCAAGCGACTCGCGCACCATCTGGCGGGCACAAATCCTGGCATCAGAAACGTAAAGCGGTGTTCTTTCTTTTTGCAGCGTTTTCATAGTGGCAAATAAAAATAATCATTAAATAATCGGCTGTCTAATTCGAATTCTGAACCCGGTTCGTGTTTGAATAAAGTAAAAAAAAATAAAAAAAAGCTTGACATGCCACATTGTAGTAGTCTATAACAGGACTACCCCACAGATCTATGCTTCAAAGCATACCTCTATGTCCTCCTCATCTGGCGACTCATATCCCCATGAGTCGCCATTTTCTTTTTGGATTCTGCATGGCTGTCGGCGCCTGTTTGAATCAATCAATATAATTGTTATCATTATTAAAATAAAAAAGAAACCCCCTTGTTCGGCAAATGAATTCGAAAATGACGATTTTGACAATCCCTGAGCTTTGAGATATATAGGGATTGTTAAAAAAATGTCCCGATCTGCTGTTTAACCGCTTTAAAGGAGGAGAGAATGAATCACAAAAATTGGGTGTTTCTGGCCTTCATCCTGGTGATTTTTGTGGCGTTTTTAGCGCCTTCATGCGCCAAAAAGGAATTAAAAACCGAAACCACAATGTCGGAAGAGGAAGCGCGCAGGCAGGCCGAAGAGGAAGCCAGGCGAAGGGAACTCGAACGCCAGGCCGCCATCAGGGAGGAATCTCTTAAAGAAGATGCGCTCAGAGCTGAAAGCGAAAGAATGCAAAGCTCCAGGGAAATATTCGAAAATGAGGATGTGTTTTTCGAATTTGACAGTGCCAGCTTATCGGTCGAAGCACAGGAGATTCTGCGAGCCAAAGCACAATGGCTCAGGGACAATCCGTCTGCCAGGGTTTTGATTGAGGGGCATTGTGATGAACGCGGCACAAATGAGTACAACCTGGCACTTGGCGATCGACGCGCTTACAGCGCCAAAGCCTTCCTGACCGACCTGGGTATCGATGACGCCCGGTTATCCATCATCAGTTATGGCGAGGAGCAACCGATTGACAGCCGGTCTATGGAAGAAGCCTGGGCCAAAAACAGACGCGCTCATTTCGTTATCAAGTAAGGATGCAGCCGCGCCTGCTATGCCAATGTTACGATCAGACCTGCAATCTATTTTTTTGCTAATCGCTCGCAATGGATAGGGCCCCATCACGTCTGCAAGCGTTTCGGTAATCTTATGACGGATCAATCTCAGCCGGCGGCATCAGCCCGACGCATTGCTTTTTTCATATCACCTCACGGATTTGGACATGCCGCGCGCGCAGCCAGTATCATGGAAGCGTTGGCGGCCATTGATCCCGCGTTTCATTTTGAAATTTACACCACCGTGCCGGACTGGTTTTTCAGGCAATGCCATTCCTTTACCTTCAAATATCATTATATGCTGACCGACATCGGTCTGGTTCAGCGAACGCCCTTTAAGGCTGACTTGGCAGCAACTGTTCGGGCGCTTAAACAGTTTTTACCCTTCGACCCGGCAAAGATTGCTGCGCGCGCTGAAAAATTGCGACAGCAAAATTGCGAGCTGGTGGTCTGCGATATCGCTCCGCTGGGTATCCGCATAGCACAGGAAGCGGGCGTGCCGTCGGTGCTGGTCGAAAATTTTACCTGGGACTGGCTATATCACGGCTACGGGGACAACGAGCTGAATGATTTCAATCTTTATTTGCAGCCGGTTTTTGCGGATGCCACCCATCACATCCAGGCGCAACCGGTCTGTCAATCCGCTCCGGCGGATTTATCAGCCACCCCGGCCAGTCGCAAAATTAAAATGAATTCTCATGAAATCCGGCGCCGGCTCGGATTGCCTGACAGTTGCAGGGTCGTTATGGTCACTGCCGGGGGAGCCCCCAAAAACTACAGCTTTATCGACAAGCTGAAAACGGTCACCGATATCCATTTTATCTTACCGGGCACCGCCGATATTGAATCCAGACGGGACAACCTCATTCTGCTGCCGGAGAACTCGGCTTATTACCACCCCGATTTGATCAATGCCGCAGATGCGGTCGTGGGAAAAGTCGGATATAGTACCATAGCCGAAATTTACCAGGCCGGCGTTCCCTTTGGCTACGTGGCCCGCCCTGAAAACCGTGAAATGCAGCCGCTGGTTGATTTTATCGAAAACCGGATGAGCGGCACGGCGATTGCGGAACCGGAATTTGTCAATGGTACCTTCATTGAACATCTGGACAACCTTTTAAGGATGCCCCGCACCCCGGGAAGCCGGCCCAATGGGGCCGATCAAATTGCAGGATTTATTGCCGCACTATTATAATAACTTTAAATTTCAGAAAGGAGCAAAAGACGCCCGATGCTGCGCCTGGGATTGTGCTGTCTTTTTCGAGAAGCACCGATTAAATTCAAACGGACTACTGCCAGATATCTGGCAACACAATCCCGCCGACGGCAACTGACATATCTTTCCGCAATATGCCTGCATAATGCGGATGCGCTTATGCGCGCATTGCAGTTCTGTGAGCAAAAGGGAATTGGCGGCTTCCGGGTGAACAGTCAAATATTACCCTTAAAAACGCACCCCACTCAGCATTACGACATCGAAGATCTGCCGGACAATCAAGCCATCCTGAAACAATTCCGGAAATGCGGCGCGTTCGGGCGCAAACACAATTTACGCATCAGCTTTCATCCGGATCAGTTTATTTTGCTGTCATCACCGGATTCAGGGGTTACCCGACGATCTGTTGCGGAGTTGACTTACCAGGCTGAAGTGGCTTCATGGATACGGGCCGATGTACTGAACATCCACGCCGGAGGGGCTTACGGTGACAAACGCCGGGCGCTTTCCCGCCTTGCGCGCCGTATTGAAAAACTGCCCGAGCGTGTGCGAACCCGCTTAACACTGGAAAATGATGATCGCATTTTTACGCCGGCCGATTTATTGCCGTTCTGCAAAAATACAGGTGTTCCTTTTGTATATGACGTCCATCATCACCGCTGCCAGCCCGACGGCATGCGGGTCGAGGACACCACCGCAAAGGCACTGGACACCTGGAACCGAGAGCCACTTTTTCATATTTCAAGCCCACTGGACGGGTGGAAAACAAAAAATGCCCGGCGGCATCATGACTACATCAACATAAAGGATTTTCCCAAACTATGGCTGGATTTAAACATTACCGTTGAGGTCGAAGCCAAAGCCAAGGAACTGGCGGTAATGAAATTAAGAAAAGATATCGAAAGTCAACACCGTCGCAAGCGAGCACAAAAATAAAAATCGATTTTAAACTTCGACAACGGTCGTCGAATGCGGGCGCTGCGCTTGACAAGCGAATGCATTCCTGCCAAATGTGATATTGTGGCAGGCCAGCAAGCGGCAACCGCGCCTGCCGAACAGGTGGGTCATCATAACAAAAACGAAACAATCCCAACAAACGAACAGGAACCCCAAACATGGATGATCTTTATATGCGTTTGGCCAAACAGCTGGAAAGCCTGACCATGGGTTACCCGTATACCGATGAACTCCTCGACCTGCTCCGGGAAATGTTTAGCCCGGCTGAAGCTCAGGTGGCTTTGGCCATCCCCAATGACCTTGAACCGCTGCAGGTCGTCAGCCTGGATACGATTGCAGCGCGTTCGGATCTGCCCCTTTCGGAAGTTGCCCAGGCACTGGATTCCATGGCCGGACGCAATATGTTATATACGGCGCCCACCGCAGATGGCGCCATCGGTTATGCCCTGCTGCAGGTCGGCTACGGACTGCCGCAGACCTTTTTCTGGAAAGGCAAACAGGATGATACCACCAAACGCATGGCCCAACTGGTCCTGAAATATTTTACGGTTCCAACCACCCAGAAAATTTACGGCGGTGTGCGAACCAAATCCTTTAAATACAGTCCTGCCAACAGAAGCATTGAGATTCCCATGCAGGGCGTCATGCCCAATGAACAGATCGGTCCGATTGTTGATGCGGCCGAAAAAATTGCCGTGGCCCATTGCCCCTGCCGTATGTCGGCAAAAATACTGGGCCGCACCGACTGTCCCCATAGCCTGGAAGTGTGCGTCAAATATGACGAAATGGCCCAATTTGTGATTGATAGAGGTCTGGCCCGCGAGATCTCCAAAGACGAGGCCCATCAGATTATGGCAGACAGCGAAAAGGAGGGGCTGGTTCATATGGTGGACAATGCCCAGGGGCAAATAAAACATACCTGCAATTGTTGCGGCGACTACTGCTGGAATGTCGGCATTATTCGGCGCCGCAAAATACCGCGCGACCAGCTGATGGCCGTCTATTTTATTCGCGAAACCGAGCTGGATGAATGCATTGGTTGCGGGGCATGCGCCGAAATTTGTCCGGTGGATGCAGTTAAAATGGTTGATGACCAACCCCGGGTGGATCTGGATTGGTGCATTGGCTGCGGTGTCTGTGCCGTTCAATGCCCGGCAAATGTCATTTCCATTAGCCGCCGTATTGAACATCAGGCGCCACAGGATGTTGCTGAGCTGCATCGGCAGATTAAAAAGGAAAGAAACCTCTCTGTGAAATAAAGTTCACATTAATCAGGAATCCGTTTCATAAGATCTAGCACATAAAGACACCATCTTAATCCCTCCTGGCGCTAAGTTCCCATAAAGGCTGGTTTCTTGGTTGCGCATTTATTGGCACAGAGCTTGCTATTTGTATAGACGCGTTGAAGGCATAGCCGGAGCTCAGATGCGGCCTTAGGCATTTTACCGAAGTGAGGTGCAGCATTTGACCATCCAACGGATATGGACCGTTTAAGGTCTCTTGTCGAACCGGAAATGAGCGTTGTTCTTTTCAAGCAGGAGGAGAAAATACCTTGGGCACAAATGGGGGCATACAGGATAGAGGCGGATCAAGATCAGGAAATGACAGGCGGCAGAATCATCAACCCTATTCCGGTGTCGAGAGGCGGTCCGGTAAAGATCGCCGAAAAGGTTTTGACCGCAGAAGCGGCCTGGCAAGACGCAGAACCTCCAGGCGCAGGAATAAAAACGGTTGCTGGGACGGATCCTGCATCGAACGCCGTGACATATTTCGAAGATTAAAGCCGTAGCGCTTCCATAGAAGCCAATCGATGATTTAAAAAGTGACCCTATGGCCAACATCAAAAAAATAATTTATTTAACCCACAACCTATAGCCAGCCAACGAGCAGATGGCCGCTTATGATCAAAGAGCCAGTAAGCGTTTTGGTTATGAGGCGCCGTTAGTCATCAAAAATTGCGATGGCGGAACATATGCTTACGGTAGAATGTACAATTACAGCCGCGGGGGCCTCTATTTAGAATCAGATGCGGCTTTGACTCCCGGCACCCATGTTCGAATCGACATCGAAGCGTCACCAAACGGTCCGTCCGCAAATCATTATTTTGCGACTGTTCAGTGGTGCAGGGAAATTTCTGCTGCGGTGGTACTATATGATTACGGTATCGGTCTTGAATTCGACCGGGCGATAAACTGCGCAACCGGCCCCGTGAGATTACGCATTATTCAGGGCGGCGCCGGTCGACAGGAAACCGAGCCGACCTGAGTGCTACAGGCAGCGGTATAAAATATCAGTAACCACACCTTATTACAGCAGCGTGCCCCCGGCCCCACCAAAGGCAGAACCGCTTAAGGTTCTGCCTTTGTTTATGGATGCGCCAGACATCAAACCGATTTAAGGTCTGTTTTGATCGATGATCCCGTCGCAGCTCTACTTTTGATGTTTTATAGCGATTGTCAAAAAAACGTTCCGTTTGCGGAAGGTTTTTCTGCTACAAGCGCTTATGCCGCCATGCTTTTAATCGGAACGGTTTTATGACAAGCGGTATAGCTGCCAGGATGAATGCATTTCATCTGCTGAGTGTTGACTGTTTAATCATTGATCCTAACTTAGTTATACGATAGACCCTGTCAGCTATTTGAAGGGTCGGGGAGTTTTTCATTCAAATCCTTGAATGGAGCGGAATGAATGATCGTTTGCGAAAACCGCGCACTGTTTGAGTGCATTAAGGATCGTTGCAAAAGAACAGGGACCGGCACGGTGGTGCGAATCGCAAAGCAGACCCGGCTTTTAGATAACCTGTTGTTATCATGTGCTTTGCTGTTCTTTTGGTACGAGCTTTTATGCACGAGTTTGCGCGGATTTCGCAGGCGATTATTCATGGAGCAGCTCAATCTGAAAAACTCC
>Ga0209536_100017710_pt1 | contig 10072 bp, 6 predicted proteins | sample DeeMarSeWOR28_12_FD_187461 | JGI IMG/M metagenome (GOLD analysis project Ga0209536, IMG submission 187461) | Marine sediment microbial communities from White Oak River estuary, North Carolina - WOR-2-8_12 (SPAdes) (version 2) | ecosystem: Environmental > Aquatic > Marine > Intertidal zone >... | reverse complement strand
CGATCAAAGGTGTTTCGGATATCCGATGGCACATCGTCCCAGGACCGTTCTTGCCGGTCGGTTGGTTTGATGTAATAGTAAATGTTGTCGAAGTCAATGTCGTTCAAATTACCGCCCCATTGAGGCAGTGGGCGTTTCAAAAAGGCGCGGTAGGCGTGCAGCCGGAACTTGGTCATCCATTCCGGTTCGCCCTTCATCCAGGAGATCTCTTTGATGACGTCTTCATCCAGCCCCTTACGAGACTTGAAGACGTAGTTCTCGGGGACGCTGAAGCCATATTTGTAATCGTCGAGATTGATATCAAATGTAGTAGCCATAGTTTCCTCTCCTAACTGGGTAAGCAACGGGTCAATGAGTTAATAAGCCAACGAGTTACTGGGGCAGCGGGCTGCCGCCCATTAGCCCATCACGCGCTAGCTCGCTACCCATTTTCCCCCGCTACCTGCTTCACATAGCGGTCGTAGCCCTCTTCCTCAAGCTGGCGTGCCAGCTCGGCACCACCGGAGGCGACAATTTGCCCGTTTACCATCACGTGCACAAAATCAGGCTGGATGTAGTTAAGGATGCGTTGATAGTGGGTGATGACTAAGATACCCATGTGCGGGCCGGCCAGCGTATTGACTCCCTCCGATACGATGCGCAGAGCGTCAATATCCAAACCGGAGTCGGTCTCATCCAGGATGGCGATTTCAGGCTCAAGCATAGCCATCTGTAAGATCTCGGCGCGCTTCTTTTCACCGCCGGAAAAACCGTCGTTCAGATAGCGGCGTGCAAAGCTCTTGTCCATTTGCAGGAGTTCCATCTTTTGGATCATCATCTTGCGGAACTCGGCGACGGGTACGCCTGTCTGGCCATTGCCATTGCCCTTCGGCGATCACCGCTCGGCATGTCTCGCTCTGCTTTGCCGGGTGTAACAACTCCAAGTGTGCGCTTGCGAGTATACTTGAGGTTTTCGTTTTGAAAATTAAGCACCTTAATGCGCTGTTCATTTTCAGCAATCTTGGTCAGATCCTGGATGGCCCGATACCGATCCAGGCAAACCGGACCCTGACACTTGATATAGGATATATGCCTCAGGGGATGTACATATTCAAAGTGATTGACCCTGCTGGCAGATCAGAAGCGCAACGCCTCATCAGATATTAAGTGCAAGCCTCTTATTTTTCTAATCTTTGGCGCATATCGCGATAATCGATAACCTCCCGGCGAGAAATGCTTCAAAATGCTTGCAAAATATGATTCTATATATGATATTAAATATATAATCAAACGGAAGATTATTCTGCTTTTTTTACTTTTTCTGAAACAACATAACAAACCCAATAATCATGGCAACTAAAATGAATCCCATTGAGATGCCTGACTGGAAGATTGCTCAGGCTGCTGAAAAGCATATGAAAAAGATCTATGAACTTCGGGATGAGTTGGGATTATATCAATCGGAAGTTTTACCCTATGGGCACTATGTCGGGAAACTGGATTATCAGAACATTTTGGAAAGGTTAAAGGGGGAATCTCTTGGAAAGTACGTAGATGTAACTGCCATCACACCAACCCCCCTGGGAGAGGGAAAATCCACCACAACCATTGGATTATTGGAGGGATTGAGCAAGATTGGCAAGCGGCCGATAGGGGCTATACGACAACCCAGCGGCGGCCCTACATTTAATATCAAGGGGTCAGCCGCAGGGGGTGGACTTGCACAATGTGTGCCCCTCACGGATTTCAGCCTGGGATTAACAGGCGATATTGATGCAATCACCAACGCACATAACCTGGCCATGGTAGCGTTGACCAGCAGAATTCAGCATGAGTTCAACTATACGGATAAGGTCCTTGCCAGTAAAAACCTAAAGCGGCTGGATATCGATCCCAGGAATATTTCCATAGGCTGGGCCATGGACTTCAGTGCCCAGTCGCTCAGGGAGATCATCATCGGAATAGGCGGGAAGATGGATGGCTTTATGATGAAATGCGGATTCCAGATCAGTGTATCCTCAGAGATCATGGCCATACTGGCGATATCGGTAGATTTGAAAGATTTTCGTTCCCGGATTGGTAAGATGATCGTAGCCTATGACAAATCCGGGAAACCCATAACTACCGGGGACCTGGAAGTAGACGGCGCCATGACTGCCCTGCTTGCCAAGGTCATATATCCCAATTTAATACAGACCCTGGAAGGGCAACCTGTACTGGTACATGCAGGGCCATTTGCCAATATCGCGCTGGGGCAATCCTCGATTATTGCTGATTTCATAGGATTGAAGCTCGGGGATTACCATGTAACGGAAAGTGGTTTTGGATCGGACATAGGCTTTGAGAAATTCTGGAACCTGAAATGCAGGTACAGTCAGTTGGAACCGGATTGTTCTGTGCTGGTTACCACCGTAAGAGGTCTTAAAATGCACGGCGGAGGTCCAAGGGTGGTTCCCGGTAAACCTATAGATAAATCCTATACTGAAAAGAACACAAAAATGGTGAGAAAGGGTCTGGATAACCTCTTTGCACATATTGAGATCATCAAGAAAAGTGGGATTCAACCCGTGGTTTGCATCAACTTTTTTCATACCGATGATCCTTCCGAAGTCAAGATCATAAAAGATGCCTGTAATGAATTGGGTGTGCGATGTGCGGTTTCCAGGCATTGGCTGGAAGGCGGGGAAGGTGCAATAGAATTGGCGGAGGCTGTTGTAGATGCCTGTGAAGACAAGCAGCGGTTCAAGTTTTTGTACGACGACAATATTTCCCTGAACAGCAAAATAGAATTGATTGCCAAGGAGATATATGGTGCTAACGGCGTTAAATATACAGATCTTGCGCAGGAAAAGCTGAATCTGATTCAGAAACACCCGGACTTCAGATACTATGGCAGCTGCATGGCGAAAACCCACCTCAGCTTATCCCACGATCCTTCCTGGAAAGGAAGACCGGAAGGTTGGATACTTCCGATAAAAGATATTCTCATTTATGGTGGTGCAGGGATAGCAGTTCCAGTGGTTGGTGATATAAAACTGATGCCCGGAACGGCCTCCGACCCGGCCTATCGAAAAATTGATATCGATACAAAATCAGGAAAAGTGAAGGGCCTCTTCTGATGATCTGCGCTTCCAGCCCCGCTGGAATTCCCAAAAAAATTCCGTAAATTGAAATCAGGCAAACTCTGCCCATTTTAACATCAACCAGTTGATCTTTTATGTGATAAAGATCCACAAATTATTACACCAGCATAATGTTCAACCAGTTATTGTATTCCTTAAGGAAGTATTTTGGCATATCGAAACGGGAAAGTAAAGGGATCCTGTTGTTGTCTATCCTTATGATCTTCATTATGCTGTCTCCTTTAGCCTACAACCGTATCTTCCACCATGGATATACCACGTACTATTCTGATTCCATTAGGCTTGACAACATTATTCATCTCTTCGAGGACCAACTTATATCCATGGATTCCTTGGATTCAGGGACCAGGCTTTACCCCGATTCTGTTTTCAATTTTGACCCCAATACGTTGTCTTTTCAACACATGATCACCCTCGGTATGGATTCCCTGGTGGCCAGACGCATTGTAAAGTACAGAAACAATAAAGGCCGGTTCTACGTCAAAAAAGACCTTTTGAGGATTTACGATTTCCCGGATAGCCTCTTTCGCAGACTTTGGGAGTATATACTTCTTCCTGAATCTGCAGAAAAACGCTATACAGTAACAACCGAAAGTAGTAAAAAGATGCGTTCTGGCGAGGAGGATGGATCAGAGCGTTTGCATGTTGACCTCAATACAGCGGATACTTTGCAGCTGATGAAAGTCTATGGAATTGGACCTGTTCTATCCAAAAGGATAATAAAATATCGAAAATTGCTGGGAGGGTATTTAAATATTGATCAACTGAATGACGTTTATGGATTAAAGGGAGAGTCGCTTATGAATGTACAATCAGCTGTCTATGTAGACTCTGCATTTATCCCTGTAAAGATTTCCATTAATTTCCTGGAATGGGAGGAACTGGTCAGGCATCCTTATATCGACAGCCGGCTGGCCAGCGCCATCATACAGTACAGGTCAACGAAAGGGTATATCGGGGAAATTAATGCGTTAAAGGATATCCCCTGGCTAACCGACAGCATTTTAAACCGATTGGAGCCTTATATTCAATTTTAATGGGTAAGAAAAGATTAATGCATATTTCGATGTTTTTCAGGAATGAATATTTATTTTGCTGTTAAATGGAAAAGATCCTTCAATCATATCAGAAGAGATTGACCAATCTTTCCAGTAACAACCGTTCGTTGCTTCTGCTGCGGTTGGTATCTGACCAATTCATCGATCTGCATAATCTGGATTTCGTGCTGAATGAACCTTCCTTCAAAATTATTCACCAGTTAATAGCGGGTAAGAGTTCCATAAGGGTATGCTCCAATATTGATCCAAGGGATAAGCACAGCAATGAGGTTAGTCAGAAACTGAAACGTTTGAGGCGTACCGATAATTTTATCTTTGAAGAACGTGGATCCAAAGACCTCTACATCGGGTGGCCTTTTGTGAAGGGCAAAATGATGGATGGAAGTCTGGTCAGGGGGCCACTCCTGTTTTTTCCCCTGGAGCTTGAGTTGATTGAAAATTTCTGGTATCTGAACTTAAGAAAAGACGTTAACCTTACCTTTAATAAGTCCTTTTTACTGGCTTATACGCATTTCAACGGGGTGAAACTTTCGGAGGAGTTCATTGAGAAAGTATTTGATGATTTTGACAGAAAGGCAAAAGAATTCAAAACGGGATTGTACAAGTTCCTGAAAGAAAGTCCTGTTGAAATCAATTTTAATACCGAATTATTCTCAGATCCCCTCATCCCTTTTGAGGCAATCACCAAAACGGACCTGGAGGCACAGGAACATAACGGGGAGTTGAAACTATATCCGCAGGCAGTACTCGGGATTTTTCCGCAATCCGGTTCTTATCTTGTCCCCGATTATAATTTTCTATACGGTAAAAAAGAATACGCCGCGCTTGAGGATTTTTTCCTCGAACGGTCTTTCGCTGAAGAGCATGAAGGAGAGATCAAACATCTTTCTTTTTCCTATTTTCTCAATAAACTGAAGGAAGAGCAAATATATACTCCTTTTAAGTTGGATGCCTTTCAGGAAAATGCATTAAAGGCGGTAAGAAAAGGGAACTCCATAGTGGTTCAGGGACCTCCGGGAACAGGGAAATCCCAGTTAATATGCAATCTGATCAGCGATTTTATGGCCAGGGGAAAGCGGGTTCTCGTGGTATGTCAGAAAAGGGCCGCCCTGGATGTAGTCTATGAACGCCTTCAGCAGGAAGAACTTGCCGATTTTGTGGCTCTTGTGCATGATTTCAAGAATGACCGGAAGGATATCTATAAACAGATCCACGACCAGATTGAGAAGCTTTACGAGTATAAGCTCAGGAATAATTCCCTCGACTCCATTCAGTTGGAGCGAAAATATCTACAGTCCAGCCGTCAGATCGACTCCCTCTCTGAAGAACTTGATGAACTGAAACATGCCTTATTTGATGAGTCCGAAAGCGGGGTTTCGGTCAAGGAGTTGTATTTAACCTCTGATATCACGAAGCCTGGTATCAACCTCAAGCAGGAGTATAATTTTTTCAAAATACCTGAGATCACAGATTTTCTGGAGAAGTTAAAATTCTATCTGATATATGCGAAGCGGTTCCTGAAAGATGGATATCCCTGGAGAGTACGTAAGAACTTTAAAGCCTTTAAGTTATCGGATCTCAAAAACATGCTTGCAATCATAGAAGAGATCCCAAAATATCAGGAGGAGATAGATAATCAGGTGAAGGAGGTGGTTAAAACGGGAATTTCCCTTGCTGAGGGGGACACGATAAATAAGAAAAGGGAGGAAATCGGTAAAATGCTCGACTTGCTCAAAGATGAAAAGACCTACTCCTATTTTTCGCATATCATGACAACCGGTCCCAAGGAAGCAGATATCTTATACCTGAAAAATATTGAACGGAATGTGAACGTATGCTGGGAAGGCGCTGGCGTGGAAAAGAGTCTCCCGGTAAGTGTTCTGGGTAAGTTCCAGACTGCGCTGGCCAACATGTTTGAAGCCAGGAGGAATATTTTCAAATGGATCCAGTGGATTTTGTTTTCCCATGACCGGCCAATGATCCAGAAGGCGCTAACAAACAATTCGTTATCCAGAAGACGACGGGATCTCAAATTGCTCACAGAAAGACTTGATAACCGGTTGAATCTGGAACATAACCTGACAAAGCTCAGGGGAAATGCCTGGTTGAAAGAAGTGCCTGAGAAACCGGACAGGGAGGAAATCGAAATGTGGTTCGATCACACGATCAGGGCCATAGAAGCTAAAAATATATTCATCAGTATCAGAAGTTTCCCGGATTATTTCAGCGTAGGTCATATCAAGTACGATAAGCTGAAAAGCGAGATCAACAAATTGCTCGACATTGTGGCAGGCATCTCTACAAAATGGATGGAATGGGAGGTGTATCTTCTGCCCACTAAGATCCAGGAAATATTATCGGGTGTGTATACATCGAAGATGCTGACACAGCTATTGAACCGCGATTTTGAAAGCCTCTGTGATTTTGACAGATTAATGGATGACTTTATTGAGTATGAATTATCCATCATATCCAGAATGGAGGATATCCTTGATGACTATTCGGAGGATGAACTCCAGGAAATATTCGTCAACAGCCTGAAGCTGGCCTGGATTGAGCATATAGAGCTTAAGTACCCCATTCTCAGATCCGTATCATCGTTGAAGTTTGATCCTCAGGTTAAGATGCTGCAGAGTGCGGTAAAAGAAAAACTGAAGATAAGCAGGGAAATCGTACTTATGCGTTCCCGGGAGAGGACCTATGCAGAGGTCACCTATAACCGATTGAACAATATGATTACCTACCGGGATTTGATCCATCAGGTAACCAAAAAGAGGAAAATATGGCCTATAAGAAGGTTGGTTTCCCATTTCTCAAGGGAATTGTTCAACCTTATACCTTGCTGGTTAAGTTCTCCGGAGTCAGCATCTGCCATATTCCCAATGGAGAAACTGTTTGATCTGGTCATTTTTGATGAAGCTTCTCAATGTTTCGCGGAAAGGGGATTGCCAGCCATGTACCGGGGAAGGCAGGTGGTGATCGCGGGTGATTCCAAGCAATTGAGTCCTTTTGATCTTTATAAAACGCGATGGGATGATGAAGAAGAGGATCATCCTGATCTGGAAGTAGATTCTCTTCTGGATCTCACTGAGAAATACCTCATGCAAATATCGTTGAAAGGGCATTACCGGTCTAAATCAATTGATCTTATTGATTTTTCCAACCATCATTTCTACGAAGGAAATTTAATGATGCTGCCAGACCGCAAAGTGCTTAACCGGAACAAGCCTGCCATTGAATTTATTAAACTCGATGGCCTGTGGGAGAATAACTGCAATCAGATAGAGGCGGAGTACGTTACCGACCTCGTATTTACGCTGGCCAAAGAATTTAAGGATAAAAGCATTGGTGTGGTCACTTTCAACATGAGACAGCAGGATCTCATTCTGGATCTGCTGGAGGAAAGATCAATAGAAAATGGGATATTCATCCCCGGCAATCTGTTTGTGAAGAATATTGAAAATGTACAGGGTGATGAAAAAGATATTATTATCTTCTCCCTTACCCATGGTCCCGATAAGAAGGGAAAGATGAACATGCAGTTTGGAAGCCTGAATGTTGCCGGCGGAGAAAACCGTCTGAATGTAGCCGTTACCCGGGCGCGGGAAAAGATCTACGTTGTAACGAGTTTCCACCCTCAGGAAATGGCCACAGAACATTTAAAAAATGAAGGTCCCAAATTGCTCAGGAAGTATCTCGAATATGCCCATATGGTTTCCAGCAAAAAGTATACGCCCATTATCAAGCCGCCTGCGAATGCCAATGCGAGCTGGTACCTCCGGAACCGTATTGCTAATGAACTCAAAAGCAGCCCTAATTTCAAAATGAATGTTACCGGGGAACTGCCCTTTTCCGATCTTACCATTCGCGACGAGGAACGGTATTACGGCTTGATCCTTACGGATGATGATCTTTACTTTCAGAGTGTATCAGCCAAAGAAACACATGTGTACAATCCGTTTACGCTTTCTGCAAAGAATTGGAAATTCAGGGGCGTTTTCAGTCGTGAGATCTGGCAGGATAGGGAAGAAGTTATCGAAAGACTCGTGCGGTTCAGCAATTATCTGGAAGAACAGATCATTGACTGACAGATCTTTCTATGCGTAATCCTACGGACATGATCTCCGGTAATGAATCCATGCGCATATATTGTCGAATCTTGAAGCTATACATGCCGGGATTATTAAACTGGTAATCCTCTATGACCAGGTATTGATGGTCGAAGATATCTCCCATCCCGCTGCCAAATGGTTTACCCGTTTTACTGTCAAAAAGGTTGATGTTGGCAAGGTCCGAATCATAGATATTCCCCAATGTGTCTTCAAGTGAATAGGACAGGTATATGTTTTGATAGGGATACAGGATCGTATTCCGAATGTTAAAATAAAATGCATAGTCGGCATTAATATCGGCGATCTCAAAATTAAAAACAGCAGCCGTATCCTTATTCCAGATCCTGTCCTCGAATTTCACATTTCTTTCGAAGATCCGGTTTCGGTTGCATCCGGAATAAACAAATATTCCGATAATCAGAAAAAGCAGTATCCTATTCATTTTTTGGTCCGTTTCTTTTTCCCCCGTACCTTTTCTTTTTCCGCTTCTTTCGTTTTGTTTTTTTCTTATATTTCCTGTCCAGTTCTTCAAGATCAGAATTCAGGGCGATGGTTGTGTCGTCATCGCTCTCAGAATGTTCATTTTCAAGAAGTGTTGCCGGTTTCTTGCCACTCTTATTAAGTTCCATAACTTCTGAAACACGGGAAGCTTCCACGGGGATCCATGTGTTCTCATTCTTATATCCGAACCACATGATCTTTTTGAAAATATCCGTTTTCTGGAGGAAAGCCTCTCCTTTTTCTGTGATCAGGGGCGCTTCCACTTCTGGGATATCCACCAGGGCCTCCATATAGGTGTCCAGTTCATAGTTCAGGCAGCACTTCAATCTGCCACATTGCCCCGACAACTTACTTGGATTAAGAGAAAGGTTCTGATAACGGGCTGAAGTGGTAGAGACACTTTTAAAATCAGTCAGCCATGTGGAACAACACAATTCCCTGCCACAGGAGCCTATACCTCCCAGACGGCCTGCCTCCTGCCTGAGACTTATCTGTCTCATTTCAATCCTGATCTTAAACTCCGAAGCAAGAAGTTTAATCAATTCCCTGAAGTCGACCCTTTCGTCTGCTGAATAGTAAAAGGTAGCTTTTGTATTATCCGCCTGAAATTCCACATCCGTGAGTTTCATTTCAAGCCCTTTCTCCTCAATAATTTCCCTGGTGCGATGAAGTGTTTTCATCTCCCGGTCACGGACCTTCTCAAGTTTTTCAAGATCGCGGGTGGTAGCCTTTCGGTATATATTCCTGATGTTTTCATCAACTGCTACCTTCTTTTTCTTCATCTGGAATTTTACCAGTTCACCCATCAGGGAGACATATCCAATATGGTGTCCGTTTGGAACATCAACGACCACCGGATCGCCGGTTACCAGATCGAGGTTGTTGTTTCTGAAAAAATCTTTCCGGCCTGACTTAAAACGAATTTCAACAATATCAAAAAATTCGCCACCAGGCAATTCCATATCAGAAAGCCAATCTGTAACGCTCAGTTTATCACAACCATCGGTCAAACACCCTCCGTTGTTTCTGCAACCCGGTATTTTATTCTTCTCTGATGGAACCACACACGATGTACATCCCGGCATACCGATCAATTTATTTATTCAAATTCTAATCAGGTGGAAATTTACTGAATAATTATCACTTTTCAAGTTTTAAAAGATCCTGACCTATATCATTTCTGTACTGTACGCCCTCCCAGGTAATTCTGGAAGTATAGGAATAGGCCTGGTCAATAGCATCTTTTAAGTTCTTACCTTTCCCGGTAACAGCCAATACC
>Ga0209536_100017709_pt1 | contig 10072 bp, 7 predicted proteins | sample DeeMarSeWOR28_12_FD_187461 | JGI IMG/M metagenome (GOLD analysis project Ga0209536, IMG submission 187461) | Marine sediment microbial communities from White Oak River estuary, North Carolina - WOR-2-8_12 (SPAdes) (version 2) | ecosystem: Environmental > Aquatic > Marine > Intertidal zone >... | reverse complement strand
ATCGACCGGATCAACAACCCGGAGGACTCCGACCTTGCCCTGCAGGTAAAAGCCCTTTCCCTGAAGGCACTGAATCAGCCCAAAAGGGCGCTGGAGCAATTCCAGCTGATGTTTGAGCGCCAGCCCAACCCTTATGTGGCCTATGAAGTCGCAGACCTCAAAATACAGGTGGGGGACAGCCCGGGGGCCATGTCTGATATCGAATACGGCATCGCCAATGCACAGGACGATATGCAGTATGCCTTCTATGAGCGACAGCAGCCCTATCAGGTCCCTTTAAAGGCCGCTTTTGTGCATCTGGAGGGGCTTGCCCTTTTCAATATGAACAAGAATATAGACGAAGCCGTCGCGAAGTTCGACGAGGCTTTGGTGCTGGCACCCAATTTCAATCTCGCCAGCCTGAAGCGCAATCAAGGACTGACTCCCGATCCGTTCAATCACCCCGCGGGCGAGCTGACGATCGTTGTTGGCTTCGATCTGAGGGAGATCGGTCTCAATGATCTGAAACTTGAGCGAGGAGCTTCCGCAATTCAAGACGAGGATGTTCATGCTGATTCCGTGACTGCGCCGCCGAGGCGCGGGATCGTTGTCAAGTGTCGACCGGAGGACAATTCGTGGGGATAGTGTACGATATTGTCTTTTTGCGCGAAATTCAACCGAGCTTCCGTTTGTGCCATTTTTGACATATCTTTTTTGCGTCCGCCCAACGCCTATGAAGAAGTACACCCTAAAAGTGCTCCCGCACGAGTCGTTGCAGCTCGTGCATCCGCAACGGTTCACGATCGACTACAAGAACGAGCTGAACCCGGCCCAGTTCACGGCGGTCAGCTCCGTCAACGGCCCATACCTGGTCATCGCCGGGGCCGGCACTGGGAAGACCCGGACGATCGTCTACCGGGTGTCCTATCTCGTCGAACTCGGCGTCAAGCCCGAGAGTATCCTGTTGCTCACCTTCACTCGCAAAGCCGCCCAGGAAATGCTGAGGCGTGCAACGATTCTCCTGGACAGTCGCTGTGAGCGGGTCGCCGGAGGGACGTTTCATTCCTTCGCAAACACGATCCTCCGGAAGCATGCCCGGCTGATCGGATACGAAACCAACTATACAATCCTGGACCAGACGGACGCCGAAGACGTCATGAACCTGATCCGGACCCGCCTGAAGTTCGACACCAAGGAGAAGCGCTTCCCCCGCAAAGAGGCCCTCTATGACCTGCACAGCCGCACGGTCAACACCTTGATCCCCCTGCCTCTGCTCGTGGAGCAGGACTATCCCCAGTATGCTGAGCAGATTGAGGATATCCGAAAGGTCCACGTGACCTATGCGCAGTACAAGCAACAGCACTCCCTGATGGACTACGACGATTTGCTTGTGAACCTCGTGAAGCTCCTGACTGACCACGAAGGGGTCCGGAACATGCTGTCGGACAAGTATAAGTATGTCATGGTCGACGAGTACCAGGACACCAACAAGATGCAGGCGGAGATTGCCCGGCTGCTCGCCTCCCGGCACGGAAACCTGATGGTCGTCGGCGATGACGCGCAGAGTATCTATTCGTTCCGTGGCTCCACGATCGAAAATATCATGGCCTTCGCAGGCGAATTCTCCGGCTGCACGGTAATCAAACTGGAGGAAAACTTCCGTAGCACTCAGCCCATTCTGAACCTAGCCAACGAAATCCTGAAACGCAGCTCGGAGCTGTCCGATTTTCACTGATGTACTACAAAGAACTCTATACCTCGAAGCCCGGCGGAGAGCTTCCGCAGCTCGTCATCGCGGAGAATGAGAACCTCCAGTCACGGTTTGTCGTCCAGAAGATCTTGGAACTCCGGGAATCCGGCGTCCCGCTCGTGGACATGGCCGTACTGTTCCGTTCTTCTTTTCATTCGTTCGACCTGGAAATCGAGCTCACGAAAGCGAATCTCCCGTTTGTCAAGTTCGGCGGCTTCAAGTTCATCGAGACCTCACACGTGAAAGACGTGATTGCGCATCTGCGCGTGCTCGAAAACCCGCGCGATGTGGTCTCGTGGAACCGCATCCTCCTGTTGGTCGACGGTGTCGGACCCCGCACTGCCGAAAAGATCATCGACGACATCACCAACCGCCGGCTGCAAGTGGGTGGTGGAGAGGACCAGGCTCTTGTCACCTCCCGCTTCTGGATGGAGTACAAAGACTATCCCGAATCCGTACACAGGCTCTTCACCACTCTGAGAGGCGTGGCCAAACCCGGCCTGCCCCCGGCCGAACAGGCTTACCACGTGCTCCAGTACTACGCCCCGATCTTGAAGAACCGCTACGACGACCATACGAAGAGGAAAAAGGACCTGGAGATGCTCCAAAATATCACAGAGCGCTACCGGGACACCGCCAGTTTGCTTACGGATCTCGCGCTCGAGCCTCCGAACGAGTCCATCGTCGATGTCGAGTCCCCTGGACCCGAAACCGAATATCTGACGCTCTCAACGATCCACAGCGCGAAAGGACTCGAGTGGAATACGGTCTTTGTGATCTATGCCCTGGAAGGGCGGTTTCCGGCCATGCGGGCAGTCGCCTCCGATGCCGACCTTGAGGAGGAGCGCCGCCTCATGTACGTCGCCTGCACACGCGCAAAGGAACACCTCTTCATCACCTACCCGATCAACATCTACGACCGGGAGTCCGGCATGATCCTGAGCAAACCCTCCCGCTTTATCGAAGGCATGGCGGACGGTCTCCTTGAACCCTGGGTCATCGAATAAGCCAATGCGACGGCCTCCTGTCCACGCGCCCCTTGTGTCTGTCATCCTCTCAACCTTGAACCGCGCAGGGCTTGTCGATCGCGCCATCCGTTCGGTGTTCGATCAGACAATCACTCGCTGGGAACTGGTGCTCATCGACGACGGGAGTACCGACGGCAGCGAATTGATGCTGGCACAGATCGCAAAGAGCGATCCCCGTGTGGTGCTCATCAGCCGTGCCAACCGAGGGCTCGCCGCGAGCCGCAACCAGGGGAACCAGATCGCCCGGGGGACCTATGTCGCCTTCCTCGACTCCGATGACACGCTCCGCCCGAATCACCTGGAGCTGAACCTCGAGGCAATGCGCCGCGACCCAGCGCTGGATTTCGTGATGGGGAGGCTCCATATCGTCGGCCCGAGATCGGCTCAGTACGTCCCCGACGTCCATCGTCCGGGACGGAGGATTCATCTTTCGCAGTGTCAGAGCGCGGGAAATCTGTTCGCCAAGCGGTCCGTCCTACTTGCAAGCGGAGGATTTCCCCTGCATGAGTTCGGGGAGGATACTGCCCTGATTACCGAGCTCAAAAAGAGGTATCGATGGAAGCCGCTGAAGAGCGCGACTTACGTCTACGACTGCACGGCACAGCAGAGGATGTGTGAGGTGTTCGAGAGGGAAGGTGCGAGGGGCTTGCGAACACTGCGTCGAGGAACTCGCATGCGCTAGCGCTTCTTGCGCTTCAGCTGCCCGAAGCGCCGGAGCTTCCCACGGATCGTGGCGATCAGGACTTCCTCGGAAAAGGGTTTTGTGATGTAGTCGTCCACGCCGAGTTCTTTTCCCGTGCGGATGAGCACTTCGTCGGTCAGACCGCTCAGAAAGATGAACGGAATGTCCGCCAGCTCATCGAGCTCCCTCACCTTCTCGTAAAACGTGAACCCCCCCATGGTTGAAGTCTCGAGATTGATGTCCGAAACGATCATGTCGGGAGGATTTTCCCGAGCCTGCCTGAACGCCTCATCGGAGGTGGCGAGCGGTATGGGTTCAAAGCCCGCCTCAGCCAGCGAATCCGCCAGCAGCATCAGCAGCCTCTCGTCATCGTCCACGACCATGATCCGGGGCTTGCGCTCGGTCGAGGCGATCGCCGCAAGAATCTTGGCTTCAAGAGCCGAGTGATCGGACGACGTTATGCTGTATCGGCGCTGGATGTCCCCCAGGATAGAGGTGTTTTCGGGGCTGATCCTTCCCGAGACCCAGGCGTCCTTGAATGAGCGGACATACAGATCCCTCCGCGCTTCGGCCTCGAGCTTCGTCGCCTGGTCATCTGAAAGTGTGAGCTCCGCCTTCAGCTTGGCGATGATTTCCTTTTCCTTCTGAGACAGCTGACCGTCTGAGAGAGCATTCATGACTGCCCGGCGGTACTTGGCCGACGGGGTGCCGTCGGTCTCCCCTTGCCGGGGTTCTTCAACCGTATCGCGCGATTCCGCCGTCGACTTACGGCGGAGAAGCTCCTGTTCCTTGAGCCGCTGCAAAAAGTCGGTCATCCCTGTCTGCTCGGTCTCTTGAGGCTGGGGGGGAACGACGGTGGCGGGCTCAGCAACGGCTGGGGCCTGGTCTCCAAACGCTGGGGAAGGCTCGGGCGCTGCCCCCCCGGATCCCCGTTTGCGCATCTCCTCTTCAGCCCGGCGTTTCAGTTCGGCCGCCTTGCGGAGGTTCTCCTCAGCCCGCCTTTCCTCCACCTCAAACCTCTTCCGCTCGGAATCGGTCTTGTCGGACAGAAGCTCGGGCACCGCACCGGCCGGGGCGGGGCGCTCCGCCTCCTTCTTCCCCCGGTCGGAAATCAACGAAGCAATACGTTCTTCGTAGGCTTGGATATAGACGTTCTTGGGGTCGAGCTCTTTGGCGCGCGCGGTTTCATTGAGCGCCTGGTCGTAGGAACCGTTCCGGATCATCTGGTCGACGCGACGCAGAATCTCGCTGACGCTCTTCTTTATGTCATCTCGCGGGGTGAGTTCTGTCATAGGCCTTCTCTGAAGGACAGGGCGTCGCCTGTTACCGCCGTGCCACTTCGAAACCGCTGATGGTCACAATATCGGAAATCCGGCTCTCATTACCAAGACGGTCGAGAGTGCTCACTGCGTAGCGGGCAATGCCCTGCAAGGGTGAGCGATCCACATACACGGAATCGTGACGCCCTGAGACCCACAGGATCTCGGTCACCTTCGAGGGAGTGATCTGGGCTTGATCCGTTCGGTACACGACGGAGGCCAGTGACGAGTCGCCCCGGGGCCGCTCCCAACTCAGCGTCACCGCTCCGGGACTCGTCAGTACGGTCAGATGCGTGGGTCTTTCGGGGAGGGTCGTATCCTTCCAGGGCATACGCGGGACAAGCGACCAGTACGGAAACTCGTCCATGCCAAGTTGATCCCAATTACGTTCGAGCGACGAGGCGGCAAAAAAGACCACGCCGGGAAGGCCTGTCTGTCGGGTCTCGCGGATCTGCGCGGCAATCTCGGACCATCCATACTCACGCTCCAGGGCGACCGACAACCCCGGAAGTACCTGGCGGTCGTACGCTACCCGGTCTGCCCACTCGTGGACCAGCGGCACGAACGGATGCGTGCGGTGGGAACGCTCCCAGTATACCATTGGCACGATGAAGTCCATTTTCCCAAGTTCCATCCACCGGCGCGGGTCCTGATAAACCGAATTGTAGCCGGTCCAGCCCGATCCGGTGTACTTCCCGATCACCGCCGCGGAAACCTTGATCCACGGTTTGTACCCTGTAATGGTGTTGTAGGCATCAAAGACAAATTGATTGACTTGCTGACGCTGCCAGTCATCCCAATCGAGTCGGTCGGGGTTTCCTTCGAGACTCGTGAAGCGCGCGACACTGATTGAGTCGTGCGAGTATCCACGTCGAGTCGACTCTTCAGGATAGCGGATGTAATCGAAATGGATACCATCGATATCGTAGCGGTCCACGATCTCGCCGACCACGTTCAGGATATGCTGGCGTGCCTGGGGCACTCCTGGGCTCAGATTCACATAGTGCTCACTCAGCGGCATCGGAATCCCCGCACTGTCCGAGACGAGCCATTCGGGATGTTCAAGAACGATCGGACGGGGCGTGACGGTATCGGGGGGAAGCTCTCTTCCGCGCCAGATCGGAAAGGTATTTATCCACACATGAAGCTCGAGTCCGAGGGCGTGAGCCTCGCGCGTGGCAAAAGCGAGCGGATCCCACCCCGGGTCTTGGCCAAGCGTGCCACTGAGGGATTCGGCCCACGGCTCAAGACTCGAGCGGTAGTATGCATCGCCGTTTCCACGCACCTGGAAGAAGACCATGTTGAGCCTCGCCCTTCGGGCCCGGGCAAAGACGGTACGGATATAGTTCTGGGAGGCCTGAGGATCTGCCCTGCGCCCCTCACCCGAATATTCGAAACGGGACATCCATACGCCGCGGGCTTCGCGCTTGCCGGTGAAGATCTCGTCACGGCAACCACTCGCGTTGAGCGAAAAAAGGCCTACGACAAGCAGGATGAGAAGCTGACTTCGGATGGCGTTCATACCCAAAATTTGCCCTTTTTGGCGGGTTTCATAGTACACAACCTTTGCGGGAAATACAACCGCACGCGTCACGGCATCGCCTTACGGGAGCCCTTGACAATGATGTCGTTTTTCCCCTTCTTGTGATGCGACAAAAATGTCATTCGGGGGTTCCTATGAAATCGACACTCGGTCAGCGCATTCGGGAGGCCCGACAGGCCAAAGGCATGGACCAAGCCAAGCTTTCCGCCCGTCTTGATATTGCGACCCGCACGCTTCAGCGCTGGGAAAAGGGAGAACAGGTGCCAGACAGCAACTACCTCATGCGGATCGCCAAGCACACGGGGGTCTCTCCCCACTGGCTGCTCACCTCGGAAGGGGACATGTACGCCCGGCCGCAGGATCCGGGCAATGTCATTCCTCTTCCGACCAGCCGGTACAGGAAGGTCGACTTGGTGTCACTGCCGCTCTTGTCCTCGGTCCCGGGGGGCGCGCCGAGCATGATCTTTCACCCGGATTATGTGGAACGCTACATTTCCGTCGATGACGTGCGCGACAGCCAAGCTTTCGCGCTCGAGGTCAAAGGAAACAGCATGGCCCCGCGCATCGAGGACGGCGATATCATCGTCGTGAGCCCGAAGCTGCAGGCGAAGAACGGGGACATCTGCGTCGTGCGGGTCAATGACGAGGACACGGTCAAGAGGGTGAAGATCGAAGACCAGACGATCTACCTCATCCCCCTCAACCCTGACTATGAGCCGATGGCAGTCAAGAAGAGGGATGTGACGTTCGTGTGGAAGGTTGTGAAAGTCATCAAAAGCCTGTAGGCGGATCCGTCCTGGCGGACCTCCGATCGGTGGGCGGTCAGTCTACGCCGAGCTCCCGCACGGAATCGCGATAGAACAGGAGAAGATTCACCACCTGATCAGCCACTCGTTCCGCCTTGTTCAGGGTCCCGAGGAACAGCAGTGTTTGCCGCGTCTTTGACTTGCCGCTCTTGATACGCTTCATCTGCCGCCTGTCGAACTGCCTGATGGTCTCCTTGAGACCGCTCACCGACTGCTGTAGGTGGGACAGCTCGTCGAACTTCTGTGTCTTCATCATCTCCGCCCCACTCTTCAACACCGCAGAAACGGCGGCATTGACCTCGTCCATTTCTTTAGCCTGATCCACGTCGGGAGCTTGGTGGCTATTGTCGATGTAGGTGAAGCTCGCGTTGGCAAGCGACGTGATGTTGGCTGTGATGATCTGGAGCGACGCGATCTTTCGGCCGTATCGAGGGGCAGCCCCCCGTTCCTCGTCTTCTGCTCCCCGCATGAGATTCAGAATGTCGACCACGATCTCATCACCTTCCTCACTGAGACGACCCGCCTGCTTAACGACCTTTTGAAGCTTGCCGCGGTGTCCCGCTTTCAGGCCGCTGTAACAATCATCAATCGTTTCGCGCGACCGTCCGAAGAACGCCGCCACGTGCTGCATATTTCGAACGAATGCGCTACTCGCGCCGTCTATAGACAGGGCGACTTCCCGATCCTTACGCGAGCGCTTCTTTTCTCGGCTCCGGTGGATCCTGTTCGTCCTGAAGAAGAAATAGAACCCGAGGGCCACCAGCCCCAAGATGACCGGGAGCCCCCCGTAGTTGATGCCCGTCGCAAGGAGCGACGACGCAGTGAATGCCATGAACGCAGTGAAGAACCAGCCCCCGATGACGGTGATCACGCCGTTGACCCGGTAGACTGCGCTCTCACGGCCCCAGGCCTTGTCAGCCAGAGAGGTCGACATCGCTACCATGAACGTCACAAATGTGGTTGACAACGGCAGTTTCAGCGATGTTCCGACCGAAATGAGGGCGCTCGCCACCATCAGATTGACGGCAGCTCGTAGCAGGTCAAACGATGCAGGTTTCCCATCCTCCCCCAGGGACAATTTGCGTCGAGACGTGTCGAGCCGATGCGCGATGGACCGCTGGAGCCCATGAGGCGTGATCACCTTTATTCCGCCGAAGAGGGAGATCCCAATGCGCACAACGGCTCTCGAGAGACCGCTCGCACCAAAACGCTCCGCCCCTTCTTCCTGCCTGCCGAGGTTCACTTCGGTCATGGTTACCGATCGTGCCTTGCGCGAAAACCAGAGCGTGAGTGCCATGATACCGCCCGCGACCACAAGAATCCAAGCGTTCGCCCGCACCGGAGCCCCGAGGACATCCATCATGATAGAATGCGGATCTCCTCCTACGCTTGTCCCGTACTGATAGGCGCTCAACGCCGCCAGCGGAGCACCTACGAAGTTGACGAGATCGTTGGCCGCAAATGCCAGGGCAAGGGCAAAGGTCCCGATCAGCACGATGACGCGCAGGACCTGAATCTTCGTAAGGAGAATGACCGCCTGCCAGATGACGGTCCATGCGACAAAACTGACCAACAGAATCAATGTCAAGTTGCTGGCAAGCCAGTCCACCTGTTCTTCGGTGAGCACGGCAGATCCCTTTGCCCCCTTCACCAGGATGAAATAGGTAATGGCGCTCAGGGCCGCTCCGCACCAGATGCCCCCGTAGCGGCGAAACGTCTTTTGGTAATTGAACGTGAAGATCAGTCGCGTGAGAAACTGGATGAGCACGCCAAACACAAACGCAAAGATGATCGATAGCCCGATGCTCGAGACGATCGTGAGCACCCTTTCAGTATTAATGTGCTTCAGCACCTCGCCGAGCGTCCCACCTTCTCCTGCCACCTTGATGGTTGCCATGGCAAAGGACGCACCGAGAAGCTCAAAGACGATCGAGACGGTCGTGGACGTCGGCAACGCGAAGGTGTTGTAGAGGTCCAGGAGAAGGATGTCTGTCACCATCACGGCGACAAAGATGATCATGACCTCGTGGAAGGTGAACATTTCGGGATTGAAGATCCCTTTGCGGGCAACCTCCATCATGCCGCTCGAAAAAGTCGTGCCGACAAGCACGCCGGCCGAGGCGACCGTCATGATGACCCAGCGGCGGCCAGCCTTCGAGCCTACGGCTGAGTTCAGGAAATTGACGGCATCGTTGGCTACCCCGACATACAGATCGGCGAGAGCCGTGCTGAACAGGACGATCAGGGCGATGAGATAGAATTCCATACAGAAGGTCAAGCCTGTTGTAGAAAAGCGAACGCGGAGGTATTCAGTTTGGCCGTGACCGGAGAGGAACCATACACGGCTGTGTCAGCACGAGATCGCTCAAACATTAGGATTAAAGACCGAGAAGTTCAAACGCGAAAATCTTTCCCTGGATGGGGGGGAATAATTCGCCCGCGTTCAGCTCGTGTGGCCTCGGGCACCCGCTGCGTCAGTGCGAAAGAAGCACGATTCAGAGCGCTTACCTCATGCAGCACATGAAGTGGTCACTCTTGTTCCCTGAATCCTCCGAAGATGTGAAGCCGATAGCTTAGGGGGTCGTCACCGGATGCCGCCTCGGCACAAGAACACGCTGTTCCCCCGGGGCAAGATCAACAAGTTCCCCCCTGCGCCCCTGTTCATCTGCCGCCAGTCGAAGGTGTTCGACCGCAAACGTGGGATTGAGATCAGAGCCGTAGAAGAGAGTCCCGTAGTGCATCGGGACTAGGTAGCGCGCACCTACATCTTGGGAAATTTGGAGGGCACCCCTCGGGCCGACATGAACCCTGGAACCAAGGGAGGTGACCGAGCCTGGAGCTATCGGTACAACGGCGACATCGATCGAGAAGCGCCGGCCGATTTCCCTGAAGATCTCCGGGTCGTAACCCGTATCCCCTCCTATGAAGATGCCATATCCCTTGTACTCAATGACGTATCCAGTAT
>Ga0209536_100017708_pt1 | contig 10072 bp, 10 predicted proteins | sample DeeMarSeWOR28_12_FD_187461 | JGI IMG/M metagenome (GOLD analysis project Ga0209536, IMG submission 187461) | Marine sediment microbial communities from White Oak River estuary, North Carolina - WOR-2-8_12 (SPAdes) (version 2) | ecosystem: Environmental > Aquatic > Marine > Intertidal zone >... | reverse complement strand
AAGCTTGTCCGCCAACTCCTTACTTGCCATGCCGGCTTCTTTGGCTAAATCATATACCCTGATTTTGCTCATTCTTTACTCCCAGTCCTTCAACGTAAAAACTTATTTGACCGTCCTGAACCCGGAAGGCCCTGGACAATTTCTTTTTCTGTTTGAAAAAAACCTCTGGACAAATGTTATTATTACAACAATAGGCTGAACGTCCCTGTCCGGTCCCTCTGCTGTCATGCACCATGATTCCCTTTACTAAAACATATTTCAGGAGCTCTTTTTTGGGAAACCGCTTTTGGCATCCCAGGCAGGTCCGTATCGGCTGTGTTTTCATGATTTGTCAATTTCTGCCAAGTTCCTGCTATCAAATGGAGGCGCAACTCTTATTAGTAGCTACAGGTTGGAAATCTCATCCCGGATTTTAGCAGCTGTCGCACCATCCACTGTTGAATTATAGCCTTTAATATCATAGCCAAGCTCAATGAGCTTATCCGCCAATTCCGTACTTTTCATGCCGGCCTCCTTGGCCAGTTCATATACCCGAATCTTGTCTGTATCCGAAGTATCCCGGGCAACTTCAGTTGCCGATTCTTCCGATGCTTCGGCTTCTTCAGCCAGTGGCGGTGAGGCTGCAGCAGATTGTAAATACTCCTCAATTGCTGCGGCCAGAATTTCAGCCCTTTCCGGCTTCATGCCCTTCAGGGTTTCCAACTCTGCAACGGTTATGCCTTTCAAGTCGCTGGCTGACCTGAAGCCGCTGTCATAAAATATATCAGCCAGAGCTTCATCAACCCCCTCAATATTCAGGAGCGACCTGTAACCCTCTTCTTCCAGTTTTGTATACCTGGACTCGCTCTTGACATCAATATTCCAGCCCATCAGTTTTGAGGCCAAACGTACGTTCTGGCCCTGACGCCCGATAGCCAGAGATAGCTGGTCATCAGGTACAACGACCATGAGTGATTTTTTGTCCTCATCAACCAGAACCATGGACACCTCAGCCGGCGCCATGGCATTGGAAACATATTTTGCCGGATCCGGACTCCAGGGCACGATGTCAATCCTTTCACCCTGCAATTCCTGGACAACATTCTGCACCCGTGATCCCTTCATGCCGACACAGGCCCCTACCGGATCTACATCCGTCTCACTGGAGGAAACCGCAATTTTTGCCCTGAAGCCCGGTTCACGGCTGACACCCATTATTTTGACAATGCCTTCAGCAATTTCGGGCACTTCCATCTCAAACAGTTTTGAGAGAAAATCATTATTCGTGCGGCTTAGAACAAGCTGCTGTTCCCTGGCACTCTGACGTACATCAAGCAGCAGGGCCCTGATCCTGTCACCCTGCCGGAAAGATCTCTTCGGTATTTGTTCAGCATGGGGCAGTATGGCATCGGTACGGCCCAGGTTGATTATCATGTTGCCGCGCTCAAATCTCTGAACTATGCCATTGACGATTTCACCCTTGCGGCCCTTGTACATATCGTAAATAACATCAAGCTCGGCATCTTTCATTTTCTGGATGATTACCTGCTTGGCTGACTGGGCTGCTATCCTGCCCAGTTCCGCGATATTTTCCATCTTGGTCCCGATTTCATCATCAAGTTTGACACCAGGATCCAGTCCACTTGCCTCCTCCAGGGATATTTCGGTCTGCTCATCCTCAACCTTTTCCACCACCGTGCGGAACTGGAAAATTTCAACCTCGCCGAGTTCGTCATTATACTGAACTTCCATGTCCCTGCGGCTCCCGAATTTTTTACGGGCGGCGGAGCGGACGGCCTCCTCAATGGTCTCGACGAGCAGGTGTTTCTCTATTCCCTTGTCTCTACTGATCTGTTCAATTATTCTTTTTAAATCCGACAACATAATTCGCACTCCAAGGCAAATGGGCATCTGCATAAACCGTTATAAATTGCAGAGGCCATGATTAGCCCGCCATGTAAAGTTTTTAAAATTGTCGGCATCATGTAAAGCACGATGGCGACAGACATTCCTCTCCTAAAATATTCATATTATCAGGCCCTGCTGCTGACTGAGGGACTTTTTACGGGTTCATTAGAACTCGACTTCCAGCCTGGCCTTGGCAACCTCCGGAAAAGGGATACGCACTTCCTTGGGGCCAACATCCAGAATAATCGTTTCTCCATCAGTTTGCTGTATTCTGCCGATAAAAACATGCTCTCCGGCAATAGGCGCACTTGTTTTGATTTTGGCCTTGCGGCCTGTAAAACGCTTAAAATCGTCCATGCTTTTCAGGGGGCGGTCAAGCCCGGGTGAGGAGACCTCCAGGTTATATGCCTGGTCAATAAAATTCTCGATGTCCAGGAGCTGGCCGATTTCTCGGCTGGCAGCTGCACAGTCATCCAGACTGACACCGTCCACCCTGTCGATGATCAGCCGCAATACCCAGCCATTCTGTTCACGCCGGTATTGCACCTCCAGCAGTTCAAGCCCCAGTTCATCAAGAACCGGACGGGCAACTGCCCCTACCTGTTTTATTATCGTTTCAGCCATGTCAGGCCCTTAAGCAACAAAATAAAAAAAGCGGGCAAAGAAAGCCCACTTTCAACATCAGTACAGGCAGATATCAGCCTGAACTTTATAACGCGAAAATAAGACCGCAGTACAGCAAGCCATTTCTATTGCGGTCTGACGGAACTTTTCGCTTCATCCCGACTGCCTTAGAAAAGAGCGGGGCACTTCGCAAACCTTTCAGCAGCCGAATGCAAAGCTTTCAGTGGAGCGGGCAACGGGGTTCGAACCCGCGACCCCAAGCTTGGGAAGCTTGTACTCTGCCAACTGAGCTACGCCCGCCCTCAGGCTCATACTGCAATCTTTCAATTATACTTGTTTTGTTTTGCTTGTCAAGTACGATAAACAGTCAGGCAGGCAAATGTCATAGCTTTTGTTCTGCTCATTGACAACCTGCAGGCATTATTCTTTTCTTTCTGGTTAATTGCTGAACCTGCGCTTTATAATTGATCTGGGGAAAGCTGAACAGCATCTTTCTTTTCAGCCTCCTCAACAGCCTTTACAACGGCCTCTTCCGGAGTGACTGCAACATGCCAGTCATTCCGCTCTTCCCCACCATGGGGCGCTAGAGACCATGAATTAAGCAGAATTATGGGGCAGCCTGCCTTCAGGGCCAGGGCGATTTCAGAAAGGGTGCCATACTCTCCCCCAATGGCAATTGCAGCATTGCAACTTTTAACGTTGATGACATTTCTGGCCTCGCCCATGCCGGTATATATTGCCAAATCCACATATGCATTGGCCGGGCTCGTCCTGCCGTTGCCCGGCATTATGCCCACCGTAATACCACCAGCCTCCCTGGCGCCTTTGCTGGCAGCTGTCATAACGCCTCCAAGTCCGCCTGTCAGCACCACAAAACCTCTCTGTGCCAGGAGCCGACCCACCTCCACAGCAAGCTGGAATTCCTCATCAGCAGCAGTTACACTGCCGGCACCGAATACCCCTATGATCTTTTTTGGCATATCAATTCCAGTTCTTCGTTAAAAAAATAATCAATTGCAGCCGCCATTCATTCTTGACACATATCACTTTTTTTCACTAAACTTAAACATTTGCTGTAATCCATTATCCCATGAATATGAGGGATTCTGCAAGCACAATGAACCCGGTATGCAAACCTGATTATGAGATCTAAACCAATGACATCCATCGTGTGCAATGCTGTGCTTGCAGTTCTATTTGTTATTTTAAGCAGCAGTTGCACCTCGGTCTTAGTAGACCCCCTCCTTGACCCGTTGACGCTTTCTCTGCAGAAACAGACGGATCTGGAACTGCTGCAGGACGGGGCGCCTTCTCTGCTCCTTCTGCTTGACGGACTTATCGCCAGTGACCCCAATAATGTGCGTTTGCTGATGACAGCTACGAAAGCATATGGCGCGTACGCAACCACACTACATGAAAACGGCAAGGCTGAAAGGGCCGTTAATATGAGCACAAAGGCCAGGGATTACGGTATCAGTCTTATCAATCAGCTGCCAGGCCTGGAGAGAATAAACGGCCAGACACTGGAAGAAATTGAACAGGCACTTGCAAGGACTTCCCCCGTTCAGGTCGGGTATCTTTTCTGGGGGGCATATGGCTGGGCGACATGGATTCAATTCCAGGAAGGTGCACCTGCGGCCATGGCCGACCTGCCTATAGTAGAACTCATCATGCTCAGGGTTGTGGAGCTGGATGAGTCTTATTATTATGGCGGCGCCCATATTTTCCTGGGCTCATATTATGGCAGCCGTCCCCAGATTTATGGGGGCAAACCTGAATCCAGCCGCAAGCACTTTGAACGGGCCCTGGAAATAAACAAGAGAATGTTTTTGCTGACGCATATTGCCTATGCCCAGACTTATGCCCGATTAATGTTTGACCGGGAACTTTACCTTCAACTCTTGAACGAGGTGATTGCCCAGCCACTGACCGATTCAGATATGGCCTCAAGCAATACATTGGCCAAGGTCATGGCTGAAAAACTTATCGACCAAGTCGATGAATTCTTTTAATTGGTTTGAGCCATGAATAATCTTTACAGGCTACTCTGTGCAGGTTTTATCGCATTTTTTCTTGTTACAGCAGCAGGAGCTCATGCGGGCAGCCCCAAGTATATTTTCAAGGTTGCCTCTCTGGCCCCGGAAGGAAGCGTCTGGGCTAAAAGATTCCGGGATTTTACATCTGAAGTTATTGAAAAAAGCAGCGGTGAAATCGGTTTTAAGATTTATGCAGGCGGAGTTATGGGTGACGACCGGGCCATGTACCGCAAAATGCGTGTTGGGCAGCTCAATGGCGGCGGTTTTACCATGACCGGCATCGGTGAGGTTGTCCCTGATTTCAGGGTGCTTGGCATTCCCTTCCTGTTTAATACTTATGATGAAGTTGACCGGGTCAGTGAGAAAATCATGCCGCGCTTTGAAAAAGAGTTTGAGGAAAAAGGTCTGGTGCTCCTGGCTTTGTCCGAGGTTGGTTTTGTCTATACAATGTCGACAACCCCGATCACTACCTTGGCGGAATTGAAACAAAGCAAGGCCTGGGCCCCGGAAGGCGATCCTATCAGCCAGGTGCTCCTGGAGACAGTAGGTGTGACTCCCATCCCGCTTTCAATTCCGGACGTGCTTACCTCGTTGCAGACAGGGCTTATAAATACGACATTCAATTCGTATTACGGCTCCATAGTAATGCAGTGGTTCACCCGGATCTCTTACATAACGGACATCCCTTTTGCCTATGCCTACGGGGCATTTATTCTTGATAAAAAAACGTTCTCCAGGCTGCCGCCGCATTATGCCGAACTGATGAAATCTGCAGCCAAGACCCATTTTGACAGGCTTCTCAGCGATACCAGGAAAAGCAATGAGGAGGCAATGCATGTATTAATCCAAAACGGCATCACCCTGGTCAAGCCTACTCCCATGACCAAGGCGGAGCTGCAGAATAACTACCGCGAAATGACTGTTGAGAAACTGGTTGAAGATGCTTTTTCCAGAAGTATCTACAATGAGGTCATGATGCACCTGGACAATTACCATAAAGAGCTTTCCGCTACCCAGCAATAAACTTACATGGGCAACCTGAAAAAGTTTTTCACCCTTATCGACACCATATTGAGCAAGACAGAGGAAATCTTTCTCTGTCTGTTGCTTTTTGCCATGATCCTGCTCGCCTGTGTCCAGATCTTTTTAAGGACTTTCTATTCCAGCGGCATTCTCTGGGCTGATCCGCTGCTGCGCTACATGGTAATCTGGGCCGGCCTGTTTGGAGCTGCTGTGGCCACAAAGCAGTCCAAACACATCAGCATTGATATAATCTCCCATCTGGTGCCGGAGCACTTTATGCCTTTGCTGCGGCTTCTGATCAACTTTTTCTCTGCCGGAGTATGCAGTGTCCTCACCTATGCAGCTGTTAAGTTTGTTCGAGACGAGGCATTATACGGCGGCAGGGGCATACTCGATATTCCCTCCTGGGAACTCAACATCGTCTATCCTGTTGCTTTTGGGATTATTGCCGGCCGTTTCATGGTCCTTGCCTTAAAGGATCTGCTGTGCCTCGTTCTACGAAAACCAACCATCGGCCAGGCCTAAGCCATACCCATGGGTTTCTCGAGAATTCTTATCTTCATTCTGGCTATTCTCGGGACACCTCTCTTTGTGGTGATTTCGGCTCTGGCCCTTCTTTCTTTCCATGGCATCGACATCGACCTTTCTGTGGTCATCATAGAGATGTCCCGTTTGTCCAACACACCCCTGCTGATCTCCCTGCCGCTGTTTATTTTTGCCGGGACGCTTTTAGCTGAAAGCGGGACACCCCAGAGGCTGCTCCGCCTTTCGCAGGTTCTGCTGGGCTGGATGCCGGGAGGACTGGCGGTTGTTTCTCTTATGGTATGCGCTGTGTTTACTGCTTTTACGGGCGCATCCGGCGTTACCATCTTTGCCATTGGCGGCCTGCTCTATCCGGCACTCATACAGGATAATTATTCGGAGCGTTTTTCCCTGGGGCTCATTACATCGTCCGGAAGTCTGGGACTTCTATTTCCTCCGAGTCTGCCGCTTATTCTATACGGAGTTATTTCCGAAACCCGGGTAGACCAGCTCTTTCTGGCCGGAATACTGCCCGGCATCCTCATGCTCATACTCCTCGTGGCCTACAGCATGATAAAAGGGCCTGATCGCAGACTTGCCAAATCAGAAAAACCGACCTATAAGGATATGCTTTCCGGCCTGCAAGAGGCTGCCTGGGAGTTGCCGTTGCCCATCATTGTTCTCGGGGGTATTTACGGTGGAATTTTTGTGGCGGGCGAGGCAGCAGCTGTAACCGCACTCTATGTTCTTGTCGTCGAAGTCCTCATATACCGCGATATTTCTATAACAAGACTGCCGGCGATCATGGTCCGGAGCATGGTTCTTTTCGGTGGCATACTGGTGGTATTGGCCGCATCCATGGCCACTACAAACTACCTGGTTGACCAGCAGGTGCCCATGCGACTTTTTGAGCTTATCAGGGACTATATTTCCAGCAAATACACTTTTCTGCTGCTGCTCAATATTTTTCTTCTCATCGTTGGCTCCATGCTTGATATCTTCTCGGCCCTTGTCCTCGTTGTGCCGATCATAATCCCCATTGCTGAAGCATATGGGGTTGATCTGATCCATCTGGGCATCATTTTTCTCACCAACCTGCAGATCGGATACTGCACACCTCCCGTAGGCCTGAACCTTTTTCTCGCCAGCTACCGATTTGATAAATCCGTGCTCACGCTTTACAGGGCGACATTGCCCTTTCTCGCTCTTCTCATGATGACCCTGATCATCATCACTTATTTCCCAATCATAAGCCTTGCCCTGGTGAATCTCTGGGGATAAGTTTTTTGTAAGTACCTTAGCAACTTGCAGCTTGCAAAAGGCAGGCAGCTTCATTAGCTTAAATAGCAATGGTTTCATTCTTTTAGAAGCATTATAGTAAATGCAGCCCTGATTCTAGTTGGATCCTTTTATCATTAAAATTAACATCCTATGAGAAAAATTCTTTTCGCCATTCTGGTACTGGTTGTAATCGGCATAGGCCTGCTGCACTTTTTCACGCCGGGCTACCTGATATTTTACCATGACATGTTCAGGCGCCTCAGCTATTTCCCCATAGTTCTGGGAGCAATATGGTTCGGTGTCTGGGGCGGTCTACTGCTTGCGGTTATGTCTTCAATAGCCTTCATTCCCCATGTCCTTATTTATATCGGCGATGGAACTGGAACCTATCTGAGCGAACTGACGGAGATAGTCCTTTACCTGGCTGCCGGCACAGTAACTGGAATTATAGCCGGCAGGGAATCGCACCTGAGGCAGCGCTATAAAGAACTGTCGGAAAAACTGGAAAAATCGTATGACAAGCTGCACCGCGAAACACAGTTGCTGCTCGAGGTCGAGGAACAGTTGAGCGCTGCACAAAAACTCTCCGCTTTGGGCCAACTTTCAGCATCACTGGCCCATGAAATTAAAAATCCCCTCTCATCCATTAAGGGTACTGCTGAAATTCTGCTTGATGAATTTCCCCAGGATCATCCCAAAAGGGAATTTGTCCAAATACTGCTAAAGGAAACTACCCGGCTCAACAACACCGTTGAAGAAGTTTTGCAATTTTCACGCCGTGGGACGCAGGGCCGGGAAAAAGAAGAGACGAAAACCGAACCTCTTTCAGGGGTTATTGACAGGGTTGCGAGTCTGCTTGCCAGTCAGCTGCGAAAAAAAAGCATCACCCTTACGGTCACCGGCTGGGAAGAGGGAAAAGAATTTTTTGTTGCCGGAGAAAAATTATCACAGGTTTTTCTGAACATCATTTTAAATGCTATTGATGCTTCGCATCCAAAAGGGGAGATAATAATTGAAACCAAGAAAAATACTGCCGGCCTCGCAGTTTCAGTAAAAGATAGTGGCGCCGGAATACCGGATCAACGTAAGGAGAAGATTTTTGACCCCTTTTACTCAAACAAGGAAGGTGGCACAGGTCTCGGCCTGTCCATCAGTAAAAAAATTGTGGAAAGCTATGGCGGCACCCTCTCCCTGACCGACTCGGAAACAGGGGGTGCATGCTTTACCGTATTTTTGCCGGAACAAAATACTGACAATGAAGTCAAAAAACAAACAACAAGCGATTTCAAAAATATTGAAGGAAATTTCCAGTCCTGATTAGACATGGGTAATTCCAGCAATATCAAAAGAGGATCATATGGCGGATACCATTCTTCTTATTGATGATGATGAAAGCTTGCGGCGGGTCACGGAATACAACCTGTCAGAGGCCGGCTTTGACCTGATTACCGCCGGATCGGGCCGGGAGGGTCTGGATCTGTTCAGCAGGAACAACCCGGACTTGGTGATAACCGATGTCAAGCTGGGCGATATGGATGGCCTGGAAGTGCTTGCGGCCATCAAACGTGAATCTCCAGAAACCCCAGTTATTGTCATAACAGCTTTCGGATCCATTGAAATGGCTGTGAAAGCCATGCACGAAGGTGCCTTTAATTTCATTACCAAGCCTTTTGATCGCGAGACCCTGCGGCTTTCCTGCACTAAAGCACTTGAACTCTCCTCGCTGCGCACACAAAAACAGGAGCTTGCTGCTGAGGTCGACAGACTGACCGGCACCTCCGGTATGGAAACGGCTAATTCCGCCATGGCTGAATTGCTGGAGACTGCTCTCAAGGTTGCCGGCAGCGAAGCCACAGTCCTTATTACGGGTGAATCAGGAACAGGTAAAGAGGTTCTGGCCAGGCTGGTGCACCAGCACAGCCCACGCAAGGAGGGCCCTATGGTTGCAGTAAACTGCACGGCCATACCTGACAATCTCATAGAAAGCGAACTCTTCGGTCATGTAAAGGGGGCCTTTACCGGCGCGGTTTCAAGCCGCAAGGGCCGCTTCCAGACAGCGGTCCAGGGCACCCTGTTCCTCGATGAGATCGGGGAGCTCAAAATGGATATGCAGGCAAAACTGCTGCGTGCCATCCAGGAACGGGAGGTGGAGCCGGTGGGATCAGACCGTACCGAAAAGGTTGATGTACGGATCATCGCCGCTACCAACAAGGATCTGCGTGAGGAAGTTGCCAAAGGTCGTTTCCGGGAAGACCTTTATTACCGTCTCAGCGTCATCCCCCTGCATATTCCGCCCTTAAGGGAACGGCGCGAGGATATTCCAGCCCTGGCGAATCACTTTCTGAAAAAGCTCGGAGCCCCGCGGGGAGTCCGTTTTTCTGACAAGGCGATGTCGCTCATGAAAAAATATGACTGGCCGGGCAATATACGCGAGCTGCAAAATTCTGTTGAACGATGTCTTATTTTGCGCAAAGGCAAGATAATCGAGCCTGAAGATATCAGCCTGCCGATGGCAAAGACATCCGATGTCCTTGAAATACCTGATATTCCCCCTGATGGTGTCTCTCTGGAAGACATAGAAAAAGGTCTTATTTTAAAAGCCCTGGAAAAAAGCAGCGGCAACCGTTCTCAGGCGGCACGCCTCTTAAAAATCCCCCGGCATGTTCTTATCTATCGTCTGGAAAAATTCAATATCGAGT
>Ga0209536_100017707_pt1 | contig 10072 bp, 10 predicted proteins | sample DeeMarSeWOR28_12_FD_187461 | JGI IMG/M metagenome (GOLD analysis project Ga0209536, IMG submission 187461) | Marine sediment microbial communities from White Oak River estuary, North Carolina - WOR-2-8_12 (SPAdes) (version 2) | ecosystem: Environmental > Aquatic > Marine > Intertidal zone >... | reverse complement strand
GGCTCGGCCTCCACGGACGGTGTCGCCGGCGACACCGTCGCCGGTTCGGCCTTCGCCGCGAGCTCGTCCCCGATCTCCGCCTCGTCCCCGCTCTCCGGTACGACCGGTTCGACAGGCTCCGTCTCGATCTCCGCATCCGGTCCCAGATCGGGCTCTGCCTCGCGGCCACGGGACAGGTGTTTCTCGACTTCAGCGCCCAGCTCCTCCTCGACCTCTTCCAGCGCCTGGAAGACTTCGTCGTAGCTGCTGTCCGGGACGGGTTCGCTCTCGATCGGGAGTGTCGCTTCCTCGACCGGGCCCGGGGCGATGCCGGCTCGCTCGACCTCGGCGACCAGAGCATCGAAGTCCAGGTCGTCGATCGGCTCAGTCCGCACGTCACCCGGGCCGGGTTCCTCGACGAGCTCGGATTCCGGTTCCGGCTCGATGGCTTCGAGCTCGGATTCCGGTTCCGGCTCGACGGCTTCGGGCTCCGGGACCGGCTCCGGCTCGACGGCTTCGGGCTCCGGGACCGGCTCCGGCTCGACGGCTTCGGGCTCCGGGACCGGCTCCGGTCGTGGAGCCGGCTCCGGTCGTGGCGGCGGTTCCGAACGAATCCCGTCCAGCGTCGATACGTTCTCCCAGTCCACCCGGGAGCGACGGATGCCCTTGGCAAGCAGGGACTCGTTCGTGACCATCTCGTAGAACGGGAGGTGGAGTTCTCTGTCGAGGCCGTCCGGGGTCCGCCGGAAGGTCGCTCCCGCCGGGTGTCGCGCGTCCGCGATGAACAGCACGGCGACGTGCCAGGGATCCGGGAACAAGCGCTCGTGGGTGGCTGCGTCGTATTCGGACAGGCGGGGGGGGCCCGACTCGTGCGCGTGATACCAGCCGACCAGAAGTCCTCGCTTCCGCTCGACTTCCAGCTGGAGCGCGACCGACGCCTCCTCGCTGATCTGTTCCGGATCCTCTTCGCGGAAGGGAAAACGGGAGGGGACCACCTGGGTGACGATGATGAACCGCCGGCCGGCCGACGGGTCCTCGCACAGATCGCCGACCAGGTATCCGAACGGGCTCTCGTCCTCACCCGCCGTCCAGACGTGCTCGTGCATGGCCACGAACGCCCGCTGGTCGATGAAGACCTCGTACGATCCGGCAACAGCTTCCCGCGGGGGCTCGACCTCCGGACGCCAGTAGACGCTCCGGATCAGAGGCCGCGGCGTCCAGATATGGTACGCGTCGGCATCGATCTGGCGATCCTGTTCGGATCGCTGCCAGGCTGGCTTGCCCGGCTTGTCGTCCGGTCGGTCTGAGTCCATGTCCCCGCTTGGCGAATCGTCTACCGGTCAGCGCCCGGGCGCTACGAAGCTGCTTCCCGCGGCACGCGACGGAAGATGCGATAATCGGCGCTTCATGTCGGAGCGGCAAGCGTCGGTCGCTCCGGTTGACAGTACCCGGCGGGCAGGCGAGTGTCGCATGTGCCTTCGCACCCATCGCGCCGATTCTATCAGGGAGTATCGCCATGTATGCACGCCGGTGGATCCTGATTGCCGTGCTGACGGTCTTCGCAGCCGCCGGCGACCTGCATGCGCAGCGATTCCCCGGTAGCGACGATGCGTCGCCTTCCGGCTTCGCCATCGGCCTCAACGGGGGCTATTCCCTGCTCGGCGGCGCGGTGGGAGACAGCACGAGCGGTGGGTTCCGGCTGGGCGCGAAGGCGATCTACGATTTCGAGGACGCGCCGGTTCAGGTCGGAGTCGGCGCCTCTTACACCTGGTTCGGATTCGACTCCACCGCTGGTGCTCCCGGTGCCGTACGGTACGACGGGTCCTTGAGAAAGCTCAGTCTCTACGGACTCGGAACCTGGAAGTTCCTGGACATCGAGTCCAGCATGATCCCCTACGTGACGGCTCGCCTCGGCTGGACGCGTCTTTCCGATGACGTCGGCTGCCGACTCCCGGCCTGCGGACGAGAAGTCATCGGCTCCCGCACGCGAAGCGGACTGGAAATCGGAGCCGACATCGGCGTAGAGTATCCGGTTTCCAGCTCCCTGGCGCTCGATATCGGGGGCAGCTTCAGCTGGATGAACGTGGGGGACTTCCGGATCGAGGGCACGTGGGCGGACGACGGAGCCAGCGTCTCGGACACGCTCGACGATACCGGCCAGTCCGGTACCGCGTTCTCGCTGTTCGCCGGAGTGCTGTTCTTCGTCTCGCCCTGACCGGAAGCCGGTGCGTCCGCGGTCTACATCTCGCGCGGAGGCGCGCCTGCGGGTCGTGCCGACAGGAGGCCGGCCGTCCGGGCCTCCAGCAACGACTCGGTGAAAGCGACTTTCTGCTCCAGCCGCTCGATCTTCAGATTCTGGGTCTCCAGCAGCAGCCTGAGTTGCTCCAGTCGCGCCTGCTCTTCAGCATTCGCCCCCTTCGCCCGGGCGGAAGCCTCGATCAGCAGGCCGAGCCGCTTCGTCAGCGGCCGGAGCACGAGGACGCCCCCGACCGTCAGGAACAGCGTGATCGGTACCATCGCAATGAAAAACTCTTCCACTTCTCCTCCTCGCCCCTGCGGGCCGTGACCGGGGCCGCACGCGGCACCCGGAATGCTCGTCCGTGAAGACTATTCGTAGCGGAGCGACTCGACCGGGTCGATCGCGGCGGCCCGTCGCGCGGGCAGATAGCCGGCCGCGAGACCGACGAGCATCAGGATCCCCATGCAGCCCAGGGTGATCGGCCACGACAGGCGCGGATTAGCGATGTAGTTCATCGCCGGATTGCCCTCGGTCGGGATCATGTCCACGAGGGTCACGAGAAGCACCGAGACCGCCAGCCCGATCAGCCCCCCGATCAGGGACACGAGCAGCGCCTCGAACACGAACTGGCGGCGGATATGAGACTTTCGCGCCCCGACCGCCAGCTTCACGCCGATCTCGTGCGTTCGCTCCTTCACGACCACGTACATGATGTTCGCGATCCCGACACCCGCCACGAGCAGGGTGAACAGTCCGACCATGCCCAGAAAGACCTGGATGCCGGTGCCGATCTTCTGCGTCTCCCTCTCGCTCTCGATGAAGTCCCACATCGGGAGCGCCCGCTCGTCGGTCGGATCGAAACGGAACTTCGCACCGAGCACCTCGAAGATCTCGGCTTTCGTCTGCTCCGCCCGCTCCTTGCTGCGCGGATGGAACAGGATGTGGTCCACGTATCTGTAACCGTAGATCGTCCTGAAGGTCGAGGACGGGATGATCGCCCTCTCCTCGTCCGGGCCGTTGTTCATGCTGTCCTGGAACTTGCCCTGCATGACTCCGACGACCGTGAAGGGAAGACCGTCCAGATCCACCGTCCTGCCCACGGGATCCTCGCTGCCGAACAGGCGGAAGGCGATCGAGTCGCCGAGGAACAGCACCCGTCTCCGCTCCCTGACATCCTGCTCGTTGATGAATCGCCCGCCGGTCTTCGGATACATCTTGCGCAGCTCCGAAAACACCGGATGTACGCCCTCCATGTAGGTCGTCGTCTTGACCTCGCCGTAGGTCAGCGTCACGCCCCAGCGACCGTAGGAGGGACTGGCGACATCGATATCCTCCACCGAACGAACCACCAGGTCCATGTCCTCTTCGGTCAGGCGAATCGGGCGGCCGCGCGGCAGCCCTTCGAATTCCTTGCCGGTCTCGCCGCCGTACGTCATGAAGATCTTCTCACCGGCGTTGAGCAGGCCGGTGCTGATCTGCTGCTTCAGGCCTTCGCCGAACGCGAGGAGCAGTACGATGGCGATCGTGCCCCACGTGATCGCGAACATGGTGAGAAGCGCACGCGTCTTCTGCGCGCGCAGATCGCCGAAGAACTCCTCGAGCAGGATCTTCCACATCTTCCCCGTCCCCTACTGCCGCAGACACTCGACCGGATCGAGGTTCGCCGCCTTGCGAGCGGGGAACCAGCCGGCGAACAGCGCGATCAACCCGAGCAGCGACATCGTGATGATGGCGACGGCGGGGGAGACGACCGGAATGCCGATGAACTCCTCCATGTCGCCGAATCGAACCAGGCGGACGAGCCCGAGGGACAGCACGAACCCGATCAGCGCCCCGACGAACACGATCGCGGTGCTCTCCAGGAAGAACTGACGCAGGATGTCGCCTTTCTTCGCGCCCACCGACCGCTTGATACCGATCTCCTTCGTCCGCTCCTTGACCACGATGTACATGATGTTGGCGACGCCGATGCCACCCACCGTGAGCGTGAAGCTGCCGACGATCGCGAAGAACCCGTTGAACGCCAGGAACAGGTAGCTGAACATCTTCTCGAACTCGGTCGTGTCCCACACTCCGAGCGCATCCTCGTCGGTCGGGTCGAAGCGGTACTTGCCGCCCAGTATCTGGTAGACCTGCGCTTCGGCCCGCCTCGAGGCCTCCGGGTCGGCCGTCTGGTACACCAGGTTGCTGACGTACAGGTCGCCGAACATCGCCCGATGCGTGCTCGCCGGGATGAACACCCGATCCCGGTCCCGGGAATTGTAGGAGGAGCTCTGGTTCTTCGGTTTCATCACCCCGACGATGGTGAACGGGGTCTCACCGATGAGAATCTGACGGCCGACTACCTCGCCCGATTCGCCCTCGAACAGCATGTCGCGGACGTTGTCTCCGAGCACCGCGACCCGCCGCCGTTTCGCGACATCCTCATCGTTGATGAATCGACCGCCGAGATCCGGAATCACGTTGCGCATGTAGGTATAGTCGGGCCAGCAGCCGGTGATGTTCGGGTTCATGATCGCGCGGCCGTTCTTCACGGGCGTTCCGCGTCGACTGAACTCGGGGCTGATCCGCTCGATCTCCCGAATCTGCTGCTTGAGAATCGTGGCGTCGTCCTCCGAGAGCCGGATGCCGCGGCCATCGGGAAAGCCCTGGAACGGCTTCGTCGTGGTACCGCCGAACACCATGACGACCCGGTCGCCGAGCCCGTGGAATCGCTTGAGCGTCGCCCGCTCCAGGCCCGTCCCGAAGGCGAGCAGTACGACCACGGCCACCGTTCCCCACGTGATGCCGAGAACGGTCAGCCCGGTGCGCAGTTTCTGCGCCCGGACATCGTTCCAGAACTCCGAGACTACCGTTCGCAGGCGACCCATGGCGGTCCCTATCCGCGCTCAGGAAATCTCGCGCGGCGGCGGCTCGACGACCTTGTCGCCCTCGGCGAGCCCCTCTACCACCTCCACGTAGATCGCGTCGCTGAGGCCGGTCTCGATCTCGCGTTCCTCGGTCGACCCGTCGGGAAGCAGCAGTGTCACCTTCGCCACGCCGTCCTCGAAGCGCACCAGCCGCTCGGGGATCACGAGCACGTCGGAGCGTCGATCGATGATGATGTCGGCGTTGGCCGAGTAGCCGGCGCGAAGCTTGACACCCTGGACATCGGTCAGGGATATCTCGATCGGAAACACGGTGGCGTTGTCGTCCGTGCGCGCCTTGAGCGAGATCGAATAAACCTCGCCGAGCACCTTCGCATCGGGCAGCGCGCCGATCTTGATCGCCGCCGGCATGCCTTCGCTCAACTTACCCACGTCGATCTCGTCCACGGTGCCGCGGAAGATCAGATCGCTCATCTCCGCCATCGTGATCAGTACGGTGCCCTCCTGGAAATTCGAGAGCGGCACGACCGGATCTCCCTGCTCCACCCGGGCCTCCAGCACGAATCCATCGATCGGCGAGCGGATCACTCCCTCGATCTTCCGGTTCCCGATCCGCACGCTGCCCTGCTCGAGCAGCGCGACCCGTTCCTTCGCCATCTGCACCTGGACCCGGGAGCGATCGAAGTCGCGCTCCGCCCGCTCCAGCTCCTCCTGCGTGATGAATTCGCGAGTTCGAAGCTCCCGCTTTCGATCGAGGTCCTTCCGGAGGTTCTCGAGTTCGATCTCGCGAATTTCGACCTGTCGTTTGGAATCGGCCAGCTCGATCGGGGTGGGGTTCGGGGCGACTTCGAGGAGTGGCTCTCCCTCGTTCACGAAGGCCCCCTCTTCGACGAACAGCGTTCGCACGACGCCGGAGATCTGCGACTTCACCTCGATTTCGACATCGGGCTCGATGTTGCCAATGGCGAGCGCCTTCTGCAGGAGAGAATCTCGCGTGACGGCCACCGTGCGATACTCGGAACTTCCATCGCTGCCCCGGAGCGCGACCGCGGCGCCGGTTCCTCCGATCAGGACCGCACCTCCGAGTATCCCGAGCCAGACCTTCGTCTTCTTCTGCATCAGCGCGCCTCGCACCTGTTCCGATCCGTTCCGGCACCTCACGAATGACTTTCGCCGGTCCGACGCGAGGAATTCGGACCCCTGCCCCCGTTCCTCTCGCTTCCCTACGCACGAGGTCGTGAGCGGGTTTCAGGCGGGAAGTCGTCAGCCCTGGCGCCAGCCGATGCGACGGATGACGAAGGAGAGCCCGAACAGGCCGGCGGCCAGGAGGATGATCGCCGGTCCGGTCGGCAGGTCCAGTCCATACCTGGAGGACAGGGCGTAGGTGAGGAACAGGCCGCTCGCGATCGATACGGCACCGACCGCCGTGGAGAGGAGCATCATGCGGAACAGGTGGTCCGTCCACTGGCGCGCGATCGCGGCCGGGATCGTGAGAAGCGCGATCACCAGGATCACGCCTACGACGCGGATCAGAGTGACTACAGTCAACGCTACCAGCACCAGCAGGAGCAGGAAGAGCGGCGCAACCGGCACGCCGACCACCCACGAGAACTCCTCGTCGAAGCAGATGGCTCGCAGCTGCCGGAAGAGCACGAATACGACGAACACGACGAGGACATCCAGCGCGCCGACGAGAAGCACGTACCCCGGGCTGACCAGCAGGATGTTGCCGAACAGGAATCCCAGCAGGTCAGGGGCCTGCCCGGGCGCCAGCGAGACGAAGACGATCCCCAGCGCCATGCCGATCGCCCAGACCATCGAGATCAGGGTGTCCAGACCCTGCCGCATCCGGAGTTCGGCCACCCCCAGGCCTGCCGCCGACAGAATGCCGAAGCCGAGGGCGCCGATCATCGGATGGAAGCCGAACAGGTAGCCCAGGCCGACGCCGCCGAACGCGGCGTGTGACAGGCCCCCGGCGATCGAGGAGATCTTCCGCACGACGACCAGGCTTCCCATCACGCCGCAGGCGATGGATGCGAGCAGTCCGGCGATCAGCGCCCGCTGAAAGAACGGATACGACAGAGCCTCGGCGATCACTGGGGACCGTCATGCAGTTCGAGAACCCGGTGCGGGACGCCGTGAGCGACCAGGTCCACCGGGCAGCCGTACACCGCCTCCACCATCTCCGGCGACAGTTCCTTCGAATGGTGGTAGTGCATCCGGACGTTGAGGCAGGCAATGGTCCTGACCGTCCGCGAAATCACGCCGACGTCGTGCGAAACGAGGACGATCGGAATCTCGTCCGCCAGCTGTTCCAGCAGTTCGTATACGGACCGACCGATCTGCGTATCGAGACTCGCCGTCGGCTCGTCGAGGAGCAGTGCTCGCGGCTCCATTACCAGCGCCCTCGCGATCAGGGCGCGCTGAAGCTGCCCGCCGGACAGCTTGCCCAGACGCACGCCTGCGACGCCGGTCAGTTCGAGCCGGGCCAGCGCCCGATCCACGGCCGCACGGTCTTCCGCCCGCGAGCCGCCCCGGACGCGCCCGAGCCTGCCCATGCCGACCATTTCGGCGACGGTGATCGGAAAATCCGTGTCGAAGCGGGCATACTGCGGCACGTATCCGATCATGCCCCGCGCTTCTCGCGGCGAAGTCCCGAACGCCCGGACTTCCCCCTCATCCGGTTCGATCAGGCCGAGCATCACCTTGAGCAAGGTCGTCTTGCCCCCGGCATTCGGACCGATGATCCCGACGAAATCCCCCCGGTTGACCGCGAAATCGATGGAGTCGAGAACCGTGCGATCTGCGAAGCGCACCGTTACGCCGCGGAGATCGATCAGTGTCCCGCCGCGGTCACTCACGGCGCCGTCGCGTCCAGGACCGCACGGGTGATCGATTCGAGCGCTTCCAGCGGATCCCGTGTCATCGGATCCACCAACCTGATCTCGGCTCCGATCTCTTCGGCCACCACGCGTGCAGCGGCGGGATTCACCTGCGGCTGCACGATGACCATCCGGAGGTGCTCTCGTTTCGCCTGATCGATCACGGACGCGAGCCGGGCGGAACCGCGGTCCGAGCTCGCATGCGTCAGAATGGAAATCTGCTCCAGCCCGTAGGCACGGCTGAAGTACCCCCAGGCCGGATGCTGCACCAGGAAACTCCGTCCGCTCCGGTCGGCCAGTCTTTGGCGGACGGATGCATCCGCAAGCCCGATCTCCGTGTTCAGCGAATCCAGGCGCGCACGGATCGCCGGGGACCCGTCGGGGAACGCCGTCATCAGGGCGCCGGCTGTACGCTCCGCCAGGACCCGCAGGCACTCGGGGTCGAGCCAGACGTGCGGATCATCTTCGATGAGGTCGCAGCCTTCGGACAGTCGTACGCGAATGGCATCCGTGCCGCTCAACAGGCCTTCCAGCCAGCTGCGCTCCCAGACAAATGCCGGGTGGCCGACTTCGAGCACCACCGTGGCGCTCTGTACCAGCGTCAGCTGCCCGATACCCGGCTCGAACGAATGAGGACTCGCTCCCGGCGGCACCAGCACGCTGATGCTCGCCACACCGGGGGGCAGGAGCGCATCGACGACACCGGCGATCGGCAGGATGGACACGGCGACGACCGGGACCTGCCGCTCTCGCCGACCCGAATTCTCGCCCGGTGCATCGTCCCCGGACGAGCCACCGGTCTCCGATGCACCTCCCCCTCCGCAGCCGAACAGACAGGCCACAGCGGCGAGCGTCGGAACGAGCGATCGGAGAAGCGACACCCGACCGTGAGGAGGCTGGAACTGCCAGTTGGTGCTCCGCATAGCGCAATCTACCCTCCGCATCACCGGCGCGCCTCCACCACCCGTGATGCGAGACCCGTTCAAACGGACCCGCGGCTTACCAGGATGAGCGAAGGGGAGGCCCCGCATCGCAGGACCTCCCCTTCTGTATCGCAGATGTCCGGCCGTCAGCTCAGACGATCTTCACGACGTTCTTGGCCTTGGGGCCGCGGCCTTCCTCGGCGAGATCGAACTCGACCTGGTCGCCTTCCTCCAGCGTGCGGAAGCCCTCAGACTGGATTTCGGAAAAATGGACGAAGGCGTCACGCGCACCATCGTCGAACGACACGAACCCGAAACCCTTCTCGTTGTTGAACCACTTCACGGTTCCCTGCAGACGCGACATCGAAGTCCTTCTCCTGCTTAGATCCTGAGAGCGAAACCCACCGAACGCATTCGCGCCCCGATCGACCTCGTTCCCGCACGCCGGCCAGCAGCCGGCAGAAACACCATGGGGGGCGCACCTCGCGCTGGACGATCCCTCAAATGATGAGCCCCCGGGGTCACCCGGAGGTCTGGACGCCACTCCCCTGTAGCCTGCATGGCGATTCTGGTGCGAGAAGATATCCGAAAGTCCGCGGAAGTCAACCACCTGCCACGAGATGCGACCCCGGGGATACCGGGATGGGGAATGGTCCGGATGTGTCCAGCGCCCCCGAACCGAGGCCGGAGCCTCTGCGCGGGGGCGCTCTGGACGCCCACTTCGACCAGGAGAGGGGCGGGCAACCCGGTTCGCCCTTCATGCCACCGCGGCATCAGAGCCGGGCTACCCGATGATAGAACGCGCAGAGACGGACAACCGTGACAGGTCGAACCTGCTCGCCGACCGGGGGTACCCACCCTTTGGCTCGGCTTGACGGCCGTTTCCGTCCCCTGCGAGAGTGCCAGAGAGGCTGAGGCGGTGACGTCATCGGCGAAAACGAGCCCGGGGGGAATGGAAGAGTGGAAGGATGAGCACACGTACCGCCATCATGTTCAATCTGCTGTCGGCCGAGCTGATCGCGATCGGCATTGGCGCTCAGGAGCCTTTCCTGATCCTGAGTGTCATCACGCTCGCCTGGATCCAGTCCGGTTATCGGGTGCGAAAGGTCCTCGGCGCGCGTACCCGGGTATTGCTCGGGGCCTGAACCGGAGGAGGGACTCGCCGTCGGCCGCGCCAGCGGG
>Ga0209536_100017706_pt1 | contig 10073 bp, 5 predicted proteins | sample DeeMarSeWOR28_12_FD_187461 | JGI IMG/M metagenome (GOLD analysis project Ga0209536, IMG submission 187461) | Marine sediment microbial communities from White Oak River estuary, North Carolina - WOR-2-8_12 (SPAdes) (version 2) | ecosystem: Environmental > Aquatic > Marine > Intertidal zone >... | reverse complement strand
CGCGGTTAAATAATTTCCAAACACCGAAGGTGTGACATGTTAATAAAAAAAATGACCCATTTGATAATCCCCAACTCCGTCAGGAGTGACATGTTAAAACCAAAAAGACTCCATGGTGCCGATTATTTATAAATCAATTTATCCCATCATTATCCAAATTTAATTTCACCATTAATTCGATGCTGCAACCTTCACCCTCACCCGATACAATCACCAATTGCCCGCCCATCTCCTGGGCCCGGCGTCTCAGATTCTTCAATCCATTTCCATTATATTTCCTGCTGGTATCAAAACCAACACCATTATCCATCACTTTTAAGCGCAGACAATGATTATCCTGCCGCATCTCAATCTCTACCCGCTGCGCCCGGGAATGCTTCACAATATTTTGCAAACATTCCTTGTATATCAGATACAGATTGCGCCGGAAGTCCAGATCGGTTTCCAGGGATATCCCTTCATCCGGAATAGTGAAACTGAAGTCAATGGTGTCCAGCATCAGATTGGCAGTTTCCCGTATTTTGGCTAACAATTTATCTATATCATCATTTTCCGGATTGATAAACCAGACAATATCACGCATCGATTCCGCGGTGAGACGGGCAATGTGAGGAATCTCCTGCAATTTCTTTTTCAAAGGTGGTTTGGGTCTCAACTTTTCCTGTAGCACCTGTCCGATAAGGGCAATGCTGCTCAGATTTCCACCGATTTCATCATGCAAATCACTGGCTATGCGGCTGCGCATCTGCTCTTTTTCTGCTTCCCGTTGCACTTCAGCGGTTTTGTGCTCCAGTTCTGCTACAATCGCCCGATGCTCAGCTTCTTCCAGTTTTCGCATTTCCTGTTCCCGCTGCAGCTGAAGTTCTAATTTGTGCTGTCGGCGCCGGACTTCAAAACGGACCGTTCCAACCAGAAACGCGCCAAATAAAAAGGTGTAGACAAAATAAGCCCAGCCGGTTCGCCACCAGGGTGGGGTGATAATAATTCGGATGCTGGCACCTTCGTTATTCCAAACCCCATGATTATTGGAACCCCTCACCCGGAAAATAAATCTACCGGGATCCAGATTGGTAAAGCTGACCCGTCGCTCGTTTCCAATGTTAATCCACTCATCGATGAATCCTTCCATTTTATAGGCATACTGATTTTTTTCGGGATTAGTATAATTCAACGCAGCAAATTCAAACGAGAAGACATTCTGATAATGGGAAAGAGTAATGGTTTTTTTAAATTGAATGGCAGTATCCAGTTTTATATTTTCATGAAAAATGCTAAAATCGGTCAGTTTTACCGGAGGAATAACCGGATTGTCTTTCATTTTTTCGGGAAGGAAAGCCAGTGTTCCGGAACTCCCGCTAAAATATAGTCGCCCGTCTGCATCTTTAGCAGTATTATGGCGGGCACCACCAAAAGTCTCAAACGGAAGGCCATTGCTTTTTCCGTAGTTCTTCCACTGTCCCGTTCTGATATCATACCTTGCGATTCCAATGGCACACGAAATCCAGATATTTCCCTGATTATCTTCCAGCACCTTTAACGCCATATTATGGGGAATCCCGTCTTCCTCAAAAAAATGAGTGAAGGATTTTGTCAGCAAATCAAACCTATTCACACCCATCCCTGAGGCAATCCATAATGCATTCGTGTCAACTACGGTTGGTCTGATAAGATCCAGAATATTGTTATAACTCAGGCTATTTCGATCTGCCGGATTATGAACATAATGCTGAATATTTTGAATTTCATCATTGATCATTTCAACGCCATAGAATCCAGCATCTATAGTACCTAGCCATACGGTTCGATCCCTGTCTTCAAACATGCTGATAATCTTCTCACCTCCCGGATTGCTGGGGGTAAGATCGATGTGTCTGGAGCGGTTACTGGCTGGATCGAATATAATTAATCCTTTATCCATGGTGGAGAGCCAAAGTTGTCCTGTTTGACTTAACAGCATTAAATAAATTAAATCGCTGTCAAGACTATCTGTTCCTCCGGACCGGGAAAGGTGGCAGCGTTGAAAAATTTCCTGCAGTGGATAGAAGCGATAAAGGCCATGACTCAAGGTGCTAATCCAGAGAAAACCGCTTTTATCCTCACGAACGCCTGTGATCCATTCAGCATTCAAATATGATGGATCATTTGGCCTGGGTAAATAATTGGTATAGAGACTGGTTTTAGGATCATATTTATCCAGACCGGTATTATGGTGTCCAAACCAGATGTTTTGTAACCTATCGATATAAACACACTCGATTCCTGAGCTACTCATGGTGTTTGAAGCACTTTTATCACGGTGATACCAGGTAATTGGATTTTGGTGCGGGTCATATTTATATAAATTTCTGCCAAATTGGGCAAACCATATATTGCCCAGGTGATCCTCATAAATAGACTGGATGCCCCACAACTGGTGTTGTTTTAAATGTCGGAAGTCTGGTTTTTCATTATTCAGCAGTTCTGAAACGGAAATTGAAGTAATACCCATTTCAGAAGCACCCATCCACAACATACCGCGGCGGTCAATCAGCAGGGGATAAATACGATCTGGTATCACACTAGCGGAATCATTCCGGAAATGCCTAAATTGACCACTTTCCCGTTCATATACATCCAATCCACCACCGCTACCAAGGGTCTCCTCACCTGTTCCAATCCAGATGTTATCCAGGCTGTCTCCACAAAGAGCGCTCACCGCATTATGATTGATACTAAACGGATCATTTGGATCATTGGTAAAGTGGGTAATTTTACCCGTATTTATGTCAAGTTTTTTTAATCCCTGGGCTTGTGTACCAATCCACAGACAGTTACGGTCATCTTTAAAAAGATCCAGTATCCAAATTTTCTTTTCCGCTCCATTTTGAGACGGATTTTCGGTTAAATCAAAGTGGACAAATTTCAGTGTTCCAGAACTGTCTGCCCGGGCGTAAAATAAACCATATTCCATCGTTCCAATCCATAATGAACCATCCTCATTCACAATTATTTTGGTAATCAATTTAGCAGAAATCGTGCTGTCATCTTCAGACCCCAGGTTGAAATGAGTAAAGCATTCTCTCTTTTGATCAAAGTAATTCAGGCCGCCGCCATAGGTACCTACCCACAAATTCCCCGCTTTATCCTCTGCCAATGTCTTGATCCAGGTGGCAGATAAAGAAGTTGAATCGAAGGGGATGTTGCGATATTTCTTTAAATTATATCCATCATAGCGGATCAAACCTTCCTGAGAGCCAATCCAGATAAAGCCATACCTGTCCTGTATTACGCAATGGGGTATGGCAATGGTGAGTTTGTCGAAGTTCAGTTCACTGGTTTGTGACGATAAGATGGAGGTAAATATCTGCAGGAAAAATATATTCAGCCAGACGATATTTATATATCGGAACATGGGATTGAAAATCCACTTATGTTTTCAAGCTTATTACAGAAGAATCCCCTGCTGATTAATATGGCAAAATGACACACTCAATCTACTGCAAAAATTAGTGATTTTGTAAATCACAATCAAATCTTTTCGTGAGTATAAAATTATTTCTGATGAAAGGCGTGAGGGAGGGTTGACCGGCAGTTTATTATTTTAAGAAAGATAAAGCGCTGGGTAAAAACAGAGGCGTAATGCACCAAGATAAAGGCTAATGGAAAATGTTTTACGAGTGGAGAATAAGGTAACAATTATTTGGATCGATATGGCAAATTTACGAAGAATCATATGACACGAATACTGGTGATTTTGGGGGAAGTTTACAAAGAGAAAAAAATAAAAGACCAGGCTGTATATGAAAAAACTAAGTTAAAATTTTTAAACGATAATAAAATTAACATATCAAGATTGCAATCAAGTTAGAATTATTGTATCATCAAAAAATATCATCGTCTTAAACGATTAAATTCATTTATATCGTGATTCGCTTAGAACATATTTCTAAATCATTTGATAGCTCCCTTGCCGTGCAGGACCTCAACCTCTCTATCGATGCGGCAAAAACCACGGTGTTGATCGGTCCCAGTGGGTGTGGCAAATCGACCCTGATTCGCCTGATAGTTGGACTCATTTCCAGCGATTCCGGCCACATTTTTATCGAAGATCAGGAATTGTCCTCTGAAAACCTGTTGGAAAGACGCCGTAAGATGGGCTATGTTATTCAGGAAGGGGGACTTTTTCCACATCTGACCGCCCGGCAAAACATCACCCTGATGGCTCACTACCTGAAATGGGATCGATCCAGAATAGAACTCCGCACCGCGGAACTGGCTGTGTTAACCAAATTTCCGCCAGACGCGTTGGAACGATTTCCAGTTCAATTATCGGGCGGCCAGCAGCAACGAGTCAGCCTGATGCGGGCACTCATGCTGGATCCGCAAATCCTGCTGCTGGATGAACCGCTGGGCGCGCTGGATCCCATGATTCGTTACGAACTCCAGAAAGATCTCAAACAAATCTTTATTTCATTGCAAAAAACCGTATTGATGGTTACTCATGATCTGGCAGAGGCAGCCTATTTTGCCGACCACATCGTTTTAATGAATGAGGGATCACTGGTGCAGCAGGGCCGAATATCAGATTTGTATCAAAAACCGGAGACAAAATTTGTCACCGGTTTTATTCAGGCACAGCGATCTATCCACGATACCGGAGGTAGTGACTCCGGATGAATAACTTATTTAAAATACTTGCTTTTCTTTTTATTAGCACAATCGCCGCATACGCTCAGCCGGAAATCAAAATCGGTTCCAAGAAATTCACCGAATCGGTCATTTTGGGCGAACTTGCCCGCGGGATCATTCAGACACAGCATCCACAAGTGATCCATCTTCGTGAACTGGGTGGCACCCGGGTATTGTGGAATGCCCTGCTGCGGGGAGAAATTGACATTTACCCGGAATACACCGGTACTCTGATTCAGGAAATCCTGGCCCTTGAGGCAGATCCCGGCAACTTACCCGAATTCCTGCAAGAGTATGGCGTTGAAATGACCCAACCACTCGGTTTCAATAATACCTATGCCATCGGAGTTTTGCCTGATCTGGCAGCGCAGCGAAGTCTTGAAAAAATCAGCGATCTGAGAAACCATCCGGATCTGCGCTTTGGATTTACAAATGAATTCATGGATCGCCAGGATGGCTGGCCCGGCCTGCAGAAACGCTATCAATTACCACAGCAGGAGGTCCGTGGACTGGATCATGACCTGGCATATCGCGGGATTGCCAGTAAGGCTATCGATATCATAGACTTGTACACCACCGATGCTGAAATTGAATATTATCAATTAGAAATTCTCCAGGACGACTGGAACTATTTTCCGGAATACAAAGCGGTTTATATGTATCGTACCGATTTAAAAACAAAATTCCCCCGTACTCCTGATCTCCTGGCACTGCTGGAAGGTAAAATGACCGAGAAAATTATCCGAAATCTGAATAAACAGGTTAAGCTGGAGGGACAATCAGAGAGTCAGGTTGCCGCACAATTCATTTCAGATCACTTGAATTTGGATATTGAAAGTTTACCGGAAACAATGTGGAGCCGCTTATGGAAAAACAGCGTCGATCATCTTATCCTGGTGGGTATTTCTTTACTGGCAGCAATTCTTATTTCAATCCCGCTGGGTATACTGGCCTTCCAGAATCAGCGGACCGGCCAGTTCATACTGGCGGTGGTGGGTATCATCCAGACCATCCCTTCGCTGGCATTGCTGGTTTTTATGATTCCATTCCTGGGGATTGGGATGAAACCCGCTATCATGGCATTATTCCTCTACAGTTTGCTTCCTATCGTGAGGAACACCCATAACGGACTTGCCGGCATTCGCCAACCGGTACGGGAATCTGCAGAAGCACTGGGATTACCGAAGCGCGCCCGGCTCTGGTTAATCGAACTTCCCTTGGCTTCCCGCTCAATTCTGGCCGGCATTAAAACATCTGCTGTCATCAATGTGGGAACTGCGACACTGGGGGCCCTCATCGGGGCAGGTGGGTATGGACAGCCAATCCTGACCGGAATCCGGCTGGACAATATCGGTCTCATTTTGGAAGGTGCCATTCCGGCGGCGGTTCTGGCAGTCCTGGTACAATGGCTATTTGATTTGTCGGAACTGATCTGGGTACCACGGGGATTGCGGCTATCCCGATAAAACTTGTCCGGGAGGAAAATGTTCACAAAGCTGGAAAAGAAATATCACTTGAATCTTATAGCAAATAACCAAAATCTCTCTTAAATTATGAAAGTAATTGCCGATAATGACTAAGGACAGAGTAAAATAAATGTCTAACAAGGAAATTATCAATAATTTCCGGGAGAGTAATCTCATGAAAAAATTAGTCATCATCATTCCTTTCCTAGCGGTTATTTTAATGTTTTCAAGTTGCGGTAAGGGTTTGATGGAGAGTGGCGATGAAGCCTTCGGACAACAGAATTATACCGATGCATTAAAGTTTTATCTGGAAGCCTCCAAGGAATTTCCCGATGATGCGGCACTGAAAGAAAAAATAGCGCTCTGTTACTTCAAGGAAGGTGAGTTGTTTTATGAGAAACGACTGGTCATAAAAGCATTTGAAGCGCGGGTTAAAAACGGGATGAAATACGTCCCCGCCAGTCCTTCCACGAACATGATATCTGAAATTTCCAATGTGCATCTCAAACTTGCCTTTGCCTACAAGCAGGCCAAAGCAGAAAATCCCATTCAGAAAAAACAGTTTGTGGACGCAGCCCTTGAGTATATCGATAAATCACTCGCTTATGACTCAACTAATACCGAGGCTCTGAAAGCTCTGGAAGAATTTAAGGAAGAACATTTCACGGGATTGCTGGAGAAAGGTCTTTCGGCCTATAAACGGGGAACGCAAGATCCGATCCAGTATATTGCTGCAGACTATTACCTTACCCAATCTCTTAAACTTGATCCGGAAGATGCGGAAGCACAAAAATATCTACAGTTATCCCGTAAGAAAGCTCTCAACCTGCTTGATCCGGGAATGAATGTTCCCATCGCCATTACCGACCAGATGAAGAATGAGCAGTATTTGGCTTTCCTGGTGGTGGTATATAACCTGCTGCCGGAGAATCTTTATGTTACAGCGGAGAATTTATATCTGGTGAAAAAGGATGGTCAGGAAATTCGCGGCAGAACCAGCGGAATGTTTTCCACCCCGCTGGAGAATAAAACCATTGTCAATGGACAGGAAATCGCGGGTGTAGTTGCTTTTCCATTGCCAGAAAAGCAGGACTATGCGCGTCTGGAATTCCGCAAAAATGGCGAGATACTGGGATATAAAAATTTACCCTGAAAAAAATTAATTGAGTAACCCAGTAAATAAAACGCTTCAAAATCAGGTTATTTTAAAAGGATCATTTTTCCTGTTTTTATAACCGGTTCCGCTCGCAATTGATAGAAATATACCCCTGAAGTGAGATTTTCCGCCTCGAAGGTATAGCGGTGTTTCCCTGCTCGTAATATTCGCTGATCAACAATTTTTAAGATTTCTTCACCACTCAGATTATAAATTATCAGACTCGCAACTCCATCTCTAACCAGGCTAAATTCGATGATGGTCAGGGGATTGAAGGGATTAGGGTAATTGGTCAGATGATAAACCTGGGGGACCATTTGATTCTCCGCGGCTGTATGCAGATTCACCAGTACAGGGCTGATTTTCTGCCCACCGCTCCGCTCGGCATTTCCTTTGAATGTATGCCGGGCAGTTAAGGAATCGTAGACTCCCGGTGTATCCCAGCAATACACATTTTGATCCACCCGCCCCGCGAAAATTTCGGTGTCCCCGTCGTTATCGATATCAATCAGGGTGGGATGGGTCTCAAAACTGTTTAAAATGGGATTACCCGGCATGAGCGGGAATCCGTTCACTTCCTGCCCCAGGTAATTGAATGCCCTGATCATTCCCGGCTTGGAACTTGTGCCATTGGTACCGCATACCACATCACCTACGCCATCACCATCCACATCAGCGATGGCCACTGATCCATCGACCCAGGTTCGGTATACCTTTGCAGGATAACCCGGCAGTAAATTTCCATTAAGGGCATATACCCAGACTTTGGCAGAATCAACTGCCTCCACCCCGCCATATGCCAGTTCAGGGATGAGATCCCCATCAATATCACCCACCGCCACGCAGGCAGTGGGATTACCATATTCGATGGGAAACGGGAATCCGGGTAGCAGATTACCCTGATAATCCAGGGCATAAATTCCATTGATGTCATTATAATCCGGTTTAACCCGGATCAGGATCTCCAAGGTTCCATCATCATTCAGATCAAATAAGGTCGGAGAATTCCCGACACTGTTTTTTCCCACGATCCAGGGAAATCCGGGCAAAACCTGGCCGGAATCAGAAAATGCAATAATCTTCGCCTCGACGGTTAAGTCTGTGGTGCCACCCGTCCCCACTACGATTTCAAAATCGCCATCCCCATCCAGATCCCCCACTGCCGGGCTGTTTCCGGTCCCTTTTTCAAGGGAAATCGGGAATCCGGACTGTTCAACAGGACCATTATCTGTCACGATGAGGGCATGTAGATAGGCATTGCCGTAAGGCGAATCCCAATTATGGGAAATAACGATGATCTCAGCTTTACCATCTCCATTCAAATCCGCCAACGCCGGTGTGAAAACCCCGGTGTAGTATCCATAATGAATAGGAAAACCATTCAGGGAGAGTCCCTGGTCATCAAATGCATATAAAAAACCATTCTCATCGCCACAGACAATTTCCAGGTGTTCATCTCCATAAATATCACCCATCGCCGAGATCCCACCGTCGCCGCTGCTTTGTAAAATTCCGGGCTGCAGGGCGGTGGGGAAACCCAGCAGAAAGGTTCCGTTTCTTTGCCAGACAATCACATAGGGTGGAACGGTGGGATTAAAAGATCCCCAGGCATTGGTAACCGAGACATCCAGCTTGTTGTCCCGATTCATATCGGCCACGGTGGGACTGTTCTCGTAGAGCGACATTCCGTTGTAAGTGGTACGTGGCCACCCCAGTTGATAAGGTATGGCTTGTTCGTTTGTGGAAGGAGGTACAATATCTTGATTATCTGGTCGGATAATTTTCTCGATGGTATAGCCGATTTCCTGAAGTTTCTCAATCTGAACTTCAGAGACCTGAACCGTCACAAAATTATTTTCCACATTATACATAAATTGTAAGCGTACATTGCCCTGCTGATCGGTTTTTTCCTTGACTCTCACATCTTCAAATGTAAAACCCTGCTCATACAGGCTGCGGATTTTCTGTTCATTCTGAATGATTACTTTCACATATTCTTCAGCAATTGCAAATGCATAAATCAAGAAAAAATGTACCATGATGGTGATTAATTTCATTTCATGTCCCCGTTTAACATTACAAAATCAATTGAATTTGAAATGAATCATATCGGTAAATTACCACATCCAGCCCGATAATTAACAAAGAGGGATGGCGTATAACACCATCCCCCAAGATCATACTAAGCTGTTTTGCATCAGACAAAAAAATCTATTTTAACAGCAACATTTGCTTAGAAATCTTCTGATTTCCCATGCGGGCCTGATAAATATAGATACCGCTGGGCACACTCACCTGATCTTCATTCTTTCCATCCCAGACCACTTCGTGGGCACCAGCACTCAGATCAGGCAATTTAAAAGCACGAACTTGCCTGCCCAGTACATCAAAAATGAGTATACGAACATCCGCCGGACGGGGAAGTTCAAAATGAATCGTAGTTGACGGATTGAAGGGATTAGGATAGTTCTGGCTCAGTTGGAATTCTTTCGGTAAGGAGGAGTGTTCGTTATCATGTATATCCGTTGGCGCATTCGGCCCACCGGAGAGGGCCACGATTTTGCCGTCATCGGAGGCGCCCAGTATTTCAAAAGATCCATTATTATCCAGGTCGGGAATAATGTTTGCCAGGGTTGCCCCCTGTAGCATTCCACTGTTCATAGGATATTGTAGTAAAATATTGCCATCCGATCCGTTCAGGACATACAGATTATCATTACGGCAGGCCATCACCACATCGTCCTGCAGATCGCCGCTGATATCCGGAATGGCCTGGGAACTCC
>Ga0209536_100017703_pt1 | contig 10073 bp, 4 predicted proteins | sample DeeMarSeWOR28_12_FD_187461 | JGI IMG/M metagenome (GOLD analysis project Ga0209536, IMG submission 187461) | Marine sediment microbial communities from White Oak River estuary, North Carolina - WOR-2-8_12 (SPAdes) (version 2) | ecosystem: Environmental > Aquatic > Marine > Intertidal zone >... | reverse complement strand
TTGCCGCCGGTCCGCGTCCGTACCAGGTAATGTTTTCCAGCCCGGGCGACAGGATCAGATCCGTCCCGAATCGGGGCATCATCGGGATCTGTTCTTTCCCCGGAGTATAGGAGCATTGAACCGTTACATTCCCGTTGCCGTAGACAATGTATGTCATTTCGTATACGGATCCGACTCCGGCCAGTTCACCACGGACCGTAATGCGGGCGGAATTTTCGTCAATCCTTTCGATCACGCCTTCATCCGTTTCCCAGGCGGCTCCCTGTCCGCGCCAGACCGTATAATCCGGGGACAGATCCTCTGAAGGCCGGGAAGATAAGGATCGTAAGCCGCCTCTGTCGTTGTCCGTCATGGCCCGCCAGAAGTCCGGACGCGGGCCGCGATCGAGCAATTGGACGCTTTTATAGGCATAGTTGGTAATTTGGCCGAGATTTGTGTCGAAGGTCAGGGTGAAGTCGCGGCCTGCGAACAGCACCTGGCCGCTCTCACCGGAAATGACAAGCGGATCCGTGACCTGGGGGGATTTTTGCCCCGGTGTATTTGCAGGAAGCTTGAACTGTTCCCAGGAAATCTCATGATCCTTTCCCGCCCAGGCAGTCCGGTTCTTCAATCTGAAAGTCAGGTTGAGCCAGTATTCCTTTCCGGGTTCCGGATGGATTTCAGGCAGCCCTATTTTGAATTCCCTGGTCTTGTGCGGTTCAATGTCCAGTTCCGGCAGCATTCCTTCTGCAATAGTTTCCCCGTCAGCCTTCAAGTCCCATCGGCCTTCCGCCATTTCTTTGGGATTGATGAAGTCATACCAGTTCTTTACCTCGATGAGGCCGGACTTCAGGTCTATGGCTGAAGCGTGAAGGTAGCGGTAGACGTATTTGATTGCCCAAAGGCCGGCATGAGGGTTCCGGTCCGCCCCTACCAGCCCGTTCATGCAGAAATTGTTGTCGTTATAGATCCCGGCAGGGTCCTCCCACCACCCTCCGTAGGCGATGAACGTATCCATGTCTGAGGTGTTCCTGTACACTTCCGGGACCGGCTGCCGGATTCCCTGGTCCGCCCAATCCCACACAAAGGCCCCGATTGTATTCACGCCCGAATAGAAGAAATCCCAGTATTCTTTGAGAGCGCCGTTGCTGTTTCCCATCGCGTGTGTGTATTCAACCAGCATGAACGGTTTGTCGGGGCGGCTCGCGGCGCGTTTGACGGCTTCTTCCGGTGTGGGATACATCCAGGAGCTGATGTCGGTGTGGGCGGCAGCGTATCGGCTGTTGCCTTCGTAATGAAACGGCCGTGAAGGATCGCGCTGCTTGGACCACTCGTATACGGCCGCAACGTTGGGGCCGTCGCCCAGTTCATTTCCCATCGACCATGCGATGACCGACGGATGATTTTTGTCGCGCTCCACCATTCGCTCGAACCGGTCCAGGTAGAGAGGTTCCCATTCCGGATCGTTGGTCAACCGGTTTCTGTTGTTGAGGCCGTAGAAGTGACATTCGATATTTGCCTCGTCGATTACGTACAGCCCGTAATAATCGCACAGGGCATACCATTCCGGTGCGTTCGGATAATGGGAAGTACGGACGGCATTGATGTTGAACCGTTTCATCAGTTCGATGTCGCGTATCATCGCTTCGCGGCTGACGGTGTGCCCCGTATCCGGATCCACCTCGTGACGGTTGACTCCCTTGAGAAGCACGCGTTGTCCGTTTACCCAGAGAAGGGAATTCCGGATCTCGATCTTGCGGAATCCAATATCGGCGGGAATGATTTCGAGGGGATTTCCTTCAGAATCCTTCAAAGTCAGCAGCAGCTTGTACAGGTTGGGTGTTTCTGCGGACCATTTTTTTACATCCGGCACGGAAATAAAAAATTCAATTTCCCCTTCCGACATGTCGGTGGGGAATTTCCAATTCCGCTGAGGTATTGCCTGTTTGCCGGAGGAATCCAGCAAATCCAGACTTATGGACCCGGATTCAAGCGCTCCCGGGTAATTGATAATTTCCGCCTGGACCTTCAGTGTCGCGTCGCGATAATCGGAATCCAGGTCGGTACTGACTTCAAAGTCGCGAATGTGCTGATTCGGGGTGCTCCAGACATAGACATTGCGATAAATGCCGCTCAGGTGGAACATGTCCTGGTTTTCAATAAAAGAGCCGTCACTGTAGCGAAACACCTCTACCGCAATAAGGTTGGCGCCCGGTTTGACATATCGTGTAATGTTGAATTCGGCATCCGTACGGCTGTCCTCGTTGTACCCGACTTTCCGTCCGTTTACCCAAAGGTTGAAGGCGGAGTCCACGCCGTCAAAGTGCAGGAAAACCTGCCGGTTTTTCCAGTCCGCAGGAACCGTGAATTCTTTTCGATAGGATCCGACCGAGTTGCGTTCTGTCGGGACTACGGGCGGCCCTCCTGCATTCATAGGGAAGGGATAGCGGGAGTTGGTATAAATGGGAATATCGCATCCGTGAAGCTGGTAATTGGAGGGTACCGGAATCGTCCTCCATGGGTTGTCATTATAATCAAGCCTGTAGAAATCCGGCGGACGCCGGCCGGGGCTGTCGGCGCAATGAAATTTCCAATTTCCATTCAATGACCGGAACCATGGGGATTGCGACCGGTTTCCCTCTATCGCCTGTTTGATGGACGGGTAGACCATCATTGTGGCGTGCGGCTTCTCGACATTCACTTTGAAGACCGAAAGGTTGTTCCATTCAGGCCGTTCCTGTGCGGGGATTGCCAGTACACAAAGTGCTGCAAAGAGTGCGGGAATTTTATAACGCATCGAGTCCTCTCAATCTGCCGGTGCACTTCGGCGCTGCCTGCCTGGTTGTTCAGAATTTGATTCGTTATTTCCGGGAAGGATTATACTACGTTGCGCGTTAAAACAAACAGCATCGTTGCACGTTAAAACGTTCACCCGTTGAACAATAAAACAAACAGCATCGTTGGAACGTTAAAAGCAGGGTGACTTTATGGAGTTACCATATCGCTATCGGAACGTTCAACGAAGCAGATTGAAAAAAACTGGGCCAATTCATCCATCACACTACTCGTATTCTATCAAAGATGTTTTTGAACTCAGAACTCAGAACTCAGAACTCAGAACTCAGAACTATTAATTAGGGTAAACCACCGCCTCTGGCGGTGCGACTTGCATAGGCTCTGCCGTTACGGCATTAGACAGGCATGATATGAGATGAAAAACCCTGAAAGGGCGGAGTCGGATGCTTGCGCCTTACAGTATAAACGATTATTATGCAGTTGCTTAAAGGCGGCGCACAAGCTTCGCTTGCGGGCCGCACTCCAAATTAAAAATCTATCATTCGCCCCTTCCAGCAGGCTTCATGATGCCATCCGCTCTGCGGGTGGAGTGTTCACTAGTTGACCGTTCTGAGTTACGGTGAGGACCGGAACACAGATTTTGCTTCAGTTCATCCGGGGATTCTGTATGATATGTACTCACCGGAAACTCATAAGCTAAACGAGGAGGATACCTATGCGAAAATGGACAGGTATTTTGTTGGGCATTGTTGCAGTTTTCTCACTGATTTTGACTTTTTCCTGCACTCCTGCGGAGACGGAGGCCGGCAGGTATGCTGAAGACCGTGCACAGATTGAGGACCTTCAGGCCCGTTACATGTTTGCACTCGATTTTGGCGATCTCGACGCTTATGTTTCGACATTTACCGAGGACGGCATCCTGGACATCATAGGCATGCAGGCCCAGGGCCATGACGAAATCCGTAAACTTCTGGGAGGCGCCCCTGAAGGTGAAGCCGCTCCTGAGGGTGAAGCCGCTCCTGAAAGTGAAGCCGCCCCCGCGCCTAAAGAAGCCGAAGGACCGTATCCCTCAACCGGACGTCACAATATTACAAACATCGTCCTGAAAATTGACGGAGACACGGCCGTGGGCAGAGCCTACTGGTTCCATTACGGAAACAATAATCCCGAACGAAGCGCGAATCTCGATTCCTACGGCCATTATGAGGATGAAATGGTCAAGATAGACGGACAATGGCTTTTCAGCAAGCGTGTCATTTACAATGAGCAGGTTGCCGATTGGATCGGGCCGGAGGAAAATCCCTGCTGGTAAACAGAAGTTCTGAGTTCTAAGTTCTGAGTTCTGAGTTCTGAGTTTAGAGTTCCAGGGGATGAGCCGGATTATCGGATGGATTTTGCCATGCGACAGAGTAGCCGTTTGACCTACGGCATGCTTACAATCCGGACCTGTGAACGTCAAAGGAATGGTCGGGCCCCTGTGCGCCACTGTGTCGGGATTCAGCCAATATCCCGATGTCTGTATTCCGGCAGAGGCCCGGATTACTCTTCTTCCGCGTTCCCTTCATTTTTTTGAACCGAGAGGAGCTCGACTTCAAAGATGAGTGTGCTGTTGGGCCCGATTTTGTCCCCGACACTGCGCGCGCCGTAGGCCAGTTCAGCCGGAATGAAAAGCTGCCACTTCGCGCCTTCCTTCATTATCTGCAGGGCCTCTTTCCAGCCGTCAATCACACGGTTGGCCGGGAAACTCGCCGGCTCCCCGCGGCTGTAGGAGCTGTCGAATTCGGTCCCGTCTATCAGGGTTCCCCTGTAATGTACCGTTACGGTATCGGCGGATGCCGGGGATGCGCCCGTCCCTTCCTCGATCACCTTATACTGGAGCCCGCTCGGCAGGATCGTGACTCCCTCCTTGGCCTTGTTTTCCTCAAGGAAAGCCCGACCCGCGGCCAGATTTTCTTCAGCCGCTTTCTTCTGCGCCGCCTGCTCGTCGGCAACAATTTTCTGTTTCAGATCCACTAGCGTCCGGTTCATCTCCGCCGGCGTCATCATCGGTTCGGCTTCGGAAAGCGCATCCTGGATCCCCTTCACGACAAGCTCGGGCCGGATTTCCACGCCCTGGCGTTTGAAGTCCCCCCCGATCTGGTACCCGAGACTGTAGTTGATCCTATCGGTTTCGTCCTGAATCGGGGGAGTCTCTTGAGCCCCGGAAGGAATCCCAAATGCCAGTAAGTAAAACAAGGCTGCTGCAACGTATTTCATCCACTTCCCTTTCTTGAAAAAAATCCGACATATGCCTGATACTTCTTCCAGTATCAAGGTTATGCTTTTCAGGATCAACCGTTTTCATTCCTACCCGATTGCAGGCGACGAATACCTGTCCGATGGATCCCATACAGAAAAGGGCCGCCCGCAGGGCGGCCCCGATCTGCAAACATCAATTTTGCTGGTTAAGGAGCAATATAATCAGCAAGCCCGACAGCGTAGGGTCTCATCATCTCGTTGTCTTCATGTTCGACGATATGGCAGTGCCAGACATAGAGACCTTCAATGTCGAAATGCGCCCTGACGCGTGTGATCTCGTCGGGATAGGCAATGACCGTGTCCTTGAAGCCCGTTTCCCATGACTCCGGACCGGTACCTGTTCCTGCTCCAGCGCCAATCGCACGTCTTTCGATAACTTCGAAACGAACAAGATGCAGGTGAATCGGGTGGGCATCCATTGTGAAATTGTAGATGTCCCAATCCTCAATGTCGCCCACGGCAGGATTTTCCGTGACATTTACCAGAGCCGAAGTACCGTCCGTAAAGGGCACGATCTTGGTGACTCCCGCATCAGCCGTCCATTTCAGTGGAGTACCTTCCGGGGATGCGCCAGAGAAATCGACCGTTCCCAGCAGAGCCTCCAGCGGGCCGAATTCCTCGGCGCCTTCAGCGGAGCAGTTATCAGGGTACTGGATTAGGCTGCCGTCTTCCTCCTCGACAACACAGACTTCCTCCGAATCCAGTTCGTTGAGAGAAACATTACGAACTGTCGGCAACACCAACAGAGGATCGAGCGCCGGTTCCTTGTTCAGGACCAGGTTGGCCGGGGCCGTGGCGGCCTGCGGACTCGGCTTCCCGTTCGGCCGAAACGGATCCGTCATCCCTTTGCCGTTCAAGGCTGCATTGACAACGAATCGCATGATCTGGCCGGAGTCACCGGGGTCCGCCGGTTCAAAACAATCAGCTGGCCCGACTGGAGGTATAGCATCGGGATCGCAACCTGCATAAGGTGTGCCGCCGCCGAAAGGCTCGTCAGGACCGATGTTCAGCAATACGACCTCGTCTCCATCTTCCAATCCGCTGAAGTCGACGAGGACATCCGCCCTCTCGGCTAAGGCCATGAGGATCTCAGCCTTGCCGTCATCGATTCCGTCCAGATCATTGTTGTTCATATTAATCGGATGATCCAGGAAGCCCTGTTCGGCTCCAATTTGATAAACCTCGACTCCGGCATTATCGAACTTGAGCCAGAGGAAGCGCGAGTTGCAGCCGTTAAGCAGCCGGAAGCGATACATCGCCTGCGCTACTTCGAGCTTCGGCCAGGCAACGCCGTTTACGACCATCACGTTGAAAAACGCTTCCGGGTTCCAGATGGGCGCCACATCCGAATCGGGAACGAAGTCGATATCCAGGACGGGATCATCTCCATCCGCTTCGTTCAGATCTTCGAAACGTGCGCGGTTGTCCGGGTAATACAGGCTGCCGTCGGGATTGAAATCCCTGTCCTGAATGACGATCGGGATTTCCCGGATCTTGTTCCTTATGTTGCTGCCCGGTACGTTAAGCTCCAGAACGGTCTGTCCGGCCTTGGGCGCCGGTCCGGGAAGCTGACCATTTTTCAGTTTGGGTCCCGAGTTATCCAGAACTCCGTCATACATACCACCCCGTACGAGCCAGAATCCGGCAGGGCCGGCATACACGTTATTCCGTGTCATTCCCAAACTGTGGTCGTGATACCAGAGCGTCGCGGCCGGCTGGTCCTGGCGGTACAGGTAGTCTGCAAACCCCAGTGTCCCGTCGTTCAAACCGGTTGCATCATCGAAAAAAGACCCGCTTGTCGCGTAGCCAGCGGGTATGTCCGATGCGGCCGGCAGCCACCAGGCCTCGGGATAGCCGTCGCTGTGTGGGTCCACATGCGCTCCATGGACGTGGGTCACAATCGGAACGGGGCCTGTATATGGTATCGGATTTTCTCCGGCACAGTCCGTTCTGGGATCTCCCATTCTGCAATCCATCGGGGGATTCGCCCAGTGAAGGGTCTGGTCAATGGGAAGGATATGGGGAAGGGCCGTTCTGTTCGCATCGCCTACGGGATAGGGGAACCCGGTTGCAGGATCGACGGCGACAAGCTCGTTGATCCAGCGCACGCTTACCGGCATATTCGACATAGTTTCCACCGTATAGGCCGGATAGTTGAACTGGCTCAGCGGATCCGGGGCAGTGACCGGCGTCGGATCCGCAGCCGGACCATAACTCCACACCGTGGTTGCGGGAAATGTTTGGGTCGTTGCCCCCAAAGTATTCCATATCCCTCCGGGAAGAATCTGCTGTTGGAATTGACGCACGGCGATGTCGTAGATGTCCGCAGTCCCGGTGTTGTTCATAACCGGCGGGATAACCAGAGGAATCTCGAATTTGTTGATTGCATCTGTATCGATAATACAATCGTCAGAGCCCGGAAATACCGGCATTTGCCCATCAGGGCAACCATCAACTGCATATACCCTGGTAAATATGCCGGCACTCATCAGCAATAGCATCACTGCTGCGATTGTGCCTGACACCTTGAAAAACTTACTTCTCCTCTTCATATAGAATCTCCTAGCTTCTATGGAATGCCACCTTGCAACAGTATTTGTAGAAGGCAAATCTGAACAAGGGGATTCTGATTGAAACACTTCAAATCAAGGGGAAACAATGAAGACAAATTACTGGTTCGTTCCCCCTCATTGTCGGTATCGATGGAAATTGAAGTCCGGAAAGAACACTCCATGTCGGCAAACAGGGTTCGTTCATGCATTCCCGAGCATGAAGTCCTGTGACTTGCCCGGCTTTGTTTGATTTGAATCGGTATGTTTGAAAAATCAGAGCTGTTTCTCTTCATCCTGAACCTGCCCCGAAGGGCTCGCTTGAGTGTTTCGTTTACTGCATTGAATTGTGTTTCTTCAGCCTCACAGTTGGGTTTAAGTCAATATTTGGATTATTTATAATTTTCTGTGACAAGGATCACAATCAGGGAATCCCTGATCTGATGCTTCGAAATTCCTGATATTTGATTTTCAGTGCAAAAGGGAGGATTGACCGGAATAAAATCCCTTGAAGATCCTGCCGCTCCCTTCGGATCGTAAATGCTGAGCCGCGCCGATACGTGTCTTCAGAAAACCGGTAATTACATACCGAATCCCATCCGGAACCGAATTGGGATTACGCTTGCCTGCAGGCGATCGATTGTTAAATGCAAGGAATATATCGGGAAAACCGGATTTGAAATTTTGTGATACGGCTATAGGGAAATCCCTGATTGATTCCAGACTGCAGGTATTCGAAAATTCACTCAATCTAAACAAATGAACAGGCGCAATGATTGATGAATGTGCCCGTGATTCAAAATTATGCAAGGGGAAATAAAATTTACAGAAAAATAGACTTACAAGATCCCGCGGAAATTCATGAATATAGCAAACCGGGAAAGTTGAGGCCTGAGCAGGAATTTCCTTCATCAGACATGGCAAACATGCATAAAAAGCAGATACATGTTTATACAAGGGTGCATAAGGGAATTCGCAATTTATTCACCCTGGTCATTTTCCAAGCGGGAAATACAGACTGGACCGATTCCGCAGATGTATCGATATTTCATGAAAAATGGAAAGTTGCTCTGAGACTGCTGAATTCCCACCAGGAGTATGAGAACAGAGTTGTTCACCCGCTTCTGAATAAGGTCAGCTTCGGCAGCCATCGAGGCTATGAAGCCGAACACCATGTGCATTGGAAGATTCTGAACAGACTGGATTCTCAATTCAGACATTTATTAAACGACAATGTTTCGAAAACCGAGCGATCCGAGATCGGGATTGATTTTTACAGGCAGTTGAACATGTTTTATGCCGATTTTCTGAAGCATCTGAACAGGGAGGAAACCGAAGCGGAACAAATCCTAAATTCCCGCTGCCTGCCTGAAAATTTGATGCGGATGTTGGATCAGATCATCAGCAGCATTCCGCAGGACGAGATGCTGCTCTATATCTACTGCATATTCCCCGCCATCAATCTGCATGAGTGTGTGGATCTGATGAAAGGTATTAAGCGGGCAGTGCCGAAGGAATCCTTAAGCAGCCTGGGGGAACACGTTCGCAAAATCCGGGGCGAATCGGACTGGCAGGCCATAAAAGAATCATTGGATATCTGATCCGGAAATTCCAATGGATAAATCCTGAAACACTTCCCCCGTCATTTCGTGCGGGGTTTTTCGCAAAGCTTCTCTGTTCCATAACCGGATCCGTCAGTCGCAAAAGATGTGTCAGCTGAAAAAGCGTAGCAATGACTGAAAAGAGCCGTACACTCTTTCCCCAGCGAAGAGAAACGATGATGGAAGAGAAGAAAAGAATTTTTATCCTGATGTTTATTCTGGCCGGAGCCTGCCTGCTGATCGCCGGAATAACCATAACATTGCTGTATCAAACGGCCTTCGAAGAGCAGCGCGAAGTTCTGGTGGCAACGGCACAGAGCCAGGCGCGGCTCATTGAAGCCATGGCGGAATTCGATTCCAGAAACTCTCCTGAATATCCGGGAGGATCGGAGAAAGCCACCTTAAGCCAGATTATCGAAGCCCATAAAAAATACCGGGGTATCGGGGAAACGGGCGAATTCACCCTTGCCAAACGCGAAGGCGACAATATCGTATTTCTTCTCAGTCGCCGCTATCACGATTACGACACCCCCCAACCCGTCCCGATGAATTCGGAACTGGCGGAACCTATGCGCAAAGCCCTTTCCGGGTTCGCGGGTACGATGATCGGACTCGATTACCGTGGTAAAAGGGTCCTTGCTGCATACGAGCCTGTAGCCGGAACAGGGTACGGCATTGTTGCCAAAATAGACCTCGATGAGATAAGAGCACCCTTCATTGAGGCAGGCATTTCTATCCTGATCGTTACCCTGACGGTTGTTTTTTCCGGCTCCCTGCTTTTTATGTGGACAACCGATCCCCTCCTGCAACGCATGAGGGAGGATTCGCGACGCCTTAAGGAATATTCTAA
>Ga0209536_100017702_pt1 | contig 10073 bp, 9 predicted proteins | sample DeeMarSeWOR28_12_FD_187461 | JGI IMG/M metagenome (GOLD analysis project Ga0209536, IMG submission 187461) | Marine sediment microbial communities from White Oak River estuary, North Carolina - WOR-2-8_12 (SPAdes) (version 2) | ecosystem: Environmental > Aquatic > Marine > Intertidal zone >... | reverse complement strand
AACTTCCTTTATAGCCTCAGCGTTGTATTCATTCACTGCAAGTAGAGATAGCGCATAAACCCATACAATGTCATAGATAGCATAGGAATAAGATTCTGGTTCTCTGCCAAGGACATTAAAACCGTTTGCTCGAACAGCCTCGAACTTATCTCCAATTGGCGCTGGTGAGAATATTGTACATGGATATTCGACATCAAGTATAAAATCTCGTACGTTAGCGTCATCAAGGACTCCACCGCTCGCAGCAGTTCCATCCGATCCATACCATTTTACCTGAGAAAGCACTGAATGATCAAGGCATGCAGTCATGAAAGGAACAGCTTCTTCAAACGATATATGGAGAATAGCTACATTCCCCGCTCCATGAGCACTAATTGCGTCTTGAACCAAACCAGCAAGGATGCTTGCTTCAGATGTGAATTCAGTTGCTTCTGGATCATAATCAATTCCAGTGAGAAAAGTACCGCCCAAAGCTTCAAATCTTGCTTTAGTTGCGTCTTTGAGTCCAATTCCCCATGCGTCGTTTCTTGTAACCGGAATGACGTGTGTAAAGCCCTCATCATAGATCAGTCTTGCAAGAGCTGGACCCTGTCCAAGTTTGTCAGTCGGACAGAATCTGAAGATATAATCTCCTGCAATTGCTAAGTCAGGAGCTGTCGAAGACTGGCTTGTCACTAATATTTTGTTTTGATCAGCGAATCCTTTTATAGCCCTGACTTCACCGCTGCTTAGCGGGCCTATGATTAATTTGATACCTCTGGCTGCAAAACTTTCCAATTTCTCTAATGCAATGTCAGGATCTGTTTGCGTGTCCTCAGCAACAAGCTTTAGAGACCAACCTGCATTCAGGTCTTCTAGAAGAGCATTGACCTCCGAAGCGGCAAATTCCGCAGCTGCCATTTCGTTTTCGCCAAAGGACGCTAAGTCTCCAGTTAAAGACATTAATGCGCCAATTTCTACTTCACCGCTTAGCCCCGCCCCAGGTGCCATACCAATTGAAGGAGCCAACAGATAGCCTATGCCCAAACCGGCTAGTAACATGATTACCATCAGTATTACAGCAACTACCGTAGTGATTCCTTTTGTTGACATTCTTTTCCCTCCAGTATTTGTAAAAGATCATTTCATTGCTAATGATTTATAAGCCTTATTGTTGGCATGCACTCTTGATTAAACCAGCAAAGACAAGCCCCCTTAGGGCTGTTTCAATGGAAAAATTAATTTATGTGTGAATTGATTAGGTGGCATGATTGATCCACTCTTTTCTGGGGCAATAGTATTTTCCAGTCTTCTCTCTCTCTTGAGCATTGGCTTAACCCTTACCTATATGACAACCAAGGTTCCCAACTTTGCCCATGCAAGCTTGGCAGCAATAGGTGCCTACGTAACCCTAACGGGTATCGAACTCGTAGGAGGTTCCCCATATGCCTTTTTGCCCTTAGCTTTAGGGATCGGAGGTCTAGTTGGCCTATCTCAATATCTACTTGTTTTTAAGCCACTTATCCGTAGGCGAGTGAACGTTGTGGGATTGATGGTAGCTACACTAGCCATGGAGTTTATTTTCCTTTCGCTCATGAATATATTTGCTGATTTTCTCTCACGGGAGTTCAAAATCCGCTCTAGATATTTTCTTCTTGCCATTAATGATTTTGAAATTGCAGGAGTGCCTGGATTGCTTATTGTATCTACCATTCTAGTTGTAGCAACCGCAACAACGTTATACTTGTTTCTTACAAAAACCAAGTTTGGAATCGCTATAAGGGCTTCAATTGAAGACCCCGCCCTAGCGAGTGTTGTGGGCGTGAATGTAAACACTGTTTATGCGGTATCTTGGTTAGTCGCAGGCGTTTTGGGCGCCCTCTCCGGAGCCCTTCTTCCCTTATGGTTTCCAGGAAACACTGATATGGGTTCAAAACTCATTGTAAGCGTTTTCGCTGCAAGTATTGTTGGTGGCCTAACGAATATCTATGGAGCTGTGCTTGGCGGTTTTCTTATTGGTTTTGCAGAGCTTTTGGGAACAAATTGGCTGGCTATGCAATTCGGACCATGGATACTTCCATATAGACCCCTTGTTCCTCTTATTGCGATAGCAATTACATTACTTTTAGCTCCAAAAGGAATTCTCGGAGTAGATTGGCGTCACAAATTATCTATATTTAATAAAAAAATCAAGGAAGTTCTTGAAAGATTCTCATCAACTCGCACAAAATGAAAATTGCTAGGTATCTACCTCGGAATTTCTACTAGATCTAAAGATTCGTTTCAGAAACTTCTTTATTTTCTCCAGTTTGCTTTCTTCCAAAGTTGAAATCGGTTTCTCAGGTATAATGCCTTCAGGTCTGTACATCAGAATAAGAATTAGCATCACTCCCATTAGCAGCGGCTCAAGCCATACAACACTAAATGGAACGAAGGGATCCAGAGATCCCTTGAAGAAATCGATGCCTCTCCTGAGTAGAGTGAAAACGAAAACTCCTGCAACGACACCAATATTGTTGCCAGCTCCTCCCAGAACTACCATAACCCAAGGCCAGAATGTCCAAGTTTCCCGATGATACATTGAGGCGGTTACTCCGCCTGTCTTGAAGGCATCTAGAGCACCAGCTACTGCTCCGATCATGGCAGCAACCATTATTACTTTCATTCGTATGCTGGTAACGTTCTTACCTAGGGCTTCAGCTACATTTTCATTATCCCTTGTTGCCCTTAGCATTCTTCCTAATGGACTCCTTACCAAACGTTCCTGAAAAATGAATACCAAAATACATATCCCCCCTATAAAGAACAAGACAGCTAGATAGCGCAAATCGCCTGCCCATCCGAAAACATCTGGAATAAAAACACCCCATTGACCCCCCACTATTGGTTGGAAGTTATGCCCGATTACCCTGATAGATTCGCCCATTGCCAACAATATGATGGCTAAATAATCTTCACGAAGTTTGATAGCTGGAAACGAAGCAACGTAGCCCAGACCCGCGCCAACCAATGCGGCTACCAGAATCGATAAAAGAAGAATTGCAATGGAAAATGCTGGGTTTCCTGTAAGTACTTTATTAATTTCATCTACGATGGTGGTGTGGTATGCGGTGCTTGAGTAATCCCAAAATCCGTTGTACTGCACAGTGCCAATATTGGAGATCAAAGCTACTAGTCTGCCTGGAAAGAAACCCGCTACAAAAGCGCCTCCAGCAACTGCCAATACCTTGCCAAAGTTGGGTATTCCAGCATATCCGTGCTCTAAATTAAGGCTGAGAGAGACAATAAGATATATCGCGAAGAAGATGGTAAAATCTCTTAGAAACACAAAGAACAGTTCAATTGGAGCGGACAATCTTCTCACCAAATTGTTGCTTTAATTAGACCGTCTATAGTCCGTAAACTCTCTTAGACAAATACATATAGGTTATATAATAAATTGTGCTCAAAGGTACTTGTTTTAAACTCGTTTTTATGGATGTCCTGTTTTAATCTTGAATCATTTTGATACCGCAATATAACTCGCAATTAAAATAAGAGATCCACCTCCAAGCATGAAGATGGTTGGTTCTTGAAATAAGAATAATGCACCAAAGACTATTGAGAATAGCGGTTCCAGATAGGTAAGTATTACAGCTTTCTGTGTCTTTATTGACTTGAGCCCTTCAAGGTATAGTGTAACTGCAAAAGCAGTATTGAATCCACCTAGCAACAACAAAAGTATCCAAGATGTCAAAGGTAAATCAAGATTCGTGCCTATGAAAGAAGGAGATAATAAGATTGCCGATGTTAAATACATCCAAAAAGCGAGGATTGGACTACCTGCATGGACAAGGGTTCTCTTGGAAAGAATAATAAAACCAGCATACGAAAGACTTGCCAGAAGCCCAAAAACAACGCCTGGGATATTGAATGTATACATTTGAAAACCATATTGATAGGAAATAATTGTAATTCCCACCAAAGATAAACTCATGGCAATTATTGTTGATTTTTCAATTGGTTCCTTTAGGAAGAAGGGACCTAATATAGCTACGAAGACTGGTGCAGTGTAATTTAGTAGAACGGCATCTGCAATTGCCAAAAACTTCATCGACTGAAAAAGAAACCCCCAACCCAAAGTCAACAGGACTCCAAGAGCCAAAATGCTTTTCCAGATCTTGGTGGCTTCCCTCATTTCTTTTCTCATTTTCAACAAAAGAACAGGAAAAAGAAAAAGAGTCGCAAAAAACACCCTGAAGAAAGCTATTGAGAAAGACGAAAGGTCAACATAGTTAACTATTACGCCATTGGCACCCCAAGTAATCGATGCAAACACAACGTAGAAGAAACCAATGGACTTTGAATTGCGTTTGAACAACATGGTTACTCGCACTCTGCTACATATTGTAACTTGAATATAGGAGTTTTTTCTTCAAATAATCGATTTTTGATGAAAAACTTCTAATATTCAGTATACCCAACAGGCCCGAAAACATTGGGTTGTTTCCGTATTTTGAAATTCTTTAAAGTCCAATTCTCATCTGAACAAATTTTTTGAAAAAGTGACAACTCATGTAAAATCATGGAATTTAATTCGCACAACCAATCTCTAAAGCAACCATTTTTGCTACCACAAGGATATTAAGCAAAGAAAACATGAAATTAAAAGCGATCAGCAATGCCTCAACCCATTAAGTATCATTTCATCCAAAGGTTTAACCTCCCCGCTCGCAAAGCATACGAATGGTGCACTGACTTCACACCCCAAGATCCAGCCCTAATGCGAGAAGAAGCTATCCGGGAAGTGAAGGCTATTACAGAAAACACGTTTATTCTAACAGACAAAATTCAAGTTGGAGGTGAAACCACAATAAAGCAAAAACTTGTCTGTCTTTACCCAAATAGGCTGATGTGGACAAGTACTCATCTCACAGGACCAGCCAAGCATTCGCAGTTTATCTACGAGATCAAATCTGTAACAAGATCAAGAAGCAGACTTAAATTCACCGCGCTACATATCGCTCACGATCTCAGACAAGGCACCGCTGAAACTCACATTGAACAACTTGCTAAAAAGCTTAGGAAAGCAGACTCTGAAGTTTGGAAAAACCTGGCAAGAGAAATGGAAAAGGAAATGCATCTTTAATGTCCGACTTGACTCTGCAGATCTAGAAGCCTCAAAATCGAGTTTTCTAATTGCTTGTAGGAGAGAAACATCAATGAGTTGCGATTTAAGTAAAGATCCTACAGAAACCGATTTTGCTTTCCTCAACAATTTATTGAATTTTATACAACAGAGCCCTTGAACTATCTCATTATCGTTGCTAAGAATTTAGCGTTTCGATTAATAATAAGTAAATTCGTCATTATGGGACTTAGAACTCTGGTTTCATTCTTCAGCTTTTTACACTAATGCAACCATTATGCACAGATTTTTTATTAAAAATTGATAATATGTATTGAAGAAATTATGAAGGATAAAAGAAGAGAGTGTCCAAGATACATGTGTCCTGAGTGTAAAGATAGCCCTTCGTTGGTTATTTACGATTATGGAAAACGTAAACCAGTGTGTGGTAATTGCGGGACGCCCTTTTCCGAGTTCATTGAAGACTTTAGACCCGCTCTTTAGTGAGTCTGCTGATTTCGTGTGTTTCAACAAACCCAAGACGAGCGGAGATGTCACCCCTAAATTTCCCTTTTTCATCTCATACGTCTATCTTCTTTTAGAGATGTTCGTATGAAACGATTTCGCTGATTTGTTTCCTGGAAGGAGAAATCGGTTTGACCTTTGTATATCCAAGCTGAATCATGCAGGCAATTCTGTCTCCTTGGCTTGAGTGCAGGATTCTTTTCAGTTCGTTTTCTTCTTTTTTGTTCAAGAATGTGTACACGCAACTGCCAAGTCCTTCATCCGTAGCTGCTAGCAACATATTCTCAACAGCCATCCACACAGAGCCAAGGACAAGTTCATCCCTCATATTCTCTTGAGACTTGTAACACACCACAATCAGAATTGGGATGTCTTTCATGTAGGATTTGTCCCATGATCCTCCACGTGCAGCTAGATATCTGGCTCGTTCAGGTGGGAACTGCATCCAATGCTTCTTGCTGAATCTAGTGCAGTTCTGTGCGATCTTGGCTTTTGTCTGATGATCAGTAATTACAAAGAAATGCCATGGTTGACAGTTGCCAGCCGAGGGAGCCCAGCGCCCAGCTTCAAGAACATTGACAAGAGCCTCTTGTGGAACAGCATCTTTCGTGAATTTTCTAGAGCTCCTTCGTTTAATAACAACCTCTTTAAATTCCAACTTCACCGCCTCTTCTATATACTATTATGTGATATCGGCTTACAAATCTGATGGGAAAACTCACTTCCCATTTAAAGTTTCAATGTAAACAGGCGGGGTGGCATTCGAACCCACAACCAAGTGGAGATATTACCCACAAATCCCTTTTTTTACGTAATTGAATTATCTATATATTTCTACTAATTCTATTTCGATGGTTTTTCGCGGTCAGGGAGTTGACTATAGTTACCTTCTGGTGAACGGTAAATTGCTAGTCTTGCATCTGTCACCCAATTATCATCAACTATCCTAGTAATTTGAACAGAAATTACTTCCGCAGTAGGGTCTTTTTTAGTTGGAAATATTGCTATGGAGAGGTTGCTTCCGTCAGGGAGAGGTATACGAAAAGACTGTTTTGGCCTTGCCATTTCCTATCATTTCAATAGATATTTTGAAATATTGCTTAAATTTTTTGTTTCCAGAACAACTATTTTTGGCATTGATTTTGGTATTCACATTTTGAACATTTGTTTGGGTTAATTGTTGGTGTAGCCGCCCTTTTTTGTTTCCAGAAATCAATTGCCCATTGCAAGGACTTTTGGGCTTCGAACAAGTGAAATTTGCAGAAGTGTATTACGGTATCATCAATTGAAAGAATGCTTTCTTGAAATCCTTTATTAAATATTGCGTCTATGGCTTTGCGTTGCAGTTCTAGGTCGCCTTTGGTTTTTGGGTCTGCTACGACTATCGCGTAGAACAATCGTGTTGTGTCAAAGCCCATGTTTTCCAGAATTAGACCGTAAGTTTGTGCCTGCACGTGGTTGCTTGGGTATGCTATCCCGCTTCTGCTGAACTTGAACTCAAACACTACTACTGGGCGACCCTTGTAGAACATCACCGCATCAGGCTGTCCCGCCAAAAAGACGTCTTTGTATTTGCCGATGATGAACATTTCAACAGCGAGAACTGGTTCTTTCCCGTAGATTTTCTTCCATAATGCTGCTCGTTTTATTTCTACAGCTTTTTCAATTAGCTTTTCGTGGGCTTCTGATCCTATGGTTTTGGCTTCAGTTTCTATTTCGCCATGCAAATATTCCATTTCCAGTTTCTTTTCGCAATAATACTGCTCTGCAATATCGCTTACGCTTACCGCTGATCTATCAAAACGAAGTTTTCCTTCTCCTTCTTGACGCTTGCGACATAGCTCTCTAAGCATTGAATCAAAATTCTCAAGCTGAGTTTTCCACTTAGTCATATTGATTCATGCCATTTTCCATTAATTGTACGAATCATTCCTGTTTTTGCGGGTTCAACAAGAATAGTACCTTCATCCAAAATGGTGGCGCCAATAGCAATAATTCCGATTCGTCCCACCTAGCTCACCTAATAATCTACTATTAGGTCGACCCTTTAAAATATTAGAGAATAAAGCTCCGCCGATAGGACTCGAATAGCAGAGCTGATGTCGTTTTCATTGTTCCTCTTTCTTTGGTTTACAACCAACATTTCCCCCTTAGAAGCAGCCACACACCGCCGAAAACGCAAATGTTGGATTTTTCGTTCGCTTTGATTCTATCGTAAGGTTAAGTAGTTGCCATCCCATTTTGTTCTGTTATATGTCGGAAAATCAAGAAATCAAAGGCAACACGCTAAAGGTTTATTTGTACTTGCTTAAGCATGGACCATCTGAACTCAGAGATATTCAGCGTGGGCTCAACTTCTCTTCTGCTTCGCTTGCTTCTTATCATTTAGGAAAGCTTTTGGAAACGGGTTTCGCCAAGCAAGATGAATACGGAAAATATTCAGCGGTAAAAGAGGCTGCCGATAGAATTCTTGAGGGTTACTCGAAAATTGGGCCTGCTGTTGTGCCGCAGTTGTTCTTCTTTTCTCTGCTTTTTACTATTCTTGTAGTTTTCTTCTCGTTGGAGATTTGGAGCGGAGCAGGGTTTGTTCCATATTTAATTGGCGTGAGCTTTGCGATGCTTGTTGTCTTCTGGTTTGAGACGATTAGGCTTTGGCGAAAACTAGCTGTGTAATTAGCTGATTTCACCATTGTTTATGATTAAAGACTTTTTAATGAACCTTTAAAGGTTTTTAACGAACTTTAAAATGTGTAGGTTTTAATTTCCGCTTAGTTTTTCGTTATGCAGAGGAAGGAAAATGTATAGAAAATGGACTTTTAAGTACAGTTCAGCGGCGGTTATTGTTGCGATTATAATCATTGTTTTCTCTTTGTTTGCAAAGTTGGATGGTCTTAAGGATAATGGTCCAATACCTAAAGCTACTTTAGCTGTTATGCTGACTGATCCACCGACGGTGCCTGCAGGAACCACGCAGCTGAATTTGACGTACGCCGATGTCTTGCTTCACGTGATTTATGAAAATGACACTAAGGAATGGCTTGAAATTGGCGCTTCAGGAACAGTGAACTTATTCTCTCTGATCAACATGACCCAGACACTGGCCACCATCGAAATACCACTTAACTCCACAGTTGACAAATTTCAGTTTAGAATAGCCAATGTTACCGCGGTTGTCAACGAGGAAACGTACAATGTGACTTCGTTATCTAATACTTTTGTTGTTGAAGTTGTGAATGGAGCGGTCAACCAAACGCTTTCTGGTGTGCTGATAGACTTTAACCCGACGCTAGTTCAAATAGAGGCAACAGATGAAAACGATACAACAGTGTACTATTATGTCCTTGTTCCCAGTGCGAATGCGATTATTGTCAATGACATAACTAAGGCACATCTCAAAGTAGGGACTATTATTCAGATTGGCGAAAATAACCGAGTGAGGCTTGTGCGTGTCAAAGAGGACTTTTCAAAGAATTTGACCATTGTTTCGGCTTCGCTTGCGGTTAGTGGTAACGCTACAGATCTTTCAGTGACCCTGAAGAATGAAGGAAATGTTGCTTTCCGAATGTTCGGACTTACACTGCATGGTAAGTTTAACACAACAAAGAGTTGGGATAGGGCATTTGCTCATGGTTGGCACAGAATGCACAGAGAGAGAATTCACCCTCAAACAATTCCTTTCAAATTGAACGGGACTTCACTGATTCCGCTTTTCGGAAATCTCTGGAAGCGAGGTGAACATGGCAACCCGTTCGCATCTGTGACTATAAATCCTGATGAGACTCTCACGTTGAATTTCAGCGGCGTTATCGCACTACATAACGGCTGGTTACGAGGCAAAAATCCGTTGTTTTCCATAACGCCTATAGTTGACGAAAACTACACTATACGACTAATGGGACAAGGATTCCAAACCTTCACTGTTAAAGCAACTTCTATTCCTTGACAACCCTCTTCCCTTTTTATTTTCAGTTGCTCACTCCAAATGATAAGCTTGATTTAATAACAGAACTTAACAATAGCTCAGCTAGTGTCAAGCTAACACCCGCAAGGTTTCATTAAATAACGGAGCCTTGGAGGTAATCTGAGAATTAGATCACCACTTGTCTCGTTTGCTATCTAACTCGCTTTTTCTTGCTTTCTTCATGTCCACGTAGATTTCTTTCTCTGATCTTGAAAGGATGGTGAAGTCTTCACCTGCAATCTTTTTGGTGGTAGGGATTTTTCTGTAAGCCGCCTTTCTATCCAGAGGAACGTAGTCAATTGTTCCTTCTTTAATGGCTGAGCAGGGTGAAAACAAATCGTGCAATTCAACTTTTACGGTGTAGGCTCCAGCGGTTATTCCTTTCATATCCAAGTGTGATTTCAACTGGAACTCATCTGAATCGCCGAACCCCTGGGGGATTCTAACTAAATCGGATTTTACTTCTTGGTCGTCAAACCATAAAGTTGACCTTACTTTTGA
>Ga0209536_100017701_pt1 | contig 10074 bp, 8 predicted proteins | sample DeeMarSeWOR28_12_FD_187461 | JGI IMG/M metagenome (GOLD analysis project Ga0209536, IMG submission 187461) | Marine sediment microbial communities from White Oak River estuary, North Carolina - WOR-2-8_12 (SPAdes) (version 2) | ecosystem: Environmental > Aquatic > Marine > Intertidal zone >... | reverse complement strand
CCCGTCCAGGGCCTCCGCGATCCGCTCGCGGACCCGGTCCAGCTCCCCGACCCGCCCGGGCCTGAACTCCGGGCTCACCACGATCTGGTTCAGGACGTACAGGAATCGCCCGATCTTCATCATCCGTACGTGGCTCGACGCCACGGGAACTTCCTCCAATGCGCCGGCCACTCTGCCCCTCACCTCCTCCTGGAGCTGTCCATCCGGCGCGAACGCCAGGATCTCACGCAGGCTGTCCCTTACGATCCGCAGGGGCACGAACGCGATCCCGAGGACGAGCAGGATCACGAGGACCGGGTCCATGTAGGGAACGACCACGGCCCAACTCGTGCGTTCGAGAATCAGGGCAGCGAGGAATACGAGCGCGACGACGCCGCTGAGCACTCCATCGATCAGCCAGTTCTTCGAGTCCACCGCCAGCAGGGGGGAGGCGGTCCTCGAGGCCGCCCTGCGCTGCGCCGCGCCGACGGCCAGGCAGCCCGCGAGCGCGACTACGGCGTACAGGGTCGCGAGCCCGGGCTTCAGATCGCGGCCCCCGTGCAGCAGAGAATTCACGGACCCGGCGACCGCGAATCCTGCCACTCCCAGCATCAGCAGGCCCTTGATCGCGTTGAGGAACGGCTCGAATTGCGCATACCCGAAGTGGAAATGCTCGTCCGGTGGCTGCACCACGAGTCGGGCCACCCGCATCGTGACGAGCGCCATCACGAATCCGATCAACGAGAAAAACCCATCGAGCAGGATCGCGTCGGACTCGGTCACGAAGCCGAATCCGATTCCGAGAGCCGCCATCATCAGGCTCATTCCAGCGGACAGGCGAAGTGCCCGTCGCTCCGTCTCCACGTTGGCTTCTCCGGTTCGGGTAGCGCCCGGAAAGGCTACGCAAACCGCTTCCCGCCCGCCACCGAAGAGCTACCCTGCCGCCGCCGGTCCCGTACCGGTCGCCACCGGCGTGGAGTAGATTGCCGCACATGAAGACCCTGCGAAGACGACTCAATCTCGTTCTCACCGCACTGCCGCTCGCGGCGTGCACACCCTCCGCGCCAAGCCCGCCGCCTGCAGTCGGCCCCGCACTCCCCATGGCCGAGACGGGGGCGCTTTCGTCTGCGGTCAGCTTCCCGGCCGAGTGGCGATTTCCGGCCGGAGCCGCACCGGTGGAAGGACGGAACGGGATGGTGGTATCCACCGACTCCCTGGCCAGCGCCGCCGGAGTGGAGACCCTTCGAGCAGGTGGCAACGCCGTCGATGCGGCGATCGCGGTACAGTTCGCGCTCGCCGTCGTGCATCCGCCGGCCGGAAATGTCGGGGGCGGCGGATTCCTGGTCGCCCGCATGGCCGACGATACCCGAGTCGCGCTGGACTTCCGAGAGGAGGCGCCATCGGCGGCCACCCGCGACATGTACCTCGACGGGGAGGGCAACGTCTCCGACGAAGGCTGGAACGGCCACCTCGCCGCCGGCGTGCCCGGCTCGGTCGCCGGGATGGAGGCGGCGCACCGGCGGCTCGGGACCCTGCCGTGGGAGCGGCTCGTCGAGCCGGCGATCCGGCTGGCCCGCGGCGGCTTCCGCGTCGAGGCGCGGCACCACGAGGACCTCGCGGGGGAGCGGGATCGGCTGTCCCGGTATCCCGCCACGGCGGCGGCCTTTCTGCCGGGCGGTGCGGCGCCCCTTGTCGGCTCGATCCAGCGACAGCCTGACCTGGCGCGGACTCTCGAGGCGATCGCGGAGCGAGGCGCCGCCGGCTTCTATCACGGCTGGGTCGCCGACTCGATCGAGGCCGAGATGCGGCGGGGCGGAGGCCTGATCACGAAGGCCGATCTCGCGGCCTACGAGGCCGTGTGGCGCGATCCGATCGAGGTCGAGTACCGGGGCTGGACGGTGATCTCGATGCCGCCGCCCTCTTCGGGCGGCATCACCATGGGACAGATGCTCAACATCCTCGAGTCGTGGGAGCTCGGTGCCCTCGGCTGGCACACGCCCGCGGCGATCCACCTGGCGGTCGAGGCGATGCGGCGGGCGTACGCGGACCGCAATTACTACCTCGGGGACCCTGACTTCGTGGAGATGCCGATCGAGCGTCTCCTGTCGCAGGTCTACGCGGATTCCCTGGCCGCAACGATCGATCCGCAGCGGGCATCGGACTCGCGGGCGTTCAACCGCGTCCCACTGGAATCGACCGAGACGACCCATTTCTCGATCGTGGATGCCGCCGGCAACGCGGTCGCCGTGACCACGACCCTGAACGGCGGATTCGGCTCGGCCGTCGTGGTCCGGGGCGCCGGCTTCCTGCTGAACAACGAAATGGACGACTTCACCTCCAAGCCGGGGGTCCCGAACGCCTACGGCCTCGTCCAGGGAGAGGCCAACGCGATCGAACCGGGCAAGCGGATGCTATCTGCGATGACCCCGACCGTGGTCATCAATCCGGCTGGCCGTACGGAGCTCGTGACCGGAACGCCGGGCGGCTCCACGATCATCACCACGATCACGCAGATCGTCTCGAATCACATCGACTTCGGCTTGCCCGTCCGGACCTCCGTCGATGCGCCCCGTTTCCATCATCAGAATCTCCCCGACGAGATCCGGTACGAGCAGGGCGGGCTGCCGCCGAATACCGTTCAGACGCTGCGCGCGATGGGACATACGCTGCAGGAGCGCCAAGAGACTTCGGGTGACGTGGAGTCGATCTGGATCGCGCCGGACGGCACTCGGTACGGGGCGGCCGACCGGCGACGGGACGGAAAGGCGCTCGGCTATTGAGCTGGCCCGAATCGACGAGGATCCGGCGCGGCGTCGATCCGACGGTCGGAATCAGCTCAGCTTCTTGCGCACCGTAACCGGGGCGTCCGTCTCGACAGTGATCGTCGAGCCTTCCCGCAGGATCGCGTCCACGTCCTCCGTGGTCATCTGGAATCCCGTGCCCGCGGCCGCGCCGACGGCAGCGCCGGCGAGCGTCGCTCCGGTGTTCTTGCCGATCAGCTGACCGATCAGGGCCCCGGCTGCGGCTCCGGCTCCGATCTTCAGCGCCTTGTCGCCCGTGTTGTCGCGTCCCCTGGTCTCCACCGTGGCCTCGGTGATGGTCAGTCCGATCGGATACGTCTGACCCGCCACCGTGAAGTCGGTGAACCTCACTTTCAGCACGGCCGGCTTTCCGGAGCCTCCCGAGGCGCTGGCCTGGGTGACCTCGCCACGGATCCTCGTTCCGGCCGGTACGACCACCGTCGAGCCGTCGGTCAGCGGCGTCGTCACCGTGGCGGTGAACAGGTCCCCGACCATCGAGTTGCGGGTGCTCAGCTCCTGGTCCAGCGTCATCTGAAAGCGGGTACCCTGCGCCACGGTGTGCTCGGTGTATTCCGGCTTCGGCGCGGGCTTCTCGGCCGGCGCGGGTGTCCTATCGACCGGCGCGGGTGTCCTATCGACCGGCTTCGCCGCCGTCGAGGGCTGAGCTGCCGGCTTCTCGGCCGGGATGCCGACCTCCCCGGCAGGCTCCCTCGCCTCCATCTCCTCGTCGATCTTCCGCTGGATGTCGGCGAGGGTCGCGGAATCGCTCTGCGCCAGGGCGAGATCCATCTCGCGATCGATCTCCGCCTGGGCACCACCGTCGTCGCCGCCGCAGGCCGCCGGAACGGTTGCGAGCGCCAGGGCCGTGAGCACCGCGGTCCAGCGTACCTGCTTCTGCATGATCGATTCAGCTCCTCTGGCGGAAGTCGACTCCGCACATCTTCGGTCCGTCCGGTGGTCGTCCGGGTCGCGTCAAGATATATATTGCCGGCTCACGGGTCACGCCGATCGACGGCGGTGCCCCCGGTACCGCGAACCAGGGATCCACGGGAGGAGGTGCGGCGTGAAGGCGTTCCGGACACTTCTTCCGTACTTCCGGCCCTACCGCAAAGGCCTGATCGCGGGTCTGACGCTGGTCGTGATCGGCAACGTGTTCACGATTCTCGGCCCATGGCTGATCCGGCAGGCGGTGGACTCGCTGGCGATCGAGCTCAGCCGGGAGGTGCTGCTGCGATACGCCCTGCTGATCGTCCTGGTCGCCCTGCTCGCCGGCGTCGCGCGCTACGGCATGCGCGAGCTGTTGAACGGCATCAGCCGCCGGATCGAGACGGACCTGCGGGACGACCTGTTCGAGCACCTGCTGCGACTCCCCGCGGAGTTCTACGACCGCTGGCGCACCGGCGATCTGATGAGCCGGGCGACGAACGACGTGCTCGCCGTCCGGATGGTCGCCGGGCCGGCGATCATGTACATGGTCAACACGCTGACGATCTCGGTGTTCGCGCTCGCGCTGATGATCTGGATCAGTCCGACCCTCACGCTGTTCGCGATGATCCCGATGGCGGTCCTTCCCGTCGCCGTCGTCTGGTTCGGACGAAGGATCCACTTCCGTTTCGAACAGATCCAGGAGCAGTTCTCCACCATCTCGAACTTCGCACAGGAGAACCTGGCCGGCATCCGGATCGTCAAGGCGTACGTCCGGGAAGAGGACCAGTCAGACCGGTTCGCGGCCCTCAATCAGGAGTACATGGACAGGAACATGGCGCTGGCGAAGGTCTGGGGAGGGTTCTTCCCGGCGCTGACCCTGCTGGGAGGCCTCGGATCCGTGGTCGTCCTGTGGCTCGGGGGACGGCAGATCATCGACGGACAGATCTCGGTCGGGGACTTCATCGCCTTCGGGTTCTACCTGACGCTTCTCATGTGGCCGATGATCGCCGTCGGCTGGGTCACCAACCTGGTGCAGCGCGGGGCCGCCAGCATGGGTCGGATCGACGCCCTGTTCGCGGAACCGATCGTGATCACCGACGCCGAGCACCCCGTCGTGCTGGCGGAGGTGCGCGGCGACGTGGAGTTCGAGGACGTCTGGTTCCGCTATCCGGGAACCGAGCGCTGGGTCCTCGAGGGGATTTCGTTCCGCATCGCAGCGGGGCAGACGGTCGCGATCGTCGGGGCCACGGCGAGCGGCAAGAGCACGCTGGTGAAACTGATTCCGCGGCTGTACGAGGCGACGCGCGGCGAAGTCCGCCTGGACGGGACCGACGTGAAGCGGATCCCGCTGGACCAGCTTCGCAGGTCGGTCGCCATGGTGCCGCAGGACCCGTTCCTGTTCAGTGAGTCCCTGCGTCGCAACCTGGAGCTGGCCGGAGGAACCGAGGTGGACGAGGCGGTCGAGATCGCCGCCCTCACCGACACCCTGGATGACCTCCCCGACGGCCTCGACACGCTGCTCGGCGAGCGGGGCGTCAACCTCTCCGGCGGCCAGAAGCAGCGGGCCACGATCGCCCGCGCCCTGGTGAGGGATGCACCCGTCCTGATCCTCGATGATTCGCTGTCGGCCGTGGACACGGTGACCGAAGAGCGCATACTCCGGGGCCTGAAGGGCTACATGCGGGGAAGGACGTCCGTGGTGGTCGCACACCGCGTATCGGCGGTGGCCGAGGCCGACATGATCCTGGTGCTCGCGGACGGGCAACTGGTGGAGACCGGCACGCACGGGGAGCTGCTGTCGCGTGGCGGGACCTACGCGAGACTGCTGGAACGCCAGCTGCTGGCCGAGCAGATCGAGGCCGGCTGAGATCGGCGACGGAACCGGCGCCGGCAGGTCTTCGCCCCCGGATCAGATCCTGTCGAGGATGAAGTCCGGCGTGAACCGCGTCATCCACGCCGCGAGCGCCGTGAACCGGCCGCTCATCAGCAGCAGTCCGACGGCCACCAGCAGCAGTCCGCTGATCCGCTCGACCCACGGGATCCACTTCTTGAACCGGTCGAAAGTCGACAGAAACCAGGACAGCGCCAGCGAGCTGACCAGGAACGGGACCGCGAGGCCCGCCGAATAGAAACCCAGCAGCAACAGGCCCTCGCCCATGGTCTGTCGGGTGGCGGCGAACGTCAGGATCCCGCCGAGAATCGGCCCGATACAGGGAGACCACCCCGCACCGAAGGTGATCCCCACCAGCGTGGAACCGAGATAGCCGAGCGGCTTGTCACGCAGATGAACCCGGCGCTCGCGCTGCAGGAACATCCCCGGACGGAGGCCGAGCAGGTAGAGCCCGAACAGGGCGATCACGGCTCCGCCGATCCGGGCGATCCATACCTGGTACTCCCGCAGCAGCCGGCCCACGAACGTCGCCGACGCGCCCAATGCCAGGAACACGAGACTGAATCCGAGCACGAAGAACAGGGAATGCAGGAATGCGGTCCGGCGGACATCGGTGCCGCCGTGCTCGAGATCCTCCAGGCCCACGCCACTGACGAACGACAGATACGAGGGAACGAGAGGGAGCACGCAGGGCGACAGAAACGACAGGACGCCGGCCGCGAACGCTACGGCGATTCCGATCTCGAGCTCGTTCAAGCATTCCTCCGGCAGTTCGGACAGCGGCCCTCGAGCACCAGCCGGCCTCCCAGCAGCTCGAACTCGCCCCGGGGATCGATGGACGCCAGCCATTGGGCCAGCGGCGGACCGGCGACGTCGAACATCCGATTGCAGTCCACGCACTGCACGTGGTGATGATCGTCCGTGCGGCTGTCGTAGCGGGCGGCACCGTCACCCTGCGTCAGCTTCAGGCAGACCCCCGCACTCTCGAAGCTCTCCAGCGCGTTGTAGACCGTCGCGAGGCTGATGGCCGGCATCCGGCTCCGCACCGCGCGGAAGATCTCCTCCGCGGTCGGATGGTTCCGCATCTCGCACAACACCTCGTGCACGGCTTCGCGCTGCGGAGTGCAGCGATGTCCGGCCGCCAGCAGCGTCGTGCGGAGCTCGGGGCTCCCGGAGGGCGAACGGCCCCCGTTTCGATCCATGTATGCGACTTCTTCCACGGGGAATCACATCGGGTGCGGGGCGAGCCGGCGGCACCCTTGCGCCGGCAACCCACGGTCCGGGCAATCAGCGGCGGGAAGCTAACCCTCGGAGGGTCGGGAGGCCAACATTCTGACCCAGCTGTGCGGGCACCCGTCCACACGCAGATGCAGAGGCTCGCGGTCATCGCCGAGCCGGCGGCGGAAACCATCCACGACGCGCTGGACGCGGTTCGACGGAACCCGGCCGTACTCGGTGATGCGTACGGTGGGGCCGGGCACCGGAGCACCGTCAGCACCGTTCCGGGCCGCAGCCCCGGGGATTCCGTTTCCGTTGCCGTTCCCGGCCCCGTTTGCGTTGCCGTTCCCGGCCCCGTTTCCGTTCCCGGCCCCGTTGCCGTTGCCGTTCGCTGAACTCGCACCGTTCCCGGCGACGCCGTTTCCGAACTCCACCGCACAGACGCGCCGCATCTCATCGGCCACGCCACGGGTGAACAGGACGAACTCCCCCGATTCTTCGATGTCGGGAAGCGGGGGGAAGACCCAGAGCTCGGAGATTTCGATCGGCGAGATGCTTCGCCCCAGCGCGTTGAGTCGCGTGGCCAGTTCCGAGTCCACCGCGATCTTCGCGGTGGGATGCCCGCTGGTCCCGTTTCCGTCGTGCAAGAGCCCTCCAGGCTCGGGAGACACGGAGACGACGCCGCCGGAATCGGCGGTGGACAGGCAGGACGAAGCGGAATCTAGGCGATGCGCGGCCTCGCGTACAGGGGCGGAGGCGAACCGGAGAGTCAGAGCGACCTCCCGATCGCCTCCAGGACCCGCCGCTCCGTCTCCTCGAGACCATGATTCACCAGCGCGCCGGCCGCCTTCACGTGTCCACCGCCTCCCAGCTCCCGTGCCACCGCCGCGACATCCGCAGCGCCGGAAGAGCGCAGCGATACCTTCGTCCGCCCATCCGGCAGTGCCCGGAACAGCGCCGCGACTTCGATGCCCTCCATCCGGCGCGGATACTCCACGATCGCATCCAGATCGTCCTTGCTCGCGCCCGTGAGGTCCATGTCGGCCTGGGTCAGGCTGATCCATGCGACGGGGAGCGTCGGGTGGACCCGCAGCGCCTCCAGTGCCCGCCGGGTCAGGGCGAGGCTGTCCGCCGTGTACGTCGCATACAGGCGGCGGTACATGGCCTCCGGATCGACGCCCAGCTCGATCAGGCTCGCAGCGATCCGGTGAGCGGGCGGATTCGTGTTCGCGTAGCGGAACGACCCGGTATCCGTGACGATCGCCACGTACAGACCTTCCGCCTCGTCCAGCACGGGCGGTGTGCCCGCGAGCTCGAACAGATCGTGGACCAGTTCCCCCGTGGCACAGGCCGAGGGGTCGCGGACCGAGATCTCGCCGAGCGGCGGGCCCGCCGGCGGGTGGTGGTCGATCGTCAGCACTTCGCGCCCGGCCAGGTGCGGATATACGGAGCCGAGACGCGACGGCTCCGCCGTGTCCAGCACGAGGAAGAAGTCCGCTTCCCGCAGGGCGGCGGCGGCCGGTTCCTCCGCGGGGGTCCAGGCCGGAGTGCCGTTCAAAAGGAAGGCGAACGATTCCGGGAACGGGGTCGGGTTGACGATCCCCGGATCCAGTCCGCGACGGCGCAGCCAACCGGCCAGTGCCGCCTGGCTGCCGGCACCATCACCGTCGGCGTTCACGTGCGTGGTCAGCACGACCTTGAGGCCCGGCGTCAGTCTCTCGAGAATCCGGGTGAGCGAGTCTCGCCGATCAGTCACCGCCACCCGCCTGTTTCCAGAGTTTCGCCCAGGTCGAGCCGACGTGCACCAGGTGACTGGATGGTCGACCCTCGATCCTTCCTTCGGCCAGGGCGGCCAGCAGTTCCCCCGGGCCACCGAACGGCGGAACGATCGCTCGGGCCCGTCCGATCTCCCGCAGCAGGTGGGCATCGCTGCCGGCACCCAGCGGAAGGCCGCGGTCCGAGGCCCAGCGCACCGCGCGCTCGTTCCGTGCACGGTCGTGGATCCGCGCGTTGATCCCTTCGACCGCGTCCACGCAGTCTTCCACCGAGGCGAGGAACTCCTCGTCGGTCCCCCGGTGTGAATCGAACGGGTGCGGAAGATAGACGATGCCTCCCTGCTCGCGGATCGCCCGCGAAACCTGCCGGAAATCGGAGCCCGGCGGGATGTGGTCCGTCAGGAACAGCCCGATCAGGTCCAGTCCTTCCGAGGTCCGGACTTCTTCGCCCACGATGATCAGCTCCGGGGCGAGGTCGCGGGCCTCGAACGCTCCGCGGATCTGGTCGTGGTCCGTGATCGCGATCCGGTCGAGGCCGACCCGCCTCGCCTGCTCGATCACATCCGCCGGGTCCGAAAGGGAATCCTTCGAGGCCGAGGTGTGCATGTGCAGATCTATCTGCCATTCGTCGGACCCGGACGCGGGGTCGCCGGGATCGCGAACGCGGTCCGGCCTCCGAATCGCCTCCCACACCCGGCGGGCGTCCCGCTCCAGCGCCGCCCGGCTGCCCGCGTTCCAGATCACGAAGTCGGCCCGGCGTCGCTTCGCATCCGGCGCCAACTGCGCTGCCTCCATTGCCGCGAATTCATCGGCCAGGAGCCCCCGCCCCGCCAGCACCCGCTCTCGTCGTGTGGCGGTCGGCGCGTCCACCGTCACCCGGACGTCGAATTCCCCTTCCAGCCCCTTCTCGAACAGCAGCGGGATCTCGAGCAATGCCACCTCGGCGCCCCGGTCGCGGGCCCGCTCCATTCTCTCCGCCCGGAGCCGGTCTACGACCGGGTGGACGATCGCCTCGAGTCGCGCACGGGCACCCGCGTCGGAGAACACGATGTCGCGAAGGGCCTTCCGGTCGAGAGCTCCATCCGCGGTGACCACGGCGCTGCCGAACGATTCTGCGATCCGGGCGAGTCCCTCGGTCCCCGGTTCTACCGCTTCGCGGGCCAGACGATCGGCATCGATGCGCTCGGCGCCCCACGACTCGAACAGGTCCCCCACCGTGCTCTTCCCCGCCCCCAGACTGCCGGTCAGTCCGACCCGGATCATGCGTCCGGCTCCTCTGTCCCGGACCCGCCGGATGGCGCCGGCGGAACCAGTGGCTCGCGCGGCTCGTCCGCCACGCCCAGTTCGACGCAGAACTCCTCGAACAGCCTGTCGACCAGCTGCTCGGACTCGGCGGGCGTCAGTCGGGACACATCCAGACGTGCGCCGGCCATTTCTCCATGACCTCCGGCCGAGCCGCGATCGCCCACGACGTTGCGCACCA
>Ga0209536_100017700_pt1 | contig 10074 bp, 12 predicted proteins | sample DeeMarSeWOR28_12_FD_187461 | JGI IMG/M metagenome (GOLD analysis project Ga0209536, IMG submission 187461) | Marine sediment microbial communities from White Oak River estuary, North Carolina - WOR-2-8_12 (SPAdes) (version 2) | ecosystem: Environmental > Aquatic > Marine > Intertidal zone >... | reverse complement strand
GAGCGGCTTTGTGGGAGCGGCTTCAGCCGCGATAGGTTTTCCTGAACTGCCGAAGAAAAAAATCGCGGCTAAAGCCGCTCCTACTGGAGCCGTTATTGATTTATAATGCCCGGCTGCAAATCATCTTTCGAAGAGGCACACATGGAATTCCTGGATTTCTTCATATCCAGCGCCTACGCTCAGGACGCCCAGCCCGGCGGCCTGATGTCGTTTCTGCCGCTGATCATCATTTTCATCATCTTCTATTTCCTGCTGATCCGGCCGCAGATGAAGCGCGCGAAAGAGCACCGCAAACTGGTAGCCGAACTGGCCGCCGGCGACGAGGTGGTGACGAACGGCGGCCTGCTGGGGCGCATCACCAAGGTCGGTGAGTCCTTCGTGACCGTCGAAATCACCGACAACGTGCAGATCAGGGTGCAGCGTCACGCGATCGCCAGCGTCATGCCCAAGGGCACCATCAAGTCCGCCTGAGATCCACCCACAACAACAATCCACTTCGCACTCCGAGGCTGAATGATGAATCAATATCCTGCCTGGAAGTACCTGCTCATCCTGATCGTCCTGCTGGTCGGCGTGCTCTACGCCCTGCCGAACCTGTTCGGGGAGGATCCGGCCTTGCAGGTGACTTCCACCCGCGGTTTTGCCATTAGCGCCGACCTCGACGTAGCCATCGAGGAAGCGCTGGCCAACGAGCAGATCGGCATGAAGGACAAGGAGCAGGTGGGCAATCGCCTGCTGTACCGCTTCGAGTCGACCGCGGACCAGATCCGCGCAGCCGACGTGCTCAAGCGGACCCTGGGGGAACAGTACGTCGTTGCTCTGAATCTCGCTCCTTCGACGCCGGGCTGGATGCGGGCGATCGGCGGCAAGCCGATGACCCTGGGCCTCGATCTGCAGGGCGGCGTGCACTTCCTGATGCAGGTCGACATGGAGACGGCGCGCGGCCAGCAGCTCGACCGGTTCGTCGACGACCTGCGCTCCGCGCTGCGCGACGAGCGCATCCGCTACGTGTCCGTGCGCCGTGAAGGCAACCGCCTGATCGCGTTGCTGCGGAGCGCCGAGGACCGGGACAGCACGCTCGACCTCATGCGCCGCGACCAGAGCCTGCAAGGCCTCAACGTGGAAGAAATGGAGTCCGGCGAGTACTTCGGCATCGCGGCCACCGCGCAGGAACAGCAATTGCTGGAACTCCAGCAGACCGCCCTGAAGCAGAACATCACCACGCTGCGCAACCGTGTCAACGAGATCGGCGTGGCGGAGCCGATCATCCAGCAGCAGGGCGCCGACCGGGTCGTCGTGCAGTTGCCGGGCGTGCAGGACACCGTCCAGGCCAAGAAGATCATCGGCGCCACGGCGACTCTGGAGTACCGCGCGGTCGACGAAGCCAACGATGCCTTTACCGCCGCCCAGACGGGCCGCATCCCGCCGGAATCGCGCCTGTACATGGACATGAACGGACAGCCGGTCCTGCTGAAGAAGCGGCTGATCGTTTCCGGCGACCAGTTGATCGGCGCCTCCAGCGGTTTCGATCAGCAGACCGGCCAACCGCAGGTCAGCGTCACCCTCGACGGCGTTGGAGCCAAGCGCATGCTGGACTTCACCCGCGACAATGTCGGCAACCGCATGGCGGTGGTGTACATCGAGCAGAAGCCGGGCGGGCGCAAGTCCGAGGAGGTCATCAGCGTGGCCGTCGTCCGAGAGCCTTTCGGCAAGCGGTTCCAGACCACCGGCCTCGATTCCATGGGGGAAGCCAGCCAACTCGCGCTGCTGCTGCGGGCGGGCGCGCTGGCCGCACCGATGGAGATCGTCGAGGAACGCACCGTCGGGCCGAGCCTCGGCCGCGACAACGTCGACCAGGGCTTCAAGTCGGTCATCATCGGCTTCATCCTCGTGTTGGTGTTCATGGCGGCCTACTACCGGGTGTTCGGCCTGGTCGCCGACCTGGCCCTGTTTGCCAACCTGGTGCTGCTGATATCGCTGCTGTCGATGCTCGGAGCGACCCTGACCATGCCGGGCATCGCCGGTATCGTGCTGACCGTGGGCATGGCGGTCGACGCCAACGTGCTGATTTTCGAGCGCATCCGCGAGGAACTGCGCAGCGGCAACACGCCGCAGGCGAGTATCCGGGCCGGCTATGACAAAGCGTTTTCCACGATCGCCGACGCCAACATCACGACGCTGATCGCGGCCTTTGTCCTGTTCCTGTTCGGCACCGGGCCCATCAAGGGCTTCGCGGTCACCCTGTCCTTGGGTATCGTGACGTCGATGTTCACGGCGATCATGGGCACCCGGGCGGTAGTCAACCTGATCTACGGCGGCAAAAAACGCGTCGCCAAGCTGTCAATCTGAGGTGGCGTCATGAGATTGCTCAAAAAGAAAACCGATATCCACTTCATGGAAGTGCGCCGCTGGGCGTACATCGGATCGCTGGTGCTGATGCTGTTGAGCGTGGTGGTCCTGGCCACGCGCGGCCTGAATTTCGGCCTCGACTTCACCGGCGGCACGTTGATCGAAGTCAGCTTCCCCGGGTCCGCCGATACCGAACTGGTGCGCGACAACCTGCGAGGCGCCGGCCTGAGCGATGCCGTGGTGCAGACCTTCGGCGCCGCCTCCGATATCGTGGTGCGCATCCCGCCACGCAGCGAGGCGGACAGCAGCGCCGAGATCTCCACCGTGGTGTTGCAGGCGCTGCAGCAGGGCGTCGAAGGCGAAGTGGTCATGCGCCGCGTCGAGTTCGTCGGCCCACAGGTCGGCGACGAGCTGGCCGAGCAGGGCATCCTGGCGGTGGTCTACGCGCTGATTGGCATCTTCCTCTACGTGATGATCCGCTTCCAGTGGCGCTTCTCCGCCGGCGCGGTGGCGGCCCTGGTGCACGACGTGCTCATCACGATGGGCATCATCTCGCTGCTGCAGGTCGAGTTCGACCTGACCGTGGTAGCGGCCCTGCTGGCGGTGATCGGTTACTCGCTCAACGACACCATCGTGGTGTTCGACCGCATCCGCGAGAATTTCCCGCGCATGCGCAAGAGCACGCCGGTCGAGGTCATCGATGCTTCGCTGAACCAGACCCTCTCGCGCACCATCATGACCGGCCTGACGACGCTGCTGGTGCTGATCGCGCTGTTCATCTTCGGCGGCGAGATCATCCACGCCTTTGCGTTCACGCTGATCATCGGCATCATCATCGGTACCTACTCGTCGATTTACGTCGCCAGCGCCGTCAGCCTGGAGCTGGGTGTCAGCAAGTTCGACCTGCTGCAGGTGGAGAAGGAGGGCGCGGAAGTGCCCGACGCGAAGCCTTAGAAAATTGTGGGAGCGGCTTTGCGGGAGCGGCTTTAGCCGCGATAACTTTTTCAGCAATTAAAGAAAACCAATCGCGGCTAAAGCCGCTCCTACAGCGGCATCAGGCCCACTTGGCGGCAATCAACTGCCTCAGCGGCGTCATGACCTTGTAGGGCGCGGCGATGACCGAACCGCTGTACTCGACGGCGTCGCTGCCGTCGAAGTCCATCACCACGCCGCCGGCCTCGCGCACGATCAGCGCGCCGGCCGCCACGTCCCAAGGGTGGAGCCCGGCCTCGAAGTAGCCGTCCAGGCGTCCTGCCGCGGTCCAGGTCAGGTCCAGGCTGGCGGTGCCGGCGCGGCGGAAGTCCTCGACCTTGGCGAACACCGCCTGGAACACGCGCGAGTAGCGGGGCAGCAGTTTCGGCTGCCGGAACGGGAAGGCCGTGGCCAGGATGGCGCCGTCGAGTTCCTTGCGGGTGGAGACCCGGATTCGTTTCTGGTTCAGAAAGGCGCCGGAACCCCTGCTGGCAGTGAACAGTTCATCCCGGATCGGATCGTAGACGGCCGCGTGTTCCGTGCGGCCCTTGTGCTGGTAGGCGATCGAGACGGCGAAATGCGGAATGCCGTGCAGGAAGTTGCTGGTGCCGTCCAGCGGATCGATGATCCACAGCGAATCGCTGTCGCCGGACGGCCCCGATTCCTCGCACAGAAAGGCATGATCGGGGTAGAAACGCCTGATTTCCCGTACAATCTCGGATTCACAGGCCCGGTCCACCTCGCTGACGTAGTCGTGGCGGGCCTTGCGCTCCACCGGGATCGCTCCCACGTGGTGCAGTTGGCGGCGCATGATGGCCCCGGCGGCGTGGGCGGCTTCGACCGCGACATTGAGAACAGGATGCGTCATGACTGATCGTCCGGAAGAGGCGGAACAGGATACCAGAAGCGGGCCACTGATGGCAGCGGATGAAGCCGTGGCCGTGGCCGGAAAACTGGCGCGGGTCCGCATCGTGCTGATCAACACCACGCACCCCGGGAACATCGGGGCCGCCGCGCGGGCCATGAAGGTCATGGGCCTCAGTTCGCTGCACCTGGTCACGCCGAAGATCTATCCGCACGCCGACGCCACGGCGCGGGCCTCCGGCGCCGACGACCTGCTGCAATCGGCGCAGGTGCACGACTCCCTGGACGCTGCGCTGCGGGACTGCAGCCTGGTGCTCGGCACCAGCGCCCGCCTGCGCAGCCTGCCGATGCCGATGCTGGATGCGCGGCGCGGCGCAGGGCAGGCGCTGGCCGAGGCGAACAGGAACAGCGGGGGGCATGACGTCGCGGTGCTGTTCGGCAGGGAACGGTATGGCCTGACCAACGAGGAAATGCAGCGCTGCCATTACCTGGTGAACATTCCGTCCAATCCGGACTATTCTTCGCTCAACATCGCCCAGGCCGTGCAGATTCTCAGTTACGAACTGCGCATCGCCGCCCAGGGGTTTTCTGATATATCAATAGACCCGCCGGATTGGGAGCCGGTCGACGCCGAACAGATGGAGCGTCTCTTCGAGCATCTCGAACAGACCCTGCTCGATATCCGCTTCCTGAATCCGCGGCAGCCGAAAAAGCTGATGGCCAGGTTGCGGCGATTGTTCAACCGGGCCCGGCCTGATCAGAATGAAATCAATATCCTGCGAGGTATTCTTAAAGCGGCGCAGGATGCTGCCGAGGGTGGTTCGGAACGTTCCTGACGGGGTCAGGTGTAGGAGCGGCTTTAGCCGCGATTTTTTTTTGGTCAAGAAAACCCATCGCGGCTAAAGCCGCTCCTACAGCCGCTCCCACAGAGGTTGCTTTCCGGAATTCTGGATCATATGTCGGCGAGATAGCCTGGCTCGGCAATACCGGCCGGCATGTCGGGCGCGGGCACCGGTTTGCCGGCCTGCAGCGAAAGCGGCACCACGCCGGCCCAGACCGGGACCCGGGTTTCATTGGCCGGATCGTCGGGCGGTCCGTTGCGGGTCTTTACGCTGAACCGCTCGATCGGCAGGCTCAGCAGCGACGTTGCGTTCAGCTCCTTGCGCGTCGGCCGGCGCAACTCGGCCAGCCGTCCGGGCAGCAGGTGGTCGGTCAGCACGTCCAGGGCGCGGACCTTCTCGTCGGCGTCCGTGACGGCGGCGGCGCTGCCGAACACCATGACCGAGCGGTAGTTCATCGAGGAGTGGAACGCCGAGCGCGCCAGCACCAGGCCGTCCAGGTGGGTGACCGTCACGCAGCAGGGCAGGCCGGCGGCGAGGTTCTTCATCAGGCGGCTGGCGACCGAGCCGTGCAACAGCAGGTTCCCGCCGTCCCGCGCCACCGCCATCGGCACCACGTAGGGCAGGCCGTCGACCACGAAACCGACGTGCGCGACGCGCGCCGCGTCGATGATCGCGCAGGCCAGGTCAAGATCCTTGCTGCCCCGCTCGGGCAGACGGCGCAGGCGGGTGTCGGCTTTGGTGGTCATGATTCGCTCCTTTGCGTACGTTACAATCGTTAGCCCTGTATCCCGACGCATTCTATAGGCTGTGGACCGAGCTGAGAAAGCAACCTTCACGACGACCAGCGACTTCGACCGCTGGGTCAGGAATGTCTGGCAGGTCGTTGAAGGCATTCCCCGGGGGCACGTGCTGACCTACGGCGAGGTCGCCCGGCTGGCCGGCATGAGCCGCGCTGCGCGCCGGGTCGCCCAGGCCATGCGCCGCGCACCACGCACCAGGAAGCTCCCCTGGCACCGGGTGGTCAACGCGCAGGGCCGGATATCCCTGCCGGCCGACAGCCCGGGTTACCGGCAGCAAAAGCAGCGGCTCGAGGAGGAAGGCGTGGTTTTCGTCAAGGGCAGCATCGACCTCGACAGGTTCGGTTACCAGGGCGCCCTGGACCATCTTCTGTGGAGTGAACCGTTATGAGCGACATCGCGCCTACCCATCACCACTTTCAGCCCGAATGGGCGCTGGACCGGCTGCCGGGCGACGATGGCGCGGCCTGGCGCACCCTGTTCGAACACGGCAGTTTCGAACTGGAGATCTACGCGCCGCGTGGCCACGATCCGCAGGAACCGCATGATCGGGACGAGATCTACGTCGTCATCTCCGGCGCCGGCACCTTCCTCAACGGGCGGCGGCGGCACGGGTTCAAGCCCGGAGACCTGCTGTTCGTGCCTGCCGGCACGGTCCACCGCTTCGAGGACTTCAGCGACGACTTCGCGACCTGGGTCATCTTTTACGGCCCGGAAGGCGGCGAATGATCGCCCGGCTCGCCGCGGCCTGGCGCAGCCTGCGTAGCCGTTACTGGCTCGCGCTGGTCTTCGACGTCACGGCCATCTGCGTCGTGTTCCTGGCAGTACATGCCTGGCAGACGCGCGATCTGCCCGTGAACGAGGCCGCGCCGTTCACCCGGCTGGCGCAACTGGACGGAAGCGGGCCGCTGGATGCGGTCGCGCCCGGCCAGGTGGGCATCGTGTATTTCTTCGCCCCCTGGTGCAGCGTCTGCCGCGTCAGCATTGGCAACCTGGATGACCTCGTGGCGGGCGGCAGCGTGGGGTGGGGCACCCTGGTCGCTCTGGATTACGCCGATGCGGACGAGGTTCGGGAATTCGTCGGCCGCACCGGCGTGAGCTTGCCCGTGCTGATGGGCGACGGGCGGACCGCCCGGGACTGGTCGATCCAGGCCTTCCCGACCTACTACGTGATCGACGCCGATGGCCGCATCCACAGCCGTTCGGTGGGCTATTCCACCTGGTTCGGCATGTGGGCCCGGAATTTTCTGGCGAAATAAGCGATGTGGGAGCGGGTTCAGCCGCGATTTGCCAATGGCCGTTCAGGGCGGTGTCGGGTACCCGCATGAAGGACCGTAGCGCGCCGGGAGCGCGCTCCGAGCGCACAGGGACGTCTCGAGCGTGTCCTGCATGCGGGTACCCGACACTGCCCTCGCGACAACCCAAATAAATCGCGGCTGAAGCCGCTCCTACAGGAGCGCCCGGGCGTGGTGGCGAAGGTGCTCCTCGATGAAGGTAGCGACGAAGTAATAACCGTGGTCGTAGCCCTCCTGCATCCGCAGGGTCAGCGGGTAGTGGCTGGCGATCGCCCCCTGCTCCAGGGCCCCGGGTTTGAGCTGGTCGCCCAGCCATTCGTCGGCCGTCCCCTGGTCGATCAGCACCGGCAGCTTCTCCACGGCGTCGCTGATCAGCAGGGCCGCGTCGTAGGCGGCCCACGCTTTGCGGTCATCGCCGAGGTAGTTGGAGAACGCTTTTTGCCCCCACGGAGACCTCGACGGATGGCAGATCGGCGCGAAGGCCGAGACGGACAGGTACTTGCCGGGGTTTTTCAGGTGGCAGATCAAGGCGCCATGGCCGCCCATCGAGTGCCCGCTGATCCCCCATTTGCCGTTGACCGGCAGCTCGGCTTCGACCAGAGACGGCAACTCGCGGGTCACGTAGTCGTACATGCGGTAATTGGCCGACCACGGTTTTTGCGTCGCATTGACGTAAAAACCGGCCCCGGAGCCGAAATCGAAGTCGTCGTGCTCGCCGGGGAAGTCGGTGCCGCGCGGGCTGGTGTCGGGGCAGACCAGCGCGATGCCCAGCTCGGCGGCTATCCGCTGGGCGCCGGCCTTGATCATGAAGTTCTCGTCGGTGCAGGTCAGGCCGGACAGCCACAGCAGCGCCGGCACCGGCCCTTGCCGGGCCTGCGGCGGCAGGAACACGCCGAAGACCATGTCGCAGGCGCAGGCTTCCGAGCGGTGTTTCAACCGCCGGATCTCGCCGCCGAAGGTGGCAGTGCGGGAAATTATTTCCATGTGCGGGGCCCGCTCAGTAAATCACGACGGAACGGATGCTCTTGCCCTCGTGCATCAGGTCGAAGGCGGTGTTGATCTCGTCCAGGCCCATCGTGTGGGTCACCATGTCGTCGATATTGATCACGCCTTCCAGGTACCGCTCGACGTAGCCGGGCAGCTCGGTGCGCCCCCGCACGCCGCCAAAGGCCGTGCCGCGCCAGACGCGCCCGGTAACGAGCTGGAAGGGACGCGTGCTGATCTCCTGGCCGGCGCCGGCGACGCCGATGATGACCGACTCGCCCCAGCCCTTGTGGCAGCATTCCAGCGCCGAGCGCATCAGGTTGACGTTGCCCACGCACTCGAACGAATAGTCCGCGCCGCCATCGGTCAGGTCGACGATGACCTCCTGGATGGGCTTGTCGTAGTGCTTCGGATTGACGAAGTCCGTGGCGCCCAGCATGCGCGCCATCTCGAACTTGTCCTCGTTGATGTCGACGGCGACGATGCGCCCGGCCTGCGCCATCACCGCGCCCTGGATGACGCTGAGACCGATCCCGCCGAGCCCGAACACGACGACGGTGGCGCCAGGCTCGACCTTGGCGGTGTTGAGCACCGCGCCGATGCCGGTGGTAATCCCGCAGCCCAGCAGGCAGACCTTGTCCAGCGGCGCCTCGGGGTTGATCTTCGCGACGGCGATTTCAGGCAGTACCGAGTATTCGGAAAAGGTGGACGTGCCCATGTAGTGGTAGATCGTCTTGCCGTTTTTCGAGAAGCGGCTGGTCCCGTCCGGCATCAGGCCCTGGCCCTGGGTGGCGCGGATAGCCTGGCAGAGGTTGGTCTTGCCGGATTTGCAAAAGCTGCACTCGCGGCATTCGGGCGTGTAGAGGGGGATCACGTGATCGCCCGGCTTCACGCTGGTCACCCCGGGGCCGACCTCCTCCACCACGGCGCCGCCCTCGTGGCCCAGGATGGCCGGGAAAATGCCCTCGGGATCCTCGCCGGAAAGGGTGAACGCGTCGGTGTGGCAAACGCCGGTGGCCACGTTGCGCACCAGCACCTCGCCCGTCTTGGGTCCGGCAACGTCAATTTCTTCGATCTGTAACGGCTGACCTGCTTCCCAGGCGACCGCGGCTCTTGTCTTCATAAGGCTCTCCAGGTTTTCGCTCAGTATAACGGGAGGCGCGCCGGTGGTCAGGCGCTCATGATCTCGATCGGCCCCCCGGCCGACTTGACTGCTTCAACAAAGGCCGGCGGCCCATAGCCGCTCTGTTCCTGCCGGACGAACCGACCGCCTTCGCGGACGTTGGTCCAGTACAGCAGGGGCAGCGAATGCTTGCGCGCATAATTCATCAGCCAGTTCAGGGTTGCGGCCGGGATGGTGTCGCCGACCGGGGCCGCAACGAACACGTCGATACCCAGGCACTTCTTGTTGAAGGCCACGATGGCGCCGCAGCGGTCCGGGCGCATGGGGTCGGGCAGGGGGCTGTTGTTCTGCAGCCACCCGCATTCGAAGGTCCGGCAGGGCTCCTGCGGGCGTTTCTCGTAGATCGCGCAGCCCTTCGGGGTGCAATGCCTGCAGGGCTTGCCGGGCGACATCTCGATCCGCTTCGACGTGATCCAGCCCTCGCAGCAGGCAGTGCAGGGAAAACAGGTTCGCGTGCCCATTCGGGTACCTCCAGGCGGCGTTGCGCGGCCATCCAGTTTAAGCGTCTCCGGATTGGGTTTCCATGCCCGCCCCCGGCATTAGTGCAGCAAATACAAACATTAAAAATGTCAATAATAAGGATTCAAGCAAAGATAATTCATGTCCATTACATGAATGAAAAGCCCTCAAAAATAGTGACTTGGATCATATATTAGAACATTAATATTTACTAATAATACCGGCGGACCTGAAAGGGAAAATCGTGCCGAGCCGCAGTGCTGTGAGCACTTGAGCGTCGTTGTGAGGAATGATCATGAAGACTGGAAGACCTGAATCTCGCGCGGGCT
>Ga0209536_100017699_pt1 | contig 10075 bp, 8 predicted proteins | sample DeeMarSeWOR28_12_FD_187461 | JGI IMG/M metagenome (GOLD analysis project Ga0209536, IMG submission 187461) | Marine sediment microbial communities from White Oak River estuary, North Carolina - WOR-2-8_12 (SPAdes) (version 2) | ecosystem: Environmental > Aquatic > Marine > Intertidal zone >... | reverse complement strand
GAAGATGATACCAAGGAGCGCGGCTACCGCCTGGTTGGAGATGTTCACTACGACGAGATGAAAGAGGTCGCTGGAGCGATCACCCCGGTTCCTGGTGGGGTTGGCCCCATGACAATCGCCATGCTGTTGGCAAATACAGTCAGAGCTGCCAAACACCAGAACCCCTAAGACACTGTTGAGTTAAGAATATTCAAGGCTGGTGATCTAATCACCAGCCTTGTTGATTCTAATGCCAGGTTTATTGGATGCGGAAGCTCTCCAGCATTTCCTGGCTGTACAATCCCAGCGGTATGAGTTTGTATACCTGGTTTTGATCTGCAAAATAATAGAATTCATTCGGCGCGATCATTTGATTAAAGAACACCTTGAATCCAGTTAATCCCCCGTGATCGTACGGCTCCCGATTTCCGCGCTTGAAATACTCGTCTAGAAATGTATCTAGGGAGAGGCTCTCCAGTTCGTAGACCTCAATGGTGAAGTTCGGTACTTCAAGGTCTGCGGTATCCCCCGATGCCAGCTGGCGGTCTAGAAACCTCAGCTGGTGGAGCAGCTTTGGCCCATCTGTCTCGAATTCAACTTCAGCAGGCAGGATAACATAGCTGTCCGGATAATCAATTGAGAAGGGGTATTCTTGATCCTGGTAAGTGAGCCAGGAAATTAAGGTTTCGGCTTGTCCTTCTAATGTTAACCCGCTGGGAGCTTTTGATTCAATTTTTCCCGGTTCACCATCTGGGGCTGTGCCGGTTGAACGCTCTCCGCGTGAATTGATATTTCCACCATCCCCTTCTCCCGGGGGAGGAAGGTAGGGTTCTTCTCCAGCCGGCAGGGGCGTGATCTCGATCGGGCCGATGCCTTCCTGCTGCAGCTGGACTCCCTCGTTCGTAATTTGTTCGCTGATCGTATTCGTCTGGTCTTCGATCAATGTCTCCAATTGCCCAGGTGCACAGGCAGTAGTGATGACCAACACCCCGAAAACGATGAGAGTAATTGCCTTGCTTTTCATCGTATTCTCTTCCCAAAAAGTCTGTTCGTGACCTGATTAATAGACGTATTGAAAGATAAATTGGTTCCTTTTAATAACAAACCATATTGATTTGTTAATCATCTTCAGAATGGGTGATAAGCGGGATATGAATATCGGATCGCATCCTTGTATCGGTTGAAATATAATTCAGTAAATCTTCAGCGGCTTCTCCAAAATAGGGGGAATATATCTCTTCACCAAAACCGGTGTATCGGAAGCTGTTGTTGCCGTTGAGGAAATTCATGCCCCCTGATGAACCGCTGAAATTAGTAATCCAGGCCCCACCGCTCGATCCTTTCGTCATGTCGCAGCCCATGCCAATGGGTACCGGGAAGGTGGGATTTGATGCCAGCCGGGCAAAAGATCCAGCGCAGATCTGCATCGATTTTCCATCAAAAGGGAATTCGGAGGGATAAGCGATATTAAACCAGTGCTGTTCGATATCCAGGTTGAATGCAAAACCGAGGCTGCCGACGACTTCCTGGACGGATTGGTCGGATCCGTTCGGGTTGAGGATGACACCACCGAAGTCGAAGCGTAGATCGCCATTGTCGTACCATGATTGGTCGATCACCAGGTCAGAAAATTCCCAGCGCCCGAAAGGCTCGCTGCCGTCTTCGTATGCAGGTATGAAAACCACATCCTCTGAACATCCCTCTAGTTCTCCGCTGCCATCATGTAAACAGTGGGCCGCAGTCCATACCGCGTTTTCACCGACTACAGATGCAGAACAGCGGAAATCCGAGCCCCGTTGGGAGAAGAAGAGCACGCCGTTGGCGGAGTAAGGGAATACCTGGTAGCTGTCAAAATTTTCAAAACGCGTATACGGTGCCGGGTATTCATAGCCGCTCGCAGTTTCCGTATTTAATATGAAGGGATCACCATCTGCTGAGCTGCTGTTGCCGGGCGGCACGCTGGGAATATAAACCGGTTCTGCTCCAGGATCGTTCAACCTGGTTGAAACCTGTGGTAGAGCATCGACAGAAGGAAGCGGGTAGGGCTGGGCAGCCTCCAAGCGGGTGGGTGACCAGGGTTGGGAGGAGGAGGCCTGTTGCACTCCATCCTGGCGACAGGGAATCAATCCAGGGGTGACTTCCAAATCAGATGATAATTGATACCGCGCAGATGATCCTGGATTTGCCGCAGCTTTTTCTGGTACAGCGATCGCAGCGAGGATTATCAGAGCCGTGATAATCAGCCCGATGTGAAGATATGATTGGCGAGGATTCATGCCTTGCTCCTAGAGTTTGATGGCATAGTGTTGTTGAACTCTATATTAATTTGCTGGTCCGGCCAGGAGTTCATCGTACAGCAATTTAGCTCCAACTCCGAAATATGGCGAATACATTTCTTGAGGATGGAAGGTATAGCGGTAGGAATTATTGCCGTTCAAGAAATTTGTTTGTCCCACCTGCCCGCTGAATCCTAAAATCCAGGGACCGCCGCTTGAGCCTTTTGTCATATCGCATCCCATGGCAATTGGGGAAGGGTCTGGCATGCTCATGTCCGCATAAGCGAATGAGGCAGCGCAAATTTGCTGCGTTTTTCCATCGAATGGTGGTGCTGATGGGTAGCCAATATTCATCCAGTGCAGGCTGCTGTCTTGATTGTAAGCAAAACCCAGGCTTCCCACCACTTCACTGATCGTCTGGTTGTTCCATTGGTTAAGCAATGCTCCTGCCATATCGTAGCGCAAATCTCCAAATTCAAACCAAGACACCTTGGTTGTTATATGTGAGGTGCTCCAGACCCCATATGGTGTACTTCCATTCTTGTATGCAGGGACAAAAACCACATTGTAAGACCAACCATCCTGGCTGTTGTCTCCTCTGTGGATGCAGTGCCCAGCAGTCCAGATAGCACTGTTGCCGATTGAGGCGGCTGTACAGCGGTAATCAACACCATATTGCGTGAAGAACAATGTCCCTACCGTGGAATATGGGTAAACCTGGTAAGAGTCAAAATTCTGATATTGGACGAAAGGTGCAGGGTAGCTGTAGCCGGAAGCTGTTGCCTGTGTTAGCGAATTGATTTCCTGCTGGACCGGTATATCCAACTGGTTTATTGATGGGGGCGATCCGGAGATAAACCCTGGTTCACCTTGAGCTTGTTTCAGCTGCAGGCTTACCTGCGGATCGCTGTCAATAGGTTCCAGCGGGTAAGGTTGGGCGGCAAGCATGCGTTCCCGTGTCCAGGGCTGGGAGTCCGAGCTGGACAGGAGGCTAATTGTGCTGGTGGAAATATTGCCACCACCAGGATCTATCCCGGGCTTGTTTTCAGAGGAACTTGGGGATGCAAAACCAGATCCCCTGCTGATGGCAAAGAGAACAACTACCACCAAAACAAATCCGGCAAGCAGGGTGAACAATCGAAGAATTCTGGATTTCATGCCACTCCTTTTATACTTATATTCAAAATAAGGAACCGATAATTGCTACACATCTTCAATTCATTTATATATTGCGGATCTCTGGTAGTTATTTCCATGATTATACAATCATATTGGAATCTGGGGATTAACAGCCTTAAGGGGTAATTAAAATCCTCAATATTTGATTGGTTGTTAATTGCGGTGATAGCCAAGGCAACATATTGCTCAAGATTATTTGTCAGACAATTGACAAGAAACCCGATATTTGCTAAACTATTCTTTGTCTGACAATTAACTTTTTTCTGGATGTTTACTGAAAGAATACATGACCATCCATTTTGATAATTTCACTATCATCCTTGTGCCAATTGATGACCAGTGCCTGGAGATTCCACGCGCTGGTCTTTTTATTTTAAGTTAGGTAAACTGGAATCTGAAAGAAGTTTTGGGTCTTTCGCATAAGTATTCAAGTCCAGTTTGATTATCCGACCACAATTAGTCCTGCAGCAAATGACCTCTTATGTGCTGCAATCAAGTAGAGGCAAAAGATGAAGGCAGATACTATATCTAACCGGACCAGGATCTTGGTGGATGTCGCGATGGGACGTAAGGCAGCCGACCTGGTAATAAAAAACGGCACCTGGGTATGCGTCCAGTCTGGAGAAATCATACCGGATACGGATATCGCGATTAAATCTGGTCGCATTGCGTTTGTTGGGCCTGATGCAGACCACACGATTGATCAAGATACCCAGGTCGTTAACGCAGATCGAAAGTTCATGGTTCCTGGACTCTTGGATGCGCACATGCACGTAGAATCCGGCATGTTGACTGTCACTGAATTTGTGCGCGCGGTCATCCCGCATGGTACTACCGGCATGTTCATCGATCCGCATGAGATCGCCAACGTGTTTGGACTGCGGGGGGTGCGCTTGATGGTAGATGAAGCTGCCATCCAGCCGATCCATGTTTGGGTACAAATGCCGTCCTGTGTACCTTCTGCGCCGGGATTCGAGACTCCAGGTGCGAGTATTGGGCCCGAGGAGGTAGCAGAGGCGATGTCCTGGGAGGGGATAATCGGCTTAGGTGAGATGATGAATTTCCCCGGGGTGTTCATGAGTGACGAGAACATGCACGCCGAGATGGCTGCTACCCGGGCGGCAGGGAAAGTGATCGGTGGACATTATGCCTCCCCGGATTTAGGCTTGCCATTTCATGGCTATGCAGCCGGTAGTCCTGAAGACGACCATGAAGGCACCCGCAAACAGGACGCCATGGCGCGGGTGCGGCAGGGTATGAAAGCTATGCTGCGGGATGGCTCCGCCTGGAAAGATGTCGACCAGCAAATCCGGGCGATCACTGAAATGAGACAGGACAGCCGGCATTTCATGCTTTGCACAGATGACTCGCATGCCGAAACCATCGTCAATGAAGGGCATATGAACCGGGTTGTGAAGCAGGCTATCCGTCAAGGAGTACCACCCATCACTGCGATACAGATGGCAACCTTGAATACTGCTGAGCATTTTGGCGTTGCCCTGGATATAGGCATGATCGCGCCAGGCAGATATGCCGATATCCTCTTGGTTGGAAATTTGGCTGAGATGGATATCCATACTGTGTTTGCGAAAGGGCAGCAGCTTATCCAAGAAGGTCAATTCACCGTCGATATACCAGCTTATGATTATCCGGAGTGGGTGAAGTCTTCAATCAATCTGGGACGTGATTTATCCCCCGAGGATTTCCGTCTTGCAGTCAAACCATCAGATGGGTCGAAACATAATACGATCCATGCGAATGTGATCGGGATAATCGAAAACCATGCTAATAATCGTCATTTGAAACTCGAATTACCCCTGGTAAATGGTGAAGTCAAGGCGAGTTTTGAGCAGGACCTCGCCAAAGTTGCGCTTGTTGAGCGGCATAAAGGCACGGGAGGGATTCAGGTAGGTCTTGTACGGGGATTTGGGTTTGATGTACCCTGTGCAGTCGGGACCACGATTGTGCATGACAGCCACCACATGATCGTGGTTGGCACCGATGAGGCTGACATGGCAAAAGCCACCCGGCAGTTATCTGAGATGGGAGGCGGGCAGGTCGTTGTGAAGGAAGGCGAGGTGATCGCACAGGTAGAGATGTCGATCGCGGGTTTAATGTCGGATGAATTGGCTGAGATCGTGGCCCAGAAAGCTGCCAGGGTGCTTGAAGGATTCAAAGCCTGCGGAAGCCAGCTGAACAATCCCAATATTCAGCTCAGCTTTTTAGCCCTGGTAGTGATTCCGGAATTGAGGATTTCGGATTTGGGCTTGGTGGATGTGACCAAGTTTGAATTCTTACCGGTGCTGGAAGATTAATTGGAGAGTTTTTGAGTGATGCATGGCTAATTTAAAATCAAATCGAAAGACATTGTCCCAAAGACTGCATGATGAACTGGCAGAGATAATCTCATCTGCCAACCCTGGTGACCAGCTGCCCACAGAACCTGACCTCGCCAAACAGCTTGGTGTTTCGAGGGCAACCCTGCGGGAAGCGATGCGAACATTCGAAACACAGGGTTTTCTCCTGCGCCGCCAGGGTGTGGGCACCTTTGTGGTGCGACCATCCCGGGTGCTTGAGACAGGTTTGGAAGTGCTTGAGTCGATTGATACGATTGCCCAGCGTGAAGGATTAAAAGTTTCTCCAAAAAAAATCAACCTGGAGTACCGCCCAGCTACGACAGAAGAGTGCAATATTTTGGGACTGGATCCTGAATGCAAGGTTCTTTCAGTGTCCCGAGTTATCATGTCTGAGGGGAGACCTGTGGCTTATTTAGTTGATATCCTGCCAGAAGAGATACTTGCACCCGAAGAAGTTGGTGAGGACTTTACTGGTTCTGTACTGGACCTGCTGCTCGAGCGGGGAGAACCGCAGCTGGTCAACTCTCACTGCGAGATAGCAGCCGTGGCGGCTGATCCAACGATATCAAGGGCGCTTCAAATCCAACGCGGCGATGCGATTTTGAAATTTAGCTCACGTTTATTTGCTCTAGACGGAAGGGTCGTCGACTGCACTTACAGTTATTTTTTACCGGGATATTTTCGCTTTCATGTAGTCAGGGAATTGGCCGCAAATTAATTAGCAGTTCCCTCAATCCAAAATTGTGATTGAGGATAATAAATCAAATATTATTAGGAGATTTGACAATGCGTAGTTTTAATGGAAGAGATATTTTATCTCTAAAAGATTTTGGAAGAGAGGAATATTTCCGCATCTTCGAGGTTGGTGATCGCCTGGCTCCATTTGCTCGCGACCGGCAGAACACCGATTTGCTGGCCCATAAGACACTGGTCACGGCTTTCTACCAGCCCAGCACCCGCACCAGGCTTGCACACGAAGCCGCGATGCACCGTTTGGGCGGCCATGTGCTTGGATTTTCCGATGCCAAGATGACCCGGGCAGGTGATTTTTACCAGGAATCAATCAAAGATACGGTCCGCATGCTTGAGTTTTATGGGGATGCGATCGTTATGCGCCATTTCCAGCAGGGTGCACCGCACGAGGCAGCTCGCTGGGCAAGCATACCTGTAATTAACGCTGGCGATGGTTGGGGCGAACACCCAACCCAGGTCCTAACCGACCTGTATACTATCCTGCATGAGAAAGGACGTCTGGATGGCTTGAAATTCCTCTTGATCGGTGATATGCGCATGCGTACCATGCACAGCATTTCCTATGCCATGACCCAGTTCGACATCGATGCTTATTACGTTTCACCTCCAGAGATGAGCTTGACTGAGGACTTTAAGCAGGAGATCACAGATCTGAACCTGAATTTCCAGGAGATCGAGCATGTCGAAGAAGCTATCCAGGAAGTAGATGTGATCTACATGGAACCCGTTGTGCAGCCTGATTACACCAAATCGCGGGATGAGCGTAGTGGTGATGTAGGCATGACCCCAGCCAATTACAAGGTGACCAAAGATTTGCTGCGCAAAGCCAAACAGGATGCGATCATCCTGCATTCGCTGCCGCGCATGGATGAGCTGCCCCCCGACGTGGATGATACCCGTCATGCCCGCTACTGGATAGAAGCATACAATGGAGTCGTCGTACGCATGGCACTTTTGGCATTAATCCTAGGAGCGATGGAATAAAGGAGTAGAAAATGCAAACCGATTTACGCGGCCGGGATTTAATCGGCGATCTGGATTTCAGCAAGGAAGAGGTAGAGACTGTAATGGATGTGGCATTTGACCTCAAGCGCAAACGCGCCCTGGGAGAACCGCATGCTTACCTGCGTGATAAAGTGTTAGCGATGCTCTTCTTCTTCTCCAGCACCCGCACCCGGGGTTCGTTCGAAGCAGGCATGGCACAGCTGGGTGGACATGCAGCTTTCATTGAGTCGAAAAGCACCCAGATATCTCATGGCGATACTGAAAAGGAGATCGGGGACATTTTTGGACGATACTTTGATGGCATTGCCATCCGCCATGTTGATTGGGGGATCGGCAACCGTTATTTGAATCTTGTAGCAGAAGCCTCTCGCGTACCTGTATTGAACATGCAGTGCGAGATTTATCACCCCTTCCAGATCCTGGCAGATCTGATGACGATCATTGAGAAGAAAGGTCGCGACCTGCGCCGCAAAAAAATGGTCGTATCCTGGGCTTATGCTGCTTCGTACCAGAAACCCATGTCCGTACCACAAAGCCTGGTGCTGCAGATGCCGCGTTTCGGTTTAGATGTGGTTCTCGCTCATCCCCCGGAATTCAAGCTCATGCCTGATATTATGGACCAGGCAAAGGAACAAGCACGCAAATATGGTGGGGGATTCGAGGTGGTCGATGACATGGAAGCAGCTTTCAAGGACGCTGACATTATCTATGCCAAGTCCTGGGGAGCGATGGAACAAACCACGGATGCTGAAGAGGGAGCCCAGATTATTCAGAAATATTCTGATTGGATTACGGATGAACGTAAAATGGCGCTGGCGAAACCAGACGCGATCTATATGCACCCCCTGCCTGCAGACCGCAACGTGGAAGTAACGGACGGTGTCATGGATGGTCCGAATTCGGTCGTCTTTGACGAAGCTGAAAACCGCATGCATGCCCAAAAAGCTGTCATGGCTTTAACAATGAGGTGAGAATATGAGCGAACGCAAAGTTGCAGTTGTTGCCATCGGCGGCAACTCGCTGATCAAGTCCAAACAGCACCAGACAGTTGAGGATCAATACGAGGCTGCCAAGGAAACTGCTCAGCATATAGCTGGAATGATCGAAGCAGGTTGGGATGTGGCTATTGGACACGGCAATGGGCCGCAGGTAGGTTTCATCCTGCGCCGCTCAGAAATCGCGCATCGGGTTGAGGGCATGCATGAGCTGCCGCTCGATGTATGCGGTGCTGATTCCCAGGGTGCAATCGGATATGCATTGCAGCAAAACCTGCAGAATGAACTTCACCTGCGTCAGGTTGACAAACCGGTCTCAACGGTGGTTACTCAGGTTCTTGTGGATCGAGAAGATCCAGCATTTAAGACACCCTCAAAACCTATCGGCAGCTTCATGGAACAGGATGAAGCCGATCGCCGGGCAGAAGAAATGGGATGGGATGTGGTGGAAGATGCTGGTCGCGGCTGGCGACGGGTGGTAGCATCCCCCCTGCCGGTTGAGGTCGTCGAGTTCCCCGCCATCAAAGCACTGGTGGAGGCAGGAGTGGTGGTGATCGCTGTTGGTGGTGGAGGCATCCCAGTAATTGATACAGGGGATCGCCAGTTACAAGGCACCGCAGCAGTGATCGACAAGGACTTTGCCAGCAGCCTGCTTGCTCAACTGTTAGAGGCAGACCTGCTGTTGATTTCCACTGCAGTCGAAAAAGTTGCCCTGAACTTTGGCAAGCCCAACCAGGAATGGATCAGCCATATGACTTTAAGCGAGCTCAAGAAGTACATCGCTGAAGGGACTCACTTCGCGAAGGGCTCCATGGAACCCAAGATGAAAGCCATTGAATGGTTCCTTGAATCTGGCGGTAAACAGGCCATCGTTACCGATCCAGAGAATATCGGCAGGGCTTTGAAAGGAGAAACCGGAACCCTGATCGAACCGTAATCGTGGAAAAGGGACTAATGTCATATAAAAGTAATTAACTTAAATCAGATGAAACGGGTAAAATAAGAAAAGCGCGCTGGCCCACAGTAAAAATCTATCTTAACTATGCAAATAGAACTGCGAGACATTCGCAAGTATTTCGGTCCCGTCAAAGCTAACGATGGTATCAACCTGACCTTTGAGGGAGGACAAATCTATGGACTCCTCGGGGAGAATGGGGCTGGAAAAAGCACATTGATGAAGATCCTTTCCGGGTACCAGCCACCAGATGCGGGGGAAATTCTATTTGACGGAACACAGCAGGATTTTTCTTCTCCGGCTGATGCCCTTGAAAAAGGGATCGGTATGCTTTACCAGGATCCTCTCGATGTGCCTCCGTTTAGCGTCAAGGATAATTACCTGTTAGGCCGCGACAAACGCATGGTTTTGGATTACAAACTAGCTGGCCAAGAGCTGCAGGAGATGACCTCCCGTTTCGATTTCCAGCTTGATTTACAAACCACGATTGAGAACCTGTCACTGGGCGAACGCCAGCAGCTGGAGCTTGCCCGGTTGCTGGTGGGTGGGGCACAGGTATTAATCCTCGATGAACCG
>Ga0209536_100017697_pt1 | contig 10076 bp, 7 predicted proteins | sample DeeMarSeWOR28_12_FD_187461 | JGI IMG/M metagenome (GOLD analysis project Ga0209536, IMG submission 187461) | Marine sediment microbial communities from White Oak River estuary, North Carolina - WOR-2-8_12 (SPAdes) (version 2) | ecosystem: Environmental > Aquatic > Marine > Intertidal zone >... | reverse complement strand
TTTAGAATTTCTGATAAACGTAGCGGTCAATGTCAACAGGACAAAGATAAGAAGCATGATGTAATACACGTTAGTGTTCCCTACCGGAGGGACCACCCGGCCGGTCGTACCCGATATGTTGACTTCCCACCACAAAATAAAATGCAGGAGGAGTTCAACGAGTCCGAAAGTGAACATGACAAAATAAGCTCCCCTTAACCTCAGAGTCAAAGCACCAACGAGAAGGGCAAGACAAAAACTGACCAGACCACCGATAAGGATAACGGCTGGTGTTACCAGTGGGCCCGAAACTTTGAATCCCTTCTGGGCTTCGATATTTCAGAAACAGCCTCATTTGGGACTGATTTATGAACCCTTAGTTTATTCGGCTGAAGACGGCACTATAGAGCCATTATTGGCAAGTAACTGGGAGCAGCCAAACGATGGCTTGGAATGGACGATAACCATAGATCCGAGCGCTAAGTGGAGCGATGGAGAACCAGTGACTGCCGATGATGTGTTATTCACATATCAGTTACATTGGGAGAATAATAATGAGTGGACGCAGGCTCGGAGTAACATGTCGCTACTGAAGAAGGATGGCGATGATCCTGCAGCGGATGCCCTAACCAAGATTGATACAAATACCATCAAATTCAAATTGAGAGAAACATTCGCGCCCCAAATATTCCTGACCAGTCTTGCCAATGTTTTCATCTGCCCTGAACATATATGGGAACCGGTGATTGCTGACCTTGAAGCCGGTGGCGACAGTATAGAGAATTATGAGTTGGAGGAAAGACCAGATGCTGTCAAGGCAGCCCAGATGATCGGAAGTGGCCCCTTCCTGTTTGGTGAATACACAGATGAACATTATATGCTTTTTAAAGCCAATCCGGACTACTGGATGGGAACACCAGCTAACGTAGATGAGGTTCTATTTAAGATCTACAGTACAGATGAGGCGGCAGCATCGGCACTGGCAGCAGGGGATGTGGATATGATTGAATCAATGCCTGTGGTATCAGTCTTTACGTTCCTGGATAATTCATATATAGAAATCGACGTTACAACAAAATACAATAGCACCGTAATGTTCTACCTGAATCTGCGGTATCCCCCCCTTCATATACTCGAGGTCAGGCAGGCCATTGATATGGTAATTAGCAGGCAAAATATTATAGATTTTGCGGCAAATGGTTATGGTACCCTGCCACAAATGGTCCCCTTCGCCCCGGGGCTTCTCGAGTCAAATCCCGATGTAGCATGGATAGATCAGTATGTAGATACAAGCGGAGATCAGCTGTCGCTTGAAACGCGCATAGAAAATGCCAATACATTGCTGGATGCAATACCAGGTATGTCGACGATTACGGCTGGTATAGATGGTATTAGGACCTATAACGGTGATAAGGTGAGTTTCGAGGGACTATATCTATCCACACATGCTTTTCAGCAGGCAGATGATACCTATCAAGTAGCAACTGAGCTTGTTGCCGCGGACCTGGCAGCAATCGGCATTGAGATTATTCCAACCGAAGAAACTGGCCCCTTTGGACCGAAGGTATTCAGTGGCAATCAGATTTGGGACTATGAAACGATCGTTTTTGGCTATCCACTAAAGCCTTGTTTTTCGTCTTATGATACTCTATCTGTAGTAACACAATGGGGCAATGAAACATGGGGGTCAAGTTATGATGGATCCGTTGTCGGATGGAATAACAATCCATCCGAAGCTCCCCCCGGCAGCAACGATGGCAAACCACAAACCTACGACACTCCATACGAGAATCCTACCCAGGATCAGTTAGATCAGTGGTTGGCTATTTATAACCAACTGGTTGCTGACTCAACACCAATAACTGAAGCACTTCGAGAAACGAGACTGATAGCAGATGCAGATGAACACAAGCAAGCTGTCTTGGATGCTCAAGAGGATTTCATGGATGCATTACCTATTATTTGTCTGTATCATCCACCGTATGTATCGGCGTTCAGGACAGACAGGTTCGAAGGATGGGGAGATCCTGAGGGGATCTACTACAGCCGCTATTTCATCGCGCCAACGATATCTGCTAAAACGCTGCTTTCGATTCAACATATGGATAACTAGGTTACACCCTGGCAGGAGGTTATGGTGAAGAGAACCATTACCCTGATTTTAATAATCTTTGTTTTATTGGGGTTTGCCTGCTCGCCAGCTAATACGGAGCCTGGTGATACAACAGCCCCAATCATAACCAATCTATTAGTCTCAGATATAACTGATACCAGCGCAGTCATAACATGGGATACTGACGAACCTGCTGATTCACAAGTAAGCTGCGGTACAACTGAAATCTACGCTACAAGCTCGGATCTAATGACTGCTTTGGCAACCAATCATTCCGTGACCTTAACTGGGCTTAATCCGGGCACTGAGTATCACTTTCAAGTAAAGTCTTGTGATGCTTCAGGCAACCAGGCGGTTTCGGATGACGATACCTTCACCACTACTTATATATATGAGACAGGAGTTCTTACGTATATCGCATTGAATGGTGGTTTTTGGGCGATAGTAAGTGACAGCGGTGAATGCTATGATCTGCCAGAGCAACCCTTCGAACACCCGCTTGATGGATCCCGTGTGCGATTTGCTGCCAATTATGCCGAGGCCCAATTAAGTGTTCATCGGTGGGGCACTTTAATAGAAATTGTTAGTATTAATGTTGAATCCTACCCCGGGAGTTATGATCTTGGTGCTGATTGGGATCCGTATGATCATATGTGGGACCCATACGTTCCCAGGACAATATCTCCAGGGCTCGTTTTCGAATCAACTCATGAAGCTATTAGGGAAATCTATGCCATAAATTTCGACGGTTCCAACCAAATCAGGTTGACGAACGATGACAATTACAACATAAACCCCAGATGGTCACCTGACGGCACTATGATATTATACTCATCTGATATTGGGCACAGCCACAAAGACACTTTATATGTAATCAACGCTGCAAGTTCCAGACTGACGAGGTTAACTTATAATCACCATAACCAGTCCTCAGTATGGTCACCTGATAGCACCAAGATAGCCTTTGTATCCAGTTCTAGCATATATGGTGAAAACGATATATATATTGTAAATGCTGATGGCTCCAATCACATCAATTTAACCAACAGTGATGAAAGTTCAGACTACCACCCAGCCTGGTCGCCCGATGGTAGTATGATAGCTTTTGTATCAGAAAGGGATGGTGATGGCGGAATCTACATAATGGATGCTGACTCTTCCAACTGCAGAAGATTGACAAACCATGCGGACTATTCTTCATTACCCGTATGGTCACCGGATGGAACCAAGATAGCTTTTGCTTCTCGTGTTGATAAGGAACAAGACATCTACATTATAAATGCTGATGGCTCTAACGAGACGAGATTAACCCATGATGGAGGTGACATATGGGCTTACCCGGTCTGGTCGCCTGACGGCACTAAGATAGCTTTTACTCAAATAAGGGAAGACGGTAGAAATGTTTATGTAATTGATGCCGATGGTTCCAATGAGGCCAAGCTCACTGATGAAGGTGGCAGGGTCCCGGTCTGGTCGCCTGACGGCACTAAGATAGCTTATATTTCTTACGAGAATAGTGCATTCTGCATATATACCATGAACGCCGATGGCTCGGATCAGACCAGGCTAACAGATTATGAGCTAGAAGGAAACGATAAGGAAGGCTTCGGGATGTGGTCACCAGATGGCACTAGGATATTTTTTGACACAACGCGAGATGACATTGAGGATCTTTATGTAATTGATGTTGATGGCAATAATGAGACTCGGTTAACCTACAATTCATCCAGTAACTTCTAGCCTCATCTAAACGTATGCATGGAATGCCAGCTTGGTGAAATAAACTACTTCCCCTAACATAGTCAGGCAATCTATTTCGGTTCTCTATCTTTGAGGCGCAGGTAGCTGCCTATTTTACCCCCGAGCCCCCCAAGAGCCACTATTGGTATCCATACCCAGAAGATTATATATATATCAACGTTAACAATGAGTGGCTCAAAGCTGAAGAACATCAGTATTATCAACTCGTAAATCAAGTAAATGGCCAGCGCGGTTACGCCAGCCTGCATACCGCGCGTAACAGCTTCATCCTTGTCTATAACACCAGCAGAAATGCTTCCAAGAAAGGTCGAGAGGACAACTAAACCAACTGTTGTAAATATAAAAGCTCCCGGAGTCTGAACTAAAAACTTCTTGGCTATCAGGATCAGGACTTGAGTCATTGCAAAGCCGAACAGTCCTCCCACCGTAATGGAAACCCATTTCCGTTGCTGATTGCTCAATTGTAAGATACCGAATATCCATGATCCCAGAATCCAGCCGGGGACCAGGACTATTTCCATAGTTGCGATGTAGCTCGTGTTTCTGTTTGCGCTCTGAGAATATAGATTTACCCTTGTATCCTCCCCGTCCTTTCTGTAAGAGGAGGGCACAAATTGGGCTATAACGAAGTAGGCAAGCGAAATACCTGTGGCAACCAGAAAAAATAGTCCTCTGGAATACGAACTTTGAATAAAGGTGATGACAAGTAGTATCGCCATCCAGACAGCTATACCAAGAATGAAATGCTTTATAATTTCACTCTTATTAACGTATTTATCAGGCGACATAGTTGTTTCCTTAAATGAGCATTATACCACACTGGACACGGTTGGCAGATAATTGTCGTGATGTTTATGACCACTAACCTTGACATATAATATGCATGATAGTAGATTGACGTTAGATTTGTTAGAGGTTTTGTGTTTGTCTTACACAAGTATGAGCAAAGGCTGATGACAAGGCAATTGGCTGTAGTCGACCCCAGGTCTTCGGTGACAAAGAACAATCATGAGGAGTAGTGCGCATGTATGGAGAAAAGACATTGGTATGGCCTTACCCCGTTCTTTATGGGCAGGCCAAAGAGATAGATACAGATGTTCTTGTGGTTGGCGGTGGCATAGCGGGATGCTGGGCGGCGATCGCGGCTGCCCAAAAAGGTGTGAAGGTAGCGATACTGGAGAAGGCGGCCACGGTAAGAAGCGGTGCCGGTGGTGCGGGCTGCGATCACTGGGGCAGCGTGATTAACGGTAATCCCGGGTGCAAGCTGGAACCTGAGGAATTCGTTAACGCTCAATTGCACGGAGGGGGCCTCAATGAATGGGGCAACGGAATTATGTCCTACATCCAGGCCATGGAAAGCTACGAGACACTGCTTGAACTGGAGCAGATGGGCGGGAAGATAAGGGACACCGGAGATGAGTTCAAGGGGGCTCCATTTCGAGATGAGCAGACCAGGATGCTCTTTGCCTATGACTATGAGAATAAATGGTGTGCCCGTGTTTGGGGGACTACTTTCAAACCGGCGCTGTACAAGGAGTGCAAGCGCCTGGGTGTGCAGATTTTTGACAGGTTCATGGCAACGAGCCTGCTGACCGAAGACGGGAAGTGCGGGGCCAGGGTCGTAGGCGCAACCGGTATGAATGTGCGCACGGGCGAGTTCATTACGTGCAGGGCGAAAGCAACCATCCTTGCTACCGCAAGGCCTAGTCGCATATGGTCTTTCTCGACGGACAAACACGGGCTCAATATCACCGGAGGCAGTCCTATCGCGTGGAAGGCCGGTGCTGAGTTTACCCTGCTGGAGAAAACAAGCAAGGTTGGCGGGGAGCCGCTTTCCGCCACGCATGGAAGCGGCAGTGACCGCAATACGTCGTATCCGTGCACCATGGTTGATGATGACGGTAACGAGATACCGTGGGTGGACAGGAGCGGCAATATCCTGGAAACAGTGGAGGAGAGATCTCTGCCGGTAGCCGGCCAGAGGTTCCACGTGTCGAACCGCGCGCACACCGCGTTTGACATTCTGGGACCATCGCCGAAGCCGGTGGGTGAACTACTCAAAACCGGTAATTATACCCTGCCGTTCTGGTCCGACCTGCCCGGGATGCCTGATGAGGAGCGCAGGGTTATCTGGGGAGTCATGGTCGGCGAGGAATCCAAAACGAAGATCGTGTATGAACTGTACAAGCAGAATGGTTTTGATCCCGAAAAACATCAGTTGCAGGGTTATCAGTATTTGAATGCCGCGCCATACGGACTCGGCCCCGTCGGCGCAGGGTCGTATCTGTCCACTATTACCGGCGGGAACGTGCGCAACCTGGGCCCGGGTATTACCGGTGGCCTTGTAATAGACTGGAACCTGAGGACCAGCATGGAGGGCCTGTATGCCGCCGGAGACTGTCTGTTTGCATCTTACGGACATGCCCAGGCGGCCACTGCCGGCAGATACGCCGGAAGAAATGCGGCCAACTACGCGAAAAAGGCTGGCAGTGTTCCTTCCGTACATGAGCGGCAGATCGAAGAGGAGAAATCGCGGATCTACGCTCCTGTCGCCAGGAAAAGCGGCATCGACTGGAAGGAGCTTAACAACGGCCTTAACAAGGTAATGCAGGTTTATTGCGGCGATCCCAAGAGCGGCAAGCTGATGAATCTGGGCCTGAAGTTCCTGGATGACCTGAAAGAGGAGGCGTCGCAGAACCTGTATGCAAATAACCCGCACAAGCTGGGACGCACCATTGAGGTTCTGGAATTGATCACATATGCGGAGGCGATCGTGCATGCGTCCCTGGCGCGCAAATGCAGTAACAGATATCTGGATTTCTATAGAACGGACTACGCGGAACTTGATCCTCCCGAGTGGCACAAGTACATCGTGCTCAAGAAAAGCGACGATGGAGTTACAAGCAGGAAGATGGAACTTGAATTCTGGGGCGATTTCGAAAGCAATTACGCTGCTAATAATGCTCGTTAAGCAAAAAGGGGTATGAAAATGGTTGAGAGAAAAGAAGAGAAAACGGTTTATGCTACTCCCAACGATCCCAGTCCCACCAGGCCGGTGATATTCAACGAGGATATCTGCAACGGGTGCAATGTATGTGTGGATGTCTGTCTGCAGGATGTATTCATTCCCAATCCCAGGGAGGGCAAACCGCCGATTCTGCTTTATCCCGATGAGTGCTGGTACGATGGTAACTGCGTGCTTGCCTGCAGCAGAAAAGGAGCCATTCGCTTCAATATACCCCTGATGTGGAGGACTGCCTGGAGGGACAAGGAAACCGGCGAGTTGTACTGGGTGGATAAGAAGAGTTCTGACTGATACGGACTAGATCAACCTCTTTTTGTATGCTTCCGCTACTGCCTCGGACCGGTTGCGCACGTTCAGTTTGTCGAAGATACTGCGCACGTCTCTCTTGACTGTGGCGTCGCTTAAGAAAAGCTCGTCCTTAATCTGAGAGGTGCTTTTACCGTTTGCTATCATCCTGAGGATGGTCAGTTCCCGCTCGGACAGTTGCAGTTCATCGGCCTCTCCCTTCGCCGCCGCCATTTCTTTGAGTGTATCTTTACTCAATGGACTCAAGGGAACCTTACCCTGCTCGGCAGCCCTGATCGCACTTATCAGTTCAGCCCGCTTGATATCCTTGAGCAGGTAACCCTCGGCTCCGGCCTCAATGGCCTCGGAGATGTATTCTTCGTACAGTGTGAGCATGATGATGCGGCAATCGGGGAGCTCTTTTTTCAGCCTGCGGGTGGCATCCAGCCCGCTTACTCCCGGCATCTGGATGTCCATCAGGATGATGTTCGGTGAGTGCAGTTTTGCTGCTTTAAGCGCATCTTCGAAGTTATCGGCCTCGGCCACCACCTCGATGTCGCTTTCCAGTTTGAGCATCTGCTGTATGCCTTCGCGGACGACCTGGTGATCATCTACTATGAGCACTCTTATTACCGGCAATATCCACCTCCAGGTGAGATAATATTACAGCATTCCCCGCTGCTTTGCTACACGCCAGATTCCGTGATTGGAAGTGTCAGATTGATTCTAGAGCCGCCACCCATTTTTGAATTGATTTTGAGGTTGCCGCCCATCATCAAGGCTCTCTCGCGCATACCCAGCAGACCCATATGCCCGCTGGTGGCGGCCTGCCTGATGGTCTTGAAGTAATCGAACCCCTTTCCGTTGTCGTTAACCTCTATGGAGACCCTGTCGCCGGTGAACCTCAGTTTCACGGTCACCGATGTTGCCTCGGAGTGTTTTTTGATGTTGTTTAGCGACTCCTGAATCACCCTGTATATAGTCAGTTCTGTGCTCGAGGAAAGCCTTACCTGCTTGCCAAAGGTTTCGAACCTGCACGAAATACCGTCGCTGCTGAAGTCCTTGATTGTCTGTTTAATGGCGTGGACCAGGCCCAGTTCCTCAAGTGCAGGGGGACGGAGACCTGCTATTACGCTTCTGATCTCCTTCAGGCTCTTGTCTATAGTCAGTCCCAGTTTGCTTATATCGCTGCTGACTCCGTCCGGATTGTCCTTAGCCAGGACTGCCTGGCACGATTGCAGTTGATAGGAGGCGCCCACCAGCCACTGCGCCACGCCGTCATGCAGTTCCACCGAAATCCTGCGCCGCTCCTCCTCCTGCGCCTGTACGGTACCGACGAGGAGTTGCTCCACCCGCTGCTGCTGTTCTCTCAAATTGTCGAACATGGTTGCGTTTTCTATTACCACCGCCGCCTCATTGGCCATTGTAGTGAGCAGGTCTATGTCCTCGCCGGAATAGCTTGTATCCGACATCTTCCTGCTCAGTACCAGGATGCCGACCAGTATTCCCTTTCTGCGCAGGGGGCAGAACAGCTCCAGTTCCAGAGATTCGATGTCCTCCTTCTCCGAAAGCCACAGGCTCTTGAATTCGGGCAGGAGATCTATGCTTTCGCGCTGAAGGGTGGTACCGTTGGTCAGCAGCCAGTTCGTAATGGGGCTGTCGCTTCTGATCCTCATTGTCCTGACTGCTTCTACCACGTCCTCGGGCTGGACAAACCTGGCGGCGAAATCACCGCTGTCCGTATCCGGCAGCAGCAGGATGGCGTGTTTAGTATGTAGTGCTTTTATTATGGGGACCAGCATATTTTCCGCCAGTTCGTTCAGGTTGAGCACGCTGCGCATGCGCTGGCTGAAGGTGAGAAGGGTGCGGCGATAGTTATATGTTCCCATGTAAAAAAGCTTATCCACCCACCGCTGAGTATATCCGCGCAGAAATTGAAATACGATGGCAAACAACAGGGCCAGAACGGCTACCCCACTATAAACTGCCCAGTTGCTTCCATATCTGGTCCACAGGGCAAAAAGCGCCAGTATAAAACCTGTTGTCAAGCCGACGGTTACCAGCGAGTACGAGAGGCCTTTACGTATAGCCACCTTGATATCCAATAGCTGGTACCTTATCACCACAAAGGTTATAAGTATGGCGTTGGTCAGATTGCCAAATTGATCTATGGGATACTGCGCCAACTCCTCCCAAAGATTTGTGAGTGCGAGGGCCAGTACCAGGGTGCCGCCTGCGATCAAATAGGCAGTTCTGTTCCTCTGCTGAAAATCAGTGGACTGGCGGTAGTGTTGCACTAGAAGATATATGGCCATCAGCATGAAGGTTACGCCGGCTACGGCGATGAAGTATTCGGCGATACCTAAATCATAGATCAGCACCCCATCTGTTTCTACTCTAGTCTCTAGAAGAACGCGTCCGCTCAAGGTGAAGATAGTGAAGAGCAGCAACACCACGTAACCGATGGCTATCCCTATCATGTTGATCCTGTCGACAAAAACGGATACGAAGTGGTAGTAGGTGATGGAAACCGCTATCAAAAAGACGATCAACAGCTCATGAAATACTACTAATTGATCGGGGAGGTAATTGGCGTGAGCCATAAAGGAGAAAAAGCTCCATGCCATAGCCGCGCACAAATAGAGCAGAAAAGTGCCGCGCACTCTTTTGCGGCCGAAGACGAGAGTGACGCCGATCAGCACGATGTAGGCCAGGCAGCTAACAAGCGGGATTATGGAATGAATGTTCACCAGGCCGTCCTTTACGGGAATTGATTTGCCTTTTTATCGGGCATGTTCCTTAAGCTGCCGTTTCACCGTTTCAGGAACAGCTTCAGGAAGTGCCGCAGTTTGCAGGGTATCGGATACTGATCGAATAGACCGCCCGGCCACCGGCATGCTCTCGCCGTACGCG
>Ga0209536_100017696_pt1 | contig 10076 bp, 5 predicted proteins | sample DeeMarSeWOR28_12_FD_187461 | JGI IMG/M metagenome (GOLD analysis project Ga0209536, IMG submission 187461) | Marine sediment microbial communities from White Oak River estuary, North Carolina - WOR-2-8_12 (SPAdes) (version 2) | ecosystem: Environmental > Aquatic > Marine > Intertidal zone >... | reverse complement strand
GGCCATTTTAAGGGCCTCCCTGCCGCCCACTGTCTCATCCACATTGGCTGTAACCGATGTGCGCGAAATGTTGGCCAATTCATCACCGGTTTCGGTCCCAAGCACCCGGGCATTCAAAACGACCTTAAAGGATTTTAAATCATCGCCCATAATACTGGCAGTCGGACTGGCAGTGGCTGTGCCCAAAATGACCACATCCGCCTGCAGACGGGCGCCGAGATTAAGGGCTTCTTTGTCGGTTAATTCGGGCTTTATATCGGCGCCCCAATCCGCCAATTTAGCGATCCCGACCCCACCGTGATCAACGATGGGAAATCCCCTGGTTTTTAGGATATCTGCCATGGTCGCTTCGGAAATCGATTCGAAACCACCCATTTGCTTTCCCCACCAGTACCGCGGAGAATCATCTTGAAGATTCTGTTCTGAAATAAAAAATAGGATCGAAGGCAGGTCTATTTTAGCCCTTAATATGCCTGCTTTTGAGAGTTGTTTTGCTATTTTCTTACCGGCAACGGTGGCTTTAACAATGACCCGGTAAAACTTGTCCGATTCGGTTTCGGTCAAAACTTTGTATTCCTGGACGAAAGCATTGGTATTTTCATAAATCACTGTATTTACCTGCGGGAAATTCTCTACCAATGAATCCACTTTGAGAATCTCTTCTGTCATCAGAGCGACGGCCGTCACCAAACTTTCAGATATGGCACGATCCCGGGCAGCCTGTATATTTGCACCCTGTAACTTGCTCGATCCGATGACCACAAATGTCTTGTCTTGCACCCGCTGCTGGGCATAAACCGCAACGGATAGTGAAAAGGTCGACACCAAAACAAGCACACCGACCCCGATTCGCTTCCATTTCGATGAAATTCCAGGCATCTTCTTATGCTCCTGTTTTTAAAATTATAGCGATAATATCAGATAAACGAATCCTGGAATAATTTCAAGAGTTAAGAAAGACATTTTACGATTAAGCAAGGCGCAGAGGGCAAAGGGCTGAGCGCATGGCGCACTTAATCGCAAAGTGCATAGCGCATAGGGCAAAGCGTACTTAACCGCAGAGGGCATAGGGCATAGCGCAAAGCGTTGAAAAATTGCCGAAAATATACCAAATTAAAATAGGGAATAAAATAGCGAGGAGGAGAAGGAGTGCAATTAGTCCCAACAGATTATAAAACCTAAGCCTGGTTTCATAATCTTCGCGCCAGGGCATAGTCAGCAATATCATACAGGCTATCTCTTGTTTTCGAGGCCTCGAAAACCGAAAGGGCCTCCCTGGCCTTTTCGACGTAGGCGGCGGCCTGTTTTAAAGTATAGTCAATACCGTCATTTTTTTTCATCAGCGCCACAAGCGATTTGAACTCCTCCACGGTAAAATCTTCATTCTGTATTATTTTGACCATCTGATCGCGATCAGTTGAATCCGCCTGCTTGAGCGCATGAATAACCGGTATCGTGAGCTTCCCCTCTCTAAGGTCCGCCCCCACTTCCTTGCCCAGATCAGCAGTGTCCATGGTATAGTCAAATAAATCATCGATCATCTGGAAGGCAATCCCAAGATTATAGCCGTAATCGGACAGCGCCTTCTCTTTTTCGGGAGGCGCCTCCGCGATGACCGCACTGACGGTGCACGCGGCCTGGAAAAGAACGGCGGTTTTTCGCCGAATCACCTCCAGGTATTCCTCTTCGGTGAGGGTGACATCGCCTTTGCGCATCAGTTGATGGACTTCACCGGTGGACATGTTCTCGGTCAAATTAGAAATGATATGAATGACTTTAATTTTGCCCGAGTCGGCACAGATTGCCAGGGCGCGGGCCAGAAGAAAATCTCCCACCAGAACCGTTACGGCATTGCCGTATAATGAGTGGGCCACCTTTTTGCCGCGTCTCAAAATTGCATCATCGATGATATCATCATGCAAAAGAGTGGCGGCATGCAGGTATTCCATCGCTGCAGCAACGGTTTTGGCGTATTGGTCCTTATAATCACAGAGTTTGGCGGCCAGAACCAGCAGCAAAGGCCGCAGTCGCTTGCCGCCGGCAAATAAAATGTGGTGGGCGACTTCGGACACCAGATCCAGGTAGGGCTTTAAATTCTCCGACAGCTGATTTTCAATTTCACTCAGGTCTTCTTTGTTTTCCGCCAGAATCCTTTGCTTGAGTTCATTCATACTGCGTCTCCTATGAGGTCATATTCCATTGCATCGGTTACCTTGATCCGTGAAAATGATCCGATCTGCGGGCCGGGCTGTTCAGGTCCGGACTTGATATAGGCCATGCCATCAACTTCAGGGGCTTGAAATGTGGTGCGCCCGGCGAATAGCCCGTCCTCTATCGCTTCTTCCACTAAAACCTCTATCGTTTGACCGACATATTTTTGATAATTCTGTGCCGATATGTCCAGCTGGCAGGACATGAGCTGATCGTAACGCTCCTGAGCCACTTGCGCCGGCACATGGTCGGACAACGCATGGGACGGCAGATCTCTGGAATCAGAATAGAGAAAAACGCCCAGATGATCAAAGCGGGTGTCTTCGATAAAACGCAGCAGCGCTGCAAAATCTTTATCCTTCTCCCCGGGAAACCCCACGATAATGGTCGTCCTCAGGGACGCTCCCGGAACCTGTGACCGAATTTTATCAAAAAGGCGCTGAAGGTCATCGCTTCTGTACATGCGGCCCATCTTTTTCAGAATCGAACGGCTGACATGCTGAATCGGAATGTCAAAATATGAACATACATTGGGGTGGGATGCAACCGTTTTGATAAAGGCATCATCGATGCTTTCAGGATGCCCGTAGAGGGCTCTGATCCAGGCATGGTCCGCGGTGTTGCCGTCAACGCGGGCACCGGGCTGCCGGGTCGGATCGACAGACAGGCCGGCCAGGCTTTCCACCAGCTGGCTCAATGATGCCGGTGGTTTGAGATCTGTGCCGTATGAAGTCGTATCCTGGGCCACCAGCACCAGTTCTTTTACCCCGCTTTCAAGCAGACCCTGTGCTTCGGCAATCACCTCCTGCGGCAGCCGGCTTCGCTTTTTGCCCCGCAATTTTGGAATAATGCAATAGGTACAATGCCGGCTGCAGCCCTCGGCCACCTTAAGATAGGCCATATGGGAGGTGCTCAGGGTTCGCGGCGCGTCTTTTTCCTGGGGTGAAATGCGATCCGGATCCGGCAGCAAACATCCACCGGCATATTTGGACCCAGCCACAGCTTCAACAATATGGTCATAGGCCCCGGTCCCGATAAAGGCGTCGACTTCCGGCAGCTGACCGACAATTTGCTCGCGATAGCGTTCCGGCAGACAGCCGGCGACAACCAGCCGTTTACACTTTCCCTCCGCTTTATAGCGGGCAAGCTCGAGAATCATCTCGATACTTTCATCAGCCGCATCCTCGATAAAGCTGCAGGTGTTGACAACGATAACATCCGCCTCCTCCGGTTCATCCACAACGGCCCAGCCGGCCCGTTTGATACGACCCAGCATGATTTCGCTGTCCACCAGATTCCTGGCGCATCCGAGACTCAATAAGTATAGGTTCATGATGATTTTATCTAAGGAAGGGCTCACAAAATTTTCCATTTTTAAGACAAGAATCAGCCCGTATTATTGGAAAAAATAGGTACTTATCCGGGGTTGTCAATGCAGCTTATACGGTGTTTTTCCTAATCTGAAAGAGGGATAGCGCATTTAGGGGACGTTCTTTACTTATTAACTTATGTAAATTTATTTTGAATCAAAAATAGCGGGAAAAAGGTATATGGGAAAAAGAATCGATGGGCTGATTCAATTGCACTTGCCGGCCCATAGCGGAAAACGACGGCTCATGGCTCCAGAAGGATCCCCCTTCGCTGAAGCTTCGGCGCGACAGGCAATTCATGGCGTAGACGGACAGATCATGCATAAGTAAGTGAATGTAAGTAAACCCCTAATTTAGAAAAATGAATTTACTTGTTGATTTTTCATAAACAATGAAATAATTTTACACTAAAAGTGAGTCATAAATAATATAATTTCAAAAGGATGCTCAATGAAAAATCCATTTTCCTTTTCCGGCATCGTCGAAGATCCTGCCTTTTGTAACCGGGAGAAAGAACAAAGTGATTTAACCAAATTTATTGAAAATTCTCAAAACGTCCTGCTTTATTCTCATCGCCGTTTCGGAAAAACATCGCTCATCAATCGGGTCTTTAAGGATTCCAAGAGTATTGTAACCATTTATATCGATTTGTACGGAACGACCGGTATCGAAGATTTTATTACCGCACTGTTCAAAGGGATCAGTTCAATAGAATCTAAAATGGAAAAACTGATGAAATTAATTAAAGAAAAAATCAGCAGTTTAACAGTGAATTTTAGCATCGATATTTACACCGGCGCGCCCGTGGCCATACCGGTTTTCGCACCCGTTGATAAAAGACCGGTGATAGACGAGGTTTTTGTCTTACTCGAATCTCTTTCGCAAAAGAAAAAGCTTGCCGTTGCTTTTGACGAGTTTCAAGAAATTTCAAAATACGGCGAGGAAGCCTTTGAAAAACAGCTTCGGAAATCTATCCAGCGGCACAACAATATTTCATACATTTTTGCCGGAAGCCAGAAACACTTACTGGCAGAAATGTTCGCAGATTCAAAACGGGCTTTTTATAAATTGGCAACCAGCTACCCCTTAAAAAAAATCAATACGGAAGACTATGTCAAATGGATTAAAAGGCTGTATAAAAGGGATAGGCGCAAAATTAACAAAAAATATATCGAAAATGTCGTCTCCCGCTGTGAAAACCATCCCATGTATATTCAGGAGTTCTTTTTTAATTTATGGGATGCCCCGGATATTTCGATTGAAGATATTGATCAGGTAGAATCAAACATTCTAAAAAACAGAGAAGCGGAATTCATAAATATATGGGAATCTCTGACACTGAACCAGAGAAAAGCGTTAAAACTAATCGCAGCAACAGGCGGGAAGAATATTTATTCTGCAAATAATCTGTCGAAGCTGGGATTCAGATCTGCTTCGCAGATATCAAAAGCACTGGAATTGCTTTTAAAAAAAGAATTGGTTTCTAAAAACGAACTTTATTCGATCCAAGATGTTTTATTTAAGCAGTGGATAGAGAAGATCTCGTAATTTTTATAGAAGCCATCTCAAAAATGTCTTTTGGTCCAACCCGCCAGAGGCGGACAAGTATCTTTGTTGGTGCCTCCTTTCAAATCCTCAACACACGACAGTATGCCTGTGTCATAGGGGACATCCTTAACTTATTAACTTATACATATTTATTTTGAATCACCAATAGGGATGCAAGTTAGGTTTTAATTGCAACATTTATGCAAAAAAAGTTGGAAAACAAAGTGCGCGCCCTTTGTAATATTGGTTTCTTTTTCGTTAAGTTAATAAGTTAAGAACGTCCCTATTATTCACTTACCCGCCAAAACTTGCAGTTGAAAATACCGAAGTGAGGAAATTAAAAAAGCTTGACAATATAACTATATTACAACATGTTAGTGATAATCGAGTAATATCCGTTATTTCGATTTCAATGGAACCGAAAATTTAATCTTTTACAATCTGACTCGCAACATTTGGAGTGAGTTATGAGAAAGTGGTTACAAAAGATTTCGGTCATAAGCCTCTGAGGGGTTTGCTAAAGCTTCTTGGAGGTTTTTGTTTTTAATGATCAACAAGATGCCGGCCACCAATATGCCGCAATATATCGTGTCAAAGATTTTTTGAGATCACGTCCCAGCTATGGGATATCGAATGTGATTCATCCAGGGAGGTAGGCAATGAAACGTATTTTTTCATGCCGGCTTAGCCTCATCGTCTGTTTAAGCCTCTTGACAGCCTCGCTATATCCCCACACTTCTTTTGCAGAAAAGTGTGAGCAATGGGTTGCAAAAGCGGTCTCCGTTCAGGGTCGCGTAGAGGCACGCAGAGTTGGAGAAACGCAATGGCAACCTGTTAAATTAAATGACACATACTGCGGCGGTGATAAAATTCGCGTAAACGAGAACAGCCGGGCCGGCCTTTCCTTGGTAAACCAACCCCTGCTGCGCCTTGATCAAAACACAACGATTACCCTCGGCGGTATGAAACAAAAGAAAACATCTGTTGTCGAACTGGCCAGGGGCGCTGTCCATTTTTTCAGCCGCATCCGCCGCAATCTGGAGGTGATGACAGGTTTTGTAAATGCCGGCGTGGAAGGAACAGAAGGTTTCATAAAGGTCGAGGAAGACAGAACCTTCATATCGATCTTTGACGGACAGGTACTGGCTTCAAACGCGGCCGGAAGCCTCACGCTCACCAGCGGTCAATCGGCAGTCGCCGAGGCCGGCAAAGCACCGGTGCTGCGGGTTGTGGTGCGCCCTCGAGATGCTGTCCATTGGGCATTATACTACCTGCCGGTCATGTTCGTTCCGCCCGGAGAAATCCCGGAAGAAAATATGGCCGACCCGCGCTTTTTGGTTTATCGAGCCTCGCAGTTGCTGACTGTGGGCCGCGTGGATGAGGCCCGTGAAGATATCCGGCGAGCAGTGAGTTTGGACCCCGGTTTCAGCAACGCATATGCGCTTCAAACCATTATATTCGTGGTACAAACCGAAATAGACAAAGCCCTGGATTCTGCTCAAAAAGCCATCGAGACAGGCCCCAACTCGGCCACTGCCCGCATCGCCATGTCCTATGCCCGGCAGGCCGCCTTCGATCTGGATGGCGCCCGCGCCAGTATCGAAGAAGCACTGAAACTGGATTCCGATAATGCCCTGGCCTGGACGCGGCTGGCGGAACTGTGGTCTTCATTCGGCAGGCTGGGTAAGGCCCTGGAGGCAGCCAAAGAGGCGGTCAGGCTGGATCCGGGGTTGTCAAGAACACAGATGGTGCTGGGCTTTGCCTACCTGAACCAGGTGAAGACAACAGCGTCGCAGGCGGCCTTTGAAAAGGCCATTGCGCTGGACTCGGCCGACCCTCTATCGCGGCTGGGCCTGGGCCTGGTCATCATCCGCGACGGCGACCTGGATTCGGGGGGCCGCGAGATCGAAATTGCCGCCAGCCTGGACCCCAACAACTCGATTGTGCGCAGCTACCTGGGCAAAACCTACTTCGAAGAGAAAAAAACCGGACTGGACGAACGCGAATACGCCATTGCCAAGGAGCTCGATCCCAAAGACCCTACGCCCTGGTTTTACGATGCCATCGCCAAGCAGACGACCAACCGGCCCGTGGAGGCTTTGCAGAACCTGCAAAAAGCCATCGAGCTCAACGACAACCGGGCGGTGTACCGCTCCAGGCTCCTGCTCGATTCGGACCTGGCAGCCCGCAGCGCTGCACTTGCCAGGATTTACAGTGATTTGGGCTTTCAGCAGCGGGCGCTGTTTGAAGGATGGATGTCGCTAAACACAGATCCGACTAACTTTTCAGCACACCGGTTCCTGTCCGATTCTTATTCCGCCCGGCCCCGCCACGAAATCGCCCGGGTCAGCGAACTGCTTCAGTCTCAGCTGCTGCAGCCCCTTAACATTTCCCCCATCCAGCCCCTGCTGGCGGAAAGCAACCAGTTTCTCATCAACGCCGGCGGCCCCGGGGATATCTCCTTCAACGAGTTTAATCCCATTTTCAACCGCAATCGCATTGCCGCCCAGGGAAGCGGACTGGCCGGTGAAAACGATACGTATGGCGGCGAGGGCGTAGTCTCCGGTATTTACAACAAATTGTCTATGAGCGCCGGCTACACTCACTTTGAGACCGACGGCTGGCGTCAAAACGCCGATCAGGAAGACGACATTGCCAACGCGTTTGCCCAGTATCAGCTCACCTATCGAACAAGCATCCAGGCAGAATACAGGTACAGAGATCTCGACAGGGAGGATGTCGAGCTGACCTTTTTTGAGGATGACTTTTTGCCAAACCTCGAAAAAAAAGACAAAACCAAAACAGCGCGTCTGGGTTTCAATCATGCCTTTACACCGGCCTCTGTTCTCATCGGCAATTTTCAATATGCCAAAGCGGACAGAAAAGACCTGGATTCGGACCCCTTTTTCACACGGCTCGATGTCGAGGCGGATGAAGACGCCTATAGCGGGGAGCTTCAGTATCTGCTGCGCTCCGAATGGGCTAATATTGTCAGCGGTGCCGGATTTATCCGGGTAAAAAGGGAGGATGACCTTTTTGTAGACATTTTCGGCGCCCCCGTCGACAGATCCAGCACGGATCTGGATGTCAATCACGCCAATCTTTATCTGTATTCCTATATCAAGCCGCTGCAAAATTTGACGATCACCGCCGGCGGCAGTTACGACGACTTTGACCCCGACGATGACAACGCGCAAAAAGATCGCAACCAGTTCAATCCTAAATTCGGTATTACCTGGAACCCTTTCAGCGACACAACCGTGCGCGGATCTGCATTCAGGGTCTTAAAGCGAACGCTGATTACGGACCAGACCGTCGAGCCGACCCAGGTTGCCGGTTTCAATCAATTCTTCGATGAAATCAATGCAACCGACTACTGGGTCTTTGGCGGCGCAGTCGATCAAAAGTTCAGCCAGCGCCTGTATGGCGGCGCGGAGTTTACTTACCGGAATTTGAATGTCCCGTTTACGGAAGCCGGAAATGTGGAAAACGCCAACTGGAATGAATACCTGGCCCGCGCCTACCTCTTCTGGGCACCCCATCAATGGCTGGCCCTGAGTGCGGAATATCTTTACGAGAAATTAGACAGGGATGATGCATTTGCCAGCGGCTCGGAAGAGGCCGATACCCATCGGGTTCCGCTGGGAATCAATTTTTTTCATCCCAGCGGCATAAGTGCCTCCTTGAAAGGCACCTATGTGAATCAGGATGGCAGTTTTGATCGCAAAGATGACGTCGGCGTCTTCAGGGCCGGCGATGATGACTTCTGGCTGGTGGATGCGGCCCTGAATTATCGGTTGCCCAAAAGATACGGACTCATCACCATCGGCGTGTCAAACCTGACCGACGAAGATTTCGAATATTTTGATTCTGACAGCGACAACCCGAGCTTTCAACCCGATCGATTTTTCTTCGGCAAAGTCACACTGGCCTTGCCCTGATTCGCTGGATGAATTTAATTATATTCTGGATCAAAACAAACGAAGGCAGGGGGGTTATTTGAGAACACTTTTGTTGGTATAAACCCAAAAGCAATGGATTCGATAAGGAGGAAATTATGAAGTCAAAAAGAATTTTAATTCTGCTTTCAACGGTATTTGCGCTGGTGGCGATGCTGATCTCCTGCACCGCGCATAAACGGCCAACCCCCAACTGGCCGACGACCCGGGCCCAGGCGATTGAAACGACGATGATCGAAGTCACCGGAGATAATGGTGAAACGCTCAGAGTCGAATTTCACCGCGACACCGGAAAATGTAAACAAACATATGTAAATGGAGAACCAACCAATTGTAGGGGAATCAAATTATCGCAATCTTATTTTTGCATCGAGCCGGACGATAAGCACCCGGCAAATACCGATATCTTTGGTGAAAAAAAGGTCTACTGCGGCAATATCAACTTCATAACCGATGGTACCGATCTTAAATTTAAGACGGACTCAGAGCCAAACAAAAAATGCAAAGTAATCGGGGGCCATGTGTATTGCTTCTGATCCATCAATGAGCGTCTTTTCTATTTTAATCCGAAAATGAAAGGCAGTGTCCCCTGTGGCGCTGCCTTTTTTAAAGTTCCCCCGGGCTCTCTCGGCTACCATACCTTAGTCAACCTTGACACATCATTCCCCTCAGCCTATAGTCATTTTCATCAAAAATGCGTTCCAACTGTGGTCCAGTAAAAAAAAGTTTCTGACACAGCTGCCTCGGGTGGCAGCCTTTCAGGATTTTTCTCAGCTTTTTCTTTATCGACATCGCCAGGAGACCGAAAGCAGGTAAATGATGTCCCGCCTATTGAAAGCGATCATCTTAGGCTTTATCATCGGAATCATAGGGCTGTTCATCAGCCCGTTTCGTTTGACCCTCGACATGGAGGAAAACATCGGTCTGGGCCTGCTGTTCAAACTGAGGGGCGCCCGGCCCGCACCATCTGATGTCGTCGTCGTCAGTA
>Ga0209536_100017694_pt1 | contig 10077 bp, 9 predicted proteins | sample DeeMarSeWOR28_12_FD_187461 | JGI IMG/M metagenome (GOLD analysis project Ga0209536, IMG submission 187461) | Marine sediment microbial communities from White Oak River estuary, North Carolina - WOR-2-8_12 (SPAdes) (version 2) | ecosystem: Environmental > Aquatic > Marine > Intertidal zone >... | reverse complement strand
TATCCGGCAAAGCCCTGTTGGAACTGGCGGAAAAAGGCTGATAAATATCTCAGCAACGGTCGCCGGCCTCCGAAACGTTCATTCTTTTAATTGTTTCAGTTAGGCATTGTTTAATATTGAGCGCATTAAGAATGCTGTTAATCGACAACCACAACCTAACCGATCCGGCCGTCAATCTGGCGCTGGAAGAGCACTGCTACCGCAATCTGGATCCGCGCCATGCCTATGTGCTGTTTTACATCAACCAGCCGTCGATAATCATCGGCAATCATCAATGCCCGTTTCAGGAGATCCATATGGAACTGGCAGCGCAACGGCAAATTCGAACGATACGCCGCATATCCGGCGGCGGTGCGGTTTACCACGATAGCGGCAATTTAAATTTCAGCTTCATTACCGAATTCGGCGAAAAAAAACTGGATTATTTCAAACTGCTGCTGCAGCCCATATTAGATACTTTAAACCGCCTGGGGGTGCCGGCGCAGCTGACCGGCAAAAACAACCTCGTTGTCGCGAACAAGAAGATATCCGGCAATTCGCAGCACGCCAATATGCGGCGGATGCTCAGTCATGGCACCTTGCTGGTAGATGCCGACCTGGACACGCTGCAGCAGGTGCTGCAATCGAATCTTGCAATAATTCAATCCCGCGCCATTGCATCCATCCCGAGCAGCGTAACCAACATATCGGAGCATCTCCCCCGCCCGATTGAAATGAGCGCCTTGATCGCCGAGCTGATTTTCGGGATAGCCCAACACTTTGGTAAGATAGAGCGCTATCAGCTGACGGCGGCCGAGTGGGATGCCGTCCACCGGCTGGCGGAAGAAAAATATCGGGCGTGGGAATGGACCTTTGGAAAATCTCCGGAGTTCACCGTGGCCCATAAAATCCAAATTGGTGCAAAGAAGGTAGAAGCTTTCATTAGGGTGAAAAACGGGATTATCAAAAACATCCAATTCGCCCAAAACAGCCTCAATCCTCATTCCGCCAACCAAGTAATAGGCGGACTTATAAATAAGCGCTACCGTTCCGGGGAAACCGATCCATTGCTGCAGTAGTAAAAAATCCGGGCCCGGAGGTCCAGGCACTGATTTCACCCCGCAAAGTTGGTGTTGGCCGATACATACACAGCGTTTTGCTAGTTTGTTCTAAGAGGCCGTTTTGAAGTCAACGATTCAAAAGGCGATCATGCAATTTAACATGACGCTGTGTATAACAAGATCTTTACAAACATCCGGCATTGTGCGATATGTTTTTCCGATACTGCGCGTGCGCCTTGACATAAATTTAGATTTAAGTATTTGTAATGCTTAAAGAACTTTCCATTCGAAATTTTGCCATCATTGACGATCTGCAAATTGGCTTCTCAGACGGCCTCACGATATTAAGCGGCGAGACCGGTGCTGGAAAATCAATTATCCTCAACGCGGTCAATCTGCTGTTAGGAAGCCGTGCCTCGGCCGACCTGGTGCGCACCGGAGCCAAAACAGCCGAACTCGAAGCCCTGTTTGACATTGCCCCCGACAGCAGCGTATCGGCAATCATGTCCGAGCTGGGCTACGATCCGGCCCAGGGGCTTTTGATTCGCCGCATCATCGCACGTTCCGACAGCAACCGGGTCTATATAAACGGCCGGCTGGCGACCATCCAAATTTTAAACACGATCACCGAAAATCTGGCCAGTATTTCGGGCCAGCATGCGCATCAGGGCCTGTTAAGGGAGGATGAGCATCTGTTGATCCTGGACCAGTTCGGCGGCCTGATGCCTCAGCGGCAAAAAGTCTATGATCAATATCATCAAATACTGCCCTTAATCGATGAGCTTGAAAACTTAAAAAATATTCGTGACCGCCAGGCAGAGCATTTAGAACTGCTTCAATTTCAAAAAAAAGAAATTTCCGATGCCGGCATCGTTGTCGGGGAAGACACCGAACTGGAGCAGGAGCGCCGGCGCCTGAAAAACGCCGAAACCCTTTTCCAAATCGTAGACGGCAGCATCGAAGAGCTTTATGGGGCACCGGGCTCGGTCATCGAGCGATTGCTGGAAGTCAAGAAAAACCTTGAACGCGCCGGGCAAATAGATTCCCGGCTCAATTCCGAAGCCGGCCGCCTGGCGGAATCCACCTATCTCCTCGAAGACCTGATGGAAGAACTCAGGTCTTATCTGAGATTGATACAAATAGACGAACAGCGACTTGAGGCCGTCGAAGAAAGACTGGATGAGCTCAACAAGCTCAAACGCAAATTCGGCGGCTCGCTGCAAGCCGTGCAGTCACAGCTGGAAAGCATTGAACAGGAACTTTTAAAGGTTGAGAACATCAGTGAAAAAATAGATAGGGTAGAAAAGACAATCGCCGAGCGGCTTGAGCAATGCCAAGAATTGGCCCTGAAACTATCGGGGAGCAGAAAGCAGGCGGCCGGCGTATTGGCCCAAAAAATCACCAAAGCCCTTTCATCTCTGAAAATGGTTCAAACCAGCTTCAATGTTGATCTTAACCCGATTGCCTGGAATCAGAAATCCGATCGGTATCTGAAAATCGATGACCATGCGCTCACCGAATCCGGCATTGATCGGGTTACCTTTATGATTGCCCCCAACCTCGGCGAAGATTTAAAGCCGCTGGCAGCGATCGCCTCCGGAGGTGAGCTGTCCCGGGTCATTCTGGCACTAAAGGCCATTCTGGCAGAAACCGATTCGGTCGAGACCGTGATTTTTGATGAAGTGGATGCCGGCATCGGCGGTGCGACGGCCGAAGTCGTCGGCCGCAAGCTGGCGGAGCTGGCCAAGCATCACCAGGTTATTTGTATCACGCATCTGCCACAAATTGCGAAATTCGGCGAGCATCATTTCAGCATCTCCAAGCACGTTGTCGATGGACGAACGCAGACGGCCATTCAGCCGCTGAGCAATGATGAACGCCACCAGGAAATTGCCAGGATGCTGGGCGGTGAAGACATTACCTCAACCACCCTGGAACACGCGCGGGAATTGCTGGAAAAGTGATTGTCATCAGGTTGAGCGGTGCAGCTTATACCGGCTCAACATTCGCTGCAGCGGGGCCTTTGGCGCCCTCTTCGATCTCAAATTGCACCCGCTGTCCCTCTTCAAGGGATTTAAAACCATCACCCTTAATCGCGGAGTAATGGACAAAAATGTCTTCACCGTCTTCCTTGACTATAAAACCCCAACCGCGCTTGTTATTGAACCACTTGACTGTTCCCTGAGGCATAACGCGTAACTCCTGCAAGACTTCTTTTAAAAAAATGCTTTCGACCGATTGACGATTCCTTAAAAAAAATCAGCTTCTATATCGCGAATAAGCCTCAGGGTGTCAAGAAAAAATTGTTCGACCCGCAGCTGACTTTAAGGTATTTTTAGCGGCAGCAAACATGAGGGTAAATTGGTGTTCGAGCAAAAGCGCAATTTAAGTTTGCCAATTGTAAAAAATTTTCATATGATCAGTTGCGCCGCTAAAAAGGGCCCTGTATCAGATGGTGATATTTGCAGCAGATTGAGGCGGAAGGAAGGATAGAATGCGCAACCAATGGTGCCGCAGCCGATTATTCGTTTTGTTATTCTTATTCGCAGCCCTATCCCTGTTCAGCGGGTGTGCGCCAACCGGCCAGAATACGGCCGAATCCGATTTGATCCAACCGGACAAAAATGTTTTACGCGTCGGTGTATCGACCAATTCACCGCCGCTTATTTTCAGGCAGGCAGATAAAATAGTCGGTCTGGAAGCGGACCTTGCAAGGGAACTGGCAGCCTATTTAGGCAAATCGCTGCGCTTTGTCGAGCTTAAATGGGAAGATCAAATACCGGCCCTGCTGCAAAACCGGATTGATATCATTATGTCCGGCATGACGATTACCACGCTCAGAGAAGTCAGAATTTCCTTCAGTATCCCCTATTTTGAAAGCGGTCAGATGGCATTGGTTCGCAGGCAGGATGCCGCCCGCTACAGCACGGGATTGTTTACTTTCGCAACCAGCTCGGCCATCGGTGCGATAAAGGATACGACCGGTGCCTTTTTTGTCGAAACCCAATTCAGCAGCATTAAAAGTAAGCTGTACACCAACCCAAACGCTGCCGTGAAGGACCTGATCAAAAAGGACATCGACATGTTTATCTATGACGGCCCCATGATTCTGTATTTGGCCTCTGAAAATGAGAACAAAGGGTTGACGGCGTTGTTTACCCCGCTGACGAGAGAGTATTTAGCCTGGGGGATTCGGAAAGATAATGTCGAGCTGCTGGATTCGGCCAACAAGTTTTTACGATCCTTCAATGAGGCGGGCCAACTGAACAAGGTCATAAAGTTCTGGATACCTTTGGCGCAATGACATACTCGGTTATGGTTTGACCGACGTAACCAAATCGGATAGATATGCAGTATCGATCAGCACCGGCTTTTCGGATACGAACACAAAATGATTGGCATTTAAATAGCCTCTTTGGATGAAATACAAGGCATCCAAGATTTCAACCGGCCGCATCGTGTCTTTTACCCCCTTGCGTAGTAAAATTCGATTTCAATCTACTTCTGGTTCAGCTTGCCCGTGATGCCAAAAATTTCTATGACATCATTTTGGCAGACATGGTTATCTGTTTTAATTTCTTCAATTTAGCGCTCACCGCTGGGCTTGTCAATTTCAATCAATGATACCCAATGGACGCGTGCCGGAACCCACCTGCATGCGTTAAGTCGGCTCGTTAACCGTATACCCTGCAGGATTTTCGTGTTATACTTAACGGGTCGGACAATTTGATTGTCCGATCCTTTTTTTTGTAGGATTGAAGCATGCGAAGCAAAGAATTCTAGTCCAGAGATCAGGGTTTCAATATTTGATCAAAATTCAAGATTTTGGATCAGTTCTTTGCACAAATTGCCGATATGCAATAAAGTGATAAATCAAGATAAAAAAATGCACAGCATATAAAAATTAATCCGCCAGCGTTTAAATCGACCAACTTACTGCAGCCTACAAAGAACTAAATGCAACCTTGTATATGATATTTCTCAGGGCGGATTAATTAGCGGTTTAATTTTAAATATAGGCGCATGATGTCCCTCTACCAAAAAAAATCATTCTGGATCATAGGCTCGCTTTTTGTTCTGGGATTCATAACGCTTTTCATGTTGCGACTGGATTTGATCCAACGGTATTTTTTCCAGCCCCAAGCCCTGCCAATTTCGGCCATTAAAATGTCCGGTGACAAGGAAACCTGGATGAACATTGTCCAAGGCAACCGCAAAATCGGTTTTTCGCACTCAAAATTCTCTGCGGTCCCGGATGGCTACCGCCTGCAGGAAACCGTGCGCATGCGCATTAACACAATGGGTATGGTCCAGGACATCAACCTGAAAACTACCGGCCGGCTGAATCGCGATTTTAGCCTGGCGGATTTTGATTTTAAAATTAAATCCGGGCGTTTCAGCTTCAATGTGACCGGCTCCGTAGCCGGCGACGTGTTGACGGTCCGGACGCAAGGTGCCGGTGCCGGCCGCCAAGCGGATATACCGTTGCATGCCAAACCCTATCTGCTGCCGGCGATCACGGCGGCCATGTCAGTGGCCCAACTCAATGCCGGCGATAAATACGCCTTTGATATTTTTGATCCGGCCACCATGGGCCAGTCGGCGGTGATGGTAGAAGTCATCGGCAGGGAAGACCTGCCCGTTATGGGCGATATGCAATCCGCCACCAAGGTTGCCTTGAATTTCAAAGGCACGTCCCAGCTGGCCTGGATCGGGGACGGTGGCGAGGTGTTGAAGGAAAAAGGGATTTTGGGGATCCAGCTGGAAAAAACCACCCGGGAAGATGCCCTGCACGGTCTGGCAGCCGCCGCCAGTGCCGACCTGACCCAAACCGCTTCGGTGGCCGCCAACGTGCGGTTGGCTGATCTTGACCATCTTGCCGTCCTGCGGGTTGAAATCAGCGGTATCCCCAAGCAAATGGTTCAGCTAAACGGCGGCCGGCAGACATTAAAAGCCAACATCCTGACCGTTGAAAAGGAAACCATCACCGATCTGGCGGCCGAGAATCACCCAGGCAGCCTGCAGAATCTTGAAAAAGTTTTCCTGAAGCCGGAACCCTTTATCCAGTCGGATGACCAAAAGATTCAAGCCCTGGCGCAGGAAATTGCGGGCAACCAGGCCGCACCGCTGGAAAAGGTGCGAAGGCTGGTCGGATGGGTGTACAAAAATATTGCTAAGCGCCCGGTGCTGTCCTTGCCGGATGCCCTTTCCACCCTGGACAATCGCGTGGGGGACTGCAATGAACACGCGGTGCTGCTGGCGGCCCTGGCTAGGGCCGCGGGAATTCCCTGCCGGGTCGAGGCCGGGCTGGTGTATTTAAAAGGCCGGTTTTACTACCACGCCTGGAATCTGGTGTATGTCGGACGCTGGATAACCGTCGATGCTGTGTACAACCAGGTACCGGCAGATGTCAGCCACATTCGTCTCGTCAGCGGATCTACCAGCCAACAGCTTGATTTGATAGGAATTATCGGCAAACTGCAATTAAAGGTAATTAATCCGCCCTGGGAATAGCACCCTCGGGTATGCAAATTTTTCTTTGAAAACCGAAGCATGTCGTCTGATCGAAGTCTGGCGGATTAATTACATTATGCTGCACATTTTTTGTTTTTATTATCCCCGTGTTACGCTGCAGGGTAAATAAATTCATGTACCAACTGGCCACCGACAACAGACAACTGACATGAGTATAGACCTCCAAAATTTCAGTAAACCGACTTAATGTGGTATAATAAATCAAAAACTATGAAACCTGACATACCATGATCGAACTTAAAGAGATATCCAAAAAATACGGTGATTTTCGGGCCGTTGACAACTTGAATCTAACGGTTGCCCGGGGTGAAATATTCGGATTTCTCGGGCCCAACGGCGCCGGCAAAACCACGACCATAAAAATGATCGCCGGGGTTCTGGAGCCATCCGCCGGCACGATTTCCATCGGCGGCATTGACATGCGAAGGCAGCCCGAAGCAGCCAAACGCAAGATCGGCTTTATTCCGGACCGTCCATATCTGTATGAAAAGCTGACCGCCATGGAATTTTTAAAATTCACCGCTGACCTTTATGGCGTTGCGGATGAGATTTACCGCCGGAAAGCCCGGCAAAACCTGGCAATGTTCGCCCTGGCGGATTGGTCCGACGAGCTGATCGAATCCTATTCCCATGGCATGAAACAAAGACTGATCATGTGCGCGGCACTATTGCATGAACCGGAAATCATCATTGTGGATGAACCCATGGTCGGCCTGGACCCGGCGGCGATTATAATGGTCAAGGAACTTTTCCAAAGCCTGGCCCGCAACGGGGTTGCCATTTTCATGTCCACCCACACCCTGGCAGTGGCCGAGGACGTCTGTGATCGGGTCGGAATTATCCATCACGGGCGCCTGATCGCCAGCGGCACAACCGCCGATCTGCGGCGCGAAGCCAATGTGACCGATGCCGATCTTGAAAAGGTTTTTCTGAACCTGACGAATACCGCTAACTGACAGAGGACAGAGGTCAGAGGACAGAAGACGGAAGACAGAAGACGGAAAACAGAAAACAGAGGACAAAAGACAGACATTAGAATTCGGAAGTCGGAATGCGGAAGTCGGAAATTTCGAGCAAAATGCCGAGGTGCAGCAGCCTGGGCCCAAGGTTTAATATATAATTAGATGTTAACCATTTTTAGTTTCCGCATTCCCCATTCCCAATTCCGAATTCGAAAAAACCGTAACCCGAAACACGCAACCCGCAACCCGTAACGCTTATGTACGACATCCTCACGCTATTAAAACCCCGCATCTGGCCCATTATCAACCGCAGCAGCCGCCAAGGCACCCGCGGCAGCATCATGAAGCTGAGTTTTTTGGGATTCATCGGCATTTTTTTCTGGGGGGCGATCTTTGCGGTTGCCATCCGCGTTCTGACTTACTTCAAAGGTATCGAGGAAATCGGTGATATCCTGGGCTACAAGCTGTTGTCGATGATACTGATTGTCGCATTTGCACTTTTAGTTTTCAGCAGCATCCTGACCTCGCTCTCCAAACTCTACCTGTCGCGGGACCTTCTCCTGGTCCATTCTTTGCCGGTTGCAAGCTATAAGATTTTTATTTCGCGCTGGATTGACAGCACCGTTGAAAGTGCCTGGATGGTGGTCATTTTCACGCTGCCGATCTTTATATCATACGGAATCGTCTATCGCGCCGGCGCCTTTTATTATGTCAACATCCTGCTGGCCCTGGCACCCCTTGCCATCAATGCTTCGGCAATCAGCACCGTGATGGTCATGCTGGCGGTCTTTGTCATTCCGGCCAATCGCCTGAAGAGTATTTTTATTTTTTTGGGAATCCTATTTTTTGTGGTGCTTTACCTGGCGATACGCCTGTCACGACCGGAACTGCTGGTAGATCCGGAAGTTTTTGACAACGTTATGGTTTATATCACCTCGCTGCAGACACCGCTATCCCCGCTTTTGCCCAGCACCTGGAGCTATGACAGCCTGCGGGCCGCGCTTTCAGCCGGGGTCGGCAGCGCCCTGTTCAACACGGCACTTTCCTGGTGTTTTGCCGGTGCGATGGTGTTCATCCTGACGCTGGTTGCCGATGCCGTCTACTTTAAAGGATTTTCTAAAACCCAGGCGGCATCCGTCCGTTTATTTAAAAACGGGGACGCCGACTGGCAATTTTTCAATTTTTTGCCCAGTCCGGTCAAATCATTTACCATCAAAGAAATCAAAACATTTCTGCGTGACCAGACCCAGTGGTCGCAGCTTTTTCTGATTGCCGCTCTGGTGGTGATATACGTTTACAATTTCAAAGTGCTGCCCATTGATAAATCACCGATCAAAACCGTCTATTTGCAGAATTTATTTTCCTTTCTGAACATGGGACTGGCGCTGTTCGTCCTGACGGCGATTTCCGCCCGTTTTGCCTATCCGGCCGTCAGCATGGAAAGAGAGGCTTTCTGGCTGGTCAAAACATCGCCCCTGTCTTTGAAAGCCTTTTTATGGATAAAGTTTTTTATCTATTACTTTCCGCTGCTGATACTGACCGAAATTTTAATTGTCGCCACGAACATTTTGCTTAATGTCACCCCTTTTATGATGGTCTTGTCCACCATCACCGTGTTTTTGCTGGTTCCCGGAATTGTTGCCATGGGTATCGGGTTCGGCGCGGCCTATCCGGATTTTAAGGCTGAAAATCCAACGCAGACCGTCACCAGTTACGGTGGTCTGATTTTTATGATTATGTGCGCCGGCTACATCGGTGCCATCATTCTGCTTGAAGCCGGACCGGTCTACAATCTTTTCATGGCGGATATCCGCGGAAAAATCATTCCCCTGGGGGTCTGGCTCTGGACTGGCGCCTCCTTCAGCGCCGTTGTGGTTTTCAGTCTCCTGGCCATCTTCCTGCCCATGCGATTCGGTGAAAAACGGCTGTCAAAAGTGCGGATATGACCGATTAAAAACTTCTCCGGGTCCCAAATAAACTCTAACATTGCGAAAATTGCTTATCGTAGGGTGGGTTGTACCCACCAAATATCGCTGATTTCATCTAATCCGTTGCCCAGTCTTCTACTTCTAATTTTGCAACACGTTTGAATTCTTTTACGTTGTGGGTAACGGCGATCAATTTGTTAGCCATAGCAATCGCGGCGATTTGAAGATCTCTTTCGCTGATAACCAAGCCGTCCTTTTCAAGCTGACTTCTGATGATGGCGTACTTGCGAGCCGCCAATTCATCAAAGGCGTGAATTTCCAACTGCGAAGTTATGCGTTCAATTTTTTTTCGGCGCTCTTTCTTTTTGACCGGCGATTTTTCAATTCCGTAATAAATCTCCGCCAGTGTCACCGTGCATATTGATAGTTCGGACGGATTGTGGCTTTTTATTTTACTGATAAGTTTTTCATCCCCCCGCATCCAGTAGCTAACGATATTTGTATCAAGCAAATATATCATTTGGCCGGCTCATCCAAATCGAACGGTTTCGTCGATAACGCTTTTGGCAATTCGAATTCGGGGTCCGGCGTAAAAATGTCCCAGAACCCTGC
>Ga0209536_100017693_pt1 | contig 10077 bp, 9 predicted proteins | sample DeeMarSeWOR28_12_FD_187461 | JGI IMG/M metagenome (GOLD analysis project Ga0209536, IMG submission 187461) | Marine sediment microbial communities from White Oak River estuary, North Carolina - WOR-2-8_12 (SPAdes) (version 2) | ecosystem: Environmental > Aquatic > Marine > Intertidal zone >... | reverse complement strand
CACCGGTTCAACGTCGGCAAGGTATTCATCCGCTTCGGCAACGCTGGTGAAAGTCGGATTGTCAATAGCGGGTATGCCATCTTTGGGGGGACCGCCTGAAAGGACATCGCTGTAGGGCACCGTGTGTCTGCTGAAATCGGTGCTGAATTGTCCCTGCGCTCCTAAAGGTGGTGGTTCATCTGGCAGCAGGGTTGGCTCAGTCTCGGGAATCGGAGGTGGGTCCGGATTGGTTTCGCTTGCAGGACTCTCTTCCACTTCAGTTGGTTCTGGAATGGGGGTATTCTCTGTCACGAGGTTGCCTCCAGTTTGAGGGGTGACTTCGCTGGCGGTTGCACCAGCACAGGCGGTTACAAAAAGGACCGCTGCGATGAGCCATTTCTTGTTTGGCTTGAGAATGTGGGCTATTTTCACATCTGCCTCCTAAAATTTAACGGAAATTCCGTAGATTTTCTGTTCATATGTAATCTGACGTAAATTGAGAAGCACTTCTTACTTGAGAATCTACTCAGAATCTATCTACGGCGATAAGTCTCCCGTATTTCATCTATAGTGGGAAGCTTACCGGAAGTTTTCCCATACAACAGGTATCTTGCTTGCTTCGATTCTTAAATATGTCTGTGGATTGATCGAGGGTGTTGCTGATTTAATCGTGAGTTATCAGCTTTGGTCAAATGCGGTATAGAACTCGCGCACAGCTTTGGGCCCATTGCGTTCGAGGCCGCGCCGGAATCCTTCCTGATCTTGGGTGCGAAAATCGATGCGCTCAACCTGAAACCCAGACATCCGTTCACCAGACCGCCGTCTTTTCCCCACCTCAAGGAAGTATTGGATGGCGTTCTCTACACTGAGTGCATCCGTCCAATCAGATTTATAAATGGGTATGCCTGCTTTTGTGAAGATCCAGGTCATGTTGGGCATCGATCCATAAGCTCGGTGGCAGGCGCCGTCCAATGCATCCAGCAGGATCGGTCTTGTTACCCCCAGTACCTCGCGCAGATCCTGAGCGTGTCTCGCCTTTTGTTTCATTGAAGTCAGATGGGGATAGTATTCACCAGGGTGAGCTTCGTTCGTATACAGGAATATTGATCCAACACTTTGCTCTGAGTAGCGATCAGCGATCGCATTCATGGTTGGCGCCGCCATCCCGCAATATGGTCAGGTGAAACTGCCAAATTCAACGATTGTAAACGTGAACTGCGACCAGATATCACTCAGGCGAGTTTCTGTATTATCTAGGTTCCATAGGGGGAAGTCAGGGCCAGATTGCCCCAAAGGTGGGCTGGCTTCAAAATTGAGCCACGGTTCGAATTTCTCAGGTATAAACTCGTCGTAGTTGTATTGTTCTAGCAGTTTATTATCAATCATAATAATCTCAGGGTTGGTAGAACTCTCCATCCGGGTAGAAATCTTCGAAAGCCCAATCAAATGAGCTCAGGCTTGGCACAGACTGCAGTCCTTCGCCTTTCAGAGGACCTTCCTTAGCTAGCCCCCGGCTTATATCCCAAATTGAACCTGTTTCCTGGTCTACAACGGAACCATTTTCGAGTCTAAAAGTCAATATCTGGTCTCCTACTCTGCGAATGAAGGCTGTGAATTCATTGCCCTCCGCCCATACGAGGATGGGCACCCCACCGAGCGCATCATTGATCACCCCGGCAGCCTCGGCATCTTCATAATAATAAGCCTTGGCTTGCTCGTTCAGGATAAGCCCGATCACAAAATTTGGCTGGAAGCCCTGTCGTTGTCCCTGCAAGCGATTCACATCATTGACCATCACCAGGGTTTCAGGATGGCTTTCGAACCAATTTCCCCAGGTGGTCAGCTGAAAGGGGAGCAGCTCCAGTTCAACGCCTTTGAGCGGGCCGCGAATTGCCAGTCCTACTGGTTGCGACCAGATAGATTGAGTCTCGTGGTCGTACCAGGTCATGGCGTTCATCACCAGGGCGCCTGCATTGCCAAAGGTGTGAGGCACTCCATCGATTCTCCGGTCGTGCACGAGACCGGTGTAGCAGATCGGTCACCAGGTGACCAGGATGGGTAGCCCGCCGAGCTCGTCATCCACCATTTCCCGGAAGCGCAGGACGGTCACCGGATAAGCTTTAGCTTCACCTTGGATGGCAACACCCATCACCAGCTCTTCCTCAAATAAGGGTGATTCTTCGGCATTTACGAACTGGGGTTCATAAATAGGGCGAATGCCGTCAAAGGGGAGTAATTGTTGGAATACGAAATCATCAAACCTCGAATCTGGAGATTCGATCGGAGTGGGAGTCGCTGTCACGGTGGCTTCATCTGGGGGATTGTCAGTGGCCTCAGCCGGAGGCCTGTCTGTGGTTTCAGCCACAACGGTGCTCGTGCCTCCACCCGAAACCGTAGCTTGTTCTTCAGGAATCTGAGTGCTGGTTGGGGGCACCACGGTAAGCTGCGTTGCTGCTGGGACACAAGCTGCTAGAAGTCCAGCTGCCAAGAGCAGGATATTTGTTTTTCTTTTCAGGATACGGACTATTGCAGCTCGCATGATCCTTTCATTATCTCAATCCTTCTTAAGTTCCCTACTGGGAACACGTCGCTTCTCTTCTATTTCGTTTAACTTCTGTAAGTGATGGTCCTGGCAATCGGGACAATGTTCCATATGCTGCCTGATCCCAGCTTTCAAAGCTTCTTCTTCGACACCGACCAGTGCTTCCTCTACCAGATGTTCCATGTACACAAAGCACTCATCACAGGTCAGCGAAGTTGAAGTGCTGTCATTTTTAATGGTGATTAATATCTGCCATAAGGATCGCATCTAACCTGCCTTTTCGAAGAGTTATGATTTATAGATGCGACGAAGGTTGAAAATATTACTTGTGTCTGGAAAAGGTCATGCGAGTCAATGGCCTCCACACGATCGGATCCAATATCTAGAATCCCTTTCAATGAATTCAATGGCTTCGACAGGACCCCAGCTGCCGGGTTCATAGTCGTAGAGGGGAGGTCCATCGGGTGACCAGCAAGCGGTGATAATCGGATCGATATAGCTCCAAGATAGCTCTGCATCATCTGCCCGCGTGAATAAGGTCGCATCACCTTGAAGCGCATCCAGGCACAGGCGTTCGTAAGCTTCGGGGATCAATGTCTCCCCGAACGAATCCCGGTAGTGAAATTCCATGTCCACGGATCGTGTTTCAGCGGCTGTGTCTGGAACCTTTGCTTCAAATTTCAGGTGTATGCCCTCATCGGGTTGGATGCAGATTCCCAGCACGTTGGCGGTCATCTCAAAATCTGTGGGCAGTGGGAACATGCGCACCGGCGGGCACTTGAATTGAATCGAGATTTCAGTACATTTCTCAGCCAGGTGCTTGCCGGATCTCAAGTAAAAGGGCACATCTTGCCAACGCCAGTTATCGATGTGCAGTCGTAACGCCGCGAAGGTACCGGTTTTGGAATCAGGATCGACACCTGGTTCCTCGAGATAACCCTGGTACTGCCCTCGAACGAGTTCCGACCATACTTCATTGGCCAATATGGGTCGCAGAGAGCGCAACACCTTGACTTTTTCATCCCGGATCGCAGTTGCATCAAAGTTGGCAGGAGGTTCCATGGCGACCAAGGCGACCAGTTGTAATAAATGGTTCTGGAACATATCCCGCAAAACGCCGACTCCATCGTAATAACCTGCCCGGTGACCTGCTCCAACAGATTCAGCAACAGTGATCTGTATGTGATCGATATAGTTTCGATTCCAGATCGGTTCGAAGATCGCGTTCGCGAAACGGAAGACCAATAAGTTCTGGACAGTTTCTTTTCCCAGGTAATGGTCGATGCGGAATATTTGATGCTCGTCAAGAACCTCTCGAAGTCCCCTGTTCAGCGCTTGAGCGGAAGCCAGATCTGTGCCGATTGGTTTTTCCACCACCACTCTTCTGTTTCCTTCTCTCTCCTCAACCATCCCCTCCTGATGCAAAGCTTTCACAATTTGCAAGAAAAATCGGGGAGCTGTTGCAAGGTAATACATCCGATCGGAAGGGCCATTCTCTAGTTGCTCTAGGTGTCTTTTTAGTTTCCTAAAATCATCCTGGTGGGAGAAATTGCCTGACATATAGTGAAGATGAGTTTCAAACCCTAACCACTCATCGTAGGAATAATCAAAGTCACAATATTTGGTGGCTGCTTTTTCCATCTCTACTCGAAATTTTTCATCGTCCCAATCCCGGGTTGCAAATCCAATGACCTGGAATCCTTCGGGAATCCGTTTCTTACGATACAAATTAAATAGAGCCGGGAGCAGTTTCCGGTGGGATAGATCGCCGGAAGCACCAAAGATAATGATCGTGGTTGATTTTGACATTAATCCTCCACTTCTCTTACAGCGTGTCCGCCAAATTGATTGCGCAATGCAGCCAGCAGCTTATCGGCAAATGGCTGTTCGTCCCTCGATCTCAACCGCCTTTGCAGCGAGACTGTTATCACTGGCGCGGCAACATCCAGGTCGATGGCTTCGAATACCGTCCAGCGCCCCTCGCCGGAATCCTGAACCCAGGCTTTTATCCCTTCCAGCTGTGCATCTTCCGCCAAGGCTCTAGCGGTCAAATCCAGTAGCCACGATCGCACCACGCTGCCGTAGCGCCAGATTTCGGCGATCTGGTGCAGATCGAGGCCGAATTCTTCCTTGGAATTCATGATGTCGAATCCCTCTGCGTATGCTTGCATCAATCCATATTCGATGCCATTATGGATCATTTTCACGAAGTGACCTGCGCCAGCTGGACCGACATGCCCCCAGCCGTGCTCCGGTCCTGGGGCAAGGGTTGCGAAGATCGGACGGTGGCGTTCCACAACTTCCTTCTCGCCCCCTACCATCAGGCTGTAGCCCTCGGTCAATCCCCAAACACCGCCGCTGGTACCGGTATCGATGAAATTTAGTCCTTTTGTACTCAAGGTTTGTGATCGCCGCTGCGAATCTTTGTAGTTGGAGTTCCCACCATCGATCACGGTGTCCTCTGGTGATAGATGATCTGCCAGGGCCAGGATGGTATCCTCGGTGATCTTCCCTGATGGCAACATCACCCAGGTAGATCTTGGTGGGGTGAGCTTCTCTACCACCTCGGCGAAAGTTCGAGCGCCTTCGGCACCTTGGGATTCTGCATTCTGGATGGCATCTTCTGCGATGTCATATGCCACTACTCGGTGGCCTCCATTTATCAGACGGGAGGCCATATTTGCTCCCATCTTGCCTAAACCGATCATTGCAAGTTCCATGAATTTTTCCTTATTTTCTCCTTTGGTTAGGTACAAAAACTATCCGATATTGTTATGCGCCTCCATCATCTCTTTGACGACAGCAAGTAAATCATCCGGGTTATCAACAATCCAGCGTTCATCCAAGAGATCCTTGGCATGAATGGCTTCTCTGGTGAAGGGCGTGGTCACCGCAATGCAATTCATCCCTGCGGCCAGGGCTGCCTTCACCCCGGATGGCGAGTCCTCGATCACCAGGCAATCTGAGGGGGATACACCCAACTCAGCTGCCACGAGCAGATAGATCTCCGGGTCTGGTTTACCTTGGTTCACATCATCGCGGCTGGCGACGAAATCGAAAGCGCTTTCCAGGCTGAGGATCTTCAGCACGCGCTGCGCTTGTTGGCATCGCGACATGGTTGCCAGGCCGGTCTTGCACTTGGCGCGGCGGGCTTCCTCGAGCAATGCCAGGTTATGAGGCCAGCGGTTATCCAGCAATATCTGTGGGTCGGCGAGCATGGAGTCATAATATCCAAGGCGAACCTGGATGAAGGCCTGCCAGGCAGTGCTGACGCCATAATCTGCTGAGTGCGCCCGAGCCTTCTCTTCCAGGTTGAACCTCTCTACCAGCGATTGGGCCACTTCGCGGCGGGAGAGCCCGACAACATCCTTGAAAGCATCTACTACCTCTGCTTCGCTTACCTCATGTGGGCACAATTCCATCACCGCCTTGGCATAAGACAGCGCCTTGAGGCGTTCTGTTTGCACTAGAGTGCCGTCTAAATCGAAGATCATGGCTTGGATCATGTCTTTACCTTTTGCAATCGTGCATATCAAACACCGATAATATTCGAGCCGGGGAGATTTATGCGCCTTGTAATTGCGCTTCAATCAGTGGTCAGTTTATCGAGACCGCCGAGGACATCTGTGCCCAGATGGAAGCGCAGTACTCGCCTGTTCGTATCCAATAAAGCCTGGCGGTCACCCAAAGCTTGCGCCCCTTTTAGCACACCAAAACTGATCGATGATCTATTTGATCCGGGTTCATCCGGGATAGGGATATCTTGCGGGGAATCGCTGGTCAGCTGAATAAAATAGCCCTTCCCAGCATCTCCTTTGTGCAGTTGTCCGGTTGAATGCAGGAACCTGGGTCCGTAGCCGACTGTGGTAGCCAGGCGAGTTCTGTCACGCAATTCAGCCCTGAATTCTTGCAGGGCTTTCTCAGCTTCAACCGTGGGTTTAATGTATGCCTGAATAGAGATGTATGATCCAGGATGTGCATCTTCCAGGAACACTTGCAGCGCTTCGTTGGGTGAGTTTAGATCAGCGGAAGGAAGTTTTTCATCTCCGAATACGGATACGCCATTGAATTTCATGGTCACCTTCAACTCGGGCAGCGTGCCGCTCTCCCGGTACGCGGACATCATTTCCTTTGCCAAAACTTTAGCTTCTTCTACATTTGGTTGGTCGAAAGGATTGATCCCGAGTCGGTATCCAGCCACGGCAGTTGCCATCTCCCATAAGAAGAATTGGCCACCCAGATCATAAAGATCGGATATGCGTATCTTGACCACCGGGTGTCCGCCGTTCTCCAATCCTGCGATCTTCTCCTCAAGCGATGGATCATCGTCTAGGGTTAGGAATATAAATAGGCGGTCATCTCCGTAGTTTTCTGGTGCGCCGATAGGTTCCCCGACCACTGGTAAGATGCCCTTGCCTTCCTTTCCTGTGCTCTCGGCGATGAGCTGCTCTACCCAGTCTCCAAAACTGGCTATTTGTGCGGACGTGACCAGGGTTAACTTGTCCCTGCCAGCATTAGCCAGTTCTCCCAGGATCGCGCCCAGATGGGCACCGTAATTGCTCCCTTCATCCGGTAGATCATTACCCATGTTTTTTCTGGCCATATCCTGGGCTCGCCCAAGCAGCTTGTCTAAGTCGACTCCGATCAGCGCGGCAGGCAAGAGGCCAAAGTATGATAACGCTGAATAACGCCCTCCAATATTCCTGTCGTTGCGGAAAGTGGCGCGGAAATTACATTGGCTGGCAATTTCATCAAGTTTGCTGCCAGCATCTGTGATTGCAATGAAATGATTACCTGCTTCCACGGCCCCAAGCGCCTCGACGACCTGGTTGTAAAAATACTTGAAGAACGAAAGCGTTTCTACCGTGCCGCCGGATTTGGTCGCCACGATGAAAGCGGTCTTTTTCAGATCCAGCTTTTTAGCCTGGTCGTGGATTGCACCAGGATCGGTGCTATCCAGAATAGCAAGATCTAGAAATCCGTCCCGTACACCGAAGGTCTTGCGGAAGACCTCTGGAGCCAGGCTGGAACCTCCCATCCCCAGCAGCAGGGCCTGGGAATATCCTTCTTCGCGCAGGCTGGAGACTAGGTCATCCAGTTCAGGCAGGGAAGCTTCCATCTTCTCAGCGATTCTTAGCCAGCCCAGGCGGTTGGTTATCTCGCTGGGTTCTGGCTTCCAGACTGTGTGGTCATGGGCCCAAATGCGTTCGATCACCTGATCTGCTTTGATCTCGGCTAGGGCATCGTCAACGGATTTCTGGAATTCCCCTAAGCTGGCAGTCATTTAATCTCCATTTCCAACCAGTTGATCTCTTTTATCGGCGATACTGAGCATCAGGGTTTCGAAAGACTTGGCGAAAGCGATCACACCATCGACCTGTAATTGCTCGGTGACTGCCTCGAGATCGATCCCCAGGTCGTCCAGTTTCTCCAGCTGATGCTTGGCACCGAGGAGCTCTTCTTCTATGGACGGCAAGGTCTGACCATGATCAATGACGGCTTCTAATGTAGCTGGAGGCACTGTGTTGACTGTATCAGCACCGATTAATTCATCAACATAGAGTGTATCCGAGTATTGGGGATTTTTGGTTCCGGTGCTTGCCCATAGAGGACGTTGAACACGGGCACCAGCAGCGGCCAATTTTTCCCATCGTTCACCGCTGAAGATATCTTTAAAGCGTGCATAGGCGACTTTGGCATTCGCAACCGCGATTTTCCCTTTCAAAGAGGAATTCCCGGCTTCATCTAATGCTTTATCGACCATTGTATCCACACGGCTGACAAAAAATGAGGCTACCGAGGCGACCTGGCTGATATCTTCCCCAGCTGACAATCGCTGCTCCAGTCCTGAGAGATAAGCGTCCGTGACCGCTTCATAATGCTTCAAGGAAAATATCAGGGTGATATTGATGTTAATTCCCTCTGCGATTAAAGTTTCAACCGCTGGGATGCCCTCTGGCGTGGCTGGCACCTTGATCATGATATTGGGTCGCGCCAGGGTGTGGAACAGGCGCCTGGCTTCGGCGACCGTTTGTTGGGTGTCAGCTGCTAAAGTTGGTCGTACCTCGAGACTGACATAGCCATCCAGCCCATTGCTTTGTTCAAAAACCGGACGCAGTTGATCAGCAGCAGATCCGATGTCTGCCAGAACGAGCTTCTCATACATCTTGTCAAGATCCTGTCCTTGGTCGACCAATTCCTGAAGTTGATCATCATAATCGCTGCTTCCGGCGATCGCTTTTTCAAAAATGGTTGGGTTGGAAGTAACCCCCAAAATACCAGCTTCGATCAAGTTTTGGAATTCACCGTCGATCAGCATATCCCGGCGGATATTGTCATACCAGATGGATTGCCCAAGTTTACTCAGTTCTTTCAATCGATTTGTCATACTTTATTTTCCTCCTGCAGTTTGCCTTTCAAATGGTAAGTATAATTCATAGTTGTTCGCTTGCGCTTCTACCTCACCTTCACTTTGACAGTCTGTGGGGATGATTTCTTACGCGAGTTTAAAATTGGCTGTTGGGTGATATTGAACTCAGTTTAAACACTCTCATATTTCACGCTAAAGACTGTGAAGATCGTGAAAGCGATCCAACTGGCAGAATGGATATTATCGAACGCCAGATCAACCTCAAAGGAGACCTGACGCCCGAATAAATCGACCAGTTTACTGATATTGCCTCCAGGTGCCTGGTGCACTGCACTTTGACCAGCGAAACCGTCATCCGTACATAGGTTCTTTAGCGCAACATCACTTGGTTTTGCTGCATAAAAGCGGGAGATTTCAATTTGGGGTTAAGCAACCTTCCTATAATCAATTTTCCCCACCGGAGCCATGTAGATCACGAATTCGTCCTCCCCATCTACTCCCAATAACTCATTCATTTTTGTTTGGTCAAAAGCGCCTACCGCACAGGTGCCAGCTCCGATCGCCCCAGCGGCAATATACAGGTTCTGGCAGATATGCCCTGCATCCAAGGCGATCAATTTGGCTGCGGCTCTATGATAACGCCATTCCGAGCGATAAGGGATCGCCGACCAGATAAAGACGAGCGCGGCTTCCTTGATGAAATAATAGGGCTGCGCTTCTGATCGACTGTTTTGGTTTCGGCTGCCCTGGTTGACCTGTTCAGGTAGAGTTGGGTCGATCTTCTCCTGGACGAGCTGGTGATCTAGAGGCAGGTAGCGGTAGAGTCCTGGTTGGACCCCCTCTACGCGGTGAATGCTGAGGTAGGTTTCAAACGGGTGGCGATTACCCCCTGAAGGGACATTGCGCATGACGTATGTTATTCCACCTTCGGTGATTTTTTCACGGATACCTTGCGTTGCCCACAGCAAGAAGGAGAGTTCTTCGAGGGTGAGGGCTTCGCTGGTGAAGCTCCTATGGCTGATCCGTTCGCGTATTACATCAATAGTTGGTTTTCTGCCAAGGGTGAACTGCTCAGCAGGAACCAGGTCGGTTAGCACCGCGTCGGGAGGGACAGGTTTTTGGAGATCTGGGCGCGGGAGTCCTTTCTGCTGATCGGTGGCGATCTGTCCAAAATTTTTCCATTCAT
>Ga0209536_100017692_pt1 | contig 10077 bp, 7 predicted proteins | sample DeeMarSeWOR28_12_FD_187461 | JGI IMG/M metagenome (GOLD analysis project Ga0209536, IMG submission 187461) | Marine sediment microbial communities from White Oak River estuary, North Carolina - WOR-2-8_12 (SPAdes) (version 2) | ecosystem: Environmental > Aquatic > Marine > Intertidal zone >... | reverse complement strand
ATTCCCGATTTGACGGTTGACGATGCTCGCCGACTCATGGGCATCGGGACAGATCGATTCTTGATATCACCTATTGATCTCACTTGATGTAAAAAGGTTGGTCTAAGGTAGCACCCCTCTAACTATATACAAGCATAATCAACATTTCTCTGTAAAACTTGATTGAGGATAGGATTAGGTATTCGCTAAGAAAAGCAGGAGACAGATAATGAAGATAGAACCGTTCGTTTTGGAGCGATATTTCGCCAAGCATGAATTCTCCGCCCGCTACCTGCTGTCCAGCTCTGACTGTGAATCCTTCTCCATGACGGAGCTGCTGTCTATGTCAGGTGCAGAAACAACGAATTTATGGGATGAATTGAAGCTCGGCTATACTGAGGCCCCTGGACATTCCTTTCTACGAGAAGCTATCGCCACAACCTATGATAGCTTCACCCCGGATGAAATCCTTGTGCTTGCCCCAGAAGAAGGCATCTTCCTGCTCGTTCATGCACTGCTTGACCCAGGCGACCACGTAGTGTGCACTTTTCCAGGATACCAGTCCTTGTACGAGGTCGCCCGGTCAATTGGCTGTCGGGTATCAACCTGGGAACCTGATGAAGCGCAAGGCTGGTATTTCGACCTATCTAAACTCCAAGCAAAACTACAAAATGAAACCCGGTTGGTGATCGTCAATTTCCCCCACAACCCCACCGGCGCGATTCCCTCCAGAGCGGATTTCGCAGCCCTGATCGAAATGGTGCAGCAGCGTGGTATCTACTTGCTTTCTGACGAGATGTACCGCTCGCTGGAAGTCGATCCGGCCTCGATCCTGCCAGCCGCTTGTGAGCTGTACCCGCGTGCTTTCTCATTATCTGGGCTGTCAAAGGCATTCGGGATGCCTGGCCTGCGCATCGGTTGGCTCGCTTCGCATGATTTAGAGACTCTCACTCGCGTGAGCCTGTTGAAAGACTACACCACCATCTGCAGCAGTGCCCCGAGTGAAATTCTGGCGATCATCGCATTGCGAAACAGGGATGCCATCATCGCCCAGCAGCTGACACGGGTGCACAGGAATCTCATCATCCTCGATGATTTCTTCACCAAGTACCACGATTTGTTCAGCTGGTACCGGCCGGCAGGCGGCTCGATCTGCTTCCCTAGAATGCTGACTGTCAAGGATACCTATGAGTTTTGCGAACAGCTGGTTGCAGATACCGGCATTATGCTGGTTCCCTCCCGCATATTTCAATTCGGTGATCAGCACGTGCGCATTGGATTCGGTCGTGAGAACTTCCCTGAGGTGCTCAACCATTATTCAAATTACCTTGACCAGCAGTTTCATTAACCATGTCTACCAACACCGGATGAATCTCAAATCGTTTCGACAGCGACCGTAACGGGTGCGATAATGACTTCTTCATCTTGAACGCTGATGGTTCCGATCCCCACAACTTTCCTCACAACCTTGGCCGCGACTGCCCCCAAGCCTGGTCTCCTTGCTGCTTAAATGAGTAAATAGGATTATAATTATTCATACAGCACGGCATATCAATCTCACTGGTATGTCTTACTGGTAGAACTAAATCCAACCATAAGGAAAATGATGGACGATTTACCTGCGAGTAGCATTCGCATAATTACAATCCTGATAAGGTTCACGGGAATGCCACCCGACTAGTTTTCCTTGGCTGATAGCCAGGGGGCACTCCTTGAACCTGCGTCTCAGACGCGCGGAAAGGAGCGCTCACCATGGCACAGCAAATCACTCCTACAATTAATGATATTCACGAGCGGATCGTTGATCTACTAGCCCGCGAAGATCACACCTCCCTGCAAATCTACCTAATCGAACAGCACCCAGCGGACATCGCCGATGCATTGGAATTGCTCGACGATGAACAGCGCGTGGAAATCTTTAACCTGCTGCACCATGAAGTCGCAGCTGAGGTCCTGGATGAAACGCTCACCGAGATCACCCGTGAGCTCACCGATGCACTTCCGGACGAGAAAATCGCTGACCTGCTCGAAGAGATGCCGATGGACGATGCCGCTGAGATACTCTCCGAGCTGCTTGAAGGGCGCGCTAAGGATCTAATCGGCTTAATGGAGCCGGATGAGGCCGCTGAAGTCCAAAACTTACTCTCCTATCCAGACCAATCGGCTGGGCGCCTGATGACCACCAAAGTAGTCCGTCTGGAGGCCTCCTGGACCGTTGAACAGGCTTTGGAGGCGATGCGGCACATCGATAAGGAAGTCGAAACCTTGGCGTATCTCTTTGTCGTCAATGGGAACCAGCAGCTGGTTGGCGTTTTGCCGGTTTGGAGTCTGCTCACCGCCAATCCAGATATCCCCATCTCTGAACTCTTGGATCCGGATGTAATTTCGGTGGGTGTGGAAACCGATCAGGAAGAAGTCGCACGCGTACTCTCCCAGTATGACTTCTTCGCTATCCCCGTCGTCGACCACGATTACCACTTTGTGGGCATCATCACCCACGATGACGTTATCGACATCCTGGTCGATGAATTCTCCGAGGACATCCAGCGCTTAGGCGGTACTGAACCGCTTGAAAATACCTATTTCAGCACTTCCATTCCGAGAATGGTCCGGCATCGTGTCGGTTGGTTACTATTGTTGTTTATCACCGCAACCCTCACGGGCACCATTATGCGCCTCTATGAAAGCACTCTGGCGGTGGTTCTGGCGCTCTCCTTTTTTATCCCTTTGTTGATCGGCACTGGTGGGAATGCCGGGTCGCAGATAACTGCCATCATCATCCGCGCACTGGCGATTGGAGAAGTGCATTTTCGAGACATCTGGCGAGTTTTCTCCCGTGAGCTATTGACCGGCTTAATCCTGGGTGCTGTAATGGCTTTGGCAGGATTCCTGCGGGCGGTCACCTGGGGAACATCGATGAATCTAGCCCTGACCGTCGCCTTTTCCTTATGCGCATTAGTATTATGGGCAAATTTAATTGGTATGCTGCTGCCTCTGTTGGCTCATCGATTTCACATCGACCCAACCGTGATCTCTGGTCCATTGGTGAGTATTCTGGTCGACACTACTGGATTACTGTTATACTTCACATTGGCACGGCTGATCCTTAGACTGTAAGTCTGTTTTTAATACAGCGTAATGAGCAGAGCAAAGCACTTACCGTTCAGGAGGTAACGTGACTAAAGACATCTCACCGGGAACAATCGCTTATGTCATCAAAGAACATCAAGCCTCCTACCCAGATCCAATGGTTGTTAGAGCAGGTGAAGTCCTGACTGTCGGAAATAACGATACAAAATGGCCTGCCTTCGTCTGGTGCACCAACCAGGATGGGATAAGCGGTTGGGTGCCGGAGAGACACCTCGATCGCCAGGGCGACCGTGGCATCGTGCAACAAGATTACTCCACCGCGGAACTCACCATCAAAGTTGGAGAGCTAGTTGTGGTTGATAGCAAGGACAGTGGCTGGTACTGGGTGACAAACCAGTCAGATCAAAGTGGTTGGGTCCCAGTAGAAAATGTAGCCATACACCAGAGTGCTCCAAAAACACCCTGGTTCCTTTGGATTACCTTGGTTGCATTGTTCGTCATCGTCATCGCGTTAACGATGTATTCGGATTGGCAGCTCACCGGGGATATACCCAACCTGCGGTTCTATGTAACCATACCAGTTTTGGACATCCTGGGGACAGCAGTGGTCACCTTTGTCATTGCCAGGTTCCTTAACCATCCTATTGCTTTTCCCCACACATTGGCGGTAATCACAGGCGCAGGTATCATTATGCAGTTCGCCGAGATCATCGAGAAGGGCATCTATTATTACCTGTGGCAATATCCGGTGATGCTTTACTTTGTGTTCAATTTCCTTCTATGGCTAATCCTGGTTGTGTATGGCTTTGTGCGTTGGGCTGGACTCCGATGGCAGACTGCATTAACGCTCGCCTTTTTCGGATTTTTGGGTGGTTTATTGGTCGTTGGGGTAGTTACCAGTCTCACCGGTTTAGGCACACCCGGTTCATGACTGTTTGATCTTTCCATTACAGCAAGAGTGTGTTCTTGAGATACAAAATTGCCTAGTCTTAGGAATACAATTGAGGAGGATAAAATTTGGAATATATTCCCTGCAAAGATAGAGTCTTCCCGCTGCAATTGGCTCCAGAATATGTAGAATTCTATGAAACCTATATATACTGGCTAAAACATCTACTTGAGAGATTGGGGCGCGAACCTACCTTAAAGATATGGCAGGTGGCATTTGAAGATTATGATGAAATTTTGTTGAGTGATATCCTCTTTACCGGTTGGGAGCAGGTCATCAACAGTGAAACTATAGATGTCGAGACAGAGATCGCAACCCTGATCAATGAAGTCTTTCCTGGGGCTGTGGAAGGAGTAACTGGAGACCAAGCGAAAGAAATTATCGACACAACACCTCCCTTCAAGCAAATCAATACCAATCTCTCTCATATTGATGTAATCAAGCAGATTACTACTTTCAACGCGCTGCACCTGTTCTTCGATGGATTAGCTCTGCTCACCGAGACTCTGATCGATCTGCACGGCAAACAAGGTGAGTTGATTGCTTACGACGCCTTGCTGGAACAGTGGACTGAACGCCAGCCAAATACCATCGATGTTGCGGAGTTCATGAAACTTCGTGCTGCACGTTTCTCCAGCGATCCGGACGAACCAGATATGTTTTCAGCTGGCCTGGAGGTCGAGTTCATTCACGCCTCTGATACTGAAGTTGTGACGCAAGTGAAGGAATGCGAGTGGGCACGCTACTACCAGGAACGCCACCCCCAGGTAGGATACCTGCTGGCGTGCAGTTTAGATAACGCAGCCTACCAATCGTTCAACCAGCGCATCCGTTTGCAGCGCTCCAGCACCATAATGGAAGGCGCGCAGATATGTGATTTCCGGGTTTATACACTGGATTAAACCGCCTCAACTCAATATAAAACACAGGCACACCCGTTTACTCCATTTTCATCCCGGTTGGCAAAAATTAATCCTGGATTATTATATATCCAAAGTTGGGTTATACTGGTACAAATTTCCAGGTAAGTCAAAGCCTTAAGATCAAATTATGACCAACACCGAAACACAAACTACCTTCGATTATGTTGTGATTGGTTCTGGATTTGGGGGAAGTGTATCAGCGATGCGTTTGACTGAAAAAGGCTATCGTGTACTGGTCCTGGAACGCGGCAAACGCTTCCAGGACGAGGATTTTCCCAAGACCAACTGGAACGTCTTTAAATTTGTTTGGCTGCCTGCACTGCGCTGCTTCGGTATCATGCATTTCACTTTGCTCAAAGGGGTGTTAGCCTTAAGTGGCAGTGGTGTTGGAGGTGGCAGCCTGGTGTACGCCAATGTCTTGATGGAACCAAGCGACGTCATGTTCCAAAATCCAGCCTGGAGACACCTGGCCGACTGGAAGACGGTCTTACGCCCGCATTATGAGACTGCCAGACGTATGCTTGGTGTGACCACCAACCCACGCCTGTGGTTCTCCGACGAGACTTTGAATGACATTGCAAAAGACCTGGGTTATGGCGAATCATTCCAACCCACCCAGGTATCTGTCTTCTTCGGTGAACCGGGGAAGGAAGGTGAGCTGGTTCCAGATCCGTACTTTGGGGGTCAGGGACCGGATCGCAGGGGATGCACGCACTGCGGTGAGTGTATGATCGGCTGCCGTCACCAGGCCAAAAACACTTTGGACAAAAATTATCTCTTTTTTGCCGAGAAATGGGGCGCCCAGATCCGCGCTGAGTGCGAGGTCACCAGCATTCGACCTTTACCGGCAGGCCAGCCTGATAGTGCGCGATACGAGGTCGAATATCGCAGCGCAACAAGCTGGCTACGCAAACCCCAAAAAACTGTGCGAGCTCGAAGTATTGTACTGGCAGCCAATGTCTTTGGGACGCTCGACTTGCTTTTTCACTGCCGAGATGTATATAAGACGCTGCCCAATATATCACCGCGCTTGGGAACTAATGTACGGACGAATAGCGAAGGATTTGTCGGTATCACCGGAAGAGATGCAAAAGTTGATTACTCCAAAGGCATTACGATCACTTCAATCTTCCAGGCTGATGAAGTGACTGCCATCGAGCCTATACGATACCCCGATGGTTCTTCATTTATCCGTTTACTAACAGCGCCCTTGATCGATGCGGGAGACAGCGGAATTTTCACACGCCTTATGAAGACGTTCTGGGAGGCTGCCCGCCATCCAATCGACTTCCTGGATGCCAAATTCCTCGCTCGTTGGGCTCGACGCACTTTGATCCTGATGATCATGCAGACCGAAGACAACCTGATGCGTCTGCGATTGGGGCGCAGCTTGCTGACTCTCTTCCACCTGGGTTTGATCTCTGAGCCTGACGAAGACCGTCCGATCAAAGCTGAACTGGAGATTGGCCACCGTATCGCAAAAGATTTTGCCCAGCGGGAAAATGGAATTCTTGGAGGCGCTTTCAATGAAAGCCTGCTGAATACGCCAACGACTGCCCATATTATGGGTGGTGCACCCTTCGGGCACAGCGCAGAAGAGGGGGTAATAAACTTGAACTGTGAGGTTCACAATTACCCTGGACTATACATCGTTGATGGTTCCATCATGCCCGCCAATCCAGGGATCAATCCCAGTCTGACCATCACCGCCCTGGCTGAATATGCCATGAGCCAGATCCCTCCCAAAGCTGGTTCCGAGATTCGCCAACCACTTTTTCAAGCAGCCGAGCAGGTTATCCAATAGAAGCAGTCCGATGGAATTATCTCTAATAAGGGGCAAATTCAAGGATTCAAGCAATAATTTTGGTTCAAATAACTTTGACCAATATATCGAAATTTAAAACAAAAATATTTTTCTCTGTGATCTCTGTGTGTTCTGTGGTTTAAATATTATTTGGCCTCGCGTTTCATCACCAAAAGGGTCTCTCCCTCCTTGCGTAAGAATTCCACCAATCTGACCAGGCGGTTGATCCGCCGGAAGTAAGCGGGCATCTCAGTTTCCTGAAGCGTACGGAAACCAAACCGTTCATAAAACCCGCCCAAACTTGAGCGGCACATCAGGTACAGGTCTTCAGAATACGCATTAATTAGATACATGACTATGGCAGCGGCAACACCTCGACCGCGCCATTCAGCTGTGACAACCAGCGAAGCCAGTTCACAGGAACCATCGCGGTGAGGCTTTACCTGCCCGCAGCCGATCACTTTCCCATTGTTTGTGACCGCTACTACAAATCGCGGCCATTTTATACCGGTGGGATTTATTTGCCCCTCTTTGACCAAAGCGCGGATGGCACCATCATCCCCCTCAACAGCAGGGCGAAGCCTGAACATTATGCAGCCACACTAAGCTTCACGCTCACCACTTGCGCTCTACGCAATACGTTTTTTGCAATAAAAAATTCGATCTCTCATGCTCAAATCTATATTAACGGCTTACTCCGCCAACAATTCCTCCAGCATCGCCTTCGCCATTTGTGGGTCTGCCTTCCCCTGCGATTTCCTCATCACCTGTCCAACGAACCATCCAATAATGGAGGTCTTACCGCCTTTATAGGAGGCAACCGGCTCTGGATTTTCGTCAATCACCTCAGCGCAGATCACCCGGATAGAGTCTTCATCGCTGACCTGTGCTAGACCTTCGTCCACAACAATTTGTGATGGTGATTTGCCTGTATCCTCCACCTTTTCCAATAACGACTTGCCTGTTGAGGTGTTCACCGTACCCGAATCCACCAGTTTTATGATTTCAGCCAGGTATTCTGGGATTAGCGCCAGGTCACCAGCCTTGGTATCACGATCGTTGATCATCCGCAGCACATCATTCATCAGCCAATTGGAGACCCGTTTGGGATCTGCCGCGTAGGCTGCCGCCGCATTCTCAAAATAATCGGAAAGACTGCGTTCTTCGGTCAGGATGTTGGCATCATATTCCGGCAGGTCATATTGTTCGATAAAGCGAGCACGCCGCTCCAGGGGCAGCTCGGGCAGCTGCGCTAGTATGTCAGCACGCCATTGCTCATCGACACGAATGGGAAGCAGGTCAGGCTCGTGGAAGTAACGGTAATCCGCTTCTGTCTCCTTAGAACGCATCTTACGCAGCACACCAGAGTCTTCGTCCCATTCCAGCGTCCAGGCCTCAATTTCATTGCCTGCTTCCACCTCACGGGTCTGGCGTTCGATCTCTGTTTGGATTGCATCACGCACTGCAACAATAGAGTTAACGTTCTTGATCTCAGTCTTGGTGAAAAGTGCCTGAGCGCCTTCCGGGCGGATCGAGACGTTGGCGTCGCAGCGTAAATGTCCCTTCTCCATGTTGGCTTCAGAGATCTCCAGCCAACGCAGCAGCTGCCGCAAACGGATGATGTATTGGGCGGCCTCATCTGCTGAGCGCAGGTCCGGCCCGGTGACCATCTCGACCAGTGGTACACCGCAGCGGTTGAAATCGATCAAACGATAACCATCTTCGTTCTTAGTCTTGCCAGCGTCCTCCTCAACATGCAGCTTTTCGATCGTAACAGGCCGGGTAGTGCCATCCGGCATCGGCAGATCCAGGTATCCGCCGCGCGCCAGCGGCATGTCATACTGTGAGATCTGGTAGCCCTTCGGTAAATCCGGATAGAAGTAATTCTTTCGGTCAAAGTAGGATAAAGGCTGGATCTCGGCATGCATTGCAGCCGCCAGCAGCGCGGCCTTCTCCACCACCGCTTTGTTCATTACCGGCAGTACACCTGGCAATCCGGTACACACAGGGCAGATGTTGCTGTTGGGGGGATCTTCCCACGAATCCGCCTTGCAGGAGCAGAAGATCTTGGTGATCGTATTTAATTGGATATGTGTTTCAAGACCGATAACCGCTTCGTATTCTGCCATTAATTACATTCCTCCGACTCATGTTTCCAGCACAACCGGGCGCTTCTTCCGCCAATCTTCATTCGCCGTCATTATTTCATAGGCGCGGCCGATCCGCATCAAGGTGGCTTCCGAGTAATCAGGCCCCAGCAGCTGCACACCGATGGGCAAACCGGAGTGGTCAAAACCAGCTGGTATGGAGAGTCCCGGCACGCCGGCATGGTTGGCAGGCACAGTCAGCTGGTCGGCGTACTGCATCAGCACCGAGTCTCCGTATACATCGCCGATTGGAAAAGCCGTTGTTGGAGTAGTTGGCGTTAAAAGCGCGTCCAGACGAAAAGGACCGTCAGGTTCGAAGATTTGGTCGAAGTCCTGCCGGATCAAAGTGCGGACTTTCAGTGCCTGGTTGTAATACTGCTCGCTGTACTGCGCTGCGCTGACGTACATCCCCATCAGGATACGCAGCTTCGGTTGTGGCCCAAACCCTTCAGCGCGACTCTTGCGGTACATCTCGGTGAGATCTGCCACCCGGTCAGGTGTGCGGTAGCCGTATTTGACGCCGTCATAGCGGTGCAGGTTGGAGGCTGCCTCGACCCGTGAGATCACAAAATAGACCGGGATGCCATATTTGGTGTGCGGCATGGGTACATCCTCGACGATATCAGCCCCCATCGCGGCCAGCTCACCTGCCGCGCTCAGGACTGCATCTTCGATCTCCGGTGCGATCGATTCCTGGTGCAGCTCACCGCTTTCAGCGTCGAAGAAAGTGATGCGGAAATAATCCGGCGAGAGACCAATACGCAGACCGCGCACCTCTCCCTCATACGAGGTCGTATAGTCTGGCACCGGCACATTGGCAGCCGTGCTATCTCGCCGATCTGGACCAGCGATCACATTAAGCATCAAGGCTGCATCCCTGACATCGCGTGCCACCGGTCCCGGGCAGTCCAGCGAGGAACCAAAGGCGATCAAACCATAGCGCGAGACGCGCCCGTAAGTTGGTTTAATCCCCACCACGCCGCAAAACGCGGCTGGCTGGCGGATGGAACCAGCGGTGTCCGTACCCAGCGAGAGTGCACCTTCCCCGGCAGCAACCGCCGCCGCGCTGCTGCCTGAAGAGCCCCCTGGCACCCGGCTAGGGTCCCAGGGGTTGCGCGAGCTGGGTTGGAAAGCGGAAGACTCATTCGACGAGCCGTAGGTGAATTCATCCAGGTTTACTTTACC
>Ga0209536_100017691_pt1 | contig 10077 bp, 8 predicted proteins | sample DeeMarSeWOR28_12_FD_187461 | JGI IMG/M metagenome (GOLD analysis project Ga0209536, IMG submission 187461) | Marine sediment microbial communities from White Oak River estuary, North Carolina - WOR-2-8_12 (SPAdes) (version 2) | ecosystem: Environmental > Aquatic > Marine > Intertidal zone >... | reverse complement strand
CAATTAATCATGACTTGAATAATATTTCATGAATTGAGCCCTTTCATACACTAACGGATCACTTATATTCCCGTAATTCATGCTCCCCCGAAATTCTTCAAGGCTGTTGAATTGGTTTTTTTCCATCCATTTCACGAGCTCTTCAGTCAAGGTTGTTACATATTCCGGCCCTTTTTTATACAAAACTGAACATACATGGACAGCTGTTGCACCTGCAAGAAGCTGTTTTATTACTGCTTCTCCACTATGCACGCCAGTTGAGGATGCAATATGGATCTGATTTACAAAATGAGAAATGATAGCTACCCATCGCAAGGAATCCCTTAGATCGGATGAGGAGCTGAAAACATCCGATGTTACCATCTTTCTTTCATTGATATTAATGTCGGGGGAATAGAAACGGTTAAAAAGAACAACAGCTGATATACCTCTAAGATGCAGTTGGTTAACAAGATGTATCAAGTTGGTAAAATTATACCCCAGTTTCATAATCACTGGGATACTGATTAACTTACTGACCTTGGCAGCCAATTCCAGATATAAATTTTCGAATGTATCGGATGAGGAATTTTTATCCAGGGGAAGAAAGAATACGTTCAATTCGAGTGCATCTGCACCCGCTTTTTCAATCTGTTTGGAAAATTCAATCCAATCGGAAGACGAAATACAATTAATACTGGCAATGATTGGGATACTGACTGATTGTTTTGCACCTTCTATCAATTCAAGGTATTGGTCAACATTATTGCTTTTCACATAATGTTTCAGATAATCTTCAGCTCCCGGATAATCTGTGATTTCAAGATATTTATCGGTTTCATGCCTTATCTGTTCTTCGAAAAGTGATTTCAGAACCACAGCACCGGGTCCGGCATCTTCAATTTTTTTTATTTTATCCAGACTGTCAGTCAAACCGCTGCTGCTTATTACAATTGGATTCCTTAATTTCAATCCAGCATAATTTGTATTTAAGTCAACCATATCAATATTAATTTCAATGTTTATTCCGTTCACCAAATATAAGTGTCCCAACCCGGATTAGGGTACTGCCCTCTTCTATTGCAATCTGATAATCCCCTGACATACCCATGGAAAGTTCACAAAACCAGGGTTTTTCACTAAAAAATCTTTTCTTAATACGATGGAATACACCTGCAAGGAACCTGAATTCCTTCCTGATTCCATCCATGTCGTCAGTAAAGGTAGCCATTCCCATTAAACCAGTTAACCTGATATTCCTCATTTGCTGATATTCTGTTGATTCCAGTATCCCTATAGCTTCCTCCTCTGATAGTCCGAATTTGGTCTCTTCCCGGGCAATATGGATTTGAAGCAGGCCATCAATAATCCGGTCGTTTTTATGGGCTTCTTTGTTTATCACATTCAGTAATTTCACACTATCAATACTATGTATCAAGTGAATAAAAGGAGCTATGTATTTGACTTTATTTGTCTGGAGGTGACCTACCATGTGCCATTGGATATCTTTTGGTAATTCACCCGCTTTATAAACCAGTTCCTGGATTCTGTTCTCTCCAAAAATCTTGTGTCCAGAATGATATGCCTCAAGGATCTCCCCAACCGATTTTGTTTTTGAAACAGCCACCAGTTTTACATTGCTGTCAAGTCCTTCAATAAATTGCCTTATATTATCCTGAATACCCATTTGTTCAATCTGTGTTGTATTGTATAGGTAAGAGAAATAACACCGGGGATCTTCATCTTTACCCGAGATGATGCAGGATCAAACCACTTCTTAATTTGGGCTCAAACCAGGTCGTTTTTGGAGGCATAATATTGTCAGTATCAGCAATATCCATTAATTGTTCCATGCTGACCGGAAAAAGAGCAAATGCCACTTTCATCTCTCCGCTGTCAACGCGTTTTTTTAATTCTTTGAGTCCCCGGATTCCACCAACAAAATCGATCCTCTTTGATTTTCTTAAATCGGTAATATCAAGGAGCGGACCAAGGATTTGTTCCGACAGAATAGTAACATCGAGTCGTCCGATTGGATCACCATCATTATAGGTTTCGGATTTTGCCGTCAGGGAATACCATTTCCCTTCAAGGTACATTGAAAAATTATGATGATGCTGTGGTTTGTAGATATCTGATCCCTTTTCAGTAATTGTGAATGAATCCTTCAATTTAGAAAGGAAGGTCTCCGGATCAAGTCCATTCAGGTCCTTTATCACCCTGTTGTAATCAATAATACGAAGCTGGTCGGATGGAAAATGTACCGCCAGGAAGTAATTGTATTCTTCCTTCCCAGTATGATTTGGATTATTTTTTCTTCTTTCGTTACCAACAAGAGCTGCTGCTGCAGTTCTGTGATGACCATCAGCAACATAGGTAAAAGGAATTTCTGTTTCAAACAATTCTGTTAAACGTGTTATATTTTCTTCATCCCTTATAATCCAAAATTGATGCTGGATATCATCATCGCTGACAAAATCATACTCTGGCTCTTCCTTCACAATTTCCGAAACCAGGGCATCAATTTCCTCATGAGGCGGATAGGCAAAAAATACAGGTTCAGCGTTAAAATTAGTTGTTTTAACATGGGTCATCCTATCCTTTTCCTTATCGGGCCGGGTCAATTCATGTTTGCGAATGAGATTATTCATATAATCCAGTACACCGGCACATCCTACCAGGCCATACTGAGTTTTACCCCACATAGTCTGTGCGTATATATAGAGATACGGCTTATCATCCTGAAATAAAATATTATCCTGTATCAGTTTTTCCAGGTTTTCTTTTCCTTTTTTATAGACTTCAGGTGAATACAGGTCTGTTACCGGTGGAAGATCAACTTCTGGCTTAACGACATGAAGAAATGAGTATGGTCTATCCTTAACCTCTTCCCTGGCCTCTTCAGAACTGAGTACATCATACGGCCGTGATGCAATCAATGCTGCGAATTCCTTTCTTGGCCTGTAACCTTTAAATGCTTTAAGAGTAGCCATAATTCATGGGATTTATTTATTTACCTGAAAAGTAGTATCGTTATTCCGGAAAAAGTTCACTATCTGGTTTGCTGCTGCTATACCAGCATTGATATTTGCCTCGGATGTTTGTGCGCCCATTTTTTTAGGTGTAAAGAAATATCTGCCAGGATATTTCTCCTGAATCAAATCAGCACAATCAGGTGCAATATCAGAAGCATACCTGAAATCATCTCTTTTCTCCATTACTTCAAGAAGCGATTCCTCATCTATCACCTCTTTCCTGGCAGTATTTATGAGCACAGCACCTTTGGGCATCGACAACATGAGTTCACTGTTTATTGATTTTATAGTACTCTCGTTGGCCGGGATATGAATGGAAACATAACGGCATGTTTCATATAATTCTGTAACACTTCCAAGTGCAGTAACACCATCCTGTTCAATTATTGAGTTGTCAATAAAAGGATCATAAGCAAAGATATCCATCCCAAATCCCCTGGCTATTGCTGCTACCCGTTTTCCTACATAGCCGTAGGCCTGGATCCCAAGCTTTTTCCCCAAAAGTTCAGATCCGGATGTGCCTGTTAAGTTTTTCCTTGCAACATATACCATCATTCCTATAGCCAGTTCAGCAACAGCATTTGCATTTTGTCCTGGTGTATTCATGGCAACAACCTTATGTTGAGTCGCTGCTCCCAGATCAATATTATCATAACCTGCCCCGGCACGCACTACAATTTTAAGTTGCTTAGCGGCTTCAATCACTTCCTTATCAACATTGTCACTCCTTATAATCAGAGCATCAGCATCTGAGACAGCTTGGATCAAATCGCTCTGATCCTGGTAGTTTTCAATTATGGAAAATGTATGTCCCTCATTTTCTACAATATTCTTTATAGAGGTAACTGCTTCAGGAGCAAATGGTTTTACAGTGGCTACTAAGATTTTCATAATCTTTAATGGTATTTGAACAATGGTTTGGTATTAATTTAGTTTTCAATATCATCAGACTGGAATGGCTGATTCACGCCACTTCGGGGCAGATACAAGCTTCACCATGCGAAGCTGTATCAAAGCATTTCTCCTATACCATGCGTCTTGTCTTTCCCTAAATGAAACCCTGTGCCCTATCATACCATCATTCCAGCTATTCCTTATAATTCACACCAATATTTTAATTATGATTCATTGAACGCTTCCTCGCATTCGATGATGCATATCTTTCTACGATTTCCTTTCGAAATCTCTCATTGTACTTATCAGCGCCTCAACACTTTCCTTTGGAAGGGCATTATACAGGGATGCTCTAAATCCTCCAACAGACCGGTGTCCCTTAATACCAACCATACCATTTTGCGAGGCGAATTCCAGGAAATTTTCTTCCAGTTCCTTATACTCTTCCTCCATAACAAAACATACATTCATAATGGATTGATCCTCCGGATCCTCTACTGTGCATTTGAACAGTTTATTCCGGTTTATTTCATCATAAAGCAATCCAGCCTTCTCAACATTGATCTTATATATTTCATCCACTCCTCCCATGTCACGAATCCACCTCAGCGTCTGCAGTGATGAGTATATCGGTACGACAGGTGGCGTATTAAACATTGATTCTTTTTCAATGTGTGTCCTGTAATCGAGGATGGTTGGGATAACTCTATCCACTCCCCCAAGGATACTTTCTTTAACAATAATGAATGCCACACCTGCTGGTCCAAGATTTTTTTGAGCCCCACCATAAATCAAACCATACTTTGATATATCCAGCTTGCGGCTAAAAATATCTGATGACATATCTGCCACAAGTGGAGGACCGACATCCAGATCTGTTTTTATTTCCGTGCCATATATTGTATTATTGGTAGTAATATGGAAATAATCAGCATCTTCCGGCACTGCAAAATCTTTTGGAATATAACTATAATTCCGGTCCTGTGAAGAAGCAACCTCGATAACTTCACCGAATACTTTGGCTTCCTTTATAGCTTTGGATGCCCACGAGCCGGTATTCAGGTAAGCGGCTTTCACTTTGAGGAGATTATAAGGTACCATGCAGAATTGCAAACTTGCACCTCCACCTAAAAATAGAACGGAATAACCGGAGGGAACATCCAATAATTCCTTTATCAGTGCCTGAGCTTCTTCCATAACTGCGATGAATTCTTTGCTCCTGTGAGATATTGACATCAGGGATAATCCCGAACCATCCAGATCTAAAATCGCATCAGCCGTCTTTGTAAGCGTGAATTCCGGAAGGATAGAAGGACCAGCATAAAAATTATGTTTTTTCATAATATATTGATTTTTAACTACTTGTTAACTACATGCCATCTTCCTGGATCATGAATGTAAATTTCAGAAAAATCTGTCATTTTCAGACATGCTTGTTTATAAGTTTTTGAAACTATCTGACAACAATGATTAGGTTCTCAATGGGACAAGGTAATTATCTTCAAGGATAGGAATGATATCGGTAAGATCAAACGTATGGCAATACCCAATGACATCATCAAGTTTATTCTTTCTGAGTCTTTCCCGTTGAGCAGCTTTTTCAATATAGCCCAGGATATCTTTACGTGCAACCTGATAAAGATCTATTGCAGCATGAACGGAATCACAAATGGTATAATAGTTCTCCTGTTTGAGGATCATCTCAGAAAGAGCCCCTGCAAAAAGTGTATCCTCAAGATTCATTTTATTTTTCCATGCAGCACAAAGAATAATGACATCTTTTCCCTCTTTAATAAGCCACTCCGATACAGCGGAGATATTCAGGTACGCACCGATAACCACGTTCGAACATTTACTCGCTTCATGAATGGCTTGTGTGCCATTCGTTGTGCTGTATACAATATCTTTCCCTTCTACTCTTTCCCTGGTGAAATTATAGGGTGAATTACCAAAATCTGCAAAAGGCCTGACAATTCCATCCCGTTCAGCAGCAACCATATAACCTTTTTCCTTGAATGCCTTTGCTTCCTCCAGTGTTCCAACGGGAATGATTTTTTCCACACCATTCATAAAAGCAGTCACCACTGCCGAGGTGGCACGCAATATGTCAACGACAACAACGTTGGCACCCGGATCCTCAAAGTAGGGGAAGAGTGCGGGTGATAAACAGACCTCGATCTTTCTTTTCTCCTTACTCATTAATGGAATTATCTGATAAATAATTTACCCATCCTTCTTATAGATAGGCATTGTTACTACCCGGGCTTTTAATGATTTATTCCTGATTTGGATATAAATCATATCTCCCGGATTGGAATAACTTGTTTTGACATAACCCATTCCTATCCCTTTATTCATCATAGGAGACATCGTTCCTGATGTGACTTCCCCAATCTGATTACCCTGCTTGTCAGCTATCTCATAATGTTGCCTGGGAATTCCTTTATCCAGCATTACAAAACCAATCAACTTCCTTTCGACACCTTTATTTTTCTGTTGCCACAAATATTCACGGTCAATAAAATCGTTCCCATCATTAAATTTAGTAATCCATCCCAGCCCGGCTTCAATAGAAGATGTGGCATCATCAATATCATTACCGTACAAACAATACCCCATCTCCAGTCGAAGTGTATTCCTTGCTGCCAGCCCAATGGGCTTAATTCCAAATTCTTTTCCTGCATCCATGATCTGTTCCCAGATTGAAACAGCAGCATCATTTGAGAAATATAATTCAAAACCTCCGGCTCCGGTATAACCCGTTGCACTTATAATAACATCCTTAATCCCGGCAAATTCATCAACACAAAAAGAATAATATTTTATCCCCTTCAAATCAACTTTTGTCAGTTTCTGCAGTACATCCGGTGATCGTGGCCCCTGGACAGCAAGTTGTGAAATTTCGTCCGATCCATTATTCAGGATTGCTTGATTGATATTCTGCTCGTTCAACCAGTCCCAATCTTTTTCAATATTGGCCGCATTCACTACCAGCAGATACCTTTCCGGATTAAACCGGTAAACCAGCAGATCATCAACAATACCTCCTTTGCCATTAGGGAAGCAGGTGTATTGAATTTTATCATCATATAATTTATCTATATCATTTGTTGTAATCCGCTGTAAAAAACTTGTTGCATGTGGTCCGCTTACCCACAATTCGCCCATGTGTGATACATCAAAAATCCCAACATGATTCCTTACTGTTATATGCTCATCTCTGATTCCTGAATATTCCAATGGCATGTTATATCCTGCAAATTCAATGATCTTGGCTCCTAAACTTTTATGAATACCGAGCAATGGAGTGTTTTTCATCGGGTAAACTATATTTCAGGAAAATGGAATTCAGAATGGACAAAAGTAATAATTATTCCAAGATCCGTTTTTGTTTAAGAACATGATTATGTAAAACCATAACATGTGGAGTAGTAAACAAAAATGATGCTGAAGAAATGATTTTTATATTAAGGCTACCAACTCCGTGCATTTCTGCTGGCTGGGAAATTCACTTGAGCTGGTTAACGGGATCAGATTACATACTCAGGATTTTAAACTCTACCCGGCGGTTTTTCGCTCTCCCTTCGGGTGTATCATTGGGAGCAATGGGTTGTGAGAAAGCATATCCCATTGCATCCAGACGGGAAGCATCTATACCGTGTTCTACTAACCAGTCTACAACAGCCTCGGCCCGGGCTTGTGACAATTTTGTGTTAACTTTTAATGATCCTGTATTATCTGTATGACCTGAAATTTCCATTCTTAGGGTTGGATTGCTTTCCATAAACTTCAGTACCTGTTCAAGCTGGGCAAATGATTCGGATTTTAAAGTGGCTTTGGCTGTTTCAAAGAATATATTCTCCAGCACAACCGTTGCACCAACCTCCACTTTCTCTAATCCAAAATCTCTCACAATCTCTTCTTCAGTAGATTCACCTGATATATCAACTATATCCAGATAAAACATATAATCCCGGGCAGTAATTTCAATACCATATGCTTTCCCTTCGGGTAAACTGGCACGATATGCTCCAGTGTCATTCGATAGTGATGTTGCAACAACCTGGCTTCTATCAACGTCAATGAACTCAAGCTTTGAGATAATACCATCATCTGAATTTATATCATATACCTTACCCACAACAATAAAGGATGTATCTATCGAAAGATCTACCGGAGGTTGGAAGAATCCATTTTTAACTGAATCCAGTGTACCTGCGATTAATATGTCTTCAGTACTCATGACCATTTCTTTTTCCGCGCCCAAAAATACGATCCTGAATATATCTTTACCTCCCAGTCCTCCCATCCGGATTGTCGAGTAATAGGCATATTTCCCATTTTTATCAACCGAGTAAAAAACATCATCATCGGGTGTATTAATTGGATATCCTACATTAACTGGATCTGACCATTCACCCAGATCATTCAGATCGCACCTGAATACATCATACCCACCCATCGAATTATGTCCTTTTGAACTAAAGTATAATGCTTTCCCGTCGGGTGAGATATGAATGGCTTCCTCATCATAGGAAGTATTTATCTCATTGCCAAGATTTTCTGGCTTTTGCCATTTGCTAAGTGCATTCATTTTCGACACATATATATCCCTGCCTCCATAAGTATCTTTAGTATTAGATGAAACAAAATACAAACTACGCTTGTCCGTCCCCATACACATACTGGTCTCCCGGTATTTTGTATTGAACTTACTGGACAATGATTTAGGCGATGTCCACTTACCATTTTTAAATTTACTCACATACAGATCTCCACCATCTTTGTCACCCCGGTAAATGTATAACTGATTTCCATCAGCCGAAAGTCCGACAGCAGCACTATTTTTATTCTTTTTATTAATCTTTTTCCCCATATTCATTGCTTTCCCCCAATCTTCACCCCTAAGTGTGGAAAAGTAGATATCTTCAAAATATTTATTGTCATATGCACTTCGTTTGGCTTTTTTATCATGCTGACGTCGGGAGGTAAAATACATGACTGTATCAGAAGATGCAAAAAGTGAATAATAGTCATCGGCCTCACTATTTATACTGTCTCCCATATTGCTTATGATCACACGCAATGGTTCAGCAACCAATGCTTTCCCGTTTTCACATTCCTCCATTTTCCTGTCTATTTCATCCTTAATTAGCGCGAGTTTCTTAGGATGCAATACCTTTTTATACTCAGAATATTCCTCTAAGGCCCTGTCAAAATCCAGGGTCATTTGATATGCCCTGGCCAGCATGTATCGAATATCCCCGGCAACATCATTTTTAAGCAAAAAAGCTTTTCTTAAGTACTCGATCGACTCAAATTTGTCATCAGTGAATAAATAACAAATGCCAATCTTATAGTTCAATTCCGCATTTTCCCCATTATATTGATAAGCCAACAAATATTTTTCCCTGGCCTCCTTGTATGTACCCTTCCCTGCTTTAAACAATTTATCACCGGCTTTTATACTTTTCCATGCCTCACTTAATCCTTCCTTGTTTTCTGTCCGGAATTCTGACATAACTACCTTGACTTTCTCCTGGCTGCAAACGATAACAGGCAATACCAGGAAGAAAGCAGTAATTATCATTCTGTTTAGTCGCATATTATATGGTATATTTATAGAGTATTTATTGACATTCCGTGAGAGATTCTGTAGCCTCTTCAATGCCTAGTTCTTCTGCAGTGGCCCAATCTTTACATGCACCTTCAAGGTCACCCAGCAATTCCTTAACATAACCCCTGTTCAGGTATGCAATACCAAAGGCTTCATCTAATTCTAAAGCCTGATCAAATATGGATACAGCCTGCTGGACATCATTTAATTTTGCCAAAGAACTTCCAAGATTATTTAAAGCAAGGAGGTAATCATCTTTCATGGTGATCACTTTATTGAAATCTTCAATTGCACCCTCATAGTCTCCCATAACGAATTTTGCACTTCCCCTGTTATTATAGGCCATATAAAACGATGTGTCCAACCTGATAGCAACTGTATAATCTTCAACAGCGCCTTCAAAATCGCCCAGTATTTTTCGTACACTTCCAAGATTATTATAAGCCACAGGGAAATCGGGTTTATAGTTTACTGCCTGACGATAATCATAGATCGCCCCCTGAAAATCGCCAAGGAATCTTTTAGCTGTGCCCCTGTCATGATACGCCAGGG
>Ga0209536_100017690_pt1 | contig 10078 bp, 9 predicted proteins | sample DeeMarSeWOR28_12_FD_187461 | JGI IMG/M metagenome (GOLD analysis project Ga0209536, IMG submission 187461) | Marine sediment microbial communities from White Oak River estuary, North Carolina - WOR-2-8_12 (SPAdes) (version 2) | ecosystem: Environmental > Aquatic > Marine > Intertidal zone >... | reverse complement strand
CATCTCGACCGCCTCTTGGACACTGGCCGGCGCCATGACCAGCAGCTTGTAATCACCATGACCGCCCCCTTTTACCGACTGCATGTAATCGGCCTGGGAAGGCAATATGCCACCCAATCCCGGCCCGCCGCGCATGATGTTGACAAACACCGCCGGGCACTGAGCAGCTGTAATGTAACTGATGCCTTCACTCATCAGGCTGATGCCGGGGCTGGAGGAAGTGGTAAAGACGCGCTCCCCGCAAGCAGCCGCACCAAAGATCATGTATGATACTGCCACTTCACTCTCTCCCTGCAAAAACACACCGCCCTCCTCAGGTAGCCGGCGTGAGAGATATTCAGCAACTTCCGATTGCGGCGTGATTGGATAGGCAAAATAATTTAAACAACCCGCTCGGATAGCAGCCTCTCCAATGGCCTCATTGCCTTTCATTAAGACTTTTCCCATGGTTTATGTTCCTCCGATATATTGATCCTGAGCTTTGCACGAGCCGGAGGCTTTCATATGCAAGGCATTTCAGGACGGAGCTATAGTGATCTATGCTTCGTCCTGAATAACGCCGCAGATGGAAGCCTCCGGCTCGCCCAAGGGGTGAAAATTAATGAGATGAAATGATTTTTATCCGGCAAAACCATATCGGTAATCTTTTTTATAGTCATCGTTTATTACACCTGCCTTTATTTACAGTTATCTTAACTTCTCATTAATTTTCATGCAAAGCTCAGGATTTGGCTGTCGCCTCTTGCTCAATTTCGCAGATGGTTATGGCCACATCCGGACACATGGTGCAACACAAGGCACAAAAAATGCAATCTTCAGGGCGCGCTTGATAAGCCGGAAAATATCCTTTTGCGTTTACCTTGGTGGATATCTCTAAAACATTTTTGGGGCATACGGTCACACACAGTCCACACCCCTTGCAGCGATTGTTATCAACAGAATGTTCATAGGCCATAAGTAAAAACTCCAATCATCATATTTTCAAAAATCGTGTAATTTGTGCGCCAGCTGATGCCCAAAATTAGCGATGATGCTTTCACCGCGCTATCATAGCGCTGAAATGATTAAATCGCAAGCATCACCCGGATGCGCCCGCTTGGTCGAGCAGAGCGGGTTTTTGCCAGGGTGGAACCAGTTGCCGGTCGATCGGCAGCACCGGACATGTAAAGCGGTCCATATCGATGGACGGCATGAGCGCCCGGCGGACGGTAATAAATTCGAGCGCCAACCCGCTATGGCTGGCCAACTCCTTTACAAAGCGGTAACCGTCGTAGATATCCTCGGGGTCGGTTTCATCGATGAGATTCGCATTGCCGATAATCCCGTTGACTGTCAGCTTGGAGGCCCTCTCAATGTCATGCCGGATTTTCAGACACCCTTCGAGGGTCTCGGTAAACGGTCTTAGCGGATTGACAACCTGTAAAACCCGCAGTGATTTTCCCTTAAATTGATCTTCAAGAGCCGCCAATACGGTTGCGCCGACATCATCACCGCCGACATCCAGTATCGTTAATTGAGTGGATTGGCGGATCGCCCCGGCGACCTCAGGGCTTACAATCGGAAGATCGGCCTGCAGATATTGCTCCGGCGGCAAAACGACATCTATCCCTAAATGGGTAAGTGGCCCTTTGGCCTCGCGTGTGCGAAAATAGGGATTCACCACATCTAGATCTGCGATCCGGACGTCTTTGCCGGCGCGTTTATGGTAAACCGCCAGATTGATCGCTACTTCGGTTTTACCACTGCCGTAATTGCCGACGATAATGACCACACCTTTTAGGTCGATTTTCATTCGTCCACCGCTCAACTACCGAATAAAGCATCAAAAACTCGATTCTATTGTATATTGTAATGGTTATGCGGGTTTTGTCATTTGGACCGGATGCGTCTTGCGTTGAAGCATCACTGCCAAAGATCCAAGCATGGGTTCGAGCAACAAACTAAAAAATAGCCTGACTTTGTAAGAATTATTCCCTGTAATGTCAAGCTTTTTCACTTGATTGGTTATTGGTTATTGGTTAATAGTTTATTAATATGGCATAACGCCCCAGCATATAATATATCATCTATTTCATTTCTAATAACTATGAACCGCTAACTGATAACAAAGAGGGAGCGCCTTTTGGCAACTGTTCAAACCGGATTGGAATGCTTTTTAAAATCGCCGCCAAAATGGGCTGTAAATGCCCGTATGGGACTTTTATGTAATCCCGCTTCAGTGGATCGCAGGTTCAATCACGCCCGATGGCTTCTCCAGAAGCGCTTTCCAGACCAACTGACAGCATTGTATTCTCCACAACATGGTTTTTTTGCTGAAAAACAGGATAACATGATCGAATCTGCGGATGGCCTTGATCCGGTTTTGAATCTACCGATTTTCAGCCTTTATGGAAAAACCCGCGTTCCCACCAAAGCCATGCTTGATCCTATCGATGTGCTTCTGGTCGATCTGCAGGATGTCGGCACCCGTGTCTACACCTTTATGTACACTCTATCATACTGCCTTGAAGCAGCTAAAGCGCTGCATAAAAAAGTGGTGGTACTCGACCGACCCAATCCAATCAACGGTCACACGGTTGAAGGCAATTGTCTGGATTCAGAATACCGTTCATTTGTGGGCCGGTACGCGCTGCCCATGCGACATGCGCTCACCCTGGGGGAGTTGGCCCGGTTGTTTAATGAACACTTTGAAATCGGCTGTGATCTTGAGACCATTCCGATGAAGGGCTGGCAACGGTCGATGTTTTTCAGGCAAACCGGACTTCCATGGGTAGCACCCTCCCCCAATCTGCCCAGTCCCGTTTCAGCCATGGTATATCCAGGGCAGGTTCTTTGGGAGGGTACCAATGTCTCCGAAGGCCGCGGAACCACCCTGCCCTTTGAGCTGTTTGGCGCGCCATATATAGACGTTGCCAAGATCGTTGCCGCCATCGGCAATGAATCGAGTCCGGGTATTATCCTCAGGCCGGTTGTTTTTGAACCCACTGCAAATAAATGGCAGGCACAACCCTGCCAAGGTTTTCAGATTCATATCACCGACCCAAAACAGTATCGACCCTATGAGACCAGCTTACGCTTGCTACAGGCGGTCATCCGGCACCACAATGAAGTTTTCGAATGGAAGCAGCCGCCATATGAATATGAGACCCACAAGCTGCCCATTGATTTGATCATCGGAGATCGCAAAATACGCCAACGACTTGAAAACATGGAACCGATCGATACCATCGTAGAATCCTGGCAAACCGGCCTCAATGCGTTTAAAAAGATCAGTCGGCAGTTTCACCTGTATCAATGAAGAGAGGTACAACACTATAGCTTCTGGCTTCTCGCTTCTTGCTGCTGGCAAAAACCTGGAGCCAGTGACCAATAGCCAGCGGCCAGGAGCTCAATATTTAGGTTGCGGGTTATGAAAGGTATGATTTTTCGAGGACGAGCACGAGGACGACGACGAGGACGAAGATTTTGCTTGCCCTCATCGTACACGTACACGTACTCGTCCTCGGTTGTTCTCTGATTTTGCACCATTATATCAAGGGTGTGTGTCTCTGCACCGATGCAAAAAACAGCTGCCAGTCGCCAAGAACAAGATGCCAGCAGCCAGGGGCCAAATGATAACTGCTAACCTTTGTGGAAGAACAAAGATTACGTGGAGAAAAAATTGGAAGCGGATGACATAGAATGGAAGCGCAAGCGCTTTAAAAAAAACAAGGTCTGGCTGGCTGTTGATCGATCCGGAAGACCGCTCGAGCAAAACGGTAAGGTGTTGATCAAATATCAGTTGGACCAGACGCATGAATACTGGGTCCGTAAGGACAATGTTTACCCGTTGGACAGCAAGCCGCCTGAAACGCTGCCACATCCACACAAATTGCCGGTGGATGAAGGCATCGATCCGGCAGGAATCCAAATTTTCACAGACGGCGCTTCGGCCGGAAATCCAGGGCCGTCGGGAATTGGTGTTCTCTTGCGCTTTGGCAACCACGAAAAGGAAATTTCAGAATATATTGGCACGGCAACCAACAATATTGCTGAACTCAAAGCGATCCAGGCGGGATTGCAAGCCTTGAAAAATACGACGCTCCCGGTAAGGATCTATACAGACAGCCGATACGCGTATGGCGTTTTGGTACTGGGTTGGAAAGCCAAGGCCAACAATGAGCTGATTGAATCGATTAAGAAAACGATGAGGAAATTTATAGATATAAGGATTTTCAAAGTAAAAGGCCACGCCGGCCATCAAGAAAACGAGCGCGCGGATTTTTTGGCGACATCTGCGATCAAGCAGCACACTGCGAAATGAAGCATCTTCCCCATAATCCGGGCACTGATTTAATCCAAAGTGATGGTGCCTTTTGGGTCACCCACGGCATTCGATTACGATAAGGCGGGTTTTCTCTGGCCAGATCCAGATAAGTCGGTTTTGGAATCTCAGAACTAGCAGAGCCCGACATGTCCATCTGCCGGGCCCTGACAAATTTGTACCCAGATACACCTAATCCTTTTTGAGTGTTTTGATCTCCTCCTTGAGTTCATCAATTTCTTGTTTATATTTTTCGACATCCTCACTTTCACTAATTTCAGAGGGGACTTCAGCAGTATCATCCGGGTTCCACGAATCTTTAAGTTCATCAAAACCGAGGTAGATAGCCAGTGCGCCACCCAGCAATAGTATCGCAGGAATGATTCCGGCCAGAACCATCAAAAATTGTCCCCACCAGATGACAAGACCAATAAGGCCTAGTGCCGCTGCAATCGCGCCACCAATTAAAGTTTTCATGTTCGAATTTACCTCCTTTCACGCAAAGCTTGATATCGATTCTATTGATGAAATTGCTTCAAAAAAATATTATTAATATGATTCGCTTAAGGCGTCAAACAAAATTTAGTTAGAAACAATATTTTTGATTGATTAGCAGCAGCGAAAACCGGGAAGAAATATTTGAGAATTTTATTGGAATTTTGTAAACTATAAATATCATAAGCCGTTTATTTTCACAAGTTTATTTTATGTTTTGCCACTAGGGCACATCAATAAAATATTGCAAAGCACCAATTATTTTGTTAATTTTAAGTGTTATTGACCACGCGCATAGTTAAAAAATACGTAAATACTCAAACGAACTCCAACTTTCAATCCTCTAAAATCCAAGTAGAACAAGCCGGTCTTCATACTGATTAGATCACCGCTTTATCTTATCTGAAATCGAGGGCAGCAGGTGATGGCAACGAATAAAGGTTAGGCTAATGGCAGCAAAAAAGGGGCACATATCGAGCAATTGGAAAAACAGGCTGCTCGATGGCACGCACAACCATTACAGCTGCTACTTACCGGACTCGCTTGGCAAAGTTGCCTCATTGCTTCTGCGCTTGTTTTATTCCGGCATCAAAACGGATAAAGAACAAACCGCGGTGTTGCGTCAAATTAAAGATGATGCAATTATCGTCTACGCCACCAAATCTAAAAGCTATTTCGAATATCTGTTTTATTACATCCGTTACCAAAGAGACAAATTGCCGTATCCACAGGTCGGATTTGATTATCAAGTCTATTTCTGGCAGCCGTTTTCGCGCCTGATAAAAATATGCTTTGCCCACCTTGACTTCCTTTTTCACCGGCGCACATTTCCCAGTCCCTATAAAAGCGGGTTTATCGGTCAGACCCTGCTCAAAAACAAGGCCGGCATGCTGTCCCTGGTGGGTAAGAAAGGATTTTACCGGCGTTTTGTCAAGGCCAAGACCGACCCGATTCAATATTTGATTGAATTGCAAAAAACAACCCAGCGACCGATATACATCGTTCCGCAACTAGTGTTCTTCAGTAAAAATCCGCATCGATCGATACCCACCCTGACCGATATATTTTTCGGACCCGAAGACAATCCCGGTAAAATTCGTCGATTGTTTACGTTGTTTAAAAATCCCGGCAAAGTCTTCGTTGAGGTATCCGAACCGGTGAACTTGCAACAATACCTGCAAGATGAGTCGATTCGCAGCCAGCCGATTGAATATCAATCGCTCATGCTGCGGCGCAATTTATTGGTCCAGCTCAATCGTCACCGTCAGAGTATAACCGGACCGATGCTCAAAACCAATTTGGAATTAAAGGAAAGCATCCTGACCAGCCAACGGTTCCAAGAATTCATGGATACCTATTCGAAAAATCGCAATATCCCGATTCATGAAGTCCGCAAAAAGGCGGATGGATACATCGACGAAATTGCTGCCGGCTACAATCCGGCCTACATCAAATTTTTTTCAGCCATCGTCGGGTGGATCCTTCGCTCCATGTTCGACGGTGTGGCAGTCAATAATAATGCCCTGGGTAAAGTCAAACGTCTGGCTTTAAAAGGACCGCTTGTCCTCATTCCGTGCCACAAAAGCCATATCGATTACCTGATCCTGTCTTATCTGTTATATCATAATAACATGCCGGTTCCTTTGGTTGCCGCCGGAAAAAATCTGTCATTTTGGCCCATGGGACCGTTGTTTCGCAGCGGTGGTGCCTTTTTCATCCGTCGCAGTTTTCGCGGCGCCGTATTGTATTCAAAAGTATTTGCCGAATATATTCATAAGCTGCTGCAGGAAGGATATAACATCGAACAATTCATCGAAGGTGGCCGCAGCCGGACCGGCAAATTATTGATGCCTAAATTGGGCCTGCTTTCCATCATCCTCAATGCCTTTAAAAACGGTGCCTGCGAGGATATGATCATCGTGCCGATTTACATCGGTTACGACAGAGTTTTGGAGGAAAAGTCGTATTTGCAGGAACTGGAGGGCGGTAAAAAAGAACCGGAAACACTCAAAGGCGTTATCAAGGCCAGAAAATTTTTAGCAAGGCGTTATGGCAAAATCTACATCCAATTTAGTGATCCTTTATCCATGAATGAATTGCTGGACAACTTGGGTACCCCCTTGAACCAGATGAAACCCAAGGAACAAAATGCCCTGTGCCGTAATCTGGGTTACCGGATCATCAACGCCATCAATCAGTCCGCTGTTGTTACCGCCTATGGATTGGTCGCCAGTGCAATTTTAAACTGCGACCGGGAGCGATTCTCCTATGATCAAATCATGTCCATTGTTGAAACCTACATCAGACATCTGGACACTCAGGATGCCAAATTAGCCGATACGCTTATTTTGGATCAAGTGCATGCAGTCGAACAGGCCTTGGATGCATTTGTACAACGCAAATTCATCGAGCCGGTTTCAAAGGACAAGAGCATTCCACATCATGAACGGAACTATCTGGTCAACGCCGCCAAACGCCCCTCGCTGGAATATTATAAAAACAATTGTATTGCTTTTTTTATTCCGGCAGCTTTTACCGCTCTGTCCATTTTAGAAAAAGACGCTTTTCAATTCTCGGCGGCCGAACTGCACGCCGATTACCGCTTTTTGCAAAACTTTTTTAAATTCGAGTTTGCTTACGATTTAGACCAATCACCTGAATTTAAGGTGCGTAAAAGCATTAAGGCCTTTATTGACGATGCCATCTTGATGCCCCATCAAACCATACCCGACACCTATAATGTAACCTCATCAGGCTTCCGGAAACTAAGACTTTTTTCTATTTTTCTGAAAACATACTTTGAATCATACTGGATCGTTTTAAGCTTTCTGCAGAACAATTCTAAAAACTCAATAAAAGCCAAAGATCGCCTCAAAAAAATCCTAAGCAACGGAAACCGTATGTATAAGCGGCATGAAATCGTTTTGCCGGAAGCGCTATCCAAGGTCAGCTTCCAAAATGCAGTTGATTATTTTGCCAGCAAAGGGGTCAAGGGATCCGACGATTCTGAAGAGATTAAATTCTACGCGGAAGCCATTCAAAAGTCCTTAAAGGCACTTCAATAGTCTGTGATTGAACAATCAGGGAACAATTCGGTATGGCGTCTGGAAATATGAAAGCACTGATCCTGGCAGCGGGACTGGGAACGCGCCTGCGCCCCTATACGGACCATACGCCTAAAGCGCTCTTTACTGTCGCGGGTAAAACCCTTCTGGATATCACTATTGCCAAACTGATTGAAGCGGGTTGTTCGGCAATTATCATCAATACCCATCATTTGCACGAACAAATTGAACAGTTCGTCGCCCGGCAAACGTATGCCGTTCCGATCCAGACACGGTATGAACCGACTATACTCGGGACCGGTGGTGCCATTAAAAACGTCAGCGATTTTTGGAACGATAAACCTTTTATGGTGGTTAACGCCGATATCGTATCAACCATTGATTTCAGGGCGGTTTACGATTTCCACTGCCAACATTCATATCTGGCAACTCTTGTGCTGGCAGATGATCCCGAATTTAACACTGTTTCCTGCGATCGCGCCGGTTTTGTTACCGGATTTTACCAAGGACCGGCGGATGACGATCAAATGACCCCACCGGCGCTTACATTTACGGGCATTCAGGTGCTCAATCCGGCCGTACTTGACTATATTGAAAGCCCCATGCCTGCAAGCAGCATTGATGCTTACAGCCGCATGATCGCAGCCGGTAAAAAAATAAAAGCGTATATCGCCGAAGATGTTTATTGGCAAGACATTGGTACCGCCGAGCGATACAAGTCGGCTGTACTTGAAACCATGGCACCCCGCGTGTTTGAGCGCGTCTTTCCGGACGGGACCTTTGCCCCCCTCAAACGGCAGCGAATCAAAGGCGACGGGTCCGACCGGCAGTGGTTTCGCTTAGCGCAAAATCAAAATTCGATGATTCTGGCAGATCACGGCATAAAAGCGAAAAGCCACACAGATGCGGCGGATGCATTTTTTAACATCGGCCAGCACCTTTTCAACAAAGGCCTGCCGGTGCCACAAATCTACGACGGTGATACCCTATCCGGCTATGTGTTTGTCGAGGATGTAGGGAATCTTGACCTGCAGACAGCCGTGCATCAGGCTGGAAATTTCGAAAAAGTCTTCGATCTTTATCAATCCGCAATCGATGGGCTCATCAAATTTTCAGCAGACGGTGCTGATCAGTTCAATTCGACCTGGTGTTACCAGACATCCCGCTACGACAAATCGCTGATTTTAAAAAACGAATGCCGATATTTTGTTGACGCCTTTTTAAATAATTACCTCGGCTTACATTATCATTATGCAGATTTTAAGGCCGAATTCGAATTTCTGGCTGAAAATGCGCTGCAGCACGCCGTGCAGGGCCTGATGCATCGGGATTTTCAGTCACGAAATATCATGATTAAAAATGACCGCCTGTATTTTATTGATTTTCAGGGCGCTCGCACAGGGCCGCTGCAATATGATCTGGCATCGCTGCTTATTGATCCCTACGTTGATTTGCCGCCGGATATCCAATCCCGGCTACTTGAATACTGTCTGGTTCAATTGGCAGAGCGAATGACGGTCACGGCTGACGAATTTCGCCGATGCTATCGATTTTGCTGCCTGACACGCAACCTTCAGATACTGGGCGCTTTTGGGTTTTTAACCCGCGTCAAACAAAAATCCCATTTTGAAAAATACATTCCGACTGCCATTCGAACGCTCACAAACAACCTCAAAAAGAGCCACCACAAGACCTTGCCCGGACTGTGTCATCTTATGGATTCACTCAACGGCCCCATAGCAGCTATTGAAAAAAACAAAGTTTGATGAGATAAGAATGTCTAAAGGAGAAAACAATGAGTCCCATCAAAGTAATGGTAAATGGCATTCCCGGTAATATGGCCGTTAATGTGGCCCGGCATATTTTCGCCGATGAGCGCTTTGCGCTTGTGCCCTTTTCTCTGACCGGTCCTGAAATCCAGGCGTCCGAGCACACACTTGAATCAATTGCCATTCGTTTGCTGCAGCCGAAAATTGGGCCTGGGGAGATTGAGGCGATCATTCAAGCGCAAGGCCCTTTTATCAGCGTTGACTATACGCATCCATCAGCGGTCAACGACAATGCCGCGTTCTATTGCCAACACCAGCTACCGTTTGTCATGGGCACCACCGGTGGCGATCGCGAGAGACTGGAAAAAACCGTGCAGTCATCGGCGATTGCGGCTGTGATTGCGCCCAATATGGCCAAACAGATAGTCGGATTTCAAGCCATGATG
>Ga0209536_100017689_pt1 | contig 10078 bp, 7 predicted proteins | sample DeeMarSeWOR28_12_FD_187461 | JGI IMG/M metagenome (GOLD analysis project Ga0209536, IMG submission 187461) | Marine sediment microbial communities from White Oak River estuary, North Carolina - WOR-2-8_12 (SPAdes) (version 2) | ecosystem: Environmental > Aquatic > Marine > Intertidal zone >... | reverse complement strand
AATATATACCGAGCAGTTTCCAAAGAAATTGTTGCTCTCCGGATAAGGTGCCTCGTTTTCATAGGGTGTAAGGATACTGAACTGCAGACTTGAGGTTTTTGGAAGTGATTCCAGCACTGCAGTCACCTTGAACAGGCGTTCTTCCCCTTTGGGGAAGGTCAACAGTTCTCCCAGGATCTTTTGATAGTTGCCATCCTGCACATTAAAGAATTTATCGGCCACTTCCTTTACGATAACTGCACTTTGCGGATCATACAGGGCCGTTTCAGGATCACCTGCCAGCACGGGGAACCTGAAGATTTCAAGGAATACGGAATCCACAAAAGCCAGTTCCTCGAAAAATATCTTATCGTCGCGCCTGATCCAGACACCGGACTTCTGAAAAGCCGTAGCACGAACTACCGAAGGTATGTCATCATTAAAGATCTGTACAAATTTATGGTCTTGCAGCGCGGATTTGTCCCTGCCTCCTTGTGTATTGGAATAATGGTTGATCACACGGAAAATCCTTTCCCTGTTGCCGTGGAAGTTATCGTGCGAGGATTCCTTGTTGATAAAGGTAAAAATGAGAAGACAGAACATCAATCCGGTGGATAAACTGAGCAGATTGATAAAGGCAAACAGTTTGTTCCGCCACATTATCCGTAAGGCAATTAACAGGTATTGTTTAAACATAAGCTATTTTATGATCGATTACTACATAGAGGGATCAAAATATGGTTATCCGGTAGAATCCAAACACTTGTTCATGTTGCCCCGAATAGTTGATCCCGGTAATTCCAGGAAACCAAAGATGCTTACAAATGAAGTAAAATGAAAAATATGGCACATAAAAACAAAAATCTGTTGTACTTTTGCATCATTGTTGCATAAATCAAATTGATTCAATATTGTTGAAAGTTTTTGGATTGCCAAAGGTCTCTATTTTACTCGTTTGCGGCATCCTTTTCCTGATCGCCGGTTTACCTTTCTTCGCCATTTCCCAGGTTAATACCTATTCTTTTAAGGGAAGGGTACTTGATGAAGAAACTCAGGAACCCTTGCCGGGCGCGGAAGTGTATATCCACGAGCTGGTAAAGGGTACGATCACGGATGCTGAGGGTTATTTTACCTTCTCCAACCTGAAACCGGCCCGCTATCACATTCATATTAAATTCATGGGCTACCACAGCCTGTACCGATACATCAATCTTTCCAATACGGTCGAGCAGTTTGATTTTCACCTTCACCCGTCTTCGCTAGAACTGATGGAGATCGTTGTGGAAAGTGACCCCTTTAAAACCGGGGCAGTGGAACAATCCCTGACTACGCAAACCATCTCGAATGATTTCATTATGAAAAATCCCGGGGGTACGCTGATGACTTCATTGCAACAGCTTCCAGGGATCAATGCCATCAACACCGGCGTGAGTATAGCCAAGCCCGTTATAAGGGGTTTGAGTTTCAACAGGGTTATTGTAACCGACCGGGGCATAAAACAGGAAGGACAACAATGGGGCGCTGAACATGGATTGGAAATAGACCAGTTCGATCCCGAACAAATAGAGATCGTAAAAGGGCCGGCCTCCTTACAGCATGGTTCCGATGGTATGGGGGGTATAATCATAATTAACAACCCGTATCTTGCAGAGGAAGGTACATTGGAGGGCCAGGTTACCGGTTTATACAAAAGTAACAATCACCTGATCGGTACAAGTACAATGTTGAAAGGGAACACACGCGGATTGGTGTATCAGGCAAGATTTTCTACACAGGATTTTGGGGATTACCGGGTTCCGTCTGACAGTTTTTTTTATAACGGCTATATCCTCCCCATATATGACCAGCGCCTGAAGAATACCGCAGGAAAAGAAAGGAATATCAGTGGGATGGTTGGATTGAAGAAAAGTTGGGGATTTTCCACCCTTACCCTTAGCAATTATCACCAGGAAGCCGGGATTTTCCCGGGTGCTGTCGGCATCCCCCGGCTATACAATTTGGAGGATGATGGAGATTCCCGAAATATTGGCCTGCCCAGGCAGATCATAAACCATTTTAAGATCATCAGCAATTCAAATATCCTTTTTGAAGGCAACTGGCTTGAATTGAACCTTGGTTATCAAGACAATGACCGGAGGGAGGAAGGGGAACCACATGCCCACGGTTATGAACCAATCGCTGAGGGAAACCTTGCCCTCGGACTAAATCTGAAAACCTACACTGCCAATGTACGGTACAACCAGTCAATACATGAAAAAGCGCGGAGGATATTTGGCATGCAGTATCAGTACCAGATCAATAACCATGACGGTTTTGAATTCCTTTTACCGGCCTACACACAAAATACCATCGGGGGATTCTTCCATGAGCAGCGAACTGCCGGGGAGATTTTCACCTTCAATTATGGGCTACGTTTTGATTACGGCCATATCAATGTTGAGGAGCATTATGAACCCGATTTTTCAGGCGATCCTACAGATTCCCTGATGCGTAATCCGGCCATTGACCGGGATTTCTATAATTTTTCAGGGGGAGTAGGCTTTTCATATTTTCCAAGCCATAACCTGAACCTGAAACTCAACATCGGCTCCAGTTACAGGATCCCGACACCCAATGAACTCAGTGTAAATGGTATACATCATGGTACATTCCGGCATGAAAGGGGCGATCCTACACTCGATTCGGAAAGGGGCTGGCAGTTTGACATGGACTTTTCATACCATGTGGACCGGTTTCTGATTACTATTACGCCTTTCTTCAATTATTATAAGAACTATATTTATCTGAAACCCACCGCTGAGTTTTCTGAACTTCCCGGTGGTGGACAAATATTTCAGTATACGCAGAACGATGCAGTATATCTCGGAGGTGAATTATCGATGGACTATCATATAATCAAAGAACTGCATTTTGAACTGATATCCGAATATGTGGCCAACTACAATCTGGATACCGAATTGCCATTGCCTTTCACTCCACCCTTTTCCACATTGCTTGGGTTTGAGTATACAATCTCAGAACTTACAAAAGGCTTGAAAAACACCTACATAAACTTCGGAACAAGGTTCACCGCTGCACAAAACCGTGTTGACAGAAATGAAAAACCAACTGAGGGATACATACTGCTCAACCTGGGTGTAGGCACTGAATTCCATATCCGGAAGCAGCAGATACATTTTATCTTCAACATTCAGAACCTGCTGGACAGGGAGTATATGAACCACTTAAGCCGTTACCGGTGGCTGAACCTTCCCGAACAGGGCCGGAACGTAAGTTTCTCCCTGGTATTCCCATTTCAGACCGGTTAATCATCTTTATCCCCCTTTACATATATATTTTGCCTGTTTTTTCGTTATAGGGATGATACGATCATTTGTCAACCTAAAGGAACAGCTATATTTTGGGATCTTCTATAACTGGAAATACGCTAGATAATACCAGCTTTGAAAAGATTTTCAAGGAATATTTCCTGTCATTATCTGCTTTCGCCACAAAATATACCAAGGACCCGGATGAGGCAAAAGACATTGTGCATCAGGTTTTCACCAATCTTTGGGAAAAGCGGGAGAATTTTCACCTGGATCAATCGGTGAGGTCGTACCTGTACAGTGCGGTGCAAAACCGATGCCTGAACTACATCCGTGACCGGAAAAAATTCATCCAGGAGGAGATTCCGATGTCCGCTGAAGCCCTGACAAGCTATATCGATCAATCTGATTTTATGGAGGCGGAGGAGTTGAGAAACACCTTATACAAAGCACTGGCTGAATTGCCGGAAGGCAGTAGAAACATTTTTAAGATGAGCCGTTTTGAAGGAAAGAAGTATAAGGACATAGCCGATGAGCTTGGCATTAGCATCAAAACGGTAGAGACTCAGATGTCCAAAGCATTGAAACATTTAAAGCATAAACTGATAAAATATGTTCAATACATAAGCATGTTGCTCGGGGGGCTGTATTATTTATTGCAATGATATAAGGGTAAATGAATTCTTATGTGTGTATATAATAAGCATACTGATGAAAGACGAATCTAAACATATTATACCTTATGACCTGTTCATCAAATCACTGAACGATGAGTTGAATGAGCATGAGGAAATAACCCTTACATCCTGGCTGCAGGCCAATCCGGAACATTCTGCCATATATGAGGAGTACCAGAATACCTGGAACCTGATGGATAAAGTAAAGGATGTTGCGCATATTAACCTGGAAAAGGAATGGAGCCTGCAAAAGAACTACAGTGGCTTGTCATCCGACGAAGCACCATTACCTGAAACGTTCACCAGGACCAGTCTAACCTGGAATTTTTCCAAGATAGCTGCCGTTTTTGTTGTACTGATCCTGTCGGCACTGACCATATACTATATCATGCCTTATTTTACGCAGGAAAAGATAGCTTCCAGCGAGGAAATCCGCCAGATCATTTTGCCGGACGGTTCCGAGGTCACGTTGAACAGGAATTCCAAAATAAAATATCCAACTACATTTACTAAGGAAAGGAGCGTTCAAATAGAAGGGGAAGCCTTTTTCAATGTGACTGAAAATACCGAGAGCCCGTTCAGAATCCGAACGGGTGATGCCTCAATAGAAGTATTGGGAACGTCTTTCAATGTAAGCGCCTATCATGTTGATGAAAACGTGGAAGTAGTTGTTAAAGAAGGCACGGTGGCGCTTTCTTCTATCAATAACCCCCAGAACAGGATAATCCTTGAGCAGGGTGCTAAGGGCATCTACAACCCCTCCAACAATTACCTGGTAAGAACACCCAACTCAGACAGGAATTTCATGGCCTGGAAGACGCGGAAAATAGTATTTGATAACGACAGCCTGCCGGACGTTCTGAATACCCTGGAGAGGATCTACGGACAAAAGTTTGTTGTGGGGAATCAAGAACTGGGCAGTTGCACACTTACTGTAACATTTGAAGATCAAACGCTCAAATCAGTACTCAAAGTAATTGAATCAACACTGTTTCTGGAATTCAATGAGGACAATGGGGTTATCACTGTTTCCGGGGAGGGGTGTTGAAGGTTATTCCATACATCCAATCTATGAGGCCCTTTTTTTCCACTAGATTCATCCTACTGATCCTGATCCTGGTCTCCTGGACTGGAACTTACGCTCAGGATCTGGATCTGGAGAAAAAGGTAAGCATTGAGCTGGAGACTGTAGACCTGCATACAGCCATCGAGCGCATTGCAGAAGCTGCCAGCGTCCATTTTTCATACAATCCCAAGTCTATTCCTCAGGATATCTCCATCAGCATCGAAGCCAAAGAGAAATCACTAGGCTGGATAATCGATGAACTGTGCAGGCAATCGGGATTATCCTTTGAATTGGTAGAACAACAGGTTGTATTAATCAACGGGGTACCTGGCGCACCTCTGGGATCGGTAGCGGAAAGAAACAATGGGATCATTGTATCCGGGTATATAAAAGACGGAGATACAGGAGAAACACTGATCGGTGCCACGATATACCTGCCGGAGATCAACAGGGGTACCATTAGCAATGCATTCGGATTCTTTTCAATGGCCATTCCCCGGGGATACCAGGATCTTCAGGTATCCTACATTGGATATGCGCCCTATACCCTAAGGTTGAACAGTGATACGGATCATTCCATAGACATAGCGCTCACACGGTCTGAGGAAGTATTGAAAGAGATAATCGTAAAACCTGTCGAAGAATCGGTGGTTTTGCGTACCTCGCAGATGGGCAAGATCGATATCAGTTCCAGGATCTTGTCTGACATGCCAGCATTGATGGGAGAAGGCGATGTCATAAAAACCATTCAATCTCTGCCGGGTATTAAGCTGCATGGTGATGGATCTACCTGGTTCTTTGTCCGGGGAGGAAACCGCGATCAGAACCTGATTTTGCTGGATGATGCCCCCATATACAATCCATCGCACCTCCTGGGATTGTTTTCAATATTCACGCCGGAAGCCATAAAGGATATGGATGTGTATAAAGGTGACCTGCCGGCGAGTTATGGTGGCCGTTTATCTTCACTGATCGACATCAGAACCAAAGACGGTAATCTGAACAGATTTTCTATGAATGGCAGTATCGGCATGATAGCTTCAAAAATTGGCCTTGAGGTACCCTTGATCAAACAAAAAAGCAGTTTCTTCCTCTCCACCCGGTTTTCACAACTCAAATGGTTCTTCAGGCAATTCAACCCGGAAATCCGGGATTTTAATTTCTATGACCTGAATACCAAGTTCAATTTCAAACTCAATGATAATAACAGGTTGTACCTCTCCTTTTATTCCGGCTCAGATTTCTACAGTAATGTAACGGAAGATTTTGCCTCCAGCGGCATTAAGTGGAGGAACAACGCGCTCACCTTACGATGGAACCATGTTTTCAACAACAGAATATTCTCTAACGCCACGCTATACACCAGCAAATATGATTACCGGCTGTATACTTCCATTGATAATAATTACTTCTGGAATTCTGACATCAACAACCTGACCTTCAAATACGACCTTTCCTGGTACCTGAATCCCAATAATACCCTATATACGGGTATACGGTTCAGCGGGCACAATATAGACCCGGGCAATTACTATGTAGACGAGAAATTGGGAACTCAGCCAGTTGTATCAAAAAAACATGCCAGGGAATTCAATATATATCTCGAGAACGAGCAGAAGATCTCGGCAAAACTCAATCTCAGATACGGTTTGCGGCTCAGCATTTGGAATAATACCGGCGAAGCGATCGAATATGCGTATGATGAAAGTCTGAATCCTGTCGACTCGTTTTACTATGCTCCCGGGGAATCCTACAATCATTTTCTTAATCTCGAGCCCAGATTGAGTATCAACTACCTGGTCACCGAAAAAACCTCGTTTAAACTGAGCTATGCGCGGACTACCCAGTATCTTCATCTGGTAACCAATTCCATCAGTCCTTTTACTACGCTCGATATCTGGTTACCCAGCGGGCCGAATGTCCCCGATCAGCGGGCCGATCAAATAGCGCTGGGCGTTTTCCATGTTTTTGACAAACCTGATCTGAACCTCAATGTTGAAGCATACTATAAGAAGATGCATGATCAGATCGATTATGTTGATCATGCCCAGATGTTATTAAATCCGTATGTTGAGACTCAGCTTCTCTTCGGGCATGTAAATGCATACGGCCTGGAATTCATGCTTAAAAAGGAGGAGGGCCGGATGAACGGCTGGGTTGGATATTCCTACTCCAGGGCTATAAGGAAAACTGCCAATGTTAACTTTAATGAGGAGTACCCGGCATTCTATGACAGGCCACATGAGCTTACCCTATTCTTATCCTATGACCTGACCAAAAAATTCAATATGTCCCTGAACTGGTATTACTCGACGGGAGCTGCAGTCACTATGCCATCGAGCTATTTCTATTACAATGGTCATACCCTGCCCCTCTACCATGAAAAGAATAATGCCCGTTACCCGGACTATCACAGGATGGACCTTTCCTTTCTGTTCCAGTTAAACAAGAATATAAGGAGATACCGTCATCAGCTTGGTCTTTCAATTTTCAATCTTTACGGAAGAAGAAATCCTATTTTCATAAATTTCAATAAGATCGATGGAGCTGATAATACTTTCGTTATTCCGGGAAGTACCATTCCTTCGCCCCAACTGCTTACTACTAATACCTATGTATATAATGTAGTGCCTTCCATTACCTATCATTTTCAGTTTCAATGAGAAAGATCCTCTTCCATATGGCCCTGATACTCATCCTGCTTTCCTGCGAGGAAAAATCGGACTTTACTGTTGAATCGAGTGCGACCATCAGACTGGTTGTGGAAGGCATGATCACTAACGAGATTAAGCAACATAGTGTAAAACTTTCGCTTCCCGTAAAAAGCCTCAACGAAAGGGCATTACCCGTATCCGGTGCATTTGTGGCCATTACGGATCAGGATACGGTATTTGTGCTTCAGGAAGATACTGAGGAGCCTGGCTCCTATTTGACGGAGCATGCTATACAGGGTGTTTTCGGTAAGATATATACCCTGTATATACGCATTGGGGAATATGAATTTTCGGGCAGCTCCTATATGGTTCCGGTGGAACCACTACAACCTGTTGTGATCACAAACTGTGAGGAAGATGGTTTTTACTACCTGGATACCCGGGAACTGGGTGATCCATTTATGATGAAAATAGAATATGACTGGACATTCGCCAGCGAATGCCTGGAAAGCGAATGTATGGCACGTTCCATGGTATACCATTTGAACTCAATAGATGTGAATGAAATATTTAAACCGGAACAGGAGATCATATGTTTCCCGGCTGGCACAACCATCAGGAGGACGAAATACTCCCTGAATGAAGACTACCAATCTTACATCCGGTCAATGATGAATGAATCCAACTGGAGAGGTGGTCTCTTTGATGTGGAACGGGGAAATATCCCAACCAATATGAGTGTGGGGGCAATCGGGTATTTTGCTGCTGCTTCGGTTGTTTCGGACAGTACTGTGTTTCAACCATGAAAGCGCTAAAATTGAACAAATAATGAAAAAATTAAAAAAATATAACAAGTACATCAGGGTAAAGTCACTTTTATGTGTGTAGGTATTAAACAATTAAAACTATGATTTTGAAAAGATCTTTAACCCTAAATTATGTAATCATGAAGACCAGAAAATTGTTAACCATTCTATTAGGAATATTTGTAGCCGCTATGATAATCAGCTGTGAGAATAATGACGACTATGTAGTGCCTGAAGGCAGTATATTGCCAGAGAATTTTAAAGTGGATATTCCGGATGCTTTAAGCCGGCAGGGAGATCCCAACGCAAGGATTGCTGTTGACACACTGGACGGAAACGTCGTGTATATGCATTTGAGGAATTTCATCCATGCAGGAGAGGAAGCTGCCGACATTGTACAGGATATTATTAAATCAATTGTCCTCTACGGTATAAACAAACCCATGTCCCTTTCTTTCGAGGGAGAAGAGGATGGCAGGATTAAAAATCTGGACGTAGTCGAGACCAGCTTTTTCGATGGTGAAGAGTGGGAATTTGAATTGAATATCACCGATGCGGCCTCCGAAGGAAATGAAGACGGAGGTAAGGCTATCCAAATATTCTGGAACCGCAATCCAATCAAAGGAATTGCCATATTAAAACCTTATAACATAGACAGGAATAGTCATTTACACGCCGAGGATGCAATTTTCAGCATTACCTACAGTGAAGCGGGAGATCATGGATACGATGCTCATATGATCATACAGGCATCCAATCTGCCCCTGGAGGAACCACTTGACAACCCGTATTCTGTAAGTACGCTTAAAATGTTCGTGGGCAAAAATGGTAATGTCATCGATGTATATGGGAATACAAATCATCCCAATGCCGTGTTGTTTGGCGCAAATGTTGGATTCAACTGGGCATTTGTAGCCTCAGGGAATAACCTTCAGGACATTGGTGTGGCCGAGGTTGGACTGCCTTCAAGTAACCTTGACGAACCCAGCAGGAACATTATCCTGGAAGAGTATTCAATAAAAAATGTATTCACTGCTGAGATCTATTCCCTCTGGCCAAATATAGCGCCTGAGGTGGTAAATGCCTACCTGTACAATACAGACGCTCCGGGTTTCTTCAATAAAAACGGATTCGTACAGGGTGGGACATCACCGGGTCCGGAATACGATCACCTGGAATCAAGGCTGCCTGACCTCAGCCCGTACAACCCAAAGGAGATCTCCAGCCTGATGATTGAATTCAAATAATTAACACCAGCTTATGATTTAAAAGGACGTCCTTTTTGTGGCGTCCTTTTTATATTTTAATTTGGTTTTATTGTATATATTAGGGTCAAAAAAAATGGTCATAGATTCACTTAAAAAGCTGTTCGATCGGGATCTGGATAAATTACGCAACGAATTGTCCAGTTATAAAAAGGAGTCGTCGTTATGGGTAGTAAAAAAGGATATTACTAATTCAGGAGGCAATCTTGCCTTGCACATTATCGGCAACCTCAACCACTTTATCGGAGCCGTTCTGGGTGAAAATGGCTATCAGCGTGACCGGGATGAGGAGTTCAGTAAAAAGGACGTGCCGGTACACGACC
>Ga0209536_100017688_pt1 | contig 10078 bp, 11 predicted proteins | sample DeeMarSeWOR28_12_FD_187461 | JGI IMG/M metagenome (GOLD analysis project Ga0209536, IMG submission 187461) | Marine sediment microbial communities from White Oak River estuary, North Carolina - WOR-2-8_12 (SPAdes) (version 2) | ecosystem: Environmental > Aquatic > Marine > Intertidal zone >... | reverse complement strand
ACATTGAGGCGAAATTGGAGTATCCAGGTTGCTGGGTTTTCTCCCGCTAAAAAAACAGGCGGGACAACGATCCTTCCGGATGATCTCCTTGCCCGGGATAAATTGCGATTGAAAGTGTTCAAAAGACTGGGTTGGAGATGGAAGACCGCCATCCATACTCAAAGTCGAGCCTCTGACTTTGGATATCAAACACCTGCTGATCTTCTTTCGTTAGATACAAATAGTGGTCAGTCAGCGTTCGGTTTTCCGATCTTTGTTCGGTCTGAAATATTTAATCCTCTCAGTAAAAGCATCTCCAAGGGAACAACACTCTTCGCCCTGTCCGCAGGCAGGCTAACCTACAGAAGACCTTCCAGGACTGTTGAGACATACAATGTTTTCAATCCCTTCTGGATAAGCGAATTGGTGCCTGTGGCAAGTGAACCCACCGCAAGACGAATCGTACCCGAAGTTCTCCTAAAAGAGGTCAGGCATTGAATAGCACACAGCAGGTTAAAAAAGTCAGGGGACAAGCTCTTGTCGAGCTGGGGGTCACTATACCGGTCATCGTCCTTTTCATGGCGGCTGTGATTCCGCTGCTCGTAAGAGGGGCTTTTTTACCATTGTTGGATGAGAGGCTCGCCCTCAGGCAACTGGGTCAGGATGAGGCACAGGTAGACCACCAGCTTCGGATAACCCACAGTCCGGATATTTTACCCCCCTATTTTGAAAAAACTAGGCTCGAGGAAAATACCAAGGATACATCCATGGGCATATCGATCCCCCTTATGAGGGAAACATTCCCCGGTGTTATGACCAGGAAGAACACTATCGTGACTCTCGACGACGACAGATGGTGGAACCATAGGTTGTTGGGGTTTCCTCAGGAGCGAGACCACCAGATATCAAGAAACCTTGCTATGGTCGCGCCACGCCGGTTGGTTGAATCCAGGGTGCCTGAGGAAATAAAGAAATTCACTTTCATCGGGATGACAACAGGGAAAACAGGCTTTCTTGAAAAGGCTGGTTTCAAGTTGTTCCATCTGAACATGGACGCCCTTCCTGTAAAAACACGAGAGGAGAGCAGAAGAAATGAATCTGATGGAATCGGGACAATCCCTGGTTGAAACATCCATCCTCACAGCGTCCATCGCCGTTGGTGCTTTGAGTTTGTGGGCGATGTGCAACGAAAGGATCATACATTTTATTGATCGGATCATTACCGTCATTGCCAGCCCTGTACCGTAGGAGCCGAAGTTGAAAAGGAATTCAGTTCTGATCGTAACGTCCTGTCTAATCGGACTTATTACAGCTATGACCTATGCTTCCAGGATCAGGCATCTCCGGGATGAGATCACCTCTTTATCAGAAAAAGTTCCTGTTCTGGTGGTAGCCCGGGATATCAGAATGGGCGAAACCCTGACAGTCGAGGATCTTGCGGAGTCACAGTTAATAAAAGAGCAGGTTTCAGCAAGAACCGTGTCCCCGGATGATCTGGAACTGATCCTGGATCGAAGGGTTATTCACCCACTACCAGCAGGAGACCCGATCCTGTGGACTGATTTTCCAGAGGGCCCTCGTGTCCGGCATCCTTCAGAGGAGATACCATCAGGCTTAAGGGCCATAGCTCTTAACGCTGATGAAACCCATACTCTCGTACATTTCATATCCCCCGGTGATACAGTCGATATCGTGTCATCCGGTTTCGACAGTTCAGCTGGCCGTCTGTTCAGCAGACTTATAGCCGAGAATATTTTTGTCCTGGGAGTGGGGCATCAACTAGGCAGCCGATCAAACAATCCCGACAGGGATGACTATCCCCTTTCTGTGACCCTTCTGGCTGATCCTGAAAAAGCACTCTTAATTCTACAAGCATCTCAGACAGGGGAGGTCCATTTCCTTGCCCGAGGATCAAGTCCTTTTGCCGGGTTACCCAATCAAAATGACCGAACAGCCCCAACAATAAGTCTGCCTGGGGGAAAATAGTGATGCGAATGATGGCAGCTGTATCATTGGTTCTAGGGTTAATCTTTTACCGGGCCGCGCCATCCCGATGTCAGGAAAATTCTTTATCTGCGGATCCTGTTTTCTGGCAGGCAGATCATACTCCACATGATGTTTCGGATGCACACACCTCTGTTGTGGTAGCTCTCGAATCTCTGAAAGACATCGAAAATCTAACAATAAAGGAGTTTCCAGGTGGTGCCGTTCTGGGGGGAGAACTTCTCAATCCTGAGGACATGCGCCGTGTCGTATTGCTGAGCGATTCCATGCAAAACATTTTCAACCTGTGTTCTTTTCACAAGGAAGCCCTCAAGATCGCAGCCGCTCACATCGTAAAGATCCTGAATCAGGACCGGATCGATGGTCTAAAATTGTCTCCCCTCGGCAATGCACTGCTCCTGACCGGCACCCCCACAGAAGAAGGAGATGTCTCAAGAGTCCTGCGTATGTGCAGTTCTCTTAACATTCCTCTTATCGACGGAACACGTTCTGCGGTCACTGACCCCAGAATGGTTCTTTTCGAAGTTTCCTTCATTGAATTAAACAAGGACGCCTTCAGGGAACTTGGTGTCAAGTGGCCTTCCTCAACCTTTTATTCTGACCCCCACGGAATGCGGGTCGGACACCTGGAACCAGCCAACTCTCTCGAGGTGACCATCGACCACCAGATACTCAAAGGCAACGCCCGGATCATATCCAGACCCCGTCTTGTCTGTGCTTCCGGTCAGAAAGCCTCTTTTCAGGCAGGGGGCGAGATCCCCGTTCCTCGCTCGGATAATGAAGGCAATATTTCCGTTACATGGAAACCTTATGGGATCATTCTTGAAGTGGCTCCGTCCCTTGATTCTAAAGACAAAGTCCATGTTCAGATCCGTTCAGAGATGAGTATGGTCGACCATGCCAATGCAATTGAAGGTATTCCCGGGATCCTTACCAGGAGGGTTGACACCTATTTGAGCCTGGAAAAGGGACAGACTGTTGTTCTATCCGGCCTTGTTCACAGCGATGACTCCAGGAACATTCAGAAGGTGCCCCTTCTCGGTGACATCCCAATTTTCGGTGAATTATTCAAATCACACAGTTTCCAGAAACGGGAAACAGAGCTGGTAGTTTTTCTAACACCGGTACCCGCTTCTGGTGGTCCTCCAATGGGGGACGAATGGCGACCGAATAAAACGGTCGAATGGTCGGATATCAGTTCTGACCCATATTAAAAAGGAGGTAGTTATGAAAAGAAGATCAAATTGGATATTCCCCATCAGCACACTGCTTGTATTGATGACCGCGGCAACCTTCCTGCTTGTCCCCGCTTCCATGGCAGAAAGTGGCCAAACGGATATGGTTGTGAACATAAATACCGCCGATGCGGCCGATCTGGCGTCACTTCCAGGTATCGGTAACACAAAGGCGAAGGCCATAGTCACTTACAGATCAGAGCATGGTCCCTTCGCCACGGTAGATGAATTGACTAATGTTAAAGGTATTGGAGTCAATCTTATTGAAAAGATCCGGGATTTAATCATAACCCAGTAATTCTCAATAAAGAGGGGGCAGGTTGTTAACTGCCCCCTCAGGAGACCTCCAATGGACCTCATCGTATCATTTCTCACACCCATTAAGGAAAACAGAAAAATATCAGTAAAAGAAACCACCGCAATTATCGGACGGGACGTAAAAGCCGGAATTCAACTGAACCACCCTTTAGTTTCCAGAAAACACGCTCGGGTGACTTTAGTAGAGGGAACATCTCATTTCACTATCGAGGACCTCGGCAGTGCCAACGGCACCTGCATCGATGGAGTTCAAATCGATGGATGCTCCACATTTTTTTCAGACCAGCAACTCGAGGTGGGACCTTTTCGATTCAGCCTTTGTCTCATGCCAGGCAATCACGGTCAAAGCGGGCAAATGAAGAAGAGGAGAGAAAGCGAGATATCAACGGAAGAACACATCATCCAGGAAGCAGTCCGTTCACTTCCAGACATGATGACTCCGGCCAGAGGCGGTAAAGATGGAAGTCATCGTGCTTTCGCCGAAGAGGCCGAAAAAGCCCTTTACAGGAGGATCATAGAATTACTGCCGGACCATTCGAAAGTAAGTCGTGCAGAACGCCTGACAAAAATAGCTCTCACCCTTTCTCTTGGTCTGGGACCTCTTGAGGAGTGGCTCAGTGATCCCGACACATCGGAGATCATGATCAACGGAACAGAATCCATCTACATAGAAAAAAGCGGGGTGATGAATAAGCTGCCTTCACCTTTTCGGGAGGAAACATCTATCATGAGGATCGTTGACCGCATACTTTCTCCCTTGGGCCGGCGTGTCGATGAAAAAAGTCCTTATGTAGATGGGCGGTTACCTGATGGATCGAGAATTAATGTGATCATTCCACCAGTTTCCCTCACAGGACCGGTGTTGACAATAAGGAAGTTTCCCGAGGAACGCCTTGGAATCACCCGTCTGGTGGATATAAATACGCTGAGCAGTGAAGCGGCTGATTTTCTGCAAAAAGCTGTTATGGGTAAGAGGAACATCCTGATTTCCGGTGGTACGGGATCAGGCAAAACCACCCTGTTAAATTCCCTGGCTTCCTTTATTCCTCACCAAGAGAGGGTGATCACAATTGAAGATGCAGCAGAGCTGAATCTCGAACAGGAACATGTTGTACGTCTTGAAACCCGGCCTCCAAATATTGAAGGCGAGAGTGAGATCTCAACCCGCGATCTCGTCAGAAACTCTCTACGCATGAGACCCGACCGCATCATTGTAGGTGAGTGCCGAGGAGCCGAAGCCCTGGATATGCTTCAGGCTATGAATACAGGTCATGAGGGGTCCATGACAACATGTCACGCCAACTCCCCCCGAGACGCCCTCAAAAGACTTGAGATGATGGCTCTTATGGCAGGCATTGACCTGCCTGTCCGGGTCCTACGCGAGCAGATAGCTTCCAGTATAAACATAATCATTCAGATCAGCCGGATGGCGGGAGGCAGGCGAGCTGTCACAGATATCCTGGAAGTAGATGGAATCGAGACGGAACAGATACTGACTCAAAACATTTTTAAGTATCAGAGTCGCAATTCTGGTTTGGAAAAAACAGGGATAAATGCCTCCTTCCTGGCAGAAAAGGATTCTCGGCATTTATACCACCAAGAACACAGGGAATTTAATTAAATGTTACTATTGGATCGTTTCCTAACAGTATTGTTCGGAACCAACGTCACACTGACTGTCGGCTATGGTTTCATTTCACTCCTCAAGCCGGGTAATGGCAAAAAGCTGGTCTCAAGGGACATAAGAAAACTGGAAACAGAGTTGCCCTCCTTCCTCGATTCCGTGGTATCGAGTCTGGCAGTCGGGAACAGCCTTCAACAATCCATGGAGATAGCAGCACAGAAAAACCAGACCTACATTGCACACTTTTTTGAAACCATACTTTTAATGGTTAAAACCGGGTTGACACTCGATGCATCCCTTGAACTGCAGGCCCGGGAATATACAGGCGGTTCACTTTGCCTGGCACTTCTTTCCATGGCTTCGTCCTATCGATCCGGAAGTAACATGATCGAGACCTTAACCCTTCTTGCTACCGTCTGCCGCGAACGCGAGATTCTCCGGAAAAAAATACTGGCACGGACTGCTCAAAGCAGGATGCAGGGTTACGTCCTAATCGTTGTGCCTGTCCTTTTTATGCTGCTCCTTTACGTTTTAAGCCCTCAAAACATGATCCCCGTTCTGTTTACAGTCACCGGCAGGGTACTTTTAGGTACTGCTGCCATACTTCAATGTTTGGGGGGTATGGTTATCCGTGCCATGCTCAAGCAGGAGATCCTGTAATGGAAAAAGGCTTATCGATATTACTAATATCTGCCGTAGGATCCTTTGTCGTCGGGCTTTCTTACATTTTTCTCAATCCAACATTCAAGGGACATCATGGCAGCCCCGGAAGATCCCACAGATCTGTCGGTGGTATCATTTTGACCGGAATAGTAGCACTGGCTGCAACCTCTTCAATTAGAATTGCAGCGATCGTCGCCATCATCCCACCTTTAATTTGGGCTGTCTTGTTTTCCTGGAATTTAAAAAGGCGAAACAAACGCCGGTCACTTATTACGAAAGAACTCCCTCTTCTTCTGGACTATCTGGTTCTTCAGGTGGAGGCTGGTCATTCCATACAGCAGGCCTTAAGGTCAGCACCTGGGCTTTTCGTTACTGGTGGTCCTCTCCAAACGGGACTTCATGAACTGGATGAATCCTTAAACGTCGGCCGCTCCATTGGCCAGGCAATGGAAAAATTCGGGCAATGGCTGGGAACTTCAGAAGCAAAGGTAGCCATAACGGCCATATCTCAAGCTATTGTGCATGGAACTCCCCTGGGAAAAGTCCTTCGCGATCAATCAAAGAGGATAAGAGAACACCTGATTCTAAGCGGTGAACAGTTCGCCAATACTTTATCTGTAAAGATCCTAATACCCCTGCTTTTCTTTATCTTCCCAGCATGTTTCCTGGTGATCTTCAGCCCCGTTATCGTCTCATTTTCGATAAGGCTGCCATGAACAGTCTTGTTAAAACCGGTACAGGGCACATACTGGTTAAGAATCTTCTGGTCAGGGCCACATCATGGGGACGTCTTAGAGGACTAGTTCTTTATCCTCAGCTGGAAAAGGATTCAGCCATGTTCTTCGTTGCCACAAAGCGGGTGCACACCCATGGGATGCTCTTTCCCCTTGACCTTTATTTCTTCAACAGGGCTATGCAGTTCATCGGTTCCCAACGCTGCGTCGCACCCTGGAAATTGCCTGAATCGTCCGAAGGTACGCATCACATTCTCGAAATTCATCATAGGCCCTCCCTTGAACCGCTTCGGTTAAAGGTTGGCGAGCAAGTTTCCATCCTCTGGAAAATCCGGCAATGATCCCCTCAATATTATTGATAAAGTCCAGTAAAAAGCGCCTGGTCACATTGACAAAAAAAAAGAGCCTTAAAATAGGTTCACATAAGGAGTTCGATGTGATCGTCAATCATCCACTTTTTCATGAAAATATTCTGGTTCTCGGACCCGGTGCACTACAAAAACCTTCCCTAACTGTCGAAAAAGTCAAATCCTTTCTATTTCTTTCCAGCTATACCTTTCGCACGGATGGACTTAATGTGCGCCTGTTCTCCATAAAGGAGCCTTTTATGGTTCTTTTGATCATCGCTGTCATGATTGCATCTCTGACTTATTTTTTAACTGATCATAGCGCTTTTTCCGTCAGCCAGGATTGGACCCCGATCGTGCTGCCAGCTGAGGGTGTATACGGTTTTTGCCGCCAGGACCAAAGTCATCGTCAAGGAGTGCGTTTTAGCTTCGATGTAACAAACCCTCAACCACATCGCTTAGTTTTTTTCACCGGCGGTAGAGGTGAAGGAGAAGCAGTTACGTTGTCCTTGAACGGAACAGTTATAAGTAAGCCCTTAGTATTGCCAAAAGGCTGGGCAAGGGAAACGTCCATCCCCTTACCCCCAGGAGAAGTTAAAATTGGCGAAAATATAATTGAAGTTCTTCCTGCTGGCGCATCAGGTGGAATTGATGGTTGGGGAATAAGCGATATAAGGGTACTTCCCATAGATAAATCTGACCTCTTTCTTCTTGACCAGACAACCAGTGAATCAGGAATAATTCTGGAAGCGTTGAATAAACGGAATATCAGCGGTCAGGAATTAGCTCTCTACCACAAAATCGTTAACTCCTGGGAGTCAAAAATACCTTCAGAAGACACCCTCTTTAACAGAGAGGATATTTTGGGAAAGATCGAGCAGAGGATGAAAAATAAACTCTATGCGGTCGCCTTGCATATCCGTTCAAAAAGAATCCTCGGTGACACCTCAGGGATCCGCGAACTGCTCGATGAAACTTCTGGATGGATCCCTGATAATTGGGCTGAAGGTTGGATTATCTACCATGAACTGTGCCAATGAACGCAGCTGGGACCTGGAGAGTCAGACTCATTCTGACCAGTTTTCCCCAGTGCATCAAAACAGCACCAATCTAAATGAGTACCTGGTTGTGGTCCGGATGAATAGGCAACTCGTCAAAGTAGTTCGACCACAAGGAAAAATTATCACATTTGGACGATCCTCAAGATGCAATATCATATTACCAGACCCGCGGTTTTCAAGAACGGCCGGGGAATTGATCCTGGGACCGGTTCCAATGATGAAATGGACCAAGCATAGGAAGAAAAGCGATGCCCTTGTTTCTATAGAACCCGGGAAACCTTACCGCTTTAGGCCTTATACTCTAACCGTGATGGAACCGGGCGATTTCCTTTTCAACAGATATAATAATAACGACGGATGCCTGGTGCCAATGATAAAACCTGTGCTTCTCATGATGGCTATATTGGCCATCGTCTCCATGATTTTTCTCCGTTCAGACATGACAGATAAAGTCGCAATCAATAAAACTGAAAGGAAGATTCTCGCAGTTGCCAGTGAAAAGAAAGTTAAGGAGATTACGCATAAATCCGAGGATATTAAAGAAGACCATATAATGGAAACCCCGACCTTATTATTATCGGAATCTTCTCATGAAAAATTGATCACAGTTCCTAAAAACACATCATTTGATTCAGCACCAGTATCGAAGAAAAAGGAGAAAATGGGAACCAACCTCCGAGGCCCTATAGAGAAAAATCGAAAGGTATTGACCATGCCAGCTGGTGAATTTCAAGAAATGATCAAAACGGCACTACAGCTGGTAGAGCAAGAGAACCTGGTGACGGCAGGCCGTACCTTAAGCCCTCTTTTACCTCACATGGACAACGACCAACGAGCATTAATTGTCAATACGATCGACCCGCTCATTGAGGCCATTTTCAAGAAGGCATACATGATCAAGTTTTATGAACCTGAAAGAGCCGGAAGTATCCTGCGGAGTATCATCGAAAGCCAACTGGAGTTCCTCCCAAGTTACCAGAAAGCAAGGAGGTTGCTGGAGGAGGAGCGACCAGGCCATTGAGGATTATGAATTTTGCATTAAGGATTTAAGCATGAGCTAAGAGTTATTAACTCTCAACCTTCAATTTTCCAGCTTTAACTTTACTTTACTTTCTTATCCTGACAGCGTCTATGAGTCCCGGTTCTCAGTTACCAGTCGTTTCCGATACATGAACGACACTCGAAAGAATTTTTCCATCAGGGTCCCAATCTATTTCAAACCCGTTGCGTACACCCTGTTCAACATCAAGCAAGCGCTTGACGCGGCCGTTATTGTAGAATTCCACCTCGATCCCATCAGGGACACTGTTCCCTTTGGCATCGCGTCCCATTTGCACCAGCTTACGCGGTGAAAGAGAAGCGTACGTCTCCAGCAGGATGCTGTTCGGCTGTGAACCGGTTGGCTCCTTTTCCAGGAATGGACGGATCCGGTTGAGAGCCTCGCGGGCACCCTTGTTTTTCGGATTCAGGCGCAGCGCTTCCATCAAGCTGCCATATGCAATTTTTAGGCGGCCACGCCGGGCCATGGACTGGCCGAAGAGCTGGAATGCCAAGTCGCTGCGCGGCATCTGCTGGCAGACCCACAGAAGGTTCGCAGCCGCTTCATCCAGTTGAAGGAAAGGCGGGTTGACCAGAGCACTGCCCAGTTTCAGGTGAAGTTCGACGGAGTCGGGTGAATTTTCGATAGCCGAGTATATTTGCTGCAGGGCACTCTCTAGATCAACCGGCGTTCCCTGGCGGTCAACGAAACGTGACAACACCCTGCCAAAAGGATCCCAATTTATTTCAGATCCGTTCCATGCACCCTGATCCATGTCACGCAGACGCTTGACACGACCATTTTCGTAAAACTCCACCTCGATCCCATCCGGAACGCTGTGCCCTTTGGTATCTCGTCCCATTTGGACCAGTTTACGCAGTGCCAGGGACGGGTAGGTTTCCAGCAGGATCTTGTGCGGTTGTGAATCGGCTGTCTGCTCCTCAATGTAGGGGCGGATCTGATCCAGAGCCTCACGGGCATCCCTGTTCTTCGGATTCAGACGCAGCGCTTCCATCAAGCTGCCTTGAGCAATATTCAAGCGGCCTCGCCGGGCCATGGCCTGGCCGAAAAGTT
>Ga0209536_100017687_pt1 | contig 10079 bp, 8 predicted proteins | sample DeeMarSeWOR28_12_FD_187461 | JGI IMG/M metagenome (GOLD analysis project Ga0209536, IMG submission 187461) | Marine sediment microbial communities from White Oak River estuary, North Carolina - WOR-2-8_12 (SPAdes) (version 2) | ecosystem: Environmental > Aquatic > Marine > Intertidal zone >... | reverse complement strand
CAATTAGCTCATTTTTTACATCATCTTTTATATCTGAGACTTTTATTCCAGCATATTTACTGTGCCACATGAACTATCGACTAATCAGAAAGGAATATATAAAAAAGTATAAAATAAACATGCCCATGTAAAATTAAACCAAAACATCTGAAGGAGTATTTTAGATGCAAACATCCGATCATTCCAACTTCTATCAATTTATTTGTGAATTCCCTGATCAAATTGAAAAGGCGCCCAGCTTAGTAAAAGATTTAAATATTAAGGCGATAAAAAAAGATTTTGAACAGGTCGTCTTCACAGGTATGGGAGGCTCTGCTATTGCAGGTGATTTGCTTAAATACTATTTGCAGGATGAATTTTCGATACCCTTTTTTGTCAATCGAAATTATTCCCTGCCAAATTTCGTCGGTCCGCAGACTCTCGTCATTTGCTGTAGTTATTCAGGAAATACCGAAGAAACCTTAAATGCGACCCTACATGCAATCGAAAAAAAAGCATCCATTTTTGGTCTCTCAAGCGGAGGTAAACTTGAACAAATTTTAGAGTCACATAAATTTCCTTTTCTAAAAATTCCGCAGGGATATCCACCTCGTCAGGCTCTTGGATATATGTTTTTTCCCATTCTTAATTTCTTTCAGCATCTTGGTCTGATAGAACCGAAAAATGAAGAAATTCGTGAGACCATAAAAGTGTTACATGACCTGCGTGAAAGAAATGCACCGCAGACAGCTCACATTCACAATCTGGCTAAATTAATTGCACAGCGGCTTTACAAAAAAATTCCAGTGATTTATACCGCCTCCGAATTATTATACCCGGTGGTTACGCGCTGGCGGAATCAGTTCAATGAAAATTCTAAAGTCTTAGCGTTCAGTAATGTCCTGCCGGAACTGAATCATAATGAAATTATGGGGTGGGAAGCACCCAGAGAGGTGCTGGAAAATTTCAACATACTGTTTTTACGGGATCAATCCGAACTCGGAAGAAATAAAATTAGACTGGATATTACGAAGGAAATTTTCCAAAAAAATCATGTACCGATATTTGAAGTATTCGGAGAAGGAAAAAGTCTTTTATCGCGTATATTTTCATTGATATACATCGGTGACTGGGTGAGTTATTATTTAGCCCTCATTTATGAGAAGGATCCTTATAAAATTGATAGCATTCAGTTCCTGAAGGACTCTTTAAGTAAATTTAATGATGATCTGAAAGTCTGATATTTCATAAGTAAATTTATGTTGGAAATACCTTAAACTTATATAATTGGGTGATTTTGCCTGAGATTAACGGAGTACCTATGAATAACTTTAGTTTTTCATCAGAATCAGTAACAGAGGGTCATCCCGATAAAATGGCAGATCAGATTTCTGACGCCATTTTGGATGCCATCATCACCAGCGACCCTTTTGGACGAGTGGCTTGTGAAACATTTATCAGTAATGGTCTTGTTTTTATCGGTGGAGAAATAAGTTGTGAGACCTACGTTGATATCCCCGGCATTGTCAGGGAGACCGTCAAGGAAATCGGTTACACCGACCCTCACTATGGTTTTGATTACGAAAGTTGTGCTGTGCTCACCAATATCAATCAGCAATCCCCCGATATTGCTATCGGTGTAGACCGTGCAGGTGCAGGTGATCAGGGGATGATGTTTGGTTATGCTTCAAGCGAAACTGAAGAACTTATGCCCATGCCTATCACTCTTGCTCATAAAATTACCATGAAGTTAAGTGAAGTCAGACGTAAAAAGGTGCTTGCCTACCTGCGCCCCGATGGAAAATCCCAGGTCACCATACGCTACAAGAATCATAAACCCACCGCGGTTGAAAAAGTAGTTGTGTCTGCCAATCACGATGACAGTATCCATCTTGAAAAACTCAGAGAGGATATCATCCGAGAAGTTATTCAGCCTATCATTCCCGAAAAGCTCCAGGATAAAAATATCCAGTATTTCATTAATCCTACCGGCCGATTCGTGGTTGGAGGCCCAAAAGCAGATACAGGTCTGACCGGACGGAAAGTGGTAGTTGACACATATGGTGGCTCATACTATGTTGGGGGAGGTTGTTTTAGTGGCAAAGATCCCACTAAAGTAGACCGCTCTGCTTCTTATTTTGCACGATATGTGGCCAAGAATATCGTGAAAGCCGGTTTAGCCGACCGCTGCGGTATTCAGGTGGCCTACGCAATCGGTATCGCAGAACCGGTAAGCCTCATGGTCGAAACTTTCGGGACCGGCAAACTACCCGATGATCAGTTGACGAAGATCGTATTGGACATCTTTGATTTTACTCCCGGTGGGATTATCAATCATCTTGAATTATTGCGTCCCATCTATAAAAAGACCGCCGCTTTCGGACATTTTGGGAGAAAAGATAAGGATTTTACTTGGGAATCCACCGATAAGGTAAAAGAGTTATTAAAAAGGGCATAATATTATGAAGGGTCATGAGAATATGGAAATGGATCAAAAACGTATTCCCCTGTTGCAGGCCATGGGATACTCCGAAAAGGCGATCCAATTTATTATGAATAAGACCAATGTGGGCGAGATAGCTTCGCCCAGTGTCAGCGCCAAGAATCAGGGAACCTGTGGCGATATCATGATATTATACCTTACCATTGAACAAAATATTATCATTGAAGCGAAGTACGACTATATCGGATGCGCCGGTCTGCAGGCGGCCGCATCTGCCTTAACTGAGATGATCAAAGGTAAAACCGTTAAAAATGCTCAGAAAATAGATTCAGGTGATATTCTTAACTTTCTGGGTGGTCTCCCAGAACAGAAACATGAATGTGCGTTGCTGGCAAGCACAACCCTTAAAAAAGCCATTGAGGTATATTTTTCCCAGAACTAAATATTTTCCTATCTCGCTAATTTTAATCCGCTACATTTCCATATCAGAATTTTGATATACTATCAGAATTCTGATAGTATTTTCCCACGCAAAGCTGCAAATCTGCCCATGTTCATATTTATATAATTCAATAAAATCCATATAGTTAAGTCATAATTTAAAGTCATATGATATATCACTGAAAGGTGGCATGTCATTTGAATTAAAAGAAATTATAATGACAAGAACATAAAATTTCTACCATTTGAAAATAGTCCCTATGAATCAAGTGAATATTGAAAAGCAAAAGAGGAAGAATGAATATGAATTACCTGAAGACTCTCGTGTACTTATTTATCCCGATTGCATTCTACCTTTCGGGTTGTCAAGAAAATGTCTCTGATTCTCCATTATCCATTCTGGTTGAAGGAAGCTGGAAGGGTCAATTAAACAGTCATGTCCTCTTCCTCACCTTCATCGAGGGCGAATTCGAAAATTCTCCAACCGTCACCGGATCGGCACATCTTCCTGTCGATTCGGTCCTGACATCATTTTTGGTGATGGGGGGTATTCACAATGGCATCGATTCACTGTGGTTTAGTCTATATCAAACAGACTATCAAGGTAAAGAAAGTTTTCAACTGAGAGGGAAAATTTTTGCAGACAGTCTGGTTGGTATCTACAAAGAATTTGACCAGCAGAGTCAATTAGTGGGATACGGGGAATGGTATACCAAGCGTATTCCCTGAGCATAATCCATTAAAAGATATATTGGAGGAAAATAAAATGTGCCGTTTCTCTCAAAAACATATCATTTTTATCGCTCTGGCCTTCATGGCAGGTGCCTGTACACGGGTAACAGATCCCATACCGACCATCGAAAGGCGCCAGTTAAATATCGAAGAGACAAAGCTGGTCTCTTCCGATAACCGGTTTGGTATCAAAATATTCAGAGAATTGGCGCTATCGACACCAGATTCCAATGTATTCATCTCTCCGCTCAGTATGTCAATGGCGCTGGGAATGACCTTAAACGGAGCCGTCGGGGAAACCCGCCTGGCGATGGAGAAAACATTGGAATTATATGGGCTTACCCAGCAGGAAATCAACCAATCCTATTTAAGTCTAATCACTCTCCTTACCCAGCTGGACCCAAAAGTGATATTCAAAATTGCAAATTCAATCTGGTATCGTGACAATCTCACATTCAAGAAGGAGTTTATCGATCTGAACAAATATTATTTCGATGCCCAGGTTGAGGCTTTGAATTTCTCGGATCCGAACTCCGTGGTAAAAATCAATCAATGGGTTACCGACCAGACCAATGGAAAAATTAAAAAGATGATTAACCAAATTAATCCGGATGACATCATGTTTTTGATTAATGCCATTTATTTTAAGGGAATCTGGACTTATCAGTTTGATCCACAATTGACCCAAAAAGGCCAGTTCTATGATCCTGCAGGAAATACCGTCTCCTGTCAACTGATGCAGCAGGAAAGAAATTTTCCCTATCTGCAAAATAATGACATCCAGGCAGTCGAGTTACCGTACGGAGACGGAGATTTCCGGATGGCAATTGTCCTGCCGGGGAAAGAAATTTCCCTACAAAGCCTCATTTCTAATATGTCAGATGAGCAACTTTTAAATTGGCTGGGTAGTTTCCAGTCCTGCCAGGGAGTTCTGGAATTTCCAAAATTCAAGTTCGCTTACGAAAAGAAGCTTAATGATATGCTGGCAAACCTTGGCATGGGCGTCGCGTTTGATGGTGAAAAAGCAGATTTCTCAAATCTCTACGAAGGACCGGGAAATGCTTTTATCAGCCTGGTTATGCATAAAAGTTTTATTCAAGTCGATGAAGAAGGCACCGAAGCAGCCGCCGCCACTTCTGTCACAATAACACTGACCTCAGCGGGTAGCGATGAATTTTATATGCGGGTAGACCGACCCTTCATTTTTGTCCTGTATGATAAGCCATCACAAACTATTCTTTTTATCGGAAAAATCACTGAACCATTGTGGGAAAACTAATAAAGTTTACTTTTCTTGGAGAATCGAAATGAAGAAATATTTCTGCTTTTGGGCCTGGATATTGGTGTTCTCCCCGGTTTATTCGCAATACTGGGGTGAGAGAGTAACTGAACAAAGTTTTGAGCAATCAGATCTGTACTTTACCAGTTATTATTTAAATACTTTCGGACTTCACCGATTTCGGGAGGTTTCCGTCGGTCTGGTGGAAGATCCATTTTTAAATCTCTATCTGAATCCCGCAAAATTACCGGTATTATCTGACGGTAATCTTATCCATCTGGATTTTCGTGGAGATCGAACCTCTGCGAAAATCAGTGAGGATTATTCGATATACCCGCTGATGGGTGTATCATACTACTATCCGCCCGTCTATATCGATCCCAGGTGGTATGATACAACTCGCAGGGACCCTGAACCTGTTTTTTCATTAGGTTTCTTAACCTATTTGAGAGACCCTAAAAATCAAAAATTATTTTTCGGGGGCACGTATCAGCTCATTTATAAACAGGAAAATTTTTACACCATGCCGTCCTGGATTTATTTTAGCAGGTATGGCTATGACGTTTTTGGAAATCAGGTAGGCTCATTTGATTATCCGGTTCAGGACCGATATTCCGGAAAAGATGAGATGAACCATCAGGGACATTTATTTTCAGCATTCCTGGGGAGTCGTATTAACACTCAGCTTACGCTGGGTGTTTCTATAAATAGTGTGCTACAATCGAGAGACGGAATCTATCAGAATCTGCAAAGTGATGAATATGGCAGTACCAACGACTCAGACTGGCGTTCACTCAGCGAAATTAAGCGAGAACAGGACTATCACCACTTGGATCTGGCGGCTGGAATAGATTATCAATCTCGTTCCGATTATTCCATAGGTACAAAATTGGGATATTTGACTGGTCACGCAAATCAAATCTATGAAACTGTCTATTTTTCCGAATATAGTTATCAGGACCGGATTATCCCCGAGAATAACGGGAATAGTTTTAGTGATTCTCAGACCAGACAAAACTGGGACCAGGATGGCAAGAACTGGTATGGTAGTGTTAATCTTACAAAAATTCTTAAAGATAAGAATCAACTCAATCTCTTTTATCGTTACACATCATCTGACATCGACCCTACCAATCAATCCCAGATTAGAGACACCTCTTTTTATGAATCAAGCTGGCGGGGAGATACCCTCATTTATCAAAGCCAGTATCAATCCTCACTGCAAGATCACAGAACGGGCACCGGAAATAAACAGATTAACTGGCATCAAGCTCTGTTGAATTTCCGTTTTAAGCTGAGCCAGAAAAGTGATTTGTCCCTTGGTTTTTATTATTCCCATAAGACATCACAAATACAGTCGACCGAACCGGTAATCGTCACCCTTTCTTCGGAACACCAAAGTAATTCACCTTACGATTGGAACCATTACCTATTTGAAGATAAAATTCTGAATTGGACGTACAATTCAAAAGAATGGTCGCTCCAGATTCCGCTTATATTTGATTTCCAATTAAGCCCACAATGGTCTTTAACTGTAGGCATCAATAAAATTCTCCGGAATTGGGAAATCAATGAAGTAACCCTTGCCTATTTTAATACCCGTCAACGTTTGGAAAATGATAGTCTAAAAACCGAGTATAATTTTGCAGAAAGATATCAAAATCCACCCCAGAAAATTTCCGAGGATTTTACCGATCTCATTAGCAAGGTTACAGTAAATATCTCTCCCCGTTTTCAGGTTCAGCTATTAATTAATCCGGAATTCGAGGAGACATTCAGGATAGCGCAGTGGTGGTTAGTATTTAGAACCTCACTTTAAAATCGGTTGAGGAGACCAGTATGCAATTCATCAAAATTATTCTTGTCTGTCTTATTTTCATTGTGGTTATAATCAGTGCCTGTTCAGGGGACGGAAATCCGATCCAACCAAATTTCCAGAATACTGATAACGAGTTCCTGATTTATAGTATCGTTATCGATTCCCTATTATTGGTACCGGGAAGGGAATGGATGGTATTTCTGGATTCTACGGAAACCTGGTTGTTTCAACCTCAAGATTCCTTACAATTTCCCAATCTTCTTCAAAGTACTATAGACAATTACAATTTGCACAATAAGGTTCGCTATCCATTCAGGATATCCATTTATAAGCCCCTGAAATTGGATTTTATCTCCTGGAAAAAATGGGAAATATTAGGAGGGTGGGAAGGATTCTATCAAACTTACCCAAATTCCCACGGACTAGTCGGTTTTTCCCGAATAGGGATAAACGAAACGGGAGATCAGGCACTGCTCTATGCTTCATGGAACATACATTATCTGGCTGGCGCCGGATACATGATCCTCTTATCCAGGCGGAAGCAATGGGAAATCGATCAGATGGAAATCGTGTGGATTTCGTAAAAATTTCTACTATAAAATTATTGTGAAGAATATTCCTTGATAATAACGTATAAATACCTGTAATTTATTATGTTGAGAATAACCGATAAGTTTAATGAATTATTTAGCCAGAAAGCTTCAGAAATTATCACTGCGAAGCAGAATTCTGATTACCTTCTCGACAATCGTTTTCCTGATCTCCATCGTTCTGTCGTTCATTTCTTATTTTACCGTAAAAAGGATTTATCTCAATCAGCTGGAAGAACAAGTCGATCTGCTTACCCGAAATTTAATCTCAGATATGAATACAAAATTCCTTGACTTGATTCAACCCAGCGGAGATAAGATGCTAGCACGAGAATATTATCAGAAGGAACTATCTGAAAAAATGGTCAGCATGGGTTTCGAAGAAGTGTACATTTTTAATCAAGATTTTGAATTACTGGTTCACGCCAACTTAAATAATGAAGGGGGAAATCTTCTACCTTCACTTCTTTTGAACAAAAGAAAGATCATCAATTTGAAGGTTGATGAATCCATAACCTCAGATCCCTTCAGAGGTAAAGACGACCAATGGTATCTGTGGGGATTTTATCGTTTTCAACAGAAATTTTTTCTTGGCGTCCGTGAAGACGCCAGCCGTCTGGCTGAGGTGGATCAACTGGCGCTACTCTTCTTTCTCATCGGCTTAATATCCCTACTGCTGACCTTAATCATGGGCTGGATCCTGGCGATAAGGATTTACAAACCAATCCAAAATCTGGTATATTTCAGTAGAGAAATCGGCAAAGGAAATTTTACTGCTACCGTACCCAAAAATATTTATGGTGAATTAGCTATCCTCAGTCAGTCTTTAGATAAAATGCGACTGGATCTGCAGGACCACCATCAGGAAAAAGAAAATATGCTGGCACAGATCGCCCATGAACTTAGAAATCCCCTCGGAGGGATTGAACTTTTGGCAGGGTTAGTGAAAGAAGATTTGACAAAGGCAGGCCAAAATGCAGAGTATATCAATAAAATATCCAGAGAAATTCATACTTTGAAGAATTTAATCAATGACTATCTCAATTTTAGTCGACCTATTCAGGCGAATCCCGAAAAAATAAAGCTGTCTGAAACTCTGGAAAATGTGAAAGAAATTCTGCTGGATAAGCTCCAGAGCAAAAACATAACAATCCAGTCGCATTTTAATGAAGATTATATTCGTTTCGATCCCAGGCATATTCGCCATATTTTAATGAATCTGATTGCGAATAGTATCGAAGCATCTCCCCCGTATAGCCTTATAGAAATAATCCAGCGTAAGGAGAATGAACACTATGTACTTATGGTCACGGATCAGGGTAACGGAATTCAGGCCGATCATATAGATAAAATATTTAATCCTTTCTTCAGCACCCGGGAAAATGGTGCAGGATTAGGCCTGGCAATCTGTAAAAAACTATGCCAAGAAAATAACTCCGAAATCTGGGTTGAAAATAATGCCGACCGGGGATGTACCTTCTTTATCAGCGGAAGATTGTCAGAAAATCGAAACGTTCATCGGGGAGATGAAGCCTGAGCAGGATGAGATAGAAAATTGATTAAAGGGTATCAATGAAAACATTTCACATTCTGGTTATTGAAGATAACGAGACCATGCGTCTGGGGATTATGGAAAGTCTTAGGCGCGAGGGATATTTGGTCACAGATTTCAGCCATCCCGGAGAGGCGCTAAATTATATTCAGAAGAATGATCCTGATTTGGTTATTACCGATTTAAAAATGGAACCCATTGACGGGCTTACACTCCTGAAATCCATTAAAGAAATGAAACCCCAATTAGAAGTCCTAATGATCTCTGCCTATGGAAGCATTGATGTTGCTGTTAAAGCCATGCGAGAGGGGGCCATCGATTTTTTAACCAAGCCGTTTTCTCCTGAAGAATTAAGAGTCAGAGTTGATAAAATTATTGAGAAATTAATTCAGAAAGACAAATTAGAACGTCTGCGGGCGGAAAATCTCATGTTCCAGGAACATTTTCAGGATCAATATGAAAATATCATTGGTCAGTCACCTGAGATGCAGGAAATTTTCAATATCATTGATAAAGTCGCCAAACAGGACAGCAGTATTTTGATTGAGGGTGAGAGTGGCACCGGAAAAGAACTGGTGGCGCGTGCAATTCACAATAAAAGTGCCCGCAAGGATCAGCCATTTATCCGAGTGAACTGCGGAGCTTTAAATGAAAATTTACTGGAAAGTGAATTGTTCGGACATGAAAAGGGTTCATTTACTGGTGCTATCAGACAAGAACGAGGACGTTTTGAACTTGCAGACGGAGGAACTCTCTTTCTGGATGAGATCGGGGATATTTCCTTAAATATGCAGATCAAACTCTTGCGTGTCCTGCAGGAACAGGAATTTGAACGGGTAGGTGGAGAACATACACTTAAAGTGGATGTCCGGATCATATCCGCGACCAACAAAAATCTGCGGGAGGCACTTCAGGATGGCCGCTTTCGGGAGGATTTGTTTTATCGTCTGAGTGTCATCCCGGTAAAAATCCCCCCTCTAAGGGACCGTCGTGAGGATATCCCTTTACTGGCAGAACATTTCTTACAAAAAATATTACAAAACAGAGCACATGAAAAAAGATTCCTTGCTGAAAAAAGTCTCAATTTATTAAAAACATACCCCTGGCCAGGAAATATCCGGGAGCTTGAAAATGTGATTGAGAGACTGGTGGTTATTTCTCCTACCCAGGAAATAGCTCCCGCCTTAACAGCACAACAGTTAGGATATTCAGGGGAAGAAACTGAAATCGCTATAAACGAATCC
>Ga0209536_100017686_pt1 | contig 10079 bp, 5 predicted proteins | sample DeeMarSeWOR28_12_FD_187461 | JGI IMG/M metagenome (GOLD analysis project Ga0209536, IMG submission 187461) | Marine sediment microbial communities from White Oak River estuary, North Carolina - WOR-2-8_12 (SPAdes) (version 2) | ecosystem: Environmental > Aquatic > Marine > Intertidal zone >... | reverse complement strand
CAGCATATGGCCCTTGCATCCTCGCCGCGAACATATCTGTACGACGCCTCCCCCTCGAACAATCATGGGCACCATGGGTGCGCCGCACTCAGGGCATTTGGTGGCTCCGATTAGTTCGGCATGGCAATGAGGGCAGAAAAACATCGCAATCGTATCGGGGGGAATTTCATATTCCGATGCCACATGGTAGCTTCCGTACATGCTCGATAGCGCTAGCCATCCATGTTTATTGTTAAATGATATGGTGACCCTGATAGATGGATATCCGTCGATAAGATGCCGGGGATCCATCAGGCTGTGATTACACCTGGCACAACTGACCTCCACCGGGAAAATCCTCTGGTCGGTGTCGATTTCAAGCTCCTCAAGACCCCGTCTTGATTTTTCTAATATCTCTTTTACCATAGCGGTTTTCACACTCGGAAAATAGTGACCGTCAACAACTACTACCGGACCCAGCGCACATGCACCAAGGCAGTTCACGGTTTCGAAGGTAAATTCTTTGTCCGACGTAGTCTGTCCCGGCTTTATTCCCAGTTGATTGCCGATTTCCTTGGCAATAACCGGTCCGCCACGCACGTGACAGGCCGTTCCCAGGCATACCGATACTAGATGCCGGCCTCTCGGTTTGAGGCTGAATGCCCTGTAAAATGTGGCGACACCGTAAATATCTACCAGAGATCTGCCGGTTTGATCGGCAACCTCTCTTAATGCGTCTTCAGGCAGATATCCGAATTTTGCCTGAAGGTTTTCAAGGATGGCGATAAGGCTGTCACGCTCTCTGGCGAGTTTCTCTGAACCGCCATCAATGTCAACGGGATTCATATCAGTCCTTTCAGAATTTAGAAAACCGCTCTGATTTCCGGTAGGGCGGTAATTTTAGCGATATTCCTCGCAATGCCAGACGCCTCCGTTCTTATTGGCGTTTTCACATGTGCCCTGGTTTTCGCAGAATGCACATAATCCCATGCTGCGCGCCGACGCTAACTTCGATGTTTCCAACTTTTCGCCGGGATCATAATCCGCGAATGCCCTATGGGATTTTTCGGGGGAGGGCTGATAATCGTCAAACTCCTCGCAATACAACACCGGTTTGCCGTGATGTTTACGTCTAACACAATCGGGACCGTAGTTGCACGTAGTGCAAAGGTCGTTGTATTCGATAATATCCGCCATGATATTTTCCTCCTTACTGCTTACTCGCAGATGGCTGGTTTCAAAAGTATCTGCCACGTTTTTTTCCTCCTTACGTCGCCTTAAATCCGAAATCTCCTTGCCATTGAGGAAAATCAAAATTTTCAACTCTGTAACCGATATAATGCAATTGTTATGCCGATCAATATTAGACCCAGAATCATAATGGGGGTTAATTTATCCTTATTATAATTATATATTTAACAATTAATTATAAAAATTATGATAGTATAGCTGGGTCGATATTTTAGATAATTTTTAATGGGTAATTTTGAACCGCCGGGGAATATTTCCCCGGTCAGGCATCCTAGATAAAATCAAGATTCACGATTTTTGAGTTTTTCCCTGAGGGTTTTTCGGTCAATTCCTAAAATCTGGGCGGCCCTGGTTTTATTGCCGTTTACGCTTTCCAATACATTGCGGATATATTCGGCCTCGACCTCTGTCAGGGTTTTTGTAAGTCCGGTCTCGCGAAGCGCGGAAAAACGCATCAGGGAGGGGAGATCCGGGACTTCGATCTGTCCCTCCTCGTTCATAACTATCAATCTCTGGATAACGTTTTCGAGCTCCCTTACATTTCCGGGCCAGTTGTAGTTTCTTATTACCTCCAGGGCGCTTTCGCTGAAAGTCGGAGTAGATTTACCCATTTCTTGAGCATATTTATTGGCGAAATGTTGCGCTAAGAAAAGGATATCGTCTTTTCTATCCCGCAGGGGAGGAATGGAAATAGTAATAACATGCAACCGGAAAAACAGGTCCTCCCTAAAGGTTCCCTTTTTTACCAATCCGAAGAGATCTTTATTGGTGGCCGCCAGTACCCTTATATCGACCTTACGGGTTTTACTCGCGCCCACCATACAGACTTCTTTATCCTGCAGAACCCGCAGAAGCTTCACCTGCATGGACAGGCTCATTTCGCCAACCTCGTCGAGGAATATGGTGCCTCCGTCAGCGGTCTGGAAAAAGCCTGCCCGGGATTCGCTCGCTCCGGTGAAGGCGCCCTTAACGTATCCGAAGAGTTCGCTTTCCAGAAGCCCCTCCGGTATTCCCCCGCAATTTACAGGAACAAAAGGCGCCGCTGCACGCGGACTGTTATAATGAATTGCTCTTGCCACCAGCTCCTTTCCGGTGCCGCTTTCACCCGTTATCAACACATTGGCGTTGGAACCGGCTATTTTCGGTATGGCTTTGAAAACCTCCGTCATGGCCTCCGATTCACCGAGAAGGCCATAGGTCTTATATTTTTCCAGCGGTGCGCCGGAATTCATGGATTTCCTTATGAGGAGTTTATCTATGGCCCGTTTTACGGCGGAGAAAAGTTCATCGTCGGTAAATGGTTTGGCGAGATATTCCTCGGCGCCGCTTTTTATAGCCTCAACTGCGCCGTTGACGGAGGCGTATCCGGTGATCATCATCACCTCGGTGTTTTTAAAATTTTCTCTGACATGCTTTACCAGATCTAGTCCACTGATTTCCGGCATCTTAAGATCGGTAATAACCAGGTCTATGTGGGCGGATCCCAGCATTTTTATGGCTTCAGAAACACCGGACGAGGTGTAAACCTTGTATCCCCGAGAAGTCAAATTCCGCTTTAGCAATTCGAGCGTGTCGGGAGCATCGTCGACGACCAGGATAGTCTCTTTTTTTTCGTCATGAGCCATATTATTCATATCCCTTCTAACGAGAATTCTCTTTTACCGGCAGCTGAACCTCAAAGCTCGAGCCTTTATTAAGTTCACTATGGAAAGTTATTTTTCCGCCATGAGAAGTGACAATTCCATGAACGACGGATAGGCCGATGCCGGTGCCCTCACCGATATCTTTGGTCGTGAAAAACGGCATGAATATTTTCTTTTTGGTTTCCTCGTCCATACCGACTCCGGTATCAATAACCATAAGCGATACATAGGAATCTTTTAATGTGGTTTTTATAGTCAACTCGCCGCCGCGGGGCATAGCCTGCATGGCGTTAACCGCCAGGTTAACCAGAACCTGATAGATTTGCGATTGATCTGCAGCGATTTCCGGCAGGTTCTTATCCAGCGATAGTTTTATCGCGATTCCGGATTTTGCGCATCGAGATTTAAGGAAATACAGACCATCTTCAACCAATTTGTTCAAACTCACACCTGTTTTTTGAGGCGGCATCTGACGGCCAAACAACATCAGTTTTTTTACGACCTCTCTCGCGTGCAAAGAAGCATCCTCAATCTTGGAAACATCCTTTACGGCTTGTTCGGAAATTTCGGGATCCCTCTTAAGCAGTTGAGCGAAACCGAGAACGCTTCCCAGCGGCTCGTTGATTTCATGAGCGATCCCGGCGGCAAGTTGACCGAGTGTGGCCAGCCGATCCGCATGCCTTAGCTGTTCCTGCAATTTCGATCGTTCCTCATCCGCCTCCCGGCGTTCTACGATAAGGGCCACCTGTCGGGCAATGGCATCAATGAGACTCCGTTCCTCTTTTAAAAAAGGGCCCTCGTCCAGGACCGGTTTCTCCTCCAGATAAACGACTTCGACTTTGCCGCGCCGGACTCCATTTACTATGATGTCTGCGTCCTGCTTTTGTTTATCGGGTTGAAAACCGGGCGTGGAAAATAGCTGCTCATCGAGAATTATTCTTCCGGCGGTAATCTCCGGGTATTGCCATGCCGGTGGTAAGAGATCCACGATTCCTTTCAATATCCCGCCCAGAGAGATACCTTTTCGATCAACCACCTGTGAGATGCTGTACAGGCAAGTCAGTTCCTTAACCCTTTCTCTCAACGCGGACTGAGCCCTTTCATTCACCAGTGTGACACCTATTGTTTCGGCCGTGATCTCAAAATGCTCTATTTCATACTTTGTAAAATAATCATTTTTCAGACACATAAATTGCAGAAGACCTATACAATCGTCACCGACAACAAGCGGAATCAAAGCCAGGGAATTATATGAATCGTTAACACCCAGGTTTTGATTATAATCCTTTTTTCCGGATTTTATGGCGGCGTAAAGATCCAACTTTATATTTCCTGCCCAGAAACTTCCGTTTTTTGTGAAAAAGGGCAGAGAGTCATCGAACTTTTTTCGAATCACATTGACAATCAACTGGTTAACAACAGACGGTTCTTTCAAAAAGGGAGATGAGGTGCCATCATCATGGTTTTTCTTGCTGATAATCTCGTATTTAAATTCAAAGTCGGTCTGATAATCGATCATACAACGAACATATTTGTCGCTCTCTTTCAGCCACAATTCTACAGCTTCGCAACCGGTAAATTCAAGAAGGATCTTCACAATTTCATCAAGGAACTCAATCCTGGGAATTCCCCGATTAGCGTAATCCATTATCCGATGTGACAGATAACGGAAGTCCTCCGCAAGTTCGCCGCTTATCTCTCCGTTATTGGCTTTTTCCAGACCCGATTTCTTCATTATCTCCCGTAATTATTCCATACCTATCACCTTATGGCGGCATATTCCGGCACGCGGTCATGAGAAACGCGCGAGATGCAATCCAAACAACCAATCCTGCGATTCATCACACTTTAATTAATCTTATTTATCGGTTGATGTCAATACGATCTGTATTAAAAGGTCGGGGGCCAAAACCGGAATAACAGTCGCGCCGCCGACTGATGATAGTATAAATGTTGTGGCTGGAGATTTTCTACCTTTAAATTGTAGAGTATCCTGGTTTTCCGGGTAACGTGGGATTCGGGATATCTGTATCAGCCAACCTTGATGCGAGACAATTTAATTACCTTGCCATGCAAATTTGATGATTTGGCCCGCATATCCGGCTTGGCATGGAAGACGGAATATAAATTTCGACGATTTACTGCAAAAGCGTGCCGTAAATACCTCCAGAGTTATAGTCATTTAATATCCGGTTTCCTGTCCGAGTACAGTTGCTATTATCCCGCCTCGGATGATCTTAGTATTTTCTTCCTTTCGGTTAAAAGGGAGTCAATACGGGGAACATACCAGGGAACAAGATCGAGTAGCCATCTTCGATGGAGTCCAGCCCGTTCCACATCCCCTGTCAGAAACGCCAATGAATAAAAATCCTTGTGGGGCATATAAACCAAAGAATCACTCTGCAGTATATAATTCAGGAGTTTATTGACAACATCTTCGTCTCCGAGGCTGATATGAATGTTTGCTTTTTGATAAAGCAGGTCGAGATTATAGGGTCTGGGTGATATTTTCAATGCTTGATTGAATTTATTCAGAGCTTTTTTCTGATCTCCCCAGGACAATGCATCCAGGCCCTCTTTGTAATATTCCACGTATTCCGGTGGATAGGTGGGTTCGATTTCACCCTTTACGGGGCGGACTTTCTTAAAAGCCTCAAGCATAACTCCCCGGCCGGGTTTCTCTCCCATTTCATAAAACCAGCCGACCGAGCGATACGACTGGAGAAACTGAGGATATAATAGCAACGCTTTCTCTGCTGGCGCCGACGGCTTGATACCGGTCGAGAAAATGATATAATCCGGCGCGCAATCAAGTAGGTATTTACTATTATGTTTTTGCTCTTTCCACGTGCTCTTAACACCCAGTATCGGTTTTTCGGAATGACGCGCGATCGTCGAATCTGTCAAACCCAACATATCGATTATATAGTGCCCCATCAATTCATAACCAAATGCGCCTATGGTTGGCAGGGCGACGGTAAAATCCGACCTATCCCACTTTTTCATCTCCCGTGCCTGAAACGCCATTCGTTCAGTGAAATCCTTTTCATTACTATTATAGGTTTTAACGAAGTGTCGAGGATGAAAGTAGGTCAGCATAAGGAGCGGGATAATCGCCAGGATATATATCGACTTACGGATCCCAGGCTGCAATCTTCGAGTGATCAACATTATACTCAGCATGACCGCTATGGCCCCCGGCCCGAATAAAGGCAGGAAAAAACGATGGACTTTTAAAACGTCTCCGCCGACCAAGACGATATATGCCGTATAACCTATCATGAAAATCCAGATGGATTTAAATCCAGGCGAGAGCTTTCGCCAGAATAATGGAGGTATGATATATCCGAATCCGAAAAAACCATAATGCTTCATAAACCGACCGGCATATTCAAGACCATTCATTATTTGCAGCCAATCAAAACTGGTTTTGGCATAAAAAGGATTTGGAAGTATTGAGCCGTAGTAGGCCAATTTGAAGATTATAAAAGGCAGCGATATAACAAACGCCATAGCAGCGCACGCAAGGGAAAATGACGGCCAGCGCTTATGGAGAATAATATCAATTGCTATAAAAATGCCTGCGAGCATCGCTCCCTCCGGTCGAATCCAGACTGCGAGAGCTAACGATGAGATCAAAAGCCGGTTTTTCGTAATATAAAAATACAATGAAGCCATAACGAGAAACGCGAAGGCGGCTGTTTCAAGGCCGGCCGACGACCAATATGCAAGCGAAAGATTAATCCCGACAAGCAGGACTGTCGAAACTGATAGCCACTTCGAATTGCCAAACAGCCTTCTGCCAAGCAAAAAGCTGAATAGAATAACTCCAATACCGCATATAAAACCAATTACCTGAGACCAGAAAATAAAATCCAAGTTGAAATTTCCCCATAGAACCATCAGTACGGTCCACCCCGTATTGGTAATACCCTCCACTCTCTCACCGATGTTGTAAACGAGTCCGTCTCCATTTAAACAGTTGGCCGCATACCTGTATGAGATATATGCATCATCCTGTATAAAGTTGAGCTCGATTGAATTATAAACAAAGAAACAGAGAGCCAGAATCACCGGCCAGTAACTTTTAAGAAATTTTCCAATCTGGTTGGGAACCAATAGAAAACTCCTCATACACCTTCCTGTCCGACGAAATAATTAGGCAGGAATCGGGTGGTTCAGCTGCGTTGTAATAAATATACCCCCAATCCTTGAATTGGCAAGATTTATCTATATACGGCTGCTGGATCTGTAAAGTCCCTATTTGCGAAACCGCGAGGGATTGCAAATCGGATACATGTCAAGGATATTATTATACGGCCAAAGCGGTGAAAATTGCATTTTATTTAATGCCGCAACCGTTTCGCAAGGGCGCCGGAATCATTATCCCGGCGATTTTTATTTTTCCATCATACAAGCAGGTGTTTAGATAGGATATCATTAAGTTGATAATAGCTATTGATTTTATCCGTATTCGTGTTTATTATGATGGCGGAAATTACCATTTCATATTCGTTCGCCGATTTCTAAAAAGGGCTCATAACAATAGAGTCGGATGGAAAGAAAATGAAAAAAGAAAATACACCTGACTCCCTTTCAATAGGCGCGACAATATTCCAATACAGGATTTTGGAGGAGATCGGAACCGGGAGCATGGGAGAGGTTTTCCTGGGGGAGGACACTAACCTCAAACGTCAGGTGGCGTTGAAGTTCCTGACCTCTCAGCACATATATGTTGAGAATTTCAAGGCTCGCTTTAAACGCGAGGCCCGGGCGGCAGCCATGCTGAATCATCCGAATATTATAACCATTTACGAGGTTAATGAATATGAGGGTCGCCCCTTTATTGCCATGGAATACGCCGAAGGAGAATTGCTTGCGGAGCTGATAAAAAGCGGTGATATCCCTGCCGCCAAAGTCATAGATATAACATTACAGATATGTGAGGGGCTCAGGGAGGCCCATAAATTCGGAATCGTCCATCGGGACATAAAACCGGCGAATGTTAAAATAAACAATAACGGTATATGTAAAATTCTCGATTTCGGGCTGGCAGCGATTCAAACCGATGAGAGACTTACGAGAACCAAATCATTATTGGGCACTATTGAATATATGTCGCCGGAGCAGGTTAGAGGTGAGATGGTCGATCATCGTTCCGATATCTTCTCGCTGGGAGTATTATCTTATGAAATGCTTACCGGACAGCTGCCATTCAAGGGCGATTACGTCGCCGGGGTGATTTATTCCATCATCAATGAAGTTCCGGAGGTGCTTGATAAAAGCAGATCCGATATCCCCCCTGAATTTCAGTCAATTATAGACAAAGCCCTGGAGAAAGACCTGGGGATGCGCTACCAGAACATAGAGGATCTCCGGGCCGATCTGGGAAAATTGAGAAGTAGACCAGGACTAGATTCGTCTACATCCGGACCTCCGTCAATCGCCGTCCTTCCCTTCAAAGATATGAGCGCTCAAAAGGACCAGGAATATTTTTGCGATGGAATGGCCGAGGAAATCATCAACGCGCTGGCAAGCCTGGAAAACATTCATGTGGTTGCCAGAACATCGTCTTTTTCATTCAAAGGACAGGATATCGATATCCGTGAAATCGGAAGAAAGCTGAAAGTTACGTCGATACTTGAGGGAAGCGTCAGGAAGTCTGGCGAGAAGTTGCGCATTACGGCGCAGCTTATAAATGTCTCGGATGGTTTCCATCTCTGGTCGGAACGATACGATCGGACTCTTGACGATATTTTTGCCATTCAGGATGATATAGCGGTAACCGTTGTAAACAGATTGGAAACCGAACTCCTGGGAAAAGACAAAGCGAAGCTCGAGAGGCACTATACAGACAATTTAGAGGCGCATAATCTATATTTAAAGGGCCGTTATTTCTGGAATAAGAGGACGGAGGATGACCTGAATAAAGCCATTAAATATTTTAAACGGGCCTTAGAAATAGACCCCGAATACGCCCGCGCTTATGCCGGTTTATCAGACGTTTATTACGCTATGGTCACTTACAGTTACGCTCCGGCAAAGGAGTCTTATCCAAAAGCCAGGGAGGCTGCATTAAAGGCTTTGATGATTGACAATAGTCTTGCCGAGGCACACGTCGCATCGGCCCGCGTCAAAGGCGAATACGACTGGAATTGGGCGGAGGCGGAGGAAGAAATCGTTCGGGCAATAAAGCTAAATCCCGGCTATGCCACCGCCCACCAATGGTATTCAGCTTATCTGAGTTGGATGGCTCGTTTTGATGAGGCTATAGAGGAGGTAAAACTTGCACTTGAATTAGATCCTCTTTCTCTTGCCATAAATAGAACCGCCGGCATGGTATTTTACTACGCGCGTCGTTACGATAAGGCCATAGAGGCGTTTGAGAGTGTTCTTCATATGGATCCGGATTTCCCTTATATACATTACTTTCTGGGGCATGTGTATCTCGGGAAGTCCTTGTATGAAAAAGCATTATCTGAATTTGAAAAGGAAAGGGCGATTTCCGGGGCTCCCGGTCAGAACACTGAAACCTATATCGGGATTATCTACTCTAAAATGGGCAAGACAGATAAGGCGCGGGAAATCCTGGATTATCTGGTCAAACAGTCCAGACAGCAATACATATCCGCGTGGAATATTGCCGTCCTATACTTCGCGCTTGGAGATCTGGATGACGGTTTTCGCTGGCTGGAAAAGGCATTCGAAGATCATGTAGTGGAATTGCTGGGCTTTAAAATCGACATGGAGTTCGACAGCGTTCGATCAGACCCGAGGTATACCGTACTGCTTAAAAAAATGGGGCTGGATTGATGATCGGTACAACCTCTATCAATGACTCTTCCATGAAAGCGTTATAGCCGCAGCACCTCGGGACCAATTTATAAATGATGGTTGATTTTTCAAAAATATATAGGCGATACTTCAAGGACGTCCCTTAACTCTGATCGAAATTTTTGATATAATTCCAGGCATCGATGGCCTTGTCGGCGTAAGAGAATAGATATATGTCCTCCGGATCGATGGTACCCTCGTCCATAAGGTAATCGAAATCGATGGTCCTGCGCCAGAATTCCTCGCCGAAAAGGACTATGGGCAAAGGCTGGATTTTCTCTGTCTGTACCAGGGTCAACGCCTCGAACAATTCGTCAAGAGTACCGAATCCGCCGGGAAACGCCACCAGCGCTTTAGCCCGGAGCATAAAAT
>Ga0209536_100017685_pt1 | contig 10080 bp, 13 predicted proteins | sample DeeMarSeWOR28_12_FD_187461 | JGI IMG/M metagenome (GOLD analysis project Ga0209536, IMG submission 187461) | Marine sediment microbial communities from White Oak River estuary, North Carolina - WOR-2-8_12 (SPAdes) (version 2) | ecosystem: Environmental > Aquatic > Marine > Intertidal zone >... | reverse complement strand
CCGCCATGATTTGGTTTTTCGTGGAGTCATGATTAACCTCGATAGCATTCAAGGATCATGGTTTTACATGGAACACATTTTTGTCACCGACTCTGGCCATCACAGCATAAGTTCCTGCCGGCAGCGTTCCGGTTTGCGTGAACGACTCGGCCAGGTTTATCGCCTGGGTCTGCTGACCTATCTCTGTTGGCTCCGAACCGGTATCGTTAATGACTACAGCAACAACGTTATAGACGTTGTAGGATGAGTTACTCTTGATCTTAACAGCCCATGCCGTAGCTCTTGCACCGGGCGATGTGACAACAGCGATCTCGCCTGTCCCTTGCGGGCCTGTCCGGCACAGTCGATCCAGCACTTGTTGACGATTGACAATGTTTGCTGTATTGCTCATGCGTATTAATTCCTTTGTCGAACGATTTTCAAATTCGTGCACTGCTTTTTGAAATCCATCTGCACCCTTACAATCCGACTTGTGCTACGGTTGTCGCTTCGGCAGGCCAAAAGGTCCCGGCTTTCTGGACTTGTGCTGACGATGTCTCCGAGCCTGTAATCGAACATCAAGCTTGGTGTTTGAATATCGAACGTCTCAATGACTTCCGATGAGGTTTCTGTGGCCCGACGGATAAATTCGTACAAAGCATCAGAATCATCCACCTCATCCGGCATACCAAATGCCTGACTGGATGGTTCAGTGAAGATGCTCTGGTCCGAGATTTTGCGATACTTGAACTGCCGGGGCAGCGTTATGACATGTTCGAAAACCGGGGCGGTTGAATTGACTGGGCCGTTGACAGCTACGGTAGTCAGCCGCTCATCGCTAACGACCGATGCGGTAATCCTGAATCTCAGAGTATCTTGCAGTGCTGCAGTCCATGTGTCCATATCGAGCTGGTCGCTGCTAAGCCACACGCCGCATTCATCGAGTAGGATATTGAAAGCATGAAGGTACTGCCACCAGCTCTGGCCGTTGTCGTATGAGACCTGCAGGAAATATCCGAGTGATTGTCCCTGAACATCTGTGGTCAGACACGGCCCAAAACGTCTGCGTCGATGAATGAAATTGCTGCTCTGGAAGATTTGTGAAAAGTCAAACACATCTCCCTGATTGTACGGAGGGCCGCTGTATTGGCCCGCCTCATTCAGACACCATTTGCGGTAAACGTCTTTGACCTGACAGAAGCTGGGATTTGTCGATGGCGAGAAACTGTCATAGTTGTTCTGTTCGAGGTCGGGATCCCATGCCTTGGTAAGCTTGAAGGTCGCTTCGTAGATTTTGAAATCACCATGGCCGATGTATTTGTGCGTGACCGGCCAGAAATTTTTCCTGCTGTGCAACTGTGCGATATTTGTCTTCGAGATGCTGATCTGTTGTCCGGTTGGCTGACAATTCAATTCTACGACTCTACCAGTGCTGGCACTGTAGAATACAATCGCCTGGACTGGTCCGTTGTCTGACATTCGCGGAACGAATTTGAACTTCAGGCCGATCCGTTCGCAACATCGATACAGGGCTTCGATGAGATTCAGTCCCGTGACATCGAGGTCGCGGACGATTTGGTTTTCCGTCAGGGCTTGCAACCGACTGAAGCTCGGCGTTTTGATCTGCCCTGCAGGTGCGTATTCGCAGAGCAGATAATAAATCACTTCGGCATAAGTCCAGAGCCTGTCCTGCATAAATTCGCCGCAAAAGATTGTATAGCTTTTGCCGTTGAGTTCTATAACTGTCTGATTGGCGTTGCATTTGCCGTCTGGATTGAAGATTGTGTCGAGACCGGCCAGGAATATGCTGGAACCATCTTGCTTCGCGAGTCGCTGGCCATAGACCGAAAGGCGCTTTAGATTCACACTGAAGTCTCTGGCTGTAATCTCGAACTTTTCTCCACCGGTTGTACGTAGTGTCTCGCTGCTTTCTATCTGACCGCTGAAGATAGGCAGGCCAAAGATTGCTGGGCTGCACAGCTTGGCATTATAATATTGCCGGATGCTGATGGTCTTTCCTGCTGCGAATTCGTGTGCAACATCTTCGGCAGCTTTTGCATCGGCATCGGTTTGTGCTGCCGGATTGTAAGCTAATTTTGCCCAACCGAATTCCGGCCAGCCGCTGCGAACAATCTCTATCACTTCGAGATCCGGACACAGCTTGCCTTCAACCAGAACCGAGACGTAAGCCGCTGGAAATGACAGTTGTGTCTGCTCTGATTGGAAGTAGTCAATTGTATTGGACATAGGTCGTCTCTCGTTTGAGGATCAATATTAGAAAGTTTCCGCTTGCAGGATATCTATTGCATCAGGGCATTTATCATCAAGTTCAATAGATAAACAGGTTGATGATTGGTTATCATTTTCGTCGGCATCTTCTGCTCTGATGGCGAACAAATATTTGCCAGTTTCAAGAGAGCTGTTTTCATAGCTGTAAAACTTTTGGCCCTTGAAGCTGATTGTAGCCAGGGGATTTTCATAGTCGATTTGACCGGTCCGGCTGTCATAGTAGATGTTAAAACACACTGACTTAGAGCTTTGTTCGAGCGGACAGTAGAACCAGGTCAGCAGAACCTTATCGGTATCCACTTGCTCTGCTTTTGCAAGGGAAATTTTATTCGGCTGGGGCTTATGCAACAGGCCTTCGGCGTCGAGTGAAACTTCTACCGTAGCTGCTAAAGTGTTCTCCTGATAACCACAATGATTATATCGTCGAACTATATAAAAATATGTTGAGCTGTTTTCGTGAGGAAGATAGTCTGGTGGTGAAATCTCGCTGACATCCATATCTGCTACTGTTAGAACAGTTTCAAAATCTATTTGTTCAATACCTGGCCCGCGATAGAACACCGAGCAGCCGGCGATTCGATACCAGAACCAGCCAAGACTCATTGTCGTTCCCAGCTTGAAAGCATTAGCGGTCATTCCGTTGAAAAGGGCATCTCTGAGCCAATTCAGATCAGTTTTTGGTAAGCTATCTGATAAGGTCAAAGTTGCAGATACCATTGATGTTGCACTTGCAGATCCGACAAGGGAAACTGTAGCTGAGGTGACGGCAATTAACACCGGGCTAATCGGTCTTGTAAACATAGCAAAAGGTTGCCGGTAAAGCCATCTTACTTCTTCGGTGCTCAAAGCGCGGTTGTAGATGAAGACGTACTCTATTCTGCCATTGAAGCAGTAGTAATAATTGCTGCCCTCATATGTACCACCGATACCCACGGATTGCGAATCATTGATAAAGCTTAAACTGCCGGAGCTTGAGGATTCACTCGCCTCTTGGATACCATTTACATAGAGCCTACCGTTGCCGGGGCGCCAGATACCTGCAACGTGCACGAATTCGCTGCCGTTCGTTGCGTGTGTGGAAGTTGAGTTTATGATGCAATCTGTTCCATCGGTATATACCCACCATTTGAACCTTGCACTGGTAAAAGCGGTAAGTTTGCATGGTCTTACAAAACCGCTGCGGGCGAACAGGGTATTGGTCTGGCTGGCGCTTTGATTGACTGATGCGATAACACTGATTTCGTTGGAGATGTCCCATCCGAATTTATCGGTTCCGCAGTAAATACATCGCTCAGAGCCGAATTCCAGGGCCGAACCGTATTTGCCGGGTTTCCAAACTGGTGCGTTTGTGCTGTATTGGAAGCTGCCGTTATTGCGGCGTGGTCCGCAGTCAGCCGCAATTTCACCGCTTGCTTCGTTCATCAGCCAGCATCCGGTTAATCCTCTGGCGAGTGGGTGGCTCGGATTAATTTGTATGGTTCGAATTGGTTTAAGCAGTGGCATCTAATGTCACCCCGTAAAACTTATAGGCAAAGTTGTATTTGTCGTTGTAGGCTAACTTGGTATTTTGCCAGTCAGCTCGAATCGCATCGGCAATTTCGGTCTGTGTCTGGCTGGCGAGTAATACAATGTTTCGTTTTACTTCAACCAACGAGCCTGCTGCCAAAGCATCAATTTCTGCCTGCTGAAGTTGTGCCGTGATTTCGCTTTCCGGCGTCGGCACAATTCCGGCGACCGGTGTGTCGATGGGAATGTGATAGAACAGCTCGGCCCTGCCCTTGCCAGATTCTACCCTGCTGATTATTCCTATATGTATATTGGCCATGTTCGCCTCCTTATGTTGACTGATAATTCCAGCACTGGACGTATGCTCTAACGTTATGGCTGTTGGTCGAGCCGGTCTGCTGGACGCCGACCTTAAAATGAGCCAGGTCTCGAACGACGGTGCTTAACTGTTGTGGATCGACGCTTTTGTCACCCTGCATTTCCCAGATTGGGGTGTCGTCGTAATTCGTGCCGTCAAGCGACCCGTATAATTTGATTTTGACCTCATCCGTCGGTGTCGCATCGTAATCAATCTCGATGGTGACATGTGCACCTTCGTATCCGTTTGTCTCCATATCAACATCGGATGAATATGACTCCGTCGTGCCGGAAAGCGTGATATAGCCGTCGCCGCTCCCTATAATCTGAGACTGCGAGGCCCAGTTTCTGTTTATCGTTGCCATTCTATACTCCTGCAATTACAAATGATTAATCTAAGCTTATATTCAGGTCGCCCGCTTCAAACCTTGCTGTGTCTGATTCACTGATTGATTTGGACTGACTCAAAGCGCCATGAGCCAACATGTTGCCGGCCGTTGCCGCATTGAATAGAGCAAAGTGAGTGATCGTTCCCCAGTTCCCTGTCGCCTGTGTGAAAGTAATGTTGCCGGCATTGTCCAGCGTACCGTTTGCTGCGGCGCTCCAGTCGGAAGCGAATGTCTGTACTCGTGTATATCCGTTGCCGTTCGGCTCGGTTAATCCTGGGCCGGCGTCGGTCGGGTCTGCGGTTGAGAGTCCAACGTAGATTGTCGGCGGTGTGTAGTTGCCTTTTCCAAAGATGTGATCCAGTATCTTGTTTTCCCAATAATCTGAAAAGCTACCCATCTCAAGTCTCCTGAATACTCATGTGTTCTTAACTTGGTGTTCTGGTAATCGTCGCTGTAGCGTCGGTTGGCGTATGGGTCAAAAGGATCGTCTGCCCATCGTCATCGTAGTATTTGATTTGGCCGCTGGATTTGTTCTGGATGGCTTTGCTGGCCAGCAGTTTGTCGGCTGTTAAAACGCCTGTCCCCGACCATACGATTTCGTCGCTTCCCACGAGCGTGTCACCATCAGCTGGATTAGCCCCGGCCTGCAGAAAAACCTGAACAGAATATCTACCGGTTTGTATGTTCGTATCAAAGTTGCCGACATATAAGCTGCCGCTCTTGTCTGTTAAGGCGATGTCGTAATCGTCCGCTGTCCGTCCTCCTATCCCCCAGACTTCGAAGACCTGCCCACTGACATACCAGGCGTCTCCAGCGGCATTGCGAACAACGGCATAAAGTGTATTGCCTGATGCATAGTTTATGTGAATTTCGTTTGCCATATCTGACTCCTCCGCTGCGGATGCGTTTTATGCTTCCTCGCTCCAGGTTCCGTTCTTGGCGATAGTTACCCAGTTGCCGGCCGAATCGGAGATAACGGTTAGTGATGCACCGATTGTATTGGCAGATTTATATTTGTCCGCCGTCTGGCCGGAGTCGTCACGAATTGCCGCCGTACCCGGGTCGATACGTAACTGCTGGGCCGCCTGCACTGCGAAACTGAACACCGTTCCCGTAGGTGCCGAAGCGGGCAAGGTCAACGTTACCGTAGTCGAAGCACCGAGGTTTGTATGTACGCTGCCCGATTCAGTAGCTGTCAGTGTGTCGTCTTCGGTGTGGGCCTCAATTGTTTTCTTTATTCCGCCGGATGCATAAGGAATAGTAATGTTGTGCCCGGTACGGCAGTCGGTTATCGAGTCGATGTCACCGCCTGATGTACTAACCTGGGCAAGTCGAATATGCGGTGTGGCTGCCATATCGGGAAAACCGCTGTATTCGTTAGTGATAAGTGTGCCGGACGAGTTCAGATAGATATAAATGTTCGTTTTGTCATCGACCAGTGTATTGCCCGATGAGCCTGCATAGTTGACCAGTACGGTCCCCAGCCAGAACTTTCCCGGCTTGACTCCCATGTCCAGTCCGCCTTCGTCGTAGACTCTAAGGTCGTTCGCTCGACGTGCCGCCAGCAGCAGCCGGTACAGCAGCTTTCTAAATTGCAGGTAATATGGTGCTGTCCCGGTCGGGATGTACTCGACGCCGGTCTCACTGTCGGACTGCATATTGAGCAGCTCGTTGTCTGATGGATAAACTTCAGCCATAATGTTCCCCTTGTCCGTTAATATTTACTCTTTGAAAATCACGAGTTGTTCTCGATCCTCAGTACCAATTGATTCATCTGTTTATCGAATGAAAAAACACTCAATCCCTCAGCTGGTCTCGCCGCCGGTGTTACTGTGATCGGTCCTGTTTCGCTTCCGGTGCTTTGTCTGCCCGATGCATCTCTGACCTTTACGCCGAATTTGTATGTGCCACTCGGCAGAGTCTGGCTTGTCCACTTGATTGTATCTGCGTCGAGGCCGAATTGACCGTGGCCGAAGCTGCCCTTGCCGAAGCCTATTGCTGCGGCTGAATCCCATCCGAAATCGCTCAGGCCGAATCTGCTCATTGCGAATCCGGCTTTGTCCTGCCAGGCCGGCCAGATTTGGATTGGTGTGGATGTTAGTGGATTCTCATAATTGATCTGGCCGGTACCATTGTCGAAGTAAATATCCACAGTAGCTTCCATTGGTAAATTCTGGCTCCGCAACAGCGTGATTGTAATGCGTCCGCTGTCAGTAGGTGGTCGTTCGAGTTCGTTGCTGAAATCGGTATCCACATATTCTGCTTCGACGGCGAAGACTTCGATCCGAACAGGACACTCCGGAGACGTTGGAACCGGGACAATCAACTGTCTTTGCTGACTGTCGAGTGTTGACCCTGCATATCTGCCGTTGACATATACTTGGTGGTATTTGTCGCTGAAGGTTGATCGCCATTTGACTAATGCGACACGAGGCTCTTTTACAAACTTACCATCCGCTTGAATGCCTGCGGGCAGGTCAAAAACTCTGACCGAATCTATGCCGTTGCTGTAAAGTGACATTTCTTCTTTATCCTTTTAAACTATCGATTAAACCAATTGCGTGTAGATGATTTCGTAATCGGTGACGATGCCAGTGCCGTCGGTGTGTTCAGTGCCTTGTTTGAAAGAATCCATACGGAGGTTGGAAATTTCCTGTCCGCTGTTCGTCACAAGTGTATGTGTATTGCCGTCAATGAATGTTGCTATCTTCCCGATTCTTTCCTCAAGCTTTGCTCGGCTTTTGGCCCGAAGTGTGCCGGTTTGTTTGATTTTCCTGCCGTGTTGTCCAAGATCGATACTGAGCGTTCCATCAAGTCCGGGCACGGTCCTTTCTATTGAGTCCCGGTGAAAACTGCCTGAACTGATTTGAAGTGTTTGCTCATCAAATAAAATAACGTTGTCTAATGTGGTTTTCATCTGTTTTCTCTTTGTAAACTAATCCCGCACTAACTTTCCGGCTGCTCCTATCTTCGTAATATCAGCGATTCCGTCTGCGCCTGTGTCAATGCTGAGTCTGCATCGCCCCCTTGCTTTGGCAGATAGTTTTTGGTAGTACAGGCTCTTGTTCCAGTAGTTCTGATCTTTTGTTTTGCCAGCCAACATCGCATACACACTGGATATCACTGCAAAAACGGATGCCAGCCTCAGCACACTTGTATCCAGGATATCATCGGCACCGATTTCACTTGCCGGATTGCCCGGTTTAATGCCGAAATATTCTGTCAACTGAAAACCGACCTCGGCGGCCTGTGGCCCGAACGTGCTGATTCGATAAGATATGTTGGTCGCTGTAGGTGGCGGCACGGCTGTATCTGTCGAATCGGCTCTGACTACTGATATGCTTACCTGCGCTGCTGAATCCACCGAGACAATCTCATACGCTCCGTCCAGCGAACCGTCCTCCGATTGCAAAAATACAACACCGCCTGTCAGAACCTGTGCGGCTATGAAATCCGCTTCGCTTGCCGTCAATGTCGTGCCGCTGAGGCTCGCTCCAGTTCCGACTGCCAATACCTGCCATGGCAGATGCAGTTCGCCAAAAAGGATCGGCTCATATTTCAAAATGTCGGAATCGTTTGAAAAAGTAACCATTTTCGTTCTTCTCCTTGCGAGGATGGAATCCCGCATTAAAGCGGGATTCCTGTCCTCTTATGTCCCCGCGATAAATCGGGTAAATACTTAGCTGGTGCTCAGATCACGAATCAAACCGTGAGCCGCTTCGTTTTTAAGCTCCATGGTATATTCGCCGATCAGCTCGCCGCACTCGTAATCGCCGCTGCTTGCCAACGGTTTGAAATGGAAGCTTCGGCCCGCCAGCGGCAACACGTTGATGCGCGAAGAATCCAGCAATAGCGCCGCATCCTGCGGCATCCATCGTGTCGTGACAATTTTGCAGACGCCGAAGTCGCTTTCGTAGATGCTTATCATGTCAGTGAAGGTGGTGTCGTTGGCACCGTACGCCCGGCTGTCGGAACAGAAAGCATTTATCTTTCGCTTCTGAAAACCGCCGACCACGATGAGATCCACATTGCCACTGCTGTTTTCCCAGATTTTCCTCAGCACGTAATTAATCTTTGCTTCGTCGAGATCAGTGCCGGATGGAAAACCGCTGTCACCCGTATGGAAGATGTTCGTCGAAAGGTGCTGGATAATTCCCTTCATAGATCGTCTGACTGAACCGCTGCCCTCGGGATTGCTCGCGGGCTGGCCGGCATTGATGACGGTGTTTTCCAGGTCGCGGACAAGCTCCCGCAGACGTGACTGCTTTTGATTGTCAAGTTCATCCGCCAGACCCAACTGGCTGGCTGCCAGGTCTGAGCCGCTGACTTCGACCGAAGCGGTGAATATCTGCGTGTAGTTGCCGCAACGGCTGCGGTTGGTGAATCTTGCATTGGGTTTGTCGGCGCCTTCGAGAGCAGCGTTGCCGAGGATGTTGATAACCTGGTTATCGGCAAGGTTTTCTGCTGTCGTGCCGGCGTAGCCGCGAACCACTGTCAAGGTGTTGGTGTTAATGCCGGTAACCAGCATCAATTCCTCGCTGCCTTCGATTTGAATCTGGTCGCCGATGCGGAACCGGCTGCCGTTATCGACGACAAAGTCGGTGTCGGTGCTCGGATCGCTAAACGTGCTGTCATTGACGGCGTCTTTGTTGGGCAGAAGCTCATCTTCGAGCCATTCGTGATGCGTGCTGGTAGCCTCTCGTACCGGGTTACCCAGTGCGTTCAATAAAGGCGTCTCATAAGGCGAGACAATACCGACCAGGTCCGAAACGTCCTCCGCTAATTCCGGAAGGGTCGTACCGGCCGAATATGTTGCTTTTCCTGTGAATGCCATTTGCTATTTTTCCTTTCTGAATCCCCGGTGAAACCGGGGGCTAAATATTTCTTGGTTGTACTTGCTATAAGCTATAAATAGTTTCTTCGCAGTTTCAGATACTCGTGCAAGTCCGTTCGACTGCCGGTGGTTGCCGCTTTTTTCGCTGCTCTTTCGAGCAGTGTTTGACTGTTTGTTGCTCGATCCCTTGCCCCAGCGGTTTTCGTTGGTACCGGACAGGGTCTACCGGCGGTGAACAGAAATTGCTTTTCCTTCTTCAACTGCTCGATAACATTTGTCACATCCGCATCGTCTTTGTCCTGCAATCTTGCTCTGGCAATCAGAACAGCAGTTTCCAAATCGACAGCTCCGGCGGCAGCTAATTGCCGTGTGAGCTTTTGTTCCGTTTGGATGTCACTCAACTGCTCGGAAAGCTCTGCTGTTTGTGCTTTTGCCTGAACCAGTTGCTCGGTTAATTCTTCGATTTTCTTCTCGGCACTCTGTGCCCGCTTGCGATAGCGGATGGATTCGGCCACCGGAACAAGTTTTGTGCTGTCATTATCGCTTGCCGGTGTTGTGTCTTCTGACAAAATATCCTGTGTCTCAATCGGACTCATAAACTCTTCCTTTCTTTTCTACTAATTCTCATATCCTAATTCTCTGAGCACCTGCTCAGCCGGAACGCCCAGCTCTTTCTTGATCTCGGCCTCTTGTAATTTTTCCATGGTGTTCTCCGGCAAAGGACTT
>Ga0209536_100017684_pt1 | contig 10080 bp, 8 predicted proteins | sample DeeMarSeWOR28_12_FD_187461 | JGI IMG/M metagenome (GOLD analysis project Ga0209536, IMG submission 187461) | Marine sediment microbial communities from White Oak River estuary, North Carolina - WOR-2-8_12 (SPAdes) (version 2) | ecosystem: Environmental > Aquatic > Marine > Intertidal zone >... | reverse complement strand
AGCGGACGATGATCATCGGGAAACCATCCGATGACCAGAAGCGCATGTTTGATCACATGGTCGCCCTGCAGGATACAGCCCTATTCGCACTGCAGCCGGGTGCCATGTGCGCGGATGTGGACCGCGTTGTGCGAGCGTATTATGAAGAACATGAATTGATGCCTTACTGGAAGCATCACGTGGGACATGCGATCGGTTTGCGCTACCACGAAGCGCCTTTCCTGGATCTCGGTGATGAAACACTAATCAAGCCGGGGATGGTGTTCACCGTTGAGCCTGGACTGTATAATCCGCAGCTGGGTGGTTTTCGACATTCCGATACGGTTTTGATCACTGACCAGGGTAGCGAGATCCTGACTTATTACCCGCGCAATCTCGAAAGCCTGATCATTCCAGCATGAGGATGAAAAAGTCTGCATGCAATCTTCCCGGGGGAAATTGATATGTGCTCCAGCAATAAGAAGGATGAATTCCTGGGGAATCGCTTTACAGAGGCCTTGATTTATGCAACCAGGCTGCATACCAGGCAGACGAGAAAGCGATCCTCAGTGCCATATATTGCACACCTGCTGGGGGTAACTGCACTGGTTCTGGAGGATGGTGGTGACGAAGATGAAACCATCGCGGCTTTACTGCATGATGCAGTCGAGGACCAGGGAGGATTAGACACCCTGGCGGAAATCAAGGAAAAATTTGGGGAAAAGGTAGCTACGATTGTCCTGGAAGTATCTGATTCTACCTCGCAACCGAAACCCCCCTGGAAGGAAAGAAAAGTTGCCTACATAGAATCTATCCGAGGTGCATCGCCGAGTGCCATACGGGTCTCCCTGGCTGATAAAGTATATAATGCGCGGTCGATTTTACGAGATTTGCACCTGGAGGGTGAGCATGCATGGGATAAATTCAACGGTGGTAAACAAGGCACCATCTGGTATTACGAGCAGCTGCTGATAGAATTCAGCCGCTGCAGTTCGAGCCCGCTATTACTGGAATTGGAGCACAGCATCCGCGAGATTAAGTCGCTTGCTTGAGCGAATGATTGGTATCCAAAGTACTAGAGAACGATTATCAAGGTATGTTGCATGAATGACTCACCTGTCATCTTAGCATTTATTGAAGATCTGCTCAGCGCAGTGCGAATCGATAATGTCGCCCAGGAATTAGGTTTCCGGTTTGAGCATTGGGAGATGCCTGGGGTAAATCAGCAGCGATCTGAAACAAGTTCTAAGTTGGCTGAGCCGCTGGAAGGAGTGCAAGGGAGCGTAATCGCTCAAGTATCATCCCTGCAACCTGCATTGATCATCTTTGACCTGGGAAACCGCTCGATTCCCAGCATGGAATGGATCGCAATGATCACATCGGTACCTGCCACCAGGGGGATCCCGGTACTGGCATATGGACCACATATCGACCGGGAGGGGTTGAAAGCAGCTCGACAAGCTGGGGCGAACCCGGTGGTGGCACGCTCGAAATTCATGCAGAATTTACCCGACCTGTTGTCGGATAATGCCAATGTTGTTGACAAGATTGCAATTGAGAAGACCTGTGAAGATGAGTTACCCCACCTGGCAAAAAGAGGGCTGGAGGAATTCAACCGTGGTGAATATTTCAAAGCCCATGACTCCCTCGAGCTGGCCTGGATGGAAGACCAATCAGCTGGCCGTGACCTGTACCAAGCCATCCTACAGGTCGCGGTAGCATATTACCAGATCGAACGCGGCAATTACAACGGCGCGGCAAAGATGTTCCTGAGGATGCGTAAATGGTTCAACCCGCTGCCTGATTCCTGCCGTGGGATCAATATTCGCCAGCTGAAACTGGATGTGGAAGCAGCGCATGCTGAACTAATCACATTGGGAGCGGATGGCATTGATCGCTATAACCTGGGATTGCTGCAACCGGTTGAATATAAAGAGAACTATTGATACAATCTAGCATCACCCGTAATAAGAAGGTATCGTAAATGTCAAATGAAATTGCGTTAACAGGCATCAAGCCATCTGGCACTCCCCACATAGGAAATTACCTCGGTATGAACCGACCGGCATTGGACCTGGCAAAGAAGTACCAGGCCATGTATTTCATCGCCGATTATCACGCCCTGACGACCGTCAGGAATAGCGAAACCATGCGGCGGCTAACCTATGATGTAGCAGCGACGTGGCTGGCACTGGGGTTAGACCCGGAGAAAGTGATTTTCTACCGGCAATCGGATATCCCGGAAGTGATGGAACTGACCTGGATCCTGGCCTGTTTCACTCCAAAAGGCCTGTTAAACCGTGCACATGCTTATAAAGCCGCAGTAGATGCGAATATCGAAAAAGACCTGCCGTCCGATGAAAAAATTAACGCTGGCTTGTTCTTCTACCCGACCTTAATGGCAGCGGATATCCTGCTGTTTGATACGAATTTTGTCCCTGTTGGGTTGGATCAAAAGCAGCATATTGAGATCGCGCGGGATATTGCCCAGGCGATCAACAACACCTATGGCGAAGTATTAACCCTTCCAGAAGCACATATCGTGGAAGAGGTGATGACAATTCCTGGGCTGGATGGCCGCAAGATGAGCAAAAGTTACGATAATGTGATCCCGCTCTTCTCGCCACCTAAGGAACTGCGAAAGAGAGTGATGCGCATCGTCACTGACTCCAAGCGCCCGGAAGATCCCAAAGATCCAGACGAAGACAATGTTTATGCTATTTATAAGCACTTTGCCTCACCAGAGGACATCCAGCGGGTGCGTGAAGGCTACCTGAAGGGTGGGCTGGCATACAGCCAGGTGAAAACCGAGCTGTACGAGCTGCTGGAAGCGGAGTTTTCCGAAGCCAGGGAGAAATACAATCGCTATATGGAAGATTGGGGCTATCTTGACCAAGTTTTACTCCAGGGGGCAGAAAAAGCGCGCAAGATTTCCATACCGAAAATGACCCAGGTACGACAGGCAATCGGAGTAGACTGAATTACCGTTCGTCAGGTCTCAACGGGCGCATAAACAGGCTGCCTGGTGAGTTTTTATGTACCGCGACTTAGGCTTTCAGAGATGAAAAGCATCCCGTTCACTGAATTTGATAGAATGAGACGCGGAAAAGATTAATGTGAATCTGAGTTTACCGAGGAGAACAAAACGCGATGGCACGTAAAAAGCTTGGACACGTGGAGCTGGAGTGGACCTGCCCGAACTGCAATGGCCTTAACCCTGGGCCTGAGAAAACCTGCCTGAATTGTGGTGCACCTCAACCAGAGGATGTCGAATTTGAGCAGGCTGATAGACAGGAGCTGATTACAGACGAGGAGAAGCTTGCCCAGGCTGAGGCAGGTGCGGATATTCACTGCCCCTACTGCGGAACACGCAATCCGGCTGGAACAGAAATCTGCAGCAACTGTGGTGGCGACCTGGTCGAGGGAAGGGTTAGAGAAAGCGGTAGAGTGGTTGGTGCCTATAAAACTGGCCCCGCAGAGATGATCCAATGCCCCCATTGTGGTGAAAACAACCCTGATACTGCAAAGAAATGTGCTTCATGCGGGGGAAGCCTGGCACAGGAAAAAGCCCCGGAAATCCAGGTGCCTGCAACACCTCCATCGACATCCCGGACGCGCATGTGGATTATTATCGGCGTGGTAGCCGCGCTGGTGATCGCCTGTGGTGCATATTTTTTCTTCGCAAACCGCTCCCAACCTACAATCGGGATAGTGGATAGCGTAAACTGGGAACGTGCAGTCCCGGTGGAGGCACTGCTGCCTGTTGAGCACAAAGACTGGCAGGATGAAATACCGGGAGACGCTGTCTTGGGGGCTTGCACAGAGGAGCTGCGCAGCGTCGAATCCGATCCAGCTCCAAATGCTATTGAGGTATGTGGTACACCGTATACCGTTGATTCCGGCAGTGGATTTGCGGAAGTAGTCCAGGATTGTGAGTACGAAATCTACGATTCCTTCTGCACATATACGTTGGATGAATGGCAAGAAGTGGATGTCGTGATCGCCAGCGGGTCTGATTTTTCCCCGGTATGGCCTGAGCCTGTGCTGGATGAAGGGCAGCGCGTTGCCGAGGATTGGGAGGAGACTTACACGATCGTATTTGTCTCCGGAGATAAAGTATACCGTTACACGACTGGAGATCTTGAACTCTTCCAGAACGCACAGCCGGGCAGCGAGTGGACGCTAAATATTAACACCTTTGGCAGCCTGATTTCGATCGAGAACTAATCGCCAGGTAATTAACCCATCCATATGAGTCGGCCCCGCTAAAAGTCGGGGCTGATTTATTTTTCAACCGCATGCTTACTAAATTTGGAAAGTGATTCGCCGGTTGTGGATGATCGAATTTTCGTCCATGGCAATATAGCACCCAGTCGAAAAATAGGTTCGATTAGAAAAAAGTTTCTTATGCCAATAATTGGATATTGGGAATAAAATTGTAGCCAACCGAAGTCATGATCAGTAAATTTCGAACCTTCGTGAATGAATGGCTAAAGAATTGGGGTGTGGCAGGATTAAACAAGCTGCTTAATGGGAAGCTTGTCTTCTCTCATGTACTTCTTCCTGCGTTCGTTTTACTTGTTTATTTTGCTTCTTTGGAATGGATAGTTTTCCCCATCATGGATATCCAGGATGGTATAACGAAAATATTTATCAACAGGTCTTTAGGGTATTTTTCGATTTTCACCCTGGCAGCCTGCTTGTTTTATATCGCGGTCCGGATCTTTATTAATGGTGGGAATCTCGCTAACATGGGGTTTAAAGAGAAAGTCTCGATAGGAGATTTGCTCATTTTGCTCCTGCCACTGACCCCCGTTGTCCAGTATTTAATCAACAACCAGGATAGCTTATCACCAATCGAGTCTTTAGCGGCATTGATATTCTTTATGCTCTTTTCAAGCATCTTTATTATCGTATTCCCGGCTTTCCTGGGCTCCTATGGCTCACCGCGCGTCTTGATCTCATTGGGAACAGCTTTTGCGTTCACGATAACCAGCATGGCTATGTTGAGCAGCAATTTCACTTGGCATGAGAAGGGGAGTATCAAGATCCAATTGATTTTTTTTGGATTAACCTTCCTGGTAACCTGGCTTCTCTATGGTTTATCAAATAAAAATATATTGCGCGGTATGGTTGTGATCGTGTTCTTCAGTAACACTTTGATTCAGTTCATCTCTCTAGATGCGACCGTGGGGGAGAATTCTCAACTAAAAGTCGAAAACAATCTGCTTGCCCTTGCTGCTGACAGGACGCCCCTTTCTACCCCAAGTATTTACCTGCTGATCTATGATTCTTATGTCACGAACGAAACCATGCTTGGCTACGGTATCGACAACAGTGTTCAAGAACAGTTCCTAGAAGAACTCGGTTTTAAACTCTACCCACGTACGTATTCGGTCGCAGATTTCTCTGTGGGTACGATGAGTAAGGTCCTCGATGTATCACGAGAAGTTTCTGGTGATCCGAAGAACGTTGTCGCGGGAAATGGCAAAGCATTCAAGGCAATGCAGGATCTGGGCTACCGGACTTATGGATTATTCCCGAATGATTTTTACTTCAGGAAATTCAACCCCTCCTATGATTATTCGATACCAGAGCCGAGAACCACATCCCTGGACATCCTTCTGCGCGCAATCCTCGGAGGAGAGTTCCGTTTTGACATTGGATTCGATATGCTGCCCAGGGAGGAATTTATTCGAAGTAAGCATGATTTCTTTGCAAGCAGCATCGGTACCCCAAAATTGGTTTACACGCACTCAACCTATCCAGGGCACAGTCAAAATTCGGGAGCATGCTTAACAGACGAGATTGATCAATTCAGAACCCGTTTATCAATGGCGAATATCGAGATGCAAGAAGATGTTCAGGCAATCATCGATAACGACCCCGAGGCAATCATCATCGTTGCCGGCGATCACGGACCTTACCTGACCAGGAATTGTGCCAGCTTAAATGAATTTGAAGATTCGGAAATCACCCGGCTGGATATACAGGATAGGTTTGGCACGTTCCTGGCTATCCGTTGGCCCAATCAAGATTTTGAACGATTTGACGAAATCGGGGTTTTGCAGGACCTTTTCCCAGTCATTTTTGCGTACCTCTTTAATGACGAGAGTTTCCTGGAGGCAAAAATTGAGCCTATTACAATTTCTCCAGTAGCAAAAGTCCGGGATGGGATCATCACCAAGGGAATTAATCGCGGCGAAGCTCTATTTGTTCAACCAGAATCCACCCTTGATCCCGATTAAATATCATCGGTGATCCCTTGAGGTAATAAATCCACCAGGCGTTTTTTTATCTTCGTAACATGTGAACCAGTCCAGTAGATTTGTTCACAACCCGCGCAGATATGGAAATCGAAGAAGTATATTTTCGTCAATGGCTCCAGGCGATGCTCGATTTCCTGCTTCTCGACAGGTTCGAGGGTATGGTTGCAGCGAGTGCAGCGCTGGAACAGGTTAATATCAGAAGTTATATTAAATCGATTGAGGATCTCAAGCAGCTGTTGATCTGGGTCCAGGGAACGGACAAGGTAGCCGAAGCGGATCATTTTACGCATCAGCAGCTGCCTGTCCCGTGTCAGCAGGATGCGTCCTGTCTGGATAGCTTTCTCAGCCAGCTGCGTATCCTGGAAATGGTTGCTGAAATCCGCATCGAAACCCAGCATGCGCATATCCGAAGCCAGCCTGCCTAGGTGGTTATCAAGGATAAAACGCGCCGGGATAACCAGGCGACCATGTTCGAACATATCGGATAAATGATCGTTCTCCGCTGAAGCTGGAAAAATCTCCACGGTATCGCCATTTTTCATGATATATCCAAATCCAAGGTGGGTACCCGCGATCTTGATCTGCCCAATTTCCGTATGTGGGATTCCGAGAGATTCTGCCAGGTGTTTAATCGTTTGCTGCCCCTTGAACTCGATGCGCTGGAGTGGTTCGCGATCCCTGGCGCGCAACAATTCGTGGAGCGGATGGTGGAAGTAAATGTAAGCGACAGTCATCCCAGATCGAAAAAAATCATGTTTCCAATTGAATAATCTAACATCACCAGTGCCAATCACCGGATTGATGTATTATATATCCTGAACTTAGTCGATTATTGAAATAATCACATACCAGCTAGGCAAGGAACTATCGAGATGGATGTCGTTGTACTGATATCGGCAGACACAGAATGGCGAGCGATACGGCAGGTGCTGCCAGAGAAATTGAACCAAAACACGCCATATGGTGAATGCTTTCGACATGATCTGCCGATCCATCTTGTTGAACGCCAGGTATTATTCATGCATGGAGGTTGGGGGAAGATCGCCGCAGGTGCTTCTACCCAATACGCTATTGATCGCTGGCAGCCGAAGCTACTGGTCAATCTTGGCACCTGCGGAGGATTCGAAGGCGAGGTCAAGCGGGGGGAGATCCTGCTCGTGGAACGCGCCCTGGTCTATGATATATACGAGCAAATGGGCGATCCCGGCACTCACATCGATCATTATGCGACCGAAATGGACCTCAGGTGGCTGCTAGAACCATATCCGAGCCCTGTCCGGCGTGGATTGATGATTTCCGGTGACCGAGACCTCATTCCACGTGAAATCGGTGAGCTCAGACTCAAGTATGGTGCAATTGCCGGGGATTGGGAATCGGCTTCCATTGCCTTTGTGGCTGCGCGCAACCAGGTGCCAGTGCTGATCTTGCGGGGTGTTTCAGACCTGGTAAGTGAAAAGGGAGGTGAGGTCTATGGTGAGGAGCACAGGTTTGAAAGATCTGCTGCCCGAATAATGCGTGAGCTGCTCAAGATTCTTCCAGATTGGCTCGGACATGTATGTTTCTTTCGTCCAGAATGATTTCCAGCTCGATCTCGTCCCGGATGGGGATACCGTCCAACCCGATCAACGGGATCTCCGGTTTTAATTGGCGGGATACCTGGATGGCATCCTTGTATAGCTTCGATATGTGAAAGCCTCTTTTCTGGTAAAAGCGCAAAGCTGGCGTGTTGTCGTTGGTGGTAATAAGCCAGATGCGTCTGCAACCTGATTTGTATGCATGATCCAGTGCTGTATTGATCAACACTGTTCCTGTTCCCTGGCCAGGGAACAGGCTGTCCAGGGTGATGATCTCGAGCTCTTCCAGCAGGTGTTGGAAAGTTATCAACCCGACTCTCGCTCCTGCATTCCAGGCGGTGAAGCCATCCAGGGCAGCGACTGTGTAAAGTTTTCCCCGGGTTACGACCCTGCCAGAGCCCCAGCGTCGGATATAAAACTCTTCCACCCACTTCCTGTCAGCCTTGGTGATGGGGTGTACTTCATAGACTGATGAAGGGTCCATATATAGGAGTATACACATGGATTGCCGATCAATCCAGACTGCATCCAAGATATTCTGGTAAACTTCATTCTTGATTAAATTCGATCAAGGAAACCAAGCCGATATCATGCAACCCATCATAACAATCGATTTATCGGAATTAACCAGCAACAGCTTCGAGATTCCCAAGGAATGGCAGGATGAATACCTGGGAGGCGCCTCCTTGGCAGCCAGGGTGCTTTATGAGGATTTAACGGCTGATCTAGATCCACTCTCGCCGGAAGCCCCACTGCTGTTCCTGAATGGACCCCTTTCGGGCACGCTGGGTCCTGCCGTGGGGCGATACGTGGTGTGCGGAAAATCACCCGCCACCCATATCTGGGCGGAATCAAACTGTGGTGGCTTCTGGGGTGTTGAGCTGAGGAAGACTGGGTACGATGGCATATTGATCACTGGCCGGTCGGCTGAACCTGTCTACCTGTGGCTGAATGATGGCGATTTGCAGTTTTTACCGGCAGCTCAAATCTGGGGGTTGGATACATACCAGACGCGAGATGCCGTTATCGATGCGCTGGGGATCCCGGGAACCAGAGTAGCCTGTATCGGTCCAGCAGGCGAGAACATGATCCCATTTTCGGTGATCATGAGCGATCATGGGAGAGTGGCTGCCCGCACCGGTATGGGGGCCGTGATGGGGGCAAAAAACTTGAAAGCCATCGCGGTAAAAGGCCGGAAATCCATCCCGGTTGTGAACATGGAGAAATATCAGGCCCTGCGCTCGGAGACAAATCGAGAGTTACGGAATGATCCAGTCTCCCTGGTTGGAAGGGATTTGGGTACGGCAAGCGTGGCAGATTATTTTGATTATCTGGCTCTGCTACCAAAAAGATACTTCACGCGAGGTTTTTCCGAAGAAGAGATGGAGATTTCCGGTGCGCATACCAAGAATACGATTCAAACTGGAATCAGTGCCTGCCACGGATGTGTAATCGCCTGCGGGCGGGTTGTTGATCTTGGAGATGGTGTAAAGCGTAAAGGCGCTGAGTATGAGACCTTAGCTGGTTTTGGCCCCAACTTGCTGATCAAGGATCCAGTACGCATAACCCAATTTGGAGAACAGTGCGATCGCCATGGTATGGATACCATCAGCCTGGCAAATACGATCGGCCTGGCAATGCTTTTCTATGATAAAGGGATCATTGATCGTGAAGATACGGGTGGGATCGATTTGGAATGGGGTGACGCTGATGCTGTGGAAAAGCTGATTGATTTAACTGCTAAACGGGAAGGTCTCGGTGAATACCTGGCACGTGGAGCAAGGGGATTTGGTCGCCATTTTGATAACGAGCAGATGGCGGTCCAGGTAAACGGCTTGGAGGTTGCTTTCCACGATCCGCGGGGAGGATCTGGCTTGGGATTGGTGCATGCTACATCTCCACGAGGTGCCTGCCACAACCAATCGGATTACTACCTGGTGGAAGTTGGCCAAGTGCACACTTCACTGGGGATGGCCTATTACGCCCCCCGCGATGGGGCAGAAAAAACATTCAACGTGGTGATCCATCAGAATTGGCGCACAGTATTTAATTCCCTCGTGATGTGTATATTTGCAAATGTACCCCCAGAAGTGGTCGTTGAATTGATAAACGAGGCTGGTGGTGCAAAGATGGATATCAGCGAGATGTTGAAAAGCGGAGAAAAAGGTTGGAACCTGAAGAGGGTGATCAACAACAAGCTGGGATTAAACCGCGAGAATGACAGGTTACCCAGAGGCCTGACAGTGCCCTACGAGGAT
>Ga0209536_100017683_pt1 | contig 10080 bp, 10 predicted proteins | sample DeeMarSeWOR28_12_FD_187461 | JGI IMG/M metagenome (GOLD analysis project Ga0209536, IMG submission 187461) | Marine sediment microbial communities from White Oak River estuary, North Carolina - WOR-2-8_12 (SPAdes) (version 2) | ecosystem: Environmental > Aquatic > Marine > Intertidal zone >... | reverse complement strand
AATTCAGGATTTGAAATCCAGAGAAGAACTCTTGAATCTGGATACGAAGTTGTTGGCTTTGTTGCTGGTTCAGGTTCAACCACGGAACAAAGAAGTTATAACTTTGATGATGTTAATATTGCTAATGGAAAATATATTTATCGCCTTAAGCAGATAGATTTTAATGGAGTATTTGATTATAGCAACGAGATTGAAGTTGAAGTAAATGCACTAGCAGAATTCTCATTAGAGCAAAACTATCCTAATCCATTCAACCCGTCAACAACAATTAATTACAGCCTCGCTGAAGCAGGCTTGGTTAGGATTGCTGTTTATAATCTATTGGGTCAGGAAATTAATTTACTTGTAAATGATTTTAAAGAAGCAGGTCCACACTCCATAACATTTGATGCTTCTGATCTGACAAGTGGTGCGTATTTCTATTCAATCGAAACGCCACAATTCAGGCAGACGAGAAAAATGTTACTAGCTAAATAATTCTTAAATAAAATCTCATATCATTCTTAAAATTATAACCGTACTGAGCATCATTCAGTGCGGTTTCTTTTTTCACATCTTAATAAACTATAAAGTCAGATCTTTTGTTATGTGAGCTAAATCTATTTCATATATTTTTTTTGTCTCGCCATCAGTCACAATTGACGTCGGCTTTCCTTTTCTGTCGGGACCTGATTTAGAATGCTCTAATTAATAATTCAAATCATCTAATGTTCTGATGGTATTATTGTTGCGTTTATCAGATTCACATTTAATAGTCGGGATAAGAGTTATCTGAGGTTGTGGGTTCTCTTATCAATTTCATTCAAATTAAAAATATGGTGGTTGTATATGGCTCTTGCAACAGTGACATTCTGGGGGGGTATATTAAACACGTACGGTATACCAAATATTTTCTATACATATTTAATTAGTGTTTCAACAAATCAGGTTATAAACAACAGAGATAGAATTGTAAAAATTATTCCGCTTACTGAAGATACTCCTAAACCCGAACGAGAACTCCCATTCATTGTAAAAAACTCTGATGCAAAGCGTGCTTTCCAGGAGGCATTTGGTAGTCTTGAGAGAATGGAAAATTTGAAAGGTCTTAAAAATAATAAGAGCATAATGGAATTAGATCAGCAGAATAGTCTTCATAGCGCAATCAGAGAGTTTTATTGATAAAAGCTTAATCTCATTAAAAACATTAGAGGATAAATAAACAATTTTATATGGAGGCTATTGAACTTTTTGTCCTTTTATGCGGATCGTCTGAGTTCTGCTTGAGCGTGGAAATCTGCTTTTAATTCCACCTTTTATTACTACACCTGTCCCTAAAATATAACCATTGAATCTCAAAACATACTGACCAGGTGAAAGAGCATCATTGGGAATTAATGCTCCCATAAGATAGAGTCTGAGTTCATCTAGATTTTTAATGTCATAAATATTTCTTGTAATACTTTCCTGGAAAATTTGAGCTGCAAGAGAATGCAGCACAATCTTTCCGTTTTTATCTATCGTTCCGAATTTACAACCCACCCTGTGGAAGATTCCAAGATTTTGATTTTCCCATTCGAGAGAAGTAAAATAAATATCATTTCTCTTTATAAGAAAATTGTAATCGGCAAATATATCGTTGTTTATTCCAAATTCTTCAGCAAGGTGATCAATTTTATCTGTAAGAACATTGTCATTGCTTTTATGCATTGTCATTACGTAATGCTTTTTCCAATTTAACTGATCAGTTGATTTAATCACCCCTTTCTTTTTTAGCTTAATCAAAAAGAACCCATCTGAATCCACATCCCATGGAAAGATTCTGACAGCACTTGCAAGTCTTTCATCAAACTTCACACCTGAATATTCTGTCAATCCCTCTGAGTGCTTCATTGGCAGGTGAATCGGTTCAACATCAACCGGATATTTTTTTAGCAGTTTGTCAATTATCAGTTCATTCTCTTCAGGAGTGAGTGTGCAGGTTGAATAAACAAGTTCTCCCCCAACTTTCAGCATTTTTATTGCAGACACTAACAGTTTGGTTTGAATTTCACTCAGATGATTAGCTCTCTCTAAAGACCACCATTTATTTACTTCATTGTTTTTCCGAATTATACCAAGACCGCTACACGGTGCATCAACAAGAATTTTGTCAAAGTATGAATCATAATACTTGCTGAGTATTTCACCTTTTGAATTTATTACTCCGTAATTGATGAAATTCATTTTGTCAAGATTAAAGACCAGAGCTTTAATTCTATCCATTGCTAGTTCGTTGACAACAAGTACTCCTTTGTTTCCCATCATTTCAGCTAGTTGAGTTGTCTTCGAACCCGGTGCAGAACACAAATCAAGAACAATATCATTTGATGATGGATTAATGAAATGAGGCGGCAGCATCGAAGTAAGACTTTGCATGTAATAAAAACCAAAGGCTATCTCTAGTGTACTTCCGGCATAATCAAAGCCATCTGTTATTTTTAATGCATTTGAAGGATAAGGCAGATTCTCAGTTTTTATTCCATAGATTTCATCGAGTCTTTTAGCCAGGTTGTCCCGGTTGATTTTTCGTTCGTTTACCCGGATGTATTTAGCCGGTTCCCTTTCTAAAAACTGAGCGTAATGTTCCGCAGTTATATTTCCGAAGGTTGAAGCGAGATATTCGTAAATTTTATCAGATACTTTAGGCCGTCTCGTCATAACCTAATAAGATTTAGTTTCTTAAATATGCTGTTTGAAACCAATGTTAAATTCTTTCCCGTTGGAAATCTTTTAGTGTAATCTCTTCTAATTTCCTGCAAAATTGTGTCAAGATATTTTTCATATTCTTCAACAATCTTATTAATACTTTCCGCTTCTTTAGGGATTTTTATTTTGTTGATTCGGTTCGTGCTTGCATAAACAATGTATTTAGCTTCGGTCTCATTGCTGAACGTAAGTACAAAATCACCGGATGGAGTAGTTACCTCAAAGCTGCCGAAGAATTCTTTCCCAAGAATTAATTGTTTATCTGGCACTTCTATAGATTGTGTCTGCTTTAAATCTGTAAATGCAGCCGGGAAGCTTTTTAAACCCGATAATTGAAGTTCTTTGCTTTTACTGAAGATGAAATCTTTTTCGTTCAACTACGATCTATCTTACTGATGAAAGTATTTACAATGCTCTTCATATCATCAATATTTTTGTATTGCCGGAGAGTAAGTAAATGTGAGTCACACCCATATAACATTGCAGAAATATTTTGAAAATCGTCCTTGCATAATACAAGTACAGGTATTTTTCTTTTAAATATTGCGTATGATATTTCAAAACCTACACCAATGCTCGGGCCGGAGATTTCAGCAATCATCAGCTTGCTACCATCGATCCATTTCAAACTACGCTTATACATTTGCTTCTCTGTTAGTGGAATAGAACTACTGAATTTTCCACTATGTGCAGATAAAACTGTATTCCCAATGTCCTCAATGTACTTAATCATCGTTTGATGAAGTTTCTGATCGGATGTGTCACCCGCAAATGGGCTGGAGCAATAGATAATCATACTATTTATTCAATATCATTTTATAATAATCTTCATATAGTGGGACAACCTTTGTTGTGTCAAACTTGTTAACAGCTCTGTTTCTTGAGTTTTGAGAGAAGAGCTTATATTTTTTATCATTAGTTAGCAGTTCCAATGCATACTTAGCCATTCGATCAACATCCCCAATCTCAGCAATAAATCCGGTTTCGTTGTGTTTTACTAATTCAGGGAGTCCTCCGACACTTGAGCTGATGACCGGCAGCCCGCAAGCCATTGCTTCCAACGCAGCCAGCCCGAAGCTCTCAGATTGTGATGGAATTAGAAAAAGATCTGATGATGATAAAATTTCCACCAGACCATCCTGCTTACCGAGAAATCTTACTTTGTCACATAGTTCTAATTGTCGTGTTAATCTTTCACATTCAGATCTATCCGGCCCGTCACCAACGAGTATTAATTTCGAAGGAATTTCCTTTTGAACTTTTTCAAATATTCTTATCGTATCGGATACTCTTTTAACTGTTCTGAAATTGGAAATGTGAACAAGAATTTTTTCACCATTTGGTGCGAGTGTATTTCTAAATTCACCGTTCTCTTCAGGTTTGAATAAATTTGTGTCTACAAAGTTCGGAATGACCTGTATGTCCGCTTCGCACGAATAATTTGTAATTGTCTTTTCTTTAAGGAATCGGGAAACAGCAGTAACACCATCACTTTTCTCAATGCTGAATTTTACAAGTGGTAAAAATGATGGCTCCAGACCAACAAGAGTTATATCAGTGCCATGCAAAGTTGTAAATACTTTTAAATCCTTGTTTTTGCTAAGCATCTCCTTAGCCAGGTAAGCACTTGTTGCGTGAGGAATTGCATAATGTACATGAAGAATATCCAGCTTTTCAAATTCAGCTACTTCAGCCATTTTGCTTGCAAGTGAAAGTGAGTACAGCGGGAATTCAAACAACGGATAGTTGCTAATCTCTACTTCGTGGAATAAAATATTCTCAATGTAATGCGATAACCGGAATGGTAGTGCGTAACTGATAAAATGGACTTCATGACCGCGAAGGGCTAGTTCCTTACCCAGCTCGGTTGCAATAACTCCGCTTCCTCCATAAGTGGGATAACAGGTGATTCCTATTTTCATGGCAGTAAATTGAAGGTATTAATTCGCATCATAGATAAACAAATATAATTCAAATTTAACCAAGTTAGAAACCATTTATATTTCAATTGAAGCAATCATAAATCTATATTTACAAAAAAGATATTATGAACTTTCTCATTATTGGTCATTCGGTTGTTGATAAAATAATTGAAAACGAAAATTATTCAATAAAGCCCGGCGGTATTTTTTATACAGTTATTTCCTTATTGAGTCAGACTGAACCGTTTGATAAAATATTTTTATGCTCTAATCTGGATGAGAAAAATCAACAACTGTTTGAACCGGCTTATTCAAAGGTAGAAAAGGATTTTTTCAATATTGTTGATTCAATACCGGGAGTTGAGTTACGCATTAATGAAGCAGGTGAACGGGACGAAACATATTCCAGGATTACGGCAAATATTGAAATACCTCTTTCAGGATTAGAACAGTTTGATGGTATTCTGATAAATATGATAACAGGTTATGACATTTCACTAATTCAGCTCCGGGAGCTTAGAAAAAATTATGATGGCTTGATATATTTTGATGTGCATACACTTAGCCGTGGAATAGACAATAATTTAAACAGATACTTTAGACCAATAAAAAACTTTGATGAGTGGGTCAGGAATATTGATATTCTGCAGGCAAATGTTTCAGAGTTACAGACTCTGACTCACAAAAAATTAGAAAAAGATATTGTTGAGATTTTATTTAGCTACGGAGTTAAACAGGTTATTGTTACCAAATCAGCTGAAGGAGCAACAGTCTACTTTAAAATTGATAACAATATAAAATCCATAAATAGAGATGCAATTAAAGTCAAGACCATTAATAAAGTAGGATGTGGAGATGTATTTGGAGCAGTTTATTTCTATAATTATATTAAAAATAAAAATATACATGCGGCTTTAGATAAGGCAACTCTATATGCTGCTCTTTCAACAACATACTCTAAAGTAAATGAATTTTTAAATCTGAGAGAAGATGCATACGAACGAAATAGTAAAAAATAGGATACTCGTTACCGGTTCGAACGGAATGCTTGGACAAAAGGCAGTAGAGTTTTACTCCGGGAAACAAAACACTGAACTTCTTGCAACATCGGTTGAAGAAAAGTCAGTCGTGGATTCTGTAGAATATGTTTCCAGCGATATAAAAAGCAGAGATAAAATAAAAAAAGTTATTTATGATTATTGTCCGGATTTTATAGTTCACACTGCTGCATTTACAAATGTAGATTTAAGTGAAAAGATGAGAGAAGAGGCCTGGCGTATAAACGTAAAGGGGGTTGAATATATTTCTGAAGCGTCAAGGGTGATAGATGCTCAATTAATTCATATCTCCACTGACTATATCTTTGATGGAAAGAATGGACCATACGATGAAAATGCACTCCCATGTCCGGTAGGATATTACGGAAGAACAAAGCTGGCAAGTGAAAATGCTTTGAAAATAAGTGGTACAATGTTCTCAATTTTAAGAACTAATGTTCTCTATGGGACAGCACAAAACAGCAGACCAGATTTTGTACGTTGGGTAATTAATTCATTAAGTAATAATCAACAAATCAGAATAGTTAAAGATCAGATTAATAATCCTACTTTTATCGATGATCTTGTTCAGGCAATAAGCAAAATTGTTGAATTCAGAAAAACAGGAATATATAATATTGGCGGCAAGGAATTTTTATCCAGATTCGAATTCACAAACCGAATTGCAGATTACTTTAATTTGAATAAAAATCTGATTACTCCAATTTTTACTGAGGAACTTAATCAGGCAGCAAGAAGACCTTTAAAATCAGGTCTCTGGACCCTTAAAGCAGAAACAGAGCTTGGTTATAAGCCGCATTCAATTACTGAATCTTTATCAGTTATTAAGAGAGAACTCAGTTTGTGAAACTGATTGACAGATACGATAATTTCATTTTTGATCTCGATGGCACTATCTATCGGGGAGAACACCTTATTCCAAAGGCTGATGAAGTTATTAATGAACTAAAATCAAGCGGAAAGAAAATAGTATTTGTTTCTAATAAAACCACCGGAACTATTACCGATTATTTCAACCTGCTCAAAAACTGGGGTCTTGATATTCATCAGGAAGAAATAATTAACTCAACCCTGGTTGTCATTAATTATCTGTTTGAAAATTTTTATGGAGATAGTTTCTTTGCAATAGGCGAGGATTCCTTCGTTAATGAAATAAAAAAATCGGGCTTAAAGTATTCTATAGATCCTAAAGAAATTAAAATCTTACTCGTTACACTTGATCGAACCCTCAATTATGAGAAACTTGAGATTGCAGCACAGGCACTTGAAAATGGTGCAAAATTCTTCGCAGCAAATATTGACGATACCTGTCCGGTTGACTCCGGCGAAGTAATGGATGCAGGCTCAACAATTTCTGCACTTGAAAAGAGAACTCACAGAAAGCTAGAACAACATTTCGGTAAACCATCAGAATTTATGTTTAACGAAATAAGAAAAAGACTCAATTATGATCCTGAAAAAACTTTACTGATAGGGGATAGGCTGGAAACGGATATTGCAATGGGGAATAAGTTCGGAATTGATACTGCGTTGGTCGAAACAGGAGTAAAAAATTTTCTTAACGGCTTAAACGGTTATTCCCCCACTTATCAGCTAAAATCAGTATTTGATGTATTAAACCATAAAATTTGACTCCTTTCAGCATCAATTAGCACCAACCTTTTTAGTTTTGTTATAGTCTAATTATCAGAATTAGCAAAACACCATATGGAAATATCAGAAAAAGAATTAATTATTAAAGCTCAGAACAGAGATCAGTTTGCATTCGAGCAATTGATTTACAATTATGATCGCGCCGTTCTGTCCATTGCAATGCGTTATGCAAGGGATAATGATGATGCCAAGGATATTTACCAGGAAGTATTTATAAGAGTGTTCAGAGGATTGAATAAATTTGAATTCCGAAGTGAATTTTCAACATGGCTTTTCAGGATAACGACAAATGTTTGTCTTACTTATAAAACACGAAAGAAAGAACAAATGATGGTTTCACTTCAGAATGAATTTGAAGATGAGCAGACAGGTTATGATTCAGTTAATCTGATCTCTGAAGAAAAATCTCCTGAAGATCAGACCCTGGGGAATGATTTGCAAAGTTTAATAGGAGAAGCCGTTGATAGTTTATCAGCAAAACAAAAAATGACATTTGTACTTAAACATTATGAAGGCTATAAAATCAGGGAAATTGCTGAAATGCTTAACTGCAAAGAAGGAACAGTTAAAAAGTATTTATTCGATGCGGTAAATAATCTCAGGAAAAAATTAAAACCTTTAAATGCTTACCAGACTTAAAGGAACCAATGGAGTCAAAAATGAAACACAATGAATTTAAACAAATGATACAGCTTTCACTTTACGGCGAACTGTCTGAATCAAAACATGCAATGCTTCTTGAACATCTCAATTTCTGTGAGGAATGCAAAAGGGAGCTTGAATATCAAAAAAATATTATGATGTTATTGTCCGAGAGTAAAAAACTTAAAGTGAACGAAGAATTGCTTAAGGAAGCACGTTTTCAGCTTAGAGGCGCATTAAGACAGCACAAAGCTGATGGACTTTCTATCACATCAATTGCAAATAATTTATTACAGTTGTTTTCAACTCCACCAAGGTTGGCATTTGGTGCAATTACGATGTTAGTGATCGGTTTAATTATAGGAAGTATTTTTATGGGAATGGAAAAAGTGATAATAAAAGAAAATGGGCCCGAATTAACCAACGCCTCACTCATTCAAAATGATATGAGAATTTCAAATATGCAGTTTATAGACTCAGATCCTTCCGACGGTGAAATTGAATTTACATTTAATGCTTCCAAACAAGTACACTTTAAAGGGAATGTTGATGATCCCAAAGTACAGGGCTTGCTCACTTATGCAATGCTGAATGATCAGAATCCCGGCTCAAGACTAAACTCAATCAATGTAATGGATTCATACAAAAAAGTTACGCTTGACGATGATGTAAGGGAAGCTCTGGTTACTGTTGTTATGGCAGATAATAATCAGGGTGTACGAAGAGAAGCACTTAAACTTTTAAATACTTCCGGTTTTGATGAATCAGTCAAGCAAGCCAATTTATATGTTCTTCTAAATGACTCTTCCTCTGCATTAAGGATAGAAGCTATTAATGCTTTAATCAATGCCGCAAAAAGCGGGCACTCACTTAACAAAGAGGATATCAATTTGGTTATTCAGCAAGCTACTCAGGATGATAATAACTATGTCAGATTAAAATCAAAATCACTATTACAGGAGTACAACTAAGATGAAAAGATCAAAATTCAATTTTGCAATATTTATTGTTTTGCTTTGCCTGGCATTATCTATTACGGGTATAAGTCAAACAAAAAAAGAAGCTAAGTTTACTGTCTCCAGCGGGGATATGCTGGAAGTTTCAATTCGACAGGGTGAAATAAAAATACTTACCGGTTCAGGTTCTGAAGTTAAGGCTGTTGCTAATAACATTGAAGAAGATGAACTAAGTCTTTTAACAATGGAACAGAAACAGGGTAAGGTTGAAATTAAATTTAAGGGAGAAGACTCTGATGATTTTGAGCTTGAGCTTACAATTCCTGAGGCGATGAATATAGATTTATCAACTGGTGGTGGAAACATTTCTGTTAAAAGCGATTTGAAAGGTATTGTTGAGGCTAGTACCGGTGGTGGAAATATTTCCGCAGAAAATATATTTGGCAAAACAGATTTATCAACTGCCGGAGGGAATATAATCGTTAGAGATATAAATGGTGATGCAGATTTATCAACAGCAGGCGGAGAAATAAAAGCAGGGACAGTAAATGGTAAGGCAGATATTAGCACAGCAGGTGGAAGTATAAATGTAAAATTTGTTAACAATTCAGCGGACATTTCCACAGCTGGGGGTAACATTCAGGTTGGTGACATCGGAGGAACTGCGGACATATCTACAGCAGGAGGGAACATCAAAGTTGGCAATGTCTCAGGTAGTGCAGATTTATCAACTGCCGGTGGAAACATTAGTCTTGAAAGTGCAAATGGAGATGTTGAAGCATCAACAGCTGCAGGAAATGTAAGTCTTAAAAATATTAAAGGATCTGTTGATGCAAGTACAGCAGCAGGAAATATCTACGCAGAACTTTATCCTGAAGGGAATAAAAAAAGTGAGTTGAGCACTGCAGTCGGTAATGTAACACTGAAAGTACCAGAGAATTCCAAAGTAACAATCATTGCAACGATTTCTGTGCTGGTATGGAGTGGTGACAATAGCGATATGGATAACATTAAATCCGATTTCGAACCAACTACAGTGAATAAAAGAGGTGACAAAAAGCAGATTGAAGTCATCTATCAGTTAAATGGTGGTGGACCAACAATAGAGCTTAATGCAGCAAT
>Ga0209536_100017682_pt1 | contig 10081 bp, 12 predicted proteins | sample DeeMarSeWOR28_12_FD_187461 | JGI IMG/M metagenome (GOLD analysis project Ga0209536, IMG submission 187461) | Marine sediment microbial communities from White Oak River estuary, North Carolina - WOR-2-8_12 (SPAdes) (version 2) | ecosystem: Environmental > Aquatic > Marine > Intertidal zone >... | reverse complement strand
AGCTACCCGGTGCAGAAGGAACCTTTCCCGTCATCGCCACCGACGGCGCGGGCGGGGTCTACGTGGCCTATCAGAGCCACTGGACGGAGGACAGCAGCGACCCCTACACGCACGTCTACTTCTCCTACTCCCACGACTACGGGGAGACCTGGAGCGAGAGTCTCAGGGTCGACGACGAGGGGGGTGCCTCGGATATGTGCGACAGCCCCAGCATAGCGGTGGACCGGCAAAGCGGGCACGTTTACGTCGCCTGGAAGGACAACAGGACAGGGGTCGCGAAGGCGTACGTGGACAGGTCCGTGGACCGCGGCGCCTCCTTCGGCTCCGACGTCATGGTCTACGACTGGCCCAACGACCAGATGTTCATGGGGCTCCCCTACACGGTCAACGTCGAGGTCGGCGACGACAGCGTGATCTACATGGCGTGGGTGGCATACGACGGGTACAGCCTGACGGACTGCGACATCCTCCTCGCGCGGTCCGTGGATGGAGGTGAGACCTTCAGCGCCCCCACCACCGTGAACCCGCCTGAGGGCGAAGCCCGCCACAGCCACCCGTGGATCCTCGTCGACGAGGAGGTGGTCTACGTAGCATACACCAAGAGGGACTCCGCCGCCTTCGGCGTCTACCTGGCGAGGTCCCAGGACGGGGGCTCCACGTTCGGGGCGCCGGTGAAGATCAACGATGACTCCGCTTACAGGTACCGCGGGGGGCCGCAGGTCGTCAAGTCCCCGGACGGTGAGATCCACGCCGTGTGGACCGACGGTAGGGCGGGGGAGGGGACGCAGTACCTGGACATCTACTACGCTGCCTCGTCGGACGGCGGATTGTCCTTCGGCCCCAACCTCCGGGTGAACGACGACTCCGCCTTTGCCCCTCACGTCGACCACCTCCACTTCACCCGGGGCGCCCAGGGGACGCCGTCCATCGCGGTGGACAGCGGCTCGGGGGTCCACGTCGTCTGGGAGGACTTCAGGAACTACGTCCAGTACGATGGTTACTGCAGGGACGTGTACTACGCATCCAGGGAGGGCGCCTCCTTCACTGGGAACGTCAGGGCGAACTCCGTCACGCAGGGCGCAGAGAGCGTGAACTGCGCGGACCCCAACATCGCCATAGACGACCAGGACAACCTCTTCATAGCGTACGCGGACGCCTCGTCCCTCGATGATCCCTACGATATCTTCTACGTATTCGCCCCCGGCGGTCAGGCAACGAGCGACGACGGCTTCAGCGTCACCGTGGACTGGGACAGGGCCCACTACTACCCGGGCGACCCAGCGAGATTCAATACGACGGTGACGAGCAAGGGCGGTGACCCCCTCAGGGTCAACCGGTTCGAGGTGAGGTTCGAGTGGCAGGGGGAGGGGTACTGCTACGCGCTGTATGGAGATGAGCTTGTCACCTTTACGGCTGAGGGAGATTCGAGGGTGGATCAGTGGGAGATCGACATCCCGTCGGACGCTGAAGTGGGGGACATCCCCTACCACTTGACGGTCTACTACGACGAATACGTTGGGGGGGAGTGGATGGCCCACGGATACGTGAGATCCGACACTGGGCACATCGAGGTGCACAGCCTACACGAGAGGACCTACCAAGAGTCACACGACGGGATCTACGCGCAGATATCGTCCCTGCGAGACCTGGACCCGGTGGACTCGGAAGCCATCTCCTTCTTGGAATTGGCGGAGCAGGAGCACGGCCTGGCAGCCACCTGCGAGGATGAGGGGTCCTTCGAGGACGCTATCGATCATCTGCTCCAGGCGGAGCAGCACGCGTTCGAAGCGGAGAGGTACGAGAGAGAACACTGGAGGACGAGCTCCGAGGATATCATCACAAGTGTGGAGTTCGGCCTCGAGGGGATCGGAAACGCTACCAACTCGCGGTCGCTGGACCTCCTCGATCAGACGCTCGAGAAGGTGATTGAGGCTGAATCATTCTTCGACGTAGGCACGATCGAAGGCTACAGGGAAGCGTCGACCTTAGCCCAGGAGGCGGAGTCTCTGCTTGGGCAGCTCATATCGAGCATTGAATCTGAGGCGGAGCAGGAGCCCGAGACCGAACCTGAACCGAAGCCCGAGGAGGAACCCCGGGGCATACCGGGATTCCCATGGGAGGCGATAATCCTGGGGGTAGTTCTGGGCTCTGCCCTCATCCTGTCGATGACGGGGAAACGCGGCTCAATACCAGGACACTTCCTGATAATGCGAGATAAAAGCATCTTTTAGCTGTACCACCCTTAGTGTACCCCTGATTTTTCATCGAGGAGTCAGAAAAAAACTAAGGAAATATGCCTGCTCTTTCATTTAGCAATGTTTTTTCAGGAACCCGTCTAATTGACATTATTGAGAATAAAGGATTCAGAGGAACGAAGACGAACGATGGATGAAAAATCGAAGCCAAAAGACGTTGATTCCTACATAGCCAATTCAGACGGTAAGGCCCGTCAGATACTTGAAGAGATCCGGAGAATAATCAGATCAACTGTTCCGGAGGCGGAGGAGGGGATAAGCTGGAACGTGCCGATCTACAGGTTTCACGGTATCCTTGGGGGGTTCGCCGTATACAAGAACCACGTTAGCTTTGGCTTCGGCGCGGACGTGCTTCAAATCGAAGACCGGGAAATGCTTGAGGAGAGAGGTTTCAAAATCGGAAAAGGAACCATGCAGATCAGGTTCGACCAGGAAGTGCCAGCCACGGTGATAGAGAAGATTCTAAGGGCAAAGGCGGAAATGAATGAGGCCAAAAGTGCGGAAAAATAGACCAAATTTTGAAGTTGCCTAAGAGGCGGGTCTCCTGCCCAATCCCAGTATCGCTCGGGCGTCGTCGGGGGACGCTATGGGCCTCTCCAGCTCCCGGGCGATGTTCGCGGCCTTCCTCACTAGGTCTGCGTTGCTTTTGGCCAGCTCCCCCCTTCGCAGGTAGACGTTGTCCTCGAAGCCCACCCTGACATGCCCCCCCATGACCGTGGCTACCGTCGCCATGGGAATCTGGTTCCGGCCCAGGGCGCAGACGCTCCAGGTCCACCCCTCCGGGATGAGGTCGACGCAGTACTGGAGCATCCGGGGGGAGGGCAGAAACCCGGTGCGCCCCACCATGACGAACTGGACGTGGAGGGGCTCCGGGACGATGCCCTTCGCCGCTATCTGCCTGCAGACGTTGATCATGCCTGTGTCGTAGACCTCGTGCTCGGGCTTGACGCCCTGCTCCACCATGTATCCGCACCACCGCTCCAGCATGCTCACCGTGTTCAGGAAGATCTCCCCGGTGGGGTGCTCCGCCCACCTGTTCATGGTCCCCATGTTGAGGCTCATCATCTCCGAGCCCAGGAGGCACCGGGCCTCCACGAGCCGGTCCCAGGCCTCCGGGGGGTTCCCGACCCTCCCGCCGCCGGTGGTGAGGTTGATGACGACGTCCACCTCTTCCCGGATCCCCTCCACGTACTCCTTCAGCACAGGGTTGGGGTCGCCGCTGTAGGCCTCGCCGGTGACGGGGTCTTTGGCGTGGAGGTGGACCACGCTGGCGCCGGCCTCGACGCACGCGACGACCTCGGCAACGATCTCCTCGGTGGTGCTGGGGACGTAGGGGGTGGTGGCCTTTGAGACGTACTCTCCTCCCGTCACCGCCGCGGTTATGATGAGCTTCTCCATCTCTATCATAGCCTAGGTGCATGCCATACGAGTTAACATTTTTTACATCATCAGGGAAGCCCTTCACCTCTGCGAGGTAACACCTAATAAGTCGTTAGAGTAATCCAAGGGGGATTGATATGGCTGAATTACCGTACTACACGCTCCCGGACCCACCGGCGGAGATGAACGCGACGGGCGTCCTCATCAGGCTGGTCGACAGCTTCGGATTCAGGTACAGGTGGGCGACCGAGGGGCTGCGGGAGGAGGACATGGAGTTCCAGACGTGCGACTCGAGCATGGCGCTCCGGGAGGTGCTGGCGCACATCCACGGCCTCATCACCGTGACGGATGCGTTCATCACAGGAAACGAGCGCGAGGAGATCAAGGTCATCAGCCTTGAGGAGAGGCGGAGGAGGACACTGGAACTCACCGTGAAGATCAGGAAGGCGCTGCTGGGGCTCGACGACGACTACCTGGAGGCTAGGCGTTACCTGGTCCCGTGGGCGGGGGAGGAGTACCCCCTCTGGTACCTGTTCAACGGGCCCCTCAGCGACGCCTTCACCCATGTCGGCCAGGTCGCCTCCTGGAGGAGGATCAACGGCAACCCCATCCCCGGCGCCAACGTCTTCTACGGCACGCCACCGAAGGAGTAGCCGAATTCCCTTTCTTCTCCCGCAGGTCTAAACCAGACCTTGGCGAGGGCCCAGTGGAAGATGCCGACCCTCTGCGGGTAGAGGTAAAATTTTTACATCCAAGCCATTTTAGTTAATCCATCAAATTACTGTGGGTGCGCGCGCACTGTCCCTCAATTTGTACGACATTGGATATCATGTCGCCCAGTTTTTTTTCAGCCTGTATCTCCTTCCCCTTGGATACTTAGTTAACACGTCGGGCTTCTTCCCCAGAGTTTTGGGCATCGTGTTGATGATTTCTTGTTTTGCCTATCTGATAGACGTGTTTCTGTTCTTTCTATTACCCAGTTATGAAGGAGTATTTTTGACCGTTCTCGGAGTTTTCAGTCTAACCGAACTGGTATTTGGTGTATGGCTCTTGGTGAAGGGCGTAAAGATCCACAAAGAGTGAGATACACAGCGCGCGCCGTATCCCAATTTCGCATGAAAACGTTTTCAACCCAGTACCCTCAGGGGAGCCCTCTACTAAACTTTCTTAACCTATAATGTGTCAACCCTCCTCATGTCAGACAGGACGTTCGTGTTCATGGTCTTGGAGGAGCACCCGTACGGCAGGGAGATGCTCATGCAGCTCATGAACGCAGGCCACATGCCCATCGCTGTCATCGAGGAGGCCTCAGACATCGCAGAAGAGGAGAAGGACAAGTTCCTTGAACGGATAAAGGGCCACAGGGTAGCACCGACTTTCACGGAGCTCCTCGAGGGGAAGGATATCCCGCGTCACAAGGTCCCACACCACAACAAGAAGATGTGCAGGCTATTGCTGGAGGAGCTTAGACCGGACCTCGGGGTCCTGGGGGGCACCAGGATCATCCGGGAGAGCATCCTCAGGATCCCGCCCGACGGCATGCTCAACGCTCATCCGGGTCTGCTACCCGAGGTGAGGGGCTCCGCCAGCCCAGCCTGGTCCGTCTACCATGACATACCCATCGGCTCGACGTGCCACTTCATCGACCCGGGGATCGACACTGGCGACATCGTCGGCAAGAGGGTGATACCCGTCCACAGGGGTGACACATACGAGAAGCTCTGCTGGCTCACACTGGTGGAGGCGGGCAGGCTGATGACCGAGGCGGTGACCGCGTGGAAGAGTGGCGAGTTGAACCGCGTACCTCAGGGTGAGAGCGACCTGCCCACGTTCAGGGTCCCCTCAGAGGAGGTCATGGAGGTTGTCCTCAGGAAGCTTGAGGAGCAGACCTACAAGCACTACGTGGACTAAACTGCTGCCAATTAGGTTATGTGTAGCTTGAATGTAAATGATATAGCCTAGTTCCGTTTACATTCAAACATGTCGCTGAATAACGAGATTAACAAGCTTAACAGGATCAGGAGCGAGACCTCCAGCCATGAGATAGAGGAGCTTCTGAAGAACCTCGTGAGGTCCCTGGAGATAATAGAGAAAACACTCAACGATCACGAGGCAAGACTACAGGAAAACGAGTAGCTTTCCCTTTTTTTTACGGCGTGCCATACGAACTGTATTAAGTATTGAGAGATACCGATCCTTTGAGGTTCATCTGAAAATGAACATCGTCAAGGATATGTTGAAGGCGGGTAAGACCGCCGTTGGGGCGTCCGCCTACCTGGATAGCCCTGTGGGGCTGCTGGCCGATGCGGGATTCGATTTCCTTCTCTTCGACACACAGCACTCAACTATGGGAATCAAGGAGTTGGAGCATGCACTCCAAGCCATGAGGGGGAAGAAAGCCATCCCCGTCATTCGAGTAGGGGATAACTACCAGGATCAGATCTGCTACGCACTCGACATCGGCGCCAAGGGCATAATCGTGCCCATGGTCAACTCTAAGGAGGAGGCCGCCCACATGGTCCGCTGCTGCAAGTATCCGCCCGATGGGATCAGGAGCGCAGCTGGGATGAGGGGCGAATGGGGGGAGTTCAAGGACTACACTGAGTACATGTCCGCAGTCAACGAGGAGCTGCTTATCATCCCCATGGTAGAGACGTCGAAGGCGCTGAAGAACCTGGATGAGATAGTATCAACCCCCGGGATAGACGTTCTCCTGGTGGGCCCCTCGGACCTCTCCATCGCGCTGGGCATCGCGCTGGACTACCACAACCCCAAGTATCAAGGGACATTGGATAAGATTGCGAAGGCCTGCATCGACGCAGGGGTCGTACCCGGCATGTACTTCCTCCCCGGAGGTCTGGATCCCAGCGATTTCGTCGAGAGGGGGTTCAGGTTCTTCACCCGTCCATGGCGGCAGTGGGCGACCACGGGCATACAGAACGGTCTGGCGACGATAAAAAGGTAAGACCATATTAGAGGGTCTCCTTTTTTTTGCACTCTCCACATCTTTTTGCTCTGACGAACATCTAGATTATTAGATCCTCACTTAACCCCATACTCTTTTCTTCATGTTAACATAATTCAGAGGTGGATTCAAGATGGGCATCCACTGGACAGAGAGGCTCTTCATCGAGAACGCCTACCTCACCGGCCCCTCCCTCGAGGGGAGGCTCGAGGACGCCGTCGATGAGGTGAGGGGGCTCATGTGCATATTCTCTGAACACGGCGTCCCGGAGGGCGCCACTGTCCTGGACATGGCGTGTGGGGTGGGCCGCCACTCCCTTGCACTGGCCAAGGAAGGCTACAGGGCGGTCGGTGTCGACATCTCCCCGACGTTCATCGAGCGGGCCGGGGAGCTCGCAGAGGAGCGCGGCGTCGCCGACAACGTCGACTTCCGGGTCGGGGACATCAGGGACCTCGGCGGACTCAAGGAGGACTACGGGGAGGGCTTCGACGCTGTGGTCAACCTGCTCACCTCCCACGGCTACTGGGACAGGGCCACGGACAGGCAGATATTCAGGGGGGCCCTGGAGGTGGCGAAGCCCGGTGGCGTCCTGGTCATCCACACTGTGAACCGCGACTACCTCGTGCGGAACTTCAGGGAGAAGGACTGGTCCCCCATCCAGGAGGGGAGGTTCATGCTCATCGAGAGGAGGCTGGACCTCGAGGAGTCCAGGATGTACAACACGTGGAGGTACTACGAGCAGCGGGGTGAGGACCTGGTACACCTGAGCACCGTGGAGGTCGACCACCTGGTCTACTCCCTCCACGAGCTGAAGGGGCAGGTCGAGGCCGGCGGCTGGGAGGCCGTGTCGTGGTACGGGGGGTACGGGATGCAGCCCCTCACGACGGACTCCTTCGTCACTGTGCTCGTCGCCAGGAAGCCCACTTAGCAGGGGGCACATAGAGTCCTCGGGGCATCAATGTCCCTACCCACGCATCCCATACTCTTTTCTTAACATCTACATAATGCTTGGACGTGATTAGGATGGCTGACACGCAGACCATATCGATAGTGCTGACGGGCATCGGGATAATCGGGGCCATAGTGTACTACACGCTGACGTTGAGAAGCGCCAACCGGACGAGGAGGACCCAGCTCTTCATGCAGATCTTCCAGGAGCTGAACTCGAAGGAGAGCTGGGACATATGGGTGGAGCTGATGAACGCCGAGGTCACCGACTACGAGGACTTCATGAGGCGATACGACTCCGCCGTGAACCCCGACTCCCTGAGCAAGCGGAATCACATCTGGTACGGCTATCACTGCATAGGCCTCCTGCTGAAGGACGGGGTCATCACCATAGACCTCGTCAACGACCTCGTCGGGCTCACCGCCATGCTGCAGTGGAGGAAGTGGAGGGGCATCATCGAGGAGATCAGGGCGAACCAGGGCTTCCCCAAGTATTTCAGCGGGTTCGAGTACCTGTACAACGAGCTGGAAAGGTACCATGAGGAGCACCCGGAGAAGGCAACCATCAATCCATAGTCTTATCAAAACTTCAGCATAATCCACACAGATAACGAATGATCGAGCTGTCGATGATCAGGGACCTGGTCGCCATCTTCGGGGTCATAGCGGGCTTCAGCTACTACGTCCTCACTGTGAGGAACGCCAAGAGGAACCGCGACGTCCAGCTGTTCATGCAGATCTTCAACTCCCTACTGGACCCCGAGAAGATCGTCGGGATGACGGAGCTGGTGACCGACATGGAGTGGGACGACCTCCTCGACTTCGAGGCGAAGTACGGGACCAGCACGGGGTCCTACGAGAACTATGGCAAGAGGTACGCCTACTGGAAGTCCTTCGACGGCATAGGGGAGCTCCTGCGGAGGGGGCTCATCGAGGCCGAGCTGGTCTACTCCCTGCTGGGGCAGACCGAGGTGATTGTATTCTGGGACAAGTTCGGCGACCTCATCCTGGAGTACAGGGAGGTACTCAAACTCCCGGAGTACTTCGCGGGCTTCGAGTACCTGGCCCAGGAGATGCTCAGAATAAGGAAGCAGAAGGGGCACCCCACGGAGATACTGGAGAAGTACGGGAGCGCACTTCTAGGATAAACGTCTAGACCCGCTCGTCGACCTCCCCTGACCCCCTGCCTATCGACTCCTCCCTCAGGTCCCTCCCGACGGGGCAGGCCCTCTGGCAGGCCTGACACATCCGCCACGTGTTCTCCGTCACCATGGGGCTGTGCTCCTCGTAGACCTCACGGAACTCATCCCCCGTCCTCTCCTCCATGGGCATCCCCAGGAGGCACCTGTCCGGGTCCACAACGTACGGTGTCAGGGCATCAACAGGACAGGCCTTCACGCACTCGTCGCACTCCCCGCAGAGGTCACCGCACCCCCCCTCGTCAGGGACCAGCGGCGCGTCGGTGACGATGCTCCTCCACCGGACCCAGGGACCATACGTCGGGTTGATGATGAGGCTGTTCTTCCCGTAGGCGCCGAGGCCGGCCAGCTCAGCCATCCTCTTCTTCGAGAGGAGATCCGCCTCCAGGACCGCCTCGTACCCCTCGCGTTCGAGGAACCTCACGAGGCGGCGGGCGTAGAGGCGCCCCCTCCACTCGTCCGGGTACTCGTGGTGGTCTCGGACCCTTATCACCAGGTCGTGGAGGTCGTCCCAGACCCGGGCCCCCAGGATGACTACGCTCCTAGCGTCCTCCATGTAGTCCGTGGTCTTCTTCGTCCAGGCCTTGTAGTCCCTGTGGGCTATGAAGTGGCTAGGGACCCCGTCAAAGGCCTCCGCCGACACGACCCCGACGAGGTCGAACCCGTACCTCCCCGCGCGCTCCCTCACGTTCTTGGTCAGCTCAATGCTGTCCTCTGCGGCGTTCATAACTGAACGTGGGGCGGCATTATTCAAAAACGTGGTGACGGCTAGAGGGAAGAGCTGAAACCCTGCGCTACTCACATGATGTGATTCCCTATTGTGATTACCACCTGCGACCTCAAACTGTGAGTCGCCCTTAAAAGATGAGCCTCCGTCCTCTCATCTTGAGTGAGAAATGACCCAAGTGGATATAGCCGATGAGAACCTGCTCAAGCTGACCCAGATACAGGAGGTAGTCGAGATTGAGGACGGGCTGGAATCGAGCGTCGACGAGGTCCTGGCGCGAGTCCTGGAGTTCTACAGGAAGTTCGTGCCCTACAACTAGACCTCCGACCCCCTCTTCTTTTCATTTCATACCCCTCTCTTTCCATTGATGACTAGGGCATTAAGAAGGAATTATCCTGTTTCTCCGAGAAAACATAAAAAAAAGGTGGGATAAGGCTCCACCCGATTTAGGTTCGGGTCAGAGACCTTCCATGTGAGCGATGAGCTCAGGCTCCGAAGCAAACCTCTGACCATCGACACCGATGTACTTGAGCTCCACCCGCGCGGTCCTCCAGTCCACACCCAGGAAGGAGCTCAGCTCCGCCTCAGTGGCGAACCGGACGATCCC
>Ga0209536_100017681_pt1 | contig 10081 bp, 12 predicted proteins | sample DeeMarSeWOR28_12_FD_187461 | JGI IMG/M metagenome (GOLD analysis project Ga0209536, IMG submission 187461) | Marine sediment microbial communities from White Oak River estuary, North Carolina - WOR-2-8_12 (SPAdes) (version 2) | ecosystem: Environmental > Aquatic > Marine > Intertidal zone >... | reverse complement strand
CTCTTAAAAAAACTGGAAGATTCCGCCAATAACCTTAATCTAATAAACCGGGTCAATCAATACGATAATACCGCTGCCGCATTTGCGGGTATCGGGTCGGTTGGTGATGACCAGGCCCATCATTTGGCTGCCGTCGGGGCTCCAGGCGAAATCGGCCGCCACCGCAAACGTCCTGGCAAGATAATGCGGGTGTTTGGGGTGGATGCTCTGGGGCCTGACCCGCACAGGCAAATAGTAAAATAAAAACACAAAAACAGATCCTGTTTTGAAACCATTCATTCATCATTCAGGATCCACCTCGCTTTTGCCCAGTCCGGTTATAGAAAACATAAAATCGGGGCTGCCTTCAAATTTATCTGTCTGCATTTTATAAAGAATTAAAATAGCAGCATTGGCTGACCAAGATCAAGAGGCGTCATGACAATCGCCTTCAGCATTGATTTGAATATTTAATTGTTGCCATAAAGTCGAAAAGCATTTATTAGAAAAGGTTTTAAAACCACTGCTCATCAGGTGCATCGTTAAGATCAAAGGGGGGAAAAAACATGACCCAAACCAGTATGACGCAAAAATTTAATAGGGCTGCCGAAGTGATCTGTAAACAGGGAATGGTTCAATTTCAGTTAAGTCAGACGGCCATCGACATCGTCGTTGCCGCTGTGGGGGAAAATGAAGAAGAGCTGGACCTGATTTACGCATTCCGCCAGCAGCCTTCGCAAACACTGGATCAACTCGCGGCAGCCAGCGGGTTTGCAAAGGAAAAAATCGAGCAACTGACCGCCAGCCTTGCAAAAAAAGGGCTTGTTTTCAATCAACCGAATTCCGCTGGTGTAATGGTCTATCGAATCCTGCCCCTTATGCTGGTTGGCCTGATGGAATACAAATTCATGACAGAGCTGACCGGCAGCCCGGAGGAGAAACGGCTGGCGGAGTTGTTTGAAAAGCTGCTGGCAGAGCTTCGCGACCAGATTCAGGACAATTACGATACGCTATCCCCTCTGTTCAGCAGCGCCCCGGCGGTAGACCGCACCGTGCCCGCCAAGGTATCGGAAGACGGCCGGCCGATTAAGATCATACCGGTTGGAAAAGCCGTGGTGGTTGGCGAGGAATTTGTCGTTCCCAGCCAGACCGTCGAAGAAATTATCGATAAGTTTGAGGACATTGCCGTCGGGTATTGCTTTTGCCGTCAACGGCGCAGTCTGCTGGGCGAACCCTGCAGCACCGATGCCCCCACGCTAAACTGCTTTACCTTCGGCAAGTCGGCCCGGCACACCACCGCACAGGGGTTTGCCAAAAAAGTCTCAAAACAGGAAGCCCTCGAGATTATGCGGGCCGCGGAAGAAGCCGGGCTGGTTCACAAGGCATTTCACCCGCATTCACGGGAATCCAGTCCGGAAACCAGCATCTGCAATTGCTGCAAAGACTGTTGCGACACCTTTGGGCTGTGGCGCAGCGGCACACTGCCGCTGATCAATTCGACTTTTTATCTTTCGGAGATCGACGCCGACGCCTGCACCGGCTGCGGCATCTGCGTTGAGCGCTGCCCGACCGATGCCATTTCTCTGAGTGAAGCGGGATGGGCTGAGCGCGATGAAAGCGCCTGTCTGGGATGCGGGGTCTGCTCCCGGTTTTGCCCGGAAGAGGCCATTTCACTCAGGGAAGGGTTGCGCAGGGTCTTTATTATGCCGCCGCGCCTGCGCAAAACTTGAGAAGTGGTTTCAAACGGAAAAGAGGATGGCGTTGGAATTCACTCCCTCGGCCAATTTTTTAACTTTTCCTGCCAGAACTTTCGCTCCTGATCCCTCCAATTGGTACCGTGAAATCGTTTGTCATAAAACCCCGCCAGCCTTTCGAAAAACTTGACCCAGGGGCTTTTGTTTTTTTCAAGGGCCTCGAGAACATCGGCGACAAATAGATGGATTTCATGCATTTTATCTTTCGGCGCATAATAGCAGGCGCCCTCTTGCGCGGATTTCTTGAGATTCTCTTCGGACAAACCATGGGCGGTCAACATCAGCGCCGGTGTTCCGTTTTTGTTGGCAATCTTCAGAAGCTCAAATCCATCCACGCCCATGATGTCCAAAATGGCAATATCGTAGCTTTCGGCTTCAAGTCGCTTTTTGCCTTCTTCAAAAGAGCCCGCCGTGTCGATCTTGCACATATCCAAAAGATCGACCAATGATGCCAGAACGTCCGGTTCATCATCGACCACTAGAATTTTTTTGCCTTTTAACAGCTTGTTCGGATCCATATGAATTTCTCCTCTTTATCTGAAAAATCATCGGTTGCCCGTCAGAGACGGCAGACGATACCCATGGATTGAAAAGGTGCTTCAGAATGGGCAGCCGTTTCCGCCATCATTTAATCCAAGGCCGTATTCGTTTATCCGCCCTCTCAGGCAGTGCTAAAGATAATACGGGTATTTCAATTTAACAATGGAAAGGGGTGAGCTTTTGAAAGAAATACCGATACCCAATATGACGGGGGCACATGAGTTCTTACCCGGTCGATGCCTCAACTTAAAATGATTCTGGATCCCACGCTGTTGAGAACAAATGATGTTGGAAATTCCCGGGCAAGCAGCTCCATGGCCTTGCGGCCGGTACAGTGCATCGGTACCACCACCGCCGGTGCAAAAGCCTTCAGATGATCGACGGTTTCCGCTAATATCTTTTCAAAAAAGGCCCCCGAGAGATGAAAGCCGCCCAATACCGCATGGACCTTCTCGACCCCCGTGAGTTTTTGTGCATAAAGCACTGTGTTGATGATTCCCGCGTGGCTGCAGCCCGAAATCACCACCAGGCCCTTTTGCTTTAAATTCATCACCAGTGCTTGATCATCCTTCATGGGGTCCGGCTGCAGTTTTCCATCTTTTTCAAGCAGGGCATTGGGCATGCCCTTTTCAAATGCCGTTGTTCGTTCGACTTCACCGGTCACCAGGATCGCCCCGTCCAGAATCGGCGTCGGGGTTTTGCTCTCATGAATCTTAACATTTTTTTGCTCGAAGTCATTTCGCACAAGGGTGCGGGGAAATCTTTTTTTGGAGCCATCCTTTTCTTCAAGAAACCGGGGATATACAAAGGCGTCCGGATGAACCACTACCGGTATGCGTTTGGCTATCTTTCCCAAAATAGCATGCAGGGAGCCGGTATGGTCCATGTGGGCATGGCTCAGGACGATGGTTTCTATTTCATTCGGGTCTACAGACAGTAAATCCATATTGTGCATGACGCCGATGTCGGTGTGACCTGTATCAAATAGGATAGCGTGCTTCTCGGTGCCCTGTTGCACTTGGACCCGCAGGCAAAGACCATGTTCGGCCAACAGGGTATCGGTGGGAATTTCTTCTCCTACCGCCTTTGGGGGGCGGGTGACCACCTCCGTATCTTCCAGCAAAACGTCGACAAAGTTATCCATGAGGGTCAAAACCTCGACCTGATCGACTTCTTTCAAAGGGACTGACAAGGGGTCCATTTCAGCTCCTTTCTATTCGAGCGTGTCAAACCTTTAAATGGCAAAGCGTATTGATCCATTTATCATGGGCGGAGGCAAGGGATGCCGGCAGCGCTCAATTCCGCGGGACTCCCAGTATTGATTTTGAAAAAATGCCGATACCGGTAAATTTATCGAACAGCCCTGTCGCAATTAAGATGAGCGAAAGCACCAGGTAAAAAATAAATCCCGCAAATAAACCCAGTCCATATGGCCCGATCCAATCCGGCTGGTTGCCGAGTAGACCAATGGCCGTGGCGCCTCCTATCGCACCGATGGCCGTACTTAACATTTCAATGCTGAATTCCTTGGTATGGCGAACCGCGTAGAAGAGCAAATAGCCGAAAACAAACCCGATACCCCAGATGCCCCAGAACACTGAGCCGGTCATTTTTTCTCCTCCTCTTACAATGGCGGTTTACTCCGGGTCCGGCCGCTTCCATCGATAAGGCAGTTCCTGAATGGTTCCGGGCTCCGTCATGGTCTGCAGGGCCGCCAACGCATCCAGAATGATGCGCCGCTGGCGTTTCACGTTGCCCGGCTCACCAAACATACTGCCGCGGGCGAACTTGACCAGCACCGCCCGGGGTGGCTTGATATGCGCCATGCGATCGGCGGCATTGCCTATGGAAATGGTCCAAATGCCGGCTTCCTCGGCCATGCGCTGTATCAGACCCACGGTCTGATGGCATTTCGGTCAGACCGGAATCAGGAACAGGACGTCCACCCCTGCAGCTTTGACCCGCGAAATCCATTCGGGAATGGTTTTGGTGACCAGCGATACCGCGTCGTTGACATAGCTGAAGCTGTAATGGATATCGGTCAGCCTGCCGATGATACCTTCTTTTTCCAGTTCGACGAAACGCTCGATGGGAAAGACGATGTTCATGTCCTGCTCGGTCAGGCTGTGATCGTAATGGGCATGGGCAATGCGGATGTCCTGCTGCCGGACGCTTTTGGGGATTTCGCGATAGGATGTGTCACCGTGTATCGACTCGGTGTCAAACGGCGGCTGGCCATTGTTGAGATAAAAACCGGCGGTGGTGACCAGGGCAAATGTTTGATCTGAAGGTTGGCCGCTGTATGGCGTCCAGGGAATATCATCCGGAGCGATAAACGGATAGCGCTTGACAATCTCCTTCATGTTGCCGGCCCGAAAATCCGGCAGGCTTTCCTCCACCCATTTTTCGTAAGCAGGTTTAAAGGCTTCAAGATCGATCGGCATTGGTTTTCCTTTCTTTGATAATTATAATGGTTACCATGAAAAACTGTAAAAAAATAAACATCCATGCATTCATTATTTTATGTTTTTTCACGATGCAATAAAAAAGATACATTTTCCGATGACCGTCCCGCTTTCTCCATCCCTTACAGGCGCGATTGCCGGCCCCACTTGAACCGCAGACATACATATGAACTGCCTCTTCGGCGAAACTCACAATAGCGAAGACGGACATCTCGGGGCGAAGCTCGCTCGAGCGAAGACCGGCATGTCGGGGCGAAGCTCGCTCGAGCGAAGACCGAACCGCTTCCGTTCAATAAGATGGGAAATCCGGGGTTATTTAGGGGGGAGATGGGATTTTGTAACCACTTCTATTCATAATCTGTGCGCAACAGACGGAAATCGCCGATTATTTTGCGCTGGATCGGGGCCAAAAAAGCCGGGTGCAGCCGGTAGAACCAGGTGAAAAATCGGGCGCTAAAGGGAAATACGATCACCGCTTTGTTTTTACGAATCCCTTTCAGGATAATTTGAGCCGCCCGATTGGGCTCCACCATTTTGGGTATTTTCTCAAAGATTTTTTGTTTATCGACCTTTAAAAACGGCATCGCCTCGAAAATTCCGGTGCGCACAAAGCCCGGACAGACGACGCTGACCTTGACACCCAGGTCAGCAGCTTCAAGCCGCAACGATTTTGAAAATCCGACCACGCCGAATTTGGTCACCGTATAGGGCACCATAACCGGCATGGGAATCAGGCCTGCCGTAGATGCCGTATTGACAATATGGCCGAAGCCCTGCTTGATCATAACCTCGTAAGCGCAAGTGCTGCCGTAAATCACGCCGTAAAGGTTGGTGTTTAGGATGGATCGGAAATGCTTAAGGTTCATGTCCCGCACTTCCGCCCCCACGCATATACCGGCATTGTTGAACATGTAGTCCAGGCGCCCATTTTCAGCAACCGTCCTCTGAACCAGCACTTTCACGGCTTCGGCATCAGTGACATCCAGTGCCGCGGCCCGGGCGTTGCCGCCCCTGCCGTTGAGGTCCGCTGCAACCTCTTCGGCACCTTCAATATTGATGTCTGCCGCAATGATGGTTGCATCCATGCGGGCCAGCTCCTCACACAGGGCCCGCCCGATGCCCGATGCCCCTCCGGTAATAATTGCCACTTTTGCGTTCGAATTATTCATTTAAGATTCCCCAATCATAATTGGACATAAGGGTCACGGCTAAAACGTTTGAACTCAAGGCTTTGTCTAAAAACGCCCGGGCGGTTCCAGTTCGATTTAGCGAAGGGATAACCGGAAGTGAAATATATTATATGATATCATATTATCGGAGGATTGCAAAAAATGTACAGGCACCCATGGTCTGGCCGCTCTGCCATTTAACGCTTTACGACACAGAATCTTAATCACGAAGTCCGGGGGAAATGGCCAGATGGGATTTTTCTTTCTGATAATGATAGGACTTTACCAGCGCTCTTACGAATCGAAGGTTTTCGGCTTCACTTCCGAGAAAATGGATTCCAATGCTGAACTGGCCGGATTTGTTTTTCCTACAATAGACCACCTCGCCCTTAACTTCTATCTGGTTTTTGTTCAAATCGAAGAGCATCAGAGAGAGTTTTTTAGATTTGATTTCCAGCAAGACTTCAATCTGGATTCCCGTCTGGCTCACATTGCGGACCACCGCGACATTTTGTTGAATCATTTCGCCGTCTGCATCCAGGGTTAAATAGGAGATCGGGTCGTATATTTGGACTCTTGGATATTTTCTTCTCTCTATGCTTCCCATAGTTTATTTATCGGCTTTAAGGTTCAAATCTTTACTTTATTTGACACCTTAAAGAAATTGTCGCTTTTGCCGATAATAGATCTGGCTTTTTTCACTTCTGCTTTGAGTGGGGGTTGATCCTCAAAAATCTCCAAATTCTGCCGGAACGACGGAAAGGTAATAAAAAGTGAAAGTTCCCGAATTCATAAAAAAATCTTCATCGCACCAGCTCAAAATGGATCGCAATACCATCGAGCACATTATCGACGGGTCGATTGTAATCAATTCGATTGATTTGATGCTCGACATTTTGAAAAAATTTCCGGCACAGCCGGATCTGGTGAGAATATATGCGGACCTGCTCTTAAAACACAAAATGTTTGAGGCGGCGGCAAAAGCCTATAATCGGGCCGCCATGCTTTTTTTGAACGCGGGCAAGATGCTGCCGGCAATCGTTGCAAAGATTTCTCAATGGCACATTGAAATGCCCTCCGATCAGCATGTAAAATCCTTTTTATCCGAGCTCAACAACAACCAAAACCGAGAACTGCCAATCGGCCATTTTTTTTCCAAATTGTCCATACAGGAGTTGAAGGCCCTATGCTCTCTTTTTGAAAATATCCGGCTGCCCGCCGGGCATGTGGTCAAGGAAATCGGAGATACGGAAGACCACCTTTTTTTTATCGTATCGGGCCGACTGCAGGATTCCATCTACCTGACACTGCAGAATCAGAGAAAGGTGTTCAGAAAGCCCACCTTAACGCTGTCTGAAAATGATTTCTTTGGAGACATCTATCCGTTTAACAAAGAACAACGGTCTCAGTCCTATATTGAGTCGCTTGAGCCCGTGGAGCTGGTCAGAGTTCCCAAGGAAAAGCTGATGCGGATTTGCCGCAAATATCCGAATATTGAACTGGGGATTATTGCCCTGCTCAGTATCCGATCGATATCCGACAAAGAGGCGTCAGCAGATGAAGTCCGAAAGGAGACCCGTCACAAATTCTCCTTGCGGCTGGAGCTTGAGATTTATCCGGAACACGCCCCCGACCAGGCCATTTATTTTGAAGGCGATTCCGAGGACATCTCCATCGGCGGAATGAACATCAATATTGATCCAACCCAAATCCGTGAGCCCCTGACGGTTTCCGGCCTTGACAAAACCGTTTCAAATTACAGAATAAACGTCAGCGTTGTTACCCAAACCCTGTTGCTGAAAATCTCCGGCAAAATCGCCTGGCACCGGGAGGTGCTTCATAATGGATCCAAAACCCTGGCGTTGGGTATGCAGTTTGATGAAATGTCCCCCAAAATCCGAGGTCTGCTGTTTGCGCTGGTAAATAGCCTGGATTAAAAAGGACCTTTTTACCTTGTAATATTTTTGCAGTACCCACTGGTGACCTGAAACCTATAAATGTGTTCATCATTGCCGAAGGCGGTTGGGCAATGATAATTTACTTGTAATCCTAACCGCAAGCTATTATTCTTTTACATGGGGGGACGGCAACATCACCGGATCATTTAACGCCGGCAACGACAACCCCGATCTCATCTGAAAACCGACCTGGATTTTACACAAAGCGACTGCTCACCGTTCATCATCACTCGGAATCATCGACAGCCAGCGGCATTATGAGGATTGCACGACGCGCCAAATTAAGGATCGCTCTGGCAGAAGTTTTTTAATCTCCATCAAGCATTTCACATCGAAAGGAGGTTACCATGGACAAGCCCACAATTAACTATGAAACCCTGATTCGCATCACCAAGGCGATTTCCATGATTCGAGATCCTGAAGAAATCGTCCTGATCACGGTAGAGGGTGTCACCCATGCCCTCAACGTAAAAGGCTGCACGCTGTTCCTTTTTAGCCCCAGAGCCCGCGAGCTCAAACTTACCGGCAGTTACGGCCTGAGCAAAAATTATCTGGACAAGGGCCCCATCAGCGCGCTTCGTTCGATTGCCGCATCCCTTCAAGATATGCAGCCGGTAGCCATTTTCGATGTTGCCGATGACCCCCGGATTCAATACCCTGATGAGGCAATAAAAGAGGGCATCGCTTCAATCCTTTCGGTGCCGATCGTCATCGGTGCAAAACTGATCGGGTGCCTGCGCGTTTATACCGCCGAGCCCTGGGAATTCACTTTAAACGACGTAAATTTCGTTCAGGCAGTTGCCCAGATCGTCGGCATGGGCCTGGAGATGTGTCGGGTCAACAAGGGCCTGAAAGACAGCATCGACATTTTAAAGACCATGCGAGATCCTAAAACCTTGAAATCTAAAAAACGAACACCCTAAAAAGGGGTGCCCGAAAGCTTGTGCGCAGGGAGATGCAACGGTTGGCAGCTGATCGTGCAAAAAAAATCACAGATCTGTTAAGTTTTGTATAATTTTAAGTCGCTCCGGAGGCGGTGATTTTATAAAAACATATAAAATTCAGGAGATTAGCAGTTTGGCATGCTAATTGTATATCTAACCGATATCATTAAATAATATAAAAATACACATAACTTAAAAGTGACGCCTGCAAACATGTACAGCAACACCATCCTTGAGAACCAAAACCGGCATTTAGAAAGAAGAAAAGATGCCCGCAAAAAAGTCAATGGAAGCCAGCTGGTGGTTGCGGATTGCCGAACCATGGAGGGCGGCTTCCAGGCACCCATTAATAATATTAGTTCCGGCGGCGTTTTCATTGACACCCGACAACGGCTTTTTGCCGGTCAGGAAATCGCTATGAAATTTGATTTTCCCGACGCCGGAAGTACCATCATGGCAAATGGCGAAATTGTCCGAACCTCATTTGAAGGTGCCGGCATAAGGTTCAGGATGTTTTTTAAAAAATAATTCAAAACGCCGATTGTGATCTTAGTGTAAACCAAGGCAGTCATCGTCTTACGACTGCCTTTTCTGATGAAATCCTGCCTGTTTTAAGACCACCATTACGGACTCATTTTCTGACCCTTCCCCCTTGTCGGCCAAAAACTAATCTGTTGCGGATCATTTACCCGAACAGCTGCGGGAGGTCGTGTGCCGTTGATACCGCTTGACTTCACCGTTATTTTGCTGGTATTCAACTTCTGTCTGAGAAAGAAATCGCTAATAATAACCAATAGATTCTGAATTTTTTAATGGATAAATTGGCCATAATTCAAATGCGTCAAAAGCCCCGTGCTCCTGAGGAGAGCGGGGTTTTGTTTTTGCTGAAGGCCGAGTCGTCAATTTTAGGTAAAAAGGAGGTATGAGGATGAAGAAATTAAAAAAAGCGATCCCGATCCTGATTTTATGCCTGGCCCTGGGTGCCTGGCTGGGGGGCTGCGCCGGCAAGGGTGCACCAGAAAAGACCAACTGCGATGCTCGCATCAAGTGGGATGTGACTGACGAGGTCAAGCTCACTCAGTTTGACTGCGCGCTGGGCAAACACGACGGTCAGCCCTCGCTGATTTTTACCGTCGGCCTTGAAAATCCCACAGACAAGCCGCTGCGCTATCGGTTAAATATCTGGTTGGATGATATGGACAAGGCCCTGGGGCATTATGTACCGCGCACGGGCAAACCGCCGGTAATAGAGCCCGGCAAGAGCACTACCGT
>Ga0209536_100017680_pt1 | contig 10081 bp, 8 predicted proteins | sample DeeMarSeWOR28_12_FD_187461 | JGI IMG/M metagenome (GOLD analysis project Ga0209536, IMG submission 187461) | Marine sediment microbial communities from White Oak River estuary, North Carolina - WOR-2-8_12 (SPAdes) (version 2) | ecosystem: Environmental > Aquatic > Marine > Intertidal zone >... | reverse complement strand
GATATTTATCGTGTTGGTCTCCTGGATGGGTTTCAAAGAACGGATTACGTTAAGGCAAGCTTTTGGCATCGTTGTTTCTTTTACCGGCTTGATGTTTATTATTGTGAACGGAAACCTGTCAAACCTTATTTCCGTCCGTTTCGGCAAAGGAGACATTTGGACTATTTTTGCTGGAATGAGTTGGGCGATATACTCCGTATTGCTAAGAAAATGTCCCACGGAGTTCAATCCCCTTAGCTTTCTTACAACGACCATAATAATCGGTGTATTTTTTATCTTCCCTTTTTATATCTATGAAATACGCTCTGGGAAGATAATGAATTTTACACAAGCCTCTATAGGAAGTGTTATTTATGTCGCCCTATTTTCCTCGATTTTAGCATACATATTTTGGAATAAGGCGATACAAATTATTGGAGCGAACAAAACCGGCATTTTTATTCATCTCATGCCGGTTTTCAGTATACTTTTGGCGATTATTTTTCTAAATGAACAGTTAAGAGAATATCATATAAAAGGAACCATACTAATATTTATTGGTATATTCTTAACAACAGCCCGAAAGATTAAGTTTCAAACCCGTCGTTGAGCCAAACAGCCGTAGCGTAAACCAACAATTCAGCCGCACTTCCCACGACGCTCGCGGTCATGTTGCGAATATTGACGATTACATTTGCTCTAACCTCTAAAGCCATGTCAATCATCCTATCTGGTGCGGCTATGCGAGCACTTCCCATCATCTCTGTGTATTCAGATAGTTCGCCGCCGACCGCAAGCCAAACGATAGTGGGGAGGTTTTTGGCGAGCCAAATTGCAAACACAGCATGGCCCTAAGATCCCAGATCTTAGCAACATTATACTTCATTTGAGCGAAAGTAGAAAATGCCCTTATCCCGATCACTTAATCGTATCTGAAGATTTATCGATATCAATGATTATACTGCCCTGGGTGTAGGGTTTGGTTTCATATTTTGTGATCTTCATGATCTTTTTTGTAATTACCCTCATTTTTTCGATTTGTTCTCTGATGATGTTGAGTTTTGCAAAGAGGGGATGATCATCCGGTATGTCCTTTATTAATAGTTCATTATATCCAAACATAATCTGCAGAGGCTGATTCAATTCGTGACACGCAGCTCCGGCCATCTCGAGCACCCCTTCCAGTTTTTCCTTTTGCAGTCGTTCCTTTTCCGCCTGATTTCGATCGGAAACATCTCGAACAACGCCCAGGGCATGCCACTGGCCCTGGAGTTGAAAAGAAGACAGGGAAAGTTCCATAAAAAATTCCCTTCCATCCTTTCTGAGTGCCGACATTTCAAGTGTTTTTCCAATGGCGCTACCTTGACCGGTTTCCTTAAATCCCTTGAATCCTTTCGTGAAAGCTTCATGGTATTTTTGGGGAACCAAAAGCCTGTGCAAATTCCTGTTAATAGCCTCTTTTTTTGTGTATCCGAAAATTCTTTCAGCAGCCTCATTCCAATAAGAGATATTTCCACTGCTGTTCATCATGATCAGTGCATCCTGGGCTGAAGAACTGATGCTTCGAAATTTTTCTTCACTTTCCCTCAGTGCTTCTATGGCCTGTCTTTGATCTGTAATGTCCCTTGTATAAAGCGCCAGCTTCTCGATGCTCCCATGTCTTTCAAAAATAGGGTAGACCGTATTGGCATAGATTAATCTGTCACTTTCATATTCAAACTGAATCGGTTCACCCGAGTCTATGACGGCATCGATCTTCCTGTTTATTCGTTGCGCGACATCCGTTGGAAACACATCACGAATATTCGTCCGGATGATGTTGACATTGAGCTTACCCAGCATTTGAACCGCGACCTCGTTAACGGCGAGGATAATACCTTTGGCATCTATAAGAATCGCAGACTCAGAGGTTGCATTTAAAAGCGCCCGGGCAGTATCTTCGCCTTCACCCATTGATTTATCGGCTTGACTGCACCGCTGCAGCTCTTCTTCCAGTTTTCTGATTCTTTTTTCTAATGTGTCGCAGTTCGGTCTTGGCGCCATCAAATTATTCTCCCATCAATAAAATATTGACCTCAAATTTCGCATCCTGATATTGCTAAAAAACCTTTGGAGCGTATGTTAAAATATCAGCTGGAACTCTAAACATTACACGCCTTTTATGTTAACCATGTATTCATGTGACTTTGTTTATTTAACCATCGCATCCATATGATTTAAACTAAAAAAAATCGTCCCGACCAGCTACGCTGTATTGGCGTTTCTGAAAATGAAGGGTTCAAAACGGGATTAATTAATAAATTATAGTTAAAATAATGCGTTGTCAAATCGAGTAGCGAAAGTGTTGTAAAAAATGAGCCGATTGAATATCAATCAAATTAGGGGGCAATTTGCGGGGCGGATAACCGGCCTTTCTGTGGCATTCAAATTTTATAGAATAGAATTTTCAATGAGTAAAATAGTCCTTATTTTCTGAGGTATTTTATTGAAAGGGATTTTACAGATTTATTGTAGACGATCATTGAAGTAATGGGAAGCAAGATTATTACGAGCCAGCGAGCACTTTACCAATAGGAAAACTGCTCAAGGTGTATAAATTCGAACGAAATGAATTGCTTGTATTTGGATTAACAGGATTGCCAAAATGATGGGTCTTTTGTCTCAGCCCTCTATTTTGCTTTTAATTTGGCAATAAATTCCGCTAGCTCATCCGCTTCATCCGAGCCAAGCTTACGCAGAATTTCCAGTTCTTTCTCAGCCAAATCAAAATTTCCCATTTCGGCATACGCTTCGCCTAGATATTCATGCGCTTCTGCAAGATTAGGGGATAGCTTAATGGCCTTTTTATAAGCTTTAACGGCCTTCTTGAAACTCCCCTGTTTTCGGTAAGTGTATCCCAAATTGCTCCAGGCCTCTGCATACGTGGCGTCTGTCTGAACGGCTCTTTTGTATTTTTCTGAAGCCCCTTTGTAATTCCCGGCCTCCTGGAGCTTCAGACCTTCTTCAAAATGTACATTGGCGTCTGCATGTTTTTCTGTTGAGGATTGGGTGGGTGTGGCCGGCGCGCCGGCTGCATACCCATTTTGATTCAGAATCCAAAATAATAGAATGGTCAATGCGGTAATTATTTTCATCATATAGGCTGGATAAGATTTGGATAGAATTGCTGTTTTCATGTTTCCTCCTAAATTTAACTATTTAACAACCCGCCTGGTTGATCAACAAACACACCATAAACAAAAATTTATAAACCAAAATATGCCACATTGTGGTGAAGTCAAGGCAACAAGCTACTTTCAACCCTCATTTATCATGAAACTTTTATGTAAGGTTTTGTAAATAGACGAATCAAACTCTTTAAAATACGGGACTGCTTCAATCTTACAGTAAAATAATGAGGCAAATGTTGATTCGGATGTTCCGGGTATGCTCTTTTGATTTTTTTTGAACTTTAGGATATGTATATTCGTCATTATTTGGTCTTGGGTGGTCGTTTTAACATCCTCAATCATTTTGTGAAATTAATTTGATTTAACAATTGGATTAAAATTTAATGATAAAACTCATATTATTGGGTCTTTTGTCCGCGGCTTTTTTTAGTGCAACATTTATTTTAAATCGTTCCATGAGTTTATCGGGCGGCCATTGGGTCTGGTCATCTTCGCTGCGTTTTTTTTATATGTTTTTTCTGCTCGTTATCTTAATAAGCATACATAAAGGAACAGATTATTTACGAGATGCAGTAAACATATTCATAAGAAACTTTAAATTTTGGCTGATAGGCGGTAGTATTGGATTCGGCACATTTTACAGCTTGCTCTGCTATGCGGCAGATCATGCACCCGGATGGGTTGTCGCCGGTACATGGCAGTTTACAGTGATTGCCACCCCCATTGTACTTCTTTTTTTTAAGGAAAAAGTTCCTCGGTACGGCGTCTTTTTTTCTTTTTTCATTTTTTTGGGTATTCTGCTCATCCAATTTTACAATAAAGAAAGTGAACTTGCTGTAAAACACATTCTTTATGGAGTCATTCCCGTTGTTATTGCTGCTTTTGCATATCCTACAGGAAACCAATTGTTAAATTTTGCTAAACATGGCAACCATTCATGGATACCACATATCGACTCTCCAATTTTAAAGGATGCACCGACATGTGTTTTGCTCATGACCATGGGGTCCATCCCTTTTTGGTTTCTATTGCTGGTATTCGTCAGTCCGCCACCACCTCTCAAAGGTCAGTTAATCAACACCGGCATTGTCGCCGTATCTTCGGGCATTATTGCCACCTCCATATTTTATAAAGCAAGAAATGCATCAAAATCTCCTTACATCATATCAGCGGTTGATGCGACGCAATCCGGTGAGGTTATTTTTTCCTTGGCAGGTGAAATACTGTTATTAAATGGTGCCTTGCCTAATTTGCCAGGGGGTATTGGAATTATTATTATCGTTGTGGGAATTGTCGGTTACAGTTTGAGAACCGCTTAATCGATGTCATATGTTCCTTAAATAATTAAATTTCATTCAATCGGTTTAGCATTTTATTTAGATGTAGCCGCGAGCACCAGAAATCTTCCTGCAGTTTTGCGTGACAATTGCCGGGAATGCTATTGAAACACTTAATACAAAGGTTTTCCATTATTTCGCAGGCAAGACAGGTTTCAAGACCACGAAATGGTAATTCCATTTCAAGCTTGAGCGACCGTTGTTTGGATGGCAGATGGTTTGTATCTAATTGTTTTTTTGGTTGATTCATCGATCTGGTTACCTGATAAATATCATCGGCATTCTTAAAAATAACTTGATGGTTAATCATAAAATCTATCTTTTGTTTCAGAATATAATGTAAGTTGGAGGTAAAATTTGCCCTGGACAACCATCAGAAACCTAAGGATTTATTGGGAAAGTTACGGAAAAAAAGAACCATTGCTGTTGATTAGCGGCGTCAGCGGCGGGACATGGTCCTGGGAAGAGAGTATCGAAGCATGGTCTCCCCATTTTCGAGTCATTGTTTTCGACAATATAGGTGCGGGTCGTTCCAGCAAGCCACATCGTCCTTACACAATTGAAGAAATGGCTGATCACGCCGCGGCTGTTCTGGGTGCAGCCGAAGTGAAGAGAGCAGGGGTGGTGGGTCTCTCAATGGGCGGCATGATTGCCCAAGAACTGGCCCTTAGGCATTCAGACCGGGTCCATCGTCTTGTACTTGGATGTACCCATTGTGGTGGCCATATGCGTATTCCGCCACATCCGAATGTGATCCAGCGGTTTGCCGACAACGAAGACCTGTCTCATGAGGAAATTATCAATAAAAACATTGAGTTGTTGGTCACTCCCCAATTCCGAAAAAAAGGATCGGATGCCTTGAAGCGTTACAAAGAACGCCAGTTGCGGGCGCCTCTCCAGCCGAACTATGCACTTAAACGACAACTTGAAGCCATTAGCAGTTTCGACGCCTGCGGACGCATCGGAACCATCCAAATCCCGACCTTAATCCTTACAGCGGAACATGACATATTGGTGCCGCCTGAAAACGGCCGTTTACTTTCCGCCCATATTCCCGATGCCGTGGAGAAATCTTTCTCCGATGTTGGCCATCTCATTTATCTCGAATGTGCTCAAGATTTCCATGAGACAATCCTAAATTTTTTCCTCAATAATACTTAATGCCAATTTGCAAATTGACACTTTGTGGGTCTTTGCACTATGCTAAACCATAAATCCAATTGTGACCAATACAACCTTTATGGGTACCCCAGAAAGACTTCTCTCTATGGTAGCGGGATCTTATATCTTTCTGACAGCGCATGGCTTCATAAGATATCTCTGCCAAAATTTCTGTCAAAGTATGAGGATTCATTGATTCGGAAGATGAACAAAAAAAGTCGGCAGCAAACCATTTTGAGTGTGGTCATTCTATCCGTTTTAACAGTGATCGGGGGGAGTATATTTATCACCCAATCCCACTTTAACCCGGGTGTGTTGCAAAAAGATGCGCTTTTGTCGGAACCAAATAAAAATACACCATCTATTCCAATCTCTCCGAACGCATTTTTTGTTCCCTTGCCTGAAAGCATACAACCTCTCACATCAACGGAGATATTTGATGCCCAAAATCTTTCCGATAAAATAAACGGCAAAGCAGAATTATATTTGTCCGCCGGTTTTATCCGTTTGGTCAGCCAACGTTTTAAGAATGAACGTGCCGCCGATCTGTGGATGGAAGCCTTTATTTATGATATGGGAAACAGTCAAAACGCTTTTTCAGTGTTTAGCTCACAGCGTCGGAAAGATGGAGAGTCAATGGGTTTGGCGCACCATGCATACAGGACTCCCAACGCTCTCTTTTTCCTTCATGACCGATACTATATTGAAATCATCGCATCCAAAGAATCCGAAGAGGTGCAGCCGTCTTTAAAAACGATGGCCGAGACGTTCATTCGCAACACACCTGCTGAATCAGCCACCCTCAAAGAAACGGAACTGTTCCCCAAACAGGAACTGGTAAAAAACAGCATTGTCTTAATCTCTTCGGATGCTTTTGGTTATGAAGGTTTCGATGAAATATACACCGCTGAGTATGAATTTGACGATCACAGCCTCATGGCCTATCTCTCCCATCGTCGGACACCCGTGGAAGCAAAAGAACTGGCCTCGGCTTACACGGCATTTTTATTGGCATATGGCGGGAAAAATATTGACGCACAGATACCGATAAAGGGTGCTCGATTGATTGAAATTTTAGATACTTATGAGATATCTTTTTCTCATGGTTCCTATTTGGCAGGCATCCGGGAAGCAGCAAACATCGACCAGGCGAAAACGCTGGCCATACGATTATATCATCGAATAAAAGAAGGGGGAAATGAATCTCGATCCGAACAGTAATGGATTGAACCGGCGTCAATTTTTGAATCGATTGACCAAGGCAGGAATTGCCGTAAGTGCTGCCTGTGCCGCGGGTTTCTGGTTTCATGATTCAAAAGGTCCCGCCTCATCAAAAAACAAGCCGTCAAATCTTGTTCTGCCGGATTTTTCCATTAACGCTCTTGGGCAAAAAATGAGCGTTGTCCGAGGAGAGAACAGGGTTGCCACTTTACGAATGGCGCTAAAATCCCTGGGTGGTATTGAATCATTTATAAAAAAAGGGGATCGGGTACTGCTAAAAGTCAATGCCGCTTTTGCTTCTCCGGCCATGCTATCGGCAACAACACATCCTGCGATCATAACCGAAATAACACAACTTTGTTTTCGTGCCGGTGCCGTATCCGTTGTGGTAACGGATAACCCCATTAATGATCCAGTCAGCTGTTTTAACTTGACAGGTATTGCCGATGCGGCCCGCAGTGCCGGTGCACGGGTGTTATTGCCGCGGGATGACTTGTTCAGACCTATGACGGTCAAAGATGCAAAATTGATTCGAGATTGGCCGGTTCTTTACAAACCCTTTACAGATACCACCAAAGTAATCGGCATGGCACCCCTAAAAGATCACCATCGAAGCGGCGCATCCATGATCATGAAAAACTGGTACGGAATTTTGGGAGGTCGCCGCAATATCTTTCATCAGGATATACATAGCATTATTATGGAATTGGCCATGATGGTCAAGCCGTCCTTTGTGATACTGGACGCGACTACAAGCATGATGACCAATGGTCCCACGGGAGGCTCTCTTTCGGACCTTAAAAACACCCATACCATGATCGTCAGTACGGATCAGGTCGCTGCCGATGCATTCGGTGCATCTTTACTGGGAAAATCTTTAGACGAACTTCCGTTTATCGGAAAAGCGGAAGCCGCCGGAATTGGAACCGCGGATTATCTCAAATTGAATCCTATTATGGTATCGATTTAATTCAGCAGAGAAATTCTGGCCCATTAGGCGGTGGTAAAAATAAAACGGCTCTTTATGAAGAATCGCCGGAAGAATTTGAAGTGAGCTAAAATTAAGGAATTCTGCCAACTATATAACATCACCGGCGCGAAACGACTCCATAACTTTCCCCATGAATTCGGGACAAATAGGCTACTTTTAACTTGTTCGGCTTTAAGTAAGCCAGCCCCTTCCAGGGGTTAAATCAAAACCGGCCCCTCTGGGGTCAGATTTTTGTTAAAACTTATGAATATCGTAACCACCCGACGAATCTGCCAATGGTTCTTTTTTGTACTTTTTTTATGGTTTTGTGTGGTCAGCACCTTAGGGGATCAATGGTGGCAGCTGCGCGGCTGGCCGGTAAACTGGTTGATTCAACTGGATCCCCTGGTGGGTCTGGCGACACTGTTGAGCACCCGAACGGTATATGCCGGTCTCTTATGGGGATTGTTAACCATTGTATTAACCATAATTCTGGGAAGATATTTTTGCGGCTGGATATGCCCGTTCGGTTCCATTCACCAGTTTATCGGTTTTCTGGCCAAGCGAAAAAGATCCATCCCCGAAAAAATAAAAATCAACCGATACCATGCCGGACAATCCATCAAATATTGGATTCTGATTTTTCTTTTGACGGTTTCGGTGCTCGAACTGGCAATCGATCTTTTTCGTTTACCCGAAACCCATCGATTGTTTTTCGGAATACTGATGTTGACCGTATTAACCTGGTTAATCCTCTACGCCATGCGACGAACACCGGCGAATCTAAAAAAAAGAGGTTTTGTGTTTGTAATCTTAGTTGCCGTCTGGCTGTTGCTAAGCACCCTCTTTAAAGGCTATCAAACTTCGGCGGCATCTCTTCAAATCGGGCTACTGGATCCGATTCCGTTGGTTTACCGGTCGATGAACCTTGTTATCCTGCCGCTTGTTGACCGCACGTCTGTATCCATTTCAACCATTCCACGTATCTACGACGGCACTTGGCTGATTGCAACCATATTCCTTTCGGCCGTAATATTAAATCTGGCAGTACCCCGTTTTTATTGCCGTTTCATATGTCCAACGGGCGCAATGCTCGGCATATTGAGTCGTATTGCTATCTGGCGAGTGGGCAAAACAAAAAATGAATGTACCGATTGCCATCTATGTGAAAAGAACTGTGAAGGTGCGTGCTCGCCGACGTCACAAATTCGAATAAACGAATGCATCCTGTGCATGAACTGCCTGAACGAGTGCCGTCATGATCTAATGACGTACCAGATCGTTCCGTCCGCTTCGGGTGAAATCCTCGCACCGGACCTGTCTCGAAGACAATTTTTAGCCTCGGCAGTATCCGGAGCAGCAGCCATTCCCATGCTGCGGATAAGTGGCAATCTCGTTGGAAACTGGGACCCGGCTTTGGTGCGTCCTCCCGGCGCCCTTCCCGAAAAAGCGTTCCTCTCCCGCTGCATCAAATGCGGTCAGTGTATGCGCATTTGCCCGACCAATGTGATCCATCCGGCAGGTTTTCAGGGCGGTCTTGAAGGATTGTGGACACCGGTTCTCAATTTTCGTACGGGAACCAGCGGCTGTCAGTTCAATTGCATTGCCTGTGGAAATCTTTGCCCGACGGCAGCGATACGGCCCATCAGCATTGACGAACGACTGGGAAGAAACCAATATGCTGAACAGGGACCGATTAAAATTGGAACTGCCTTCGTCGACCGGGGCCGCTGTTTGCCTTGGGCAATGGAAAGACCCTGTATCGTTTGCCAGGAAAATTGCCCGGTGAGCCCCAAGGCAATCCGAACCCGTGAAGTTTTCAATACGATGGATACGGGTTCCAATCTGGTTGTAGCAAAGGCCGACACCCTATATATCGAGTTTCAGAACACTGTTCCCGATATGAATCAATTTGCCACAGGTGACTATTATACAGTGGTTATATCGTCGCCAGATCATCGACAGCGGCGAATCGTCAGCAGTTGGGAACGGGGTTTACGGATTGCCGATGGGCTGCCCTTTGAATCGCCGCCAATGCCCGGAAGTCGGGTTGAAATTCAGATACGGCTTCAGCAGCCCTATGTCGATCCCAAACACTGCATCGGCTGCGGTGTTTGCGAACACGAGTGCCCGGTTCCTGGAAAACGCGCTATCCGGGTGACGGCAGACAATGAGTCAAGAACCCCTGAGCACGCATTGCTTCTTAAACGATAACGATGTTTGGGTAAAATTTTTACGTCAAC
>Ga0209536_100017679_pt1 | contig 10082 bp, 7 predicted proteins | sample DeeMarSeWOR28_12_FD_187461 | JGI IMG/M metagenome (GOLD analysis project Ga0209536, IMG submission 187461) | Marine sediment microbial communities from White Oak River estuary, North Carolina - WOR-2-8_12 (SPAdes) (version 2) | ecosystem: Environmental > Aquatic > Marine > Intertidal zone >... | reverse complement strand
CGAGCTCGTGGTACGAGGAGCCATTGCCCAGTCGGATGATCGCCGAATAGGCGCTCTCGGCGTCGCGATAGTTTCGTCGTGTGAAGAAGTGCTCGCCCCGCCTGAACTGCACCTCGTCGTAGTGCTCGGAATGCGGATTCCCGCCGATCAGGCGCTCCATGGTCTCGATCGCTTCTTCGGTACGGCCGAGCTCGTCGTACGCCCGCGCCTTCTGATAGAGGACCTTGTCGCGGTGCTCGTAATTCGGGTACTCGGTGAGCAGGCGGTCGTAGAGGGCGATCGCCTCGAGAGGGCCCGTGGGATCGGCCTCGCCGGGTGGCACGCCCGCCGGCAGGTCGGGGACGATTCCGTTGGCCGGTATCCCGCTCTCGGCGGTCGTGCGAAGCTCGAACTCCTGGTCGGATTCCCTTCGGCCGGCGTCCGCGATCTCGGTTGCCGGTCGAGGCGTGTCCGCATGCTCCACGGCGGGTACCTGCGCGGTCTCCGGAGCCTCCATTTCCCGCGGCCTGGCGTCAGCCTCGGGTACACCGAACTGCTTCTCGAGCTTCAGGTCCGCAAGACGACGCATCGCCTCCGGCGTCATCGCGGTCTCCTGGTTCTCCTCGAGGAAGCGCCGGTAGTGCTCCATGGCCTGCTCGAGCCCCTGCTCGACCGTCGCCTCCTCTACGTCCGGGCTCATGTTGCGCAGCTCCGCCAGCGTCCCCTCCGGCCCCTTTTCGGGACGCGGGGCGCAGCCGGCGACGAGCCCCGACGCGAGCGCGACGAGAATCACGAGGCGAGGCATCAGCGCTCCTCCGTGCCGAAGGTGACGCGCGCGGCCCGGTCGTAACTGTCGGCGACCGCGTAGCGCGCCCGGGTCTGCTGGGCCACCAGGCGTTCCCGGCGGGCGTTGAGCCGGTTGATGGCCACGGTCTCGATCATGTGTCCTTGACGGGCCATCAAGAGCTCGACGCGTTGCAGCGCATCGGCGACGCGCTCTCGGAGCCGTCCGATCCGGACGTCGTAGCCGACGTAACTGTGCGTCGCCGCCTGCCTCGTCCTGACGAAGTGGTCGTACCGTCGGGTGAGCACGTCCACATGCGCATTCAACTCGTTCAGGTGCACGTGGGCCGCGGTCAACCGCTCGTGGTACTCGGTCTCAAGCCGCCACGTGAGCGCGCCGCGAAGGCGAGCCGCTCGCCGCCGGAGCGCGAGCGATTCGGGACCGTCGGAGTCACCGAGCTGCTGTTCGATGAGGGCGATGCGCTCGCCGGCGATCCGCTCGTCCGTGGTCGCCAGCAAGTCCGGCCGCGGAGCGGTCAGCATCGCCTGCAGACGGTCGCCGAGGTGCTTGCGCTGCTCGAGGCGCAGGCGGATCCGCGAATCCAGCTCGCGGAACTGCGCGTCGATCTCCGGGAGCAGCGGCTCGTAGTTCTGTTCGCGTAACCGGATGATGTCTTCGAGGGCATCCAGCGTGGTCTTCCAGGTCAGGAGCTTCGATCGCAGGTCCTCGAGGTCGAGGTAGTTCTGTAGCGCGGTCTGGAATTCGTGGGATGCCATCAGCTCCATCAGGTAGTAGGTTTCCGGCGCATCGGGCAGGCCGCGCAGGCGGATGACCCAGTCCTTGTCCTGCCGGGTCTCCTCGCGGATCAGCGCGTCCAGGAAACGCCCTTCCCGGATGCTGCCGATGGAAGCGTCCACTCTCTCGATCTGGTTGCTGAACAGCTCGAGCGCGCGCCCGTACATGAGTGCGGCTCGGCCGTGCAGGTCCAGGCTGGCGTAAGCGTGCGGCACGGCAAGCATGGCTTCCTGTACCGCGACGTTCGTGGGCTCACGGTCGACCAGGATGTTCCACGGAACCAGGGCGCGGTCGTACTGCTCCGCCGAGGCCTCGGCCCAGCCTGCCCGCAGCAACGCTTGGTTCGAGAACGGTCCTTCGAGGCGGACGCGGTCCAGGGCCTGTCTCGCCCGATCGAAGTCGGCGGATTCGAACAGAATGGCGCCGAGCACCAGGTTGGACTTGTCGCGGATCGCGAGACCGGCTCGGCTGCCGGCCGCCAGCTGCCCGGCGCGGTCCAGCTGCTCGATCGCCTGCTGGGGTCGACCGTCCTGCAACAGCGCAATGCCGAGGTTGTAGGCGACGAATCCGGCCAGACTCTCGTCGCTCCGCAGCGGCTCGAGCACCGCGACGGCCTCGCTCGGCCGTCCCGTCGCCATGTGAATGTTCGCCCGAAGGAACTCGACGTCGCCCCGGATCTGCTCGGGTACCGTACCCTCGATCCGGGCAAGGGCGTGCAACGCATCGTCGAGCTGACCCTTCTGGAAATGGATACGGGCGAGCCTGAAGGCAGCTTCGTTTCGCACGGCCTCGTCGACGGCACCGTCGAGCACGGCCTTGATGGCGCGCCCCGCGCGATGGTGCATGCGGTAATGGAGCTCGAAGTCACCGACCGAGAACTCGGCGTCGTTGATGTGGTAGTGCAGGGTATCGAGCTCGGGCTCGTCGAGCCCGTGGTACAGGGCGAGCTCGGTGTCGACCCGCTGGAGCGCATCGAAGTACTGCCCCTGGTAGGCGTGATACAGCGCCTCGCCAAAATGGAGGTCTCTCAGATCGGCGCTCACGGCCGGAACGGCCGCGAGCCACAGGCCCAGGACGAGCCCGAGTTGCCGGTGTGGTGTTCGCATGGATTACCATTCCGCAAGCGCGATCGGAGAATTGCCGGAACCCGGTCCGGCCAGCGTCAGCCCCACCAGCTTCGGCTTCACTTCCTTGCGGAAGGCAAACTGTTCCGTGCGGCTGAAGTCGGCGCCGCCCTCGAGTTTGCCGTCGACGAGCACCTCGAGCTGGTGTTCCCCGGTCGCCACGTTGCCGACGTAGAGTCGTTGCACGCCGCCCTTGCGCAGGGCCTCGAACTCTTTGACGCTGTAGATGTAGTGCGCAACGAGCTGGCCATCGATGTGGAGTCGCACGGCGTCCAGACGTATCGGATCGCCCTCGGCCAGCGCAACGAAGATCGCGACCTGCGTCCCTGACGGGTACAGCAGTTTCTCTTCCAGCCGGCTCAGCTCCTCCGAAATACTGAGGACATCGGACTTGATTTCCTGGACCTGTTCGTCGAGGCCCCTCATCTGCTGCTGGTCGTCTGGCTGTGCCCAGCCGTAGGGACTGCCCAGACAGAGCACGAGGACAAGGACGAGCGGGCGTGCCCGACCATCGGTCAGCAGGTGAAGGAAACGCCCACCGGGTTCGATGGCGGTTGTTTTCGGGACTCGGTTTCGTTCGGTCATCGCCTCCCTCATTTGATCCACTCGACAATCGAGCGGACAAATCAGACGCCCCTCGGCCGAACTCAGTCCCTCGCCCCTGTTCCGGGAGCGTGCAATCGCCCTGCCACACACCGATTCGGCCGAAGATCCGCGCTATGACGTTTTTGAGGTGCAGAGTCATGATGGTCTCCGTGACGAATCGGTCCTCGCGACCGCAAGATCCGAAATTGCCCGATTGTGTAATTCGAAAGGTGCGTCACTCGCCGGAAGTCGCGAACAAGATTCGGCACGACATCAACTCGACAAGCGGGAGCACGTAGAATGTGAGAAGGTCAAGTGGCCTGTTCCGTCGAATGCAGGAGGGAGGGGAGTTGGAGCACACATGGAACCCGGGGTAACCTACGCGAAGATCGACACGACGAGAACGGAGAGGTTCGTCACGCTCCGCCGGATGCTCGGCGTCACGAGCTTCGGCATCAACCTGATCCTGCTTCGGCCCGGCCAAAGGGGACGGATCCACAGGCACGAGAAGCAGGAGGAGGTCTTCCTCGTTCTCGAGGGAACGCTTTCGCTCGGCATCGAGGGCGACGAGCGCGATCTCCACGCGGGCGAGCTCGTGCGCGTGGCCCCCGAGGTCCGGCGCCAGCTCGTGAATCGCGGACCGGAGAAGCTCGTGCTCCTCGCCCTCGGTGCTGCGGGGAGGCACGTCGGCCGGGACGGCGTCGCGTTCACCTCGTGGGAATCAAAGACCGGTGCGACGCCGCAGGAGACCCCGCTGCCCGACGATCTCCCCGCCAGCGAGCTCCGGGACCGCACGTAACAGCCTCGGCACGAGCCAGATCAAGAAGAGTGGGTCGCTCCCGCCGGAACCGGTAGCGGAGCGGATAAGGCGGATGAGCCGCGTTTTGCGTCCGGTACCTACATACTATGAGCCCCGATGGGTGTATGGCGCGAAGTCAGCCGCGCCCGAATGGAACGCCCGGCTTGCGAAGAGGAGATCTTCCCGGAAGGGAACAGAGGATAGGTCTGCCCTCTTGACGGGGGCCTTCTAATGGGTGTAAACCAGAACTCCCCCGTCGAACGATGGAATAGCCTGAAGCGCCCGGATTTCGGCGGAGAATCCCGAGTGGCGCAACCTCTCGGCCCTCGGCCAGTCGGCCGATTGCGGTGCACGGCAGAGGGTCGACGAGGCGGAGGCCGCCGTCCATCGAGCCATCGAGCTCACGGACCAGCTGCTCACCTTCTCCGAGGGTCGTGAGCCCGTACGCGGCCCTTCGCGAATCGAGGACGTCATCGAGGATTCGGCGCGATTCGTATTCAGCGGGTCGAACGTTCGCTGCGAGGTCGACCTGGATCCGGACCTCCCGGTCGTCCGGATCGACCCCGGTCAGATCAACCAGGTGCTGAACAACGTCCTGATCAACGCGATCCAGGCCATGCCCGATGGTGGCGTCGTCCGCATCACCGGGCGCGAGGTCGACGAGATTCCCGAGCTTTCCCGACCTGGGCGCTACGTGGCGATTGCCGTGCGAGACGAGGGAGTCGGCATACCCGAGCAGGACCTGGGGCGCGTCTTCGACCCGTACTTCTCGACGAAGAAGGAGGGTTCGGGCCTCGGCTTGACAACGTCGTACTCGATCGTTCGTCGCCACGAGGGATTGTTGACGGTCGATTCACAACCGGGCCGCGCTTCGACGTCGTGATTCTCGATCTGACGGTGCCGGGGGGAATGGGGGGCGAGGAAGCTATCCGCGAGCTTCGCCGGATCGACCCCGATGTCCGCGCCATCGTGGCCAGCGGGTACTCGAACGCGCCGGTAATCGCCCACGCGTCCGATTACGGCTTCCACGCGGTCCTCACGAAGCCGTTCGATCGGGAGAACATCATCGAAGCCTTACACGAGGTGCTTCCCGCTTCCGATGGCGTCGAGCGCCCACGAGGGTGTAGGGGAGCTTGCCGGCTGCCGGACCCCGCGAGACCTGGAGTCGCCCTCCCGTAACGCCTGTTGCCCAGCCTCTCGTTGATCTCGTCCAGGTTTACGCCATGGCGTAGGGACGAACCGCAGACGACCCCTACGGCGTCGGACAGGCGAAGCTCCGCTCGACCGCCTGCGAGCTCTGACCCCAGCTTCCGACGATCGGTGCGGCCGCCCGCACGAGGTAGAAGAACACCGAGCCGGATGCCGGTTCCTCCGCGTCGTAGATCCAGGTCGAAGTGATTCCCGGCCACAACACGCAATCGTCGGAGAAATCCGGGGTCGGGGAGCGCGCCACGTCGTAGCTCGTCGCCCCGGTCTGTTCGGTCCAGGAGAGCTTCGTGTCGTCGGTCGGGTCGTGGAACCCGCAGACGCCGGAGATCTCGTCCACGATCCCGTAACCCTGGTTTCCGGGGCATTGATTGTCCAGGCCGTCATTGACCTCGGGCGCCCCGGGGTACGTGGACGGATCCGAATCGTCACAGTCTCGCCCACCGCACGCCTCGTCGTGGTAGCAGTCTGCATCGACGTCGGCGCAGCCGAGCAGGTCGTCGGTTTGGATCGTGCCCGAACCCTGGCCGTCGCCGATCTCGCCGTTGACCGGGTTGGATAGCTCGATGTAGAACTCCTCGGTGCATTCGTCGAGACCGTCACCCACCACCAGCACGCTGACCGTCTGCTCGGTCTCGCCCGGGGTGAAGATCACGGTCCCTCCCGTGGCGAGGTAATCCTCTCCGGCGAGTGCGGTTCCGTCCGCGGTGTTCCAGTCCGCCTGTACCGTCGCCGGGCTGGACTCGCCGAGGGTGACGTCGAAGATGTACTCGGTGGTGCCCGAGTCACCCTCCCAGTCGATCCGGTCGCCCACGGAAACGCCGGCAGGGATATCGTCGTTGACGATCGTACCCTGTCCCGTGTCGTCGGCGAGCGTGGCATTGACAGGAGACGACAATCGCACTTCGAAAGTCTCGTCGGGCTCGGTGTCGAAGTCCCCGACCACGTTCACGGTGACGGTCTCATCCGTGTCGTCCGGGGCGAACACGACGGTGCCGGACGCAAACACGTAATCGTCCGGGGCGGTGGCGGTCCCGTTCACGGTCTGGTAACTGATCGAGACCTCCAGGGGGTAGCCCGCCGAGAGCGACACCGGAAAGACGAACGCCGCGGTTCCGCTGTGTCCCTCGGCCGACACGACGTCCCCGATCGAGGCTCCCGGGAACACGTCGTCGTTGGTGATGAAGCCTCTGGCGCTGCCGTCCCCGATGCTGCAGTTGACGGGGTTGGAGAGATCGACCCAGAAATACTCCGGGCTCTCGAGGATCCCGTCCCCGACCACGGGCACGATCAGGGTTCCCGAGGTATCGCCCGACGGGATGAGGACCGTTCCCGACGACGCGACGTAGTCGTCCGGTGCGGTGGCCGGGCCGTCCCGGGTGGCCCAGTCGACGCTGACGTCGAACTCGTAGGTCCCGGTCAGCGTGACGGTGAACACGAAGTCGGTCGTGCCCGTGTCGCCTTCGTCCTGCGTCACGTCGGCTATCGAGGCGCTGACGTCGTCGTTGGCGATGAAGGCCCTGGCGTTGCCGTACCCGATACTGCAGTTGGCCGGGTTGGAGAGGTCGACCCAGAAATACTCCTGGCTCTCGAAGATCCTGTCCGCGACCACGGGCACGATCAGGGTGCCCGAGGTGTCGCCCGCCGGGATGAGGACCGTTCCCGACGACGCCGTGTAGTCGTCCGGCGCCGTGGCGGAGCCGTTCCGGGTGGCCCAGTCGACGCTGACGTCGAACTCGTAGGTCCCGGTCAGCGTGACGGTGAGCACGAAATCGGTCGTGCCGGTGTTGCCCTCGTCCAGAGTCACGTCGGCCACCGAGGCGCTGACGTCGTCGTTGACGATGAAGGCTCTGCCGTTGCCGTCGCCGATACTGCAGTTCACCGGGTTGGAGAGATCGACCCAGAAATACTCCTGGCTCTCGTAAAGCCTGTCCGCGACGACGGGCACGATCAGGGTCCCCGAGGTTTCGCCCGACGGGATGTGGATCGTCCCTGACGACGCGGTGTAGTCGTCCGGCGCGGAGGCCGAGCCGTCCCGGGTGGCCCAGTCGACGCTGACGGTGGACCCGTAGGTCCCGGTCAGCGTGACGGTGAGCACGAAATCGGTCGTGCCGGTGTTGCCCTCGTTCTGAGTCGAATCGTGGATGTTGACCGCCGGTACCTGACCGAACGCGTTGCCGCCGGAGGCGATCCAAGCGGCCACGAGAAACGGGAGGACGACCGCCGAGGGAATGCGAGATCGGGGTGGGGCGGGGTGTGCGGCGTGCCGGGTGTTCATGACGACGGCTCCTTTCCGGGTCGGAGCGGAAGTCGGCCGGTCCCTTCTGTGTTAACAGAACTCGAGATCCGAACCGGGCGCAACCCGAAATCGGGCTCGCAGGCGACAAAGACCATCCGTTGACTCCGCCGAATCGCTGCGGCCGGTGGATTCCCTGTTGGCCGACGCGACTCGTGGTCGGCACCTCGCGGATAAGGCGGATGAGCCGCGTTTTGCGTCCGGTACCTACATTGGTGCTGTTGGTCGCTGCTCCGGCGTCCGCCGGTGAGTGGAGGTTCCCCGTGGGTGCGACCTACGCATCCGGATTCAGCCGTATGGACGGCAGCCTGGATCGGTCACACAATCTGCCCAGGCATCACCATCCGGGCAAGCCGGGATCAGCGGACCCGCAGGCCCTCGAGGACCGATCCATGGGGGCCATGGACCATTTTGGTGCGTTGCCGGCACGCGGGACGGGGAGGATTCCGGCTCCTCCTCGACCACCGCGGCCTCGACGGTGACCTTGCCGCGCCCGGGAGTGAACTTGAGCGCGTTGTCCACGAGGTTGTAGAGGACCTGTCGGACTCTGGACGGATCGGCCCACACCTCCGGTAGGTCGGGCGGGATGCGCTCGCTTAGCCGGATCTTCTTCTTCGCGGTCACGCTGAGCGAATGAAGCGTCTCACGCGCGACCTCGCGAAGGGCGATGGCCTGCGGCTCTATGGAGAACTTGCCGGAATCCACCCGCGCGCTGACCAAGAGGTCGCCGATCAGCTCCCGAAGCTGATCCACGTTGCGGAGCGCGGTCTGTAGGCACTCGCGCTGCATCTCGCTCAGTGGACCGGCGAGGCCATCCAGCGGGATCGTGACGAACTGGTGTATCGCCGTAAGCGGTGTACGAAGCTCGTGGGAGACGTGCGACAGCAGCCGGTCTTTCAGCGCGAGCTGCTCTTTGCGGTCGCGATCCAGGTCGGCGTACGCCTGGGACAGCTGACGCAACGATTTCTGCTCGGCGGCGAGAGCCGTCCTCAGGCGAGCCAGCATCACCGAGATCAGAACGAAAACGCCGAAACGCATGAATGCGTTCCAGACGGGGATCATGGCGTGGGAGTAGACGCGCCCCCCGAGAAGCGCGTCGTCGATCCACCACGCCAACGCGCTGCATCCGGCAACGAAGATTCCGGCTCGAACCCCGAGCTGCCACGTCCCGATCGCGACCGGGATCAGGTAGAAGACCGAAAACCCGATCTCGGAGCCCGTTAGGAAGTCCAGCACGCCGACGACAACCACCAGCCCGACGCACGAGACCATTTTCGCGGCACCGGCGGGCCGCCGGGAATCACTCCGGATGGGGGACATCATGCAACCCCTCGCCTCGATCGGAACCCGCGGAGAATTTAGCCCTCCGGATGCCGGGTTTCAACGGACAACGAGGAACGGAGCCGGCACGCGCCCACCGCGGCGCGGACACGCATCATAAACCGCGTCCCACATCGGTCTACGCCCGATCGTCGCCAAACGGGTGGCGCCACCGAGTCCCGGCGATTTTGGTCGATTTCACGTTTCGCCCGACACAAGCCGGTTAACATGATCACGGACCATCGGACGCAATACGCGGCGTGAAGCCTACCCGCACCCTACGGCAGGCTGCCCGACAGGAGATGCCTACGCACGCGCAGTCTCACGACCTCACGAAGCACCTCACGCGCTTCCTCCTCCTCGCCGCGATCTGTGTCCCCTCGGGGTCCGGGGCCGCCGAAACGCAAGACCTCGATGGTCTGACCATCGTCTCGATCCGCATCGATTGCCGCGACATCTTCGACATCTCGGATGCCAAGACGTCGAGTTGGTTCCATCGATCGGCCAACGCGCTCCACATCGTGACCAAGGAGCGGTTCGTGCGGTCGATGCTGCTCTTCAAGGAGGGCGACCCGTACTCGGCGAGCGCCGCCTCGGAGAGCGCTCGCATGCTGCGCTCGCTGGGCATCGTGAACCCCGTGGAGATCGGGGTCCGCAGGGTCGGAGGAGGCGTCGAGGTCACCGTGGAAACGCGAGAGCGGTGGTCCCTCGAGCCCGGAGGAAACTATGGCGTCTCCGGAGGCCGGACGACGTTCGGGATCTCGATCGAGGAGAGCAACCTCATGGGATGGGGGAAGTCGGTCGGCGTCGCGTACGACAGCGAGGTCGAGCGCGAGTCCTGGTCGGTTCGCTATTTCGATCCCATGGTCTTCAAATCCCGCTGGCGGCTGCTCCTGGCGCACGCGACGCTCTCCGACGGCTCGCGTGACGAGGTCCGGGTCGGTCGTCCGTTTTTCTCGCTCGCCACCCGGTGGTCGTGGGGCGTCGACGGCCGGGCGGAAGAGCTGATCGATCACCTCTACGCGGAATCGGAGTCGGTCGTGAGCGGACGGCGCGAGACCGAGTACGGTCGGACGTGGTTCGGCGCCCGGCTTCCCGGCGAGGGCGAGCTCACACGTCGGATCTCCGGGGGATGGGTCTACCAGAGCGACCGTTACTCCGATTGGGTCCTGGAGCCGGACGCGCCCTACCCGC
>Ga0209536_100017678_pt1 | contig 10082 bp, 10 predicted proteins | sample DeeMarSeWOR28_12_FD_187461 | JGI IMG/M metagenome (GOLD analysis project Ga0209536, IMG submission 187461) | Marine sediment microbial communities from White Oak River estuary, North Carolina - WOR-2-8_12 (SPAdes) (version 2) | ecosystem: Environmental > Aquatic > Marine > Intertidal zone >... | reverse complement strand
GACCTGACCAGGTTCACAGGCTCTCGCCGCGTAGGACCCAACCTTCTACACCGCACGATGCTGGCAGACACGAAAACCTTTCGCCCTCAAGGGGGATTTCGATCCCGCTATGGCGGATTGCGGGTACAGGGCACCGCCAGCTCCCCATCTAGCACGACCAAGCGGAGAGGGCGGGATTCGAACCCGCGAGGCTGTTACACCTACACGATTTCCAATCGTGCGCACTAGACCGGACTATGCGACCTCTCCACTGGCTCCCTTCTGAGGCGATAGAAACTCATCACAGAAGAGGACTCCTCCAAAAGGGACACGCCCCCTGCGGGGGCAGGCGGGAAGGGTGGGATTCGAACCCACGGCGGAGCAAAGCCCCGCAGCGGTTTTCGAGACCGCCCCAATCGTCCACTCTGGCACCTTCCCACCGGGCATTATAGCACATGCACTGCAGCGTAGCAAAAGCAAACCGGCTTCTGTGATTTGTGCTCCTGCAATCAACGTCGAGGTGATTGGACGAAATACAACTGATTGGATTGCAAAACCGCTCGCAGCGGTGTATAATCGGTCACGCTTCAGCGCCCATTTACAATGGAGTGAGAGGGAACGCTGGCGTTTTGTTTTAGAGTCTCAATGCAAGGAGGGACAGGTGAAACTACACGAATACCAGTCGAAACGCATCTTTGCCAAGTATGGTGTGCCCATCCCCCAGGGTGACGTTGCAACGACAGCCGCTGAGGCGCGCCAGATAGCACTCAGGTTGGGGGGGCCGGCGGTCGTCAAATCCCAGGTGTTGGTCGGCGGCCGCGGCAAAGCAGGCGGTATTAAGGTAGCTCGGGATGCAGACGAAGCCGAGGCACTGGCTGACCAGATTCTAGGCATGACCATCAAGGGTCTCACGGTGGAGAAGATCCTCATTGAACAAGCGGCTGATATCCGGGAGGAGATTTACCTGGGAATCACCATTGACCGGACAAGGCGCAGACCGGTGATGATGGCCTCATCCGAAGGGGGGATCGAAATCGAGGAAGTAGCCAAAGCCACTCCGGAGAAAATCTTCAAACTGGCGATTGACCCTGCGATGGGCTTAATGGACTTTCAGGCCCGAAATCTGGCCTTTGACTTGGGTATGCGGCGTGCCTTTATCCGCCAGTTCACCACCATCGCCAAAGGTCTTTACCAGTCGTTCGAAGAGTGCGATGCCAGCCTGGCCGAAATCAACCCGCTGGTGGTCACTGGCGACGACAGGCTGCTGGCAGTAGATGGTAAAATCGTTCTCGACGACAATGCCCTTTTCCGGCACAAAGATCTGGCCGAACTGCGGGACGCGCAGGAAGAAGCTGAGGCCGAGCGCCAGGCTCGACAGGCTGGTCTTTCTTATGTCAAGCTAGAGGGTGAAATCGGCTGTATGGTTAACGGAGCCGGTCTGGCTATGGCCACTATGGACATCATAAAACTCTATGGCGCAGAACCAGCTAACTTTCTGGACGTCGGCGGCGGGGCCAAGTCGGACAAAGTAGCGGCTGCATTGCGCATCATATTATCTGACCCAAACGTGAAGGCAGTGCTCTTCAACATCTTCGGCGGCATCACGCGCTGTGACGAGGTAGCACGGGGCATCTTGGAGGCGCTTGAGGAGGTATCCACCGACGTGCCGATGGTCGCACGCCTGGTCGGTACCAACGAGGAGGAAGGGCGCCAAATCCTGGCTGAGGCCAAACTGGCGACGGCAAAGTCGCTGGCTGAGGGCGCCGAACGTGCCGTGGCTCTGGCTCGTGAAAATTGATGAGCCCTCAATCAATGCGGCTCACGTCTTACGCATAACGTTTCACGCCACCAGCTAGCTGAAGGAGACATCATCTATGAGCATCCTAGTAGGCAAAGATACGCGCCTCTTGGTGCAGGGCATCACGGGTCGCGAAGGAGCATTTCATACCAGTCAGATGATCGAGTATGGCACCCAGGTAGTAGCTGGCGTGACCCCTGGTAAGGGTGGAGAGTGGGTACACGCCGTCCCAGTCTTCGACACCGTCAAGGAGGCCATCAATGCAACTGGTGCTAATACCTCCATCATCTATGTGCCCGCGGCCTTCGCGCCTGACGCAATCATGGAGGCTGCCGAAGCTGGCATTGGATTGGTTGTGTGTATTACTGAAGGTGTTCCGGTCTTGGATATGGTGCGAGTGCGCTATTTCCTTGAAGATACGACCGCCCGCCTGATCGGGCCGAACTGCCCAGGGATCATCACACCGGGCCAGGCCAAGGTAGGCATTATGCCCGGACACATTCACAAACCAGGCTCGACTGGCTTGGTCTCACGCAGCGGTACTCTCACTTATGAGGTGGTGCAAGCTCTCACCGACCGGGGGCTGGGCCAGTCTACTGCGGTCGGCATCGGCGGTGACCCGATTAACGGCACCAACTTCATCGACGTATTGCGTCTCTTTGAATCGGATCCAATGACTGAACAGGTGGTCCTAATCGGCGAAATCGGGGGAAGTGAAGAGGAACGAGCAGCTCAATTCATCGCCACAGAGATGAGCAAGCCCGTCACCACCTTCATCGCCGGTCGCACCGCGCCCCCTGGCAAACGCATGGGACACGCTGGCGCTATCATCGAGGGCGGCGAAGGGACAGCCCAGGAGAAAATCGCGGCATTCGAAGCGGTGGGCGTCAAAGTCGCCCGCCAGCCGGCCGAGGTAGCCGAGCTTGTGGCCGACCGAATGTAGCCGTTTTCCTCATCTCGTCCCTGTTTGACATGCCCAGTTGCGAAGAGGATACAGATGGCAAGCGCGTGGGGTGAGTCCCACGCGCCTGCCAGGCTTGTCGTCATAGGGTCAATTCACCAAGCCCAGGGCCTGCCAGTGCCCCGTCACAGTGATTTCGACGAGCTGCATTCCAGCTCTCCTGGGCATGATCCTGTCCATATTCCCTCACACGGACCTGCCCATCACAGCGACATGCAGACATAGTCCGTGTTGGGGTATTAGCCTCTGCGCATTCTGCTCAGCATAAAAAACATGCTGCCCAGCGTGGTGAAGAAGGCAATGGCGATCTTGGTGGGGTCCACCACCGGCTCAACCTGCACCCCCTCGGGCCCGACGCTGATCACAGCCACTGGCCTGGCCATCGAGGCGCCACCTCCACCCCCACCGCCGCCGAGACCAGTTCCCTCGCCCTCAAGCTCAGGTTCATCTTCACCCATCTCTTGCCTAGGGCCGCCTCGACCCTGTCCGCCGCCCACACCCAAACCGAACCCCATGCCGACGGACACTTCTGAGGCGGTGATGAGCGTGAGGTCCCCGGCAGTGACCGGCTCGCTATACACTGAACTGGGCCGGGTGACGTCGAACAGCTTCTCCACCACACCCGCAGCCTGTTCCTGACTCCGCTCAGTCATAGCAACGATCTTATCCAATTCATCACTCATTGCAATCCCTCCTGCGCCTAATTGATACCACGATGGTAACCACTGAGAAAAAAAAGCCTAGCCCAAGCAACGTGAACTGGGCCCCGCGCGTGACATCCACAATTGGGATGCGCTCCGTTTGCCCGAGGCGCTCAACGAGAACCGCCACTGGACGGTTCCAAACAAAGCCACCGTTGCGCCAGCGAATGGTAAGCGCCTGCGCCTGGGGCGTCAGGGTGACATCACCAACTATGACCGGCTCCCCCGAAAGGGTTTGCCACTGCATCACATCATTGAGTCTTGACATTGCGCCTCCTCTCTTGGTCTGCTAGTTGCGCTGCAACACTGAAGTACGTTGCACCGATGACCAAGACCACCCTGACCACACCTACTCTGATAATTAGGTCCCCACCACAGGTCTGACAATCGCCCCGCAGCGCATGCATTAGCGCGCAGATCAAAAGACACCCAACTTTGCTCGAATTCCTGCTGCTTTACAGCTGCGACTCCTTTCTTTGGAATACGCAATATCTTGTGCTGTCCTAGATTACTGGATGACTAAGCGTTTTTCAAGTTGGACATGATTTGTGGTAAGCATGCCAGTCGCCTCGTCAAGCACAGGCAAGAATTCGCCAGTGTCGGCCCTAATTAAAGAAATCGCCAGACAGCAGTCGCGTGAAGGCAAGCTGTCGGGCAACGGGACCTGATAGGAGTCGACCAGCACGTCGCCGAATTGCCACACCTTGCCCACCTCTACTGAACCCAGTAATCTATGGCTTGCTCCGGCAATTAGCCCACCATCCGGCGTGACGAAGCCAAATTGGATCCGGAAGTCCTGGGCCAGGCTGGCCGGTTGCGGAGAGTCCTGCAATGCGCGCCAGTAAAGTCGGACCGTCGTGGTGTGATTGGGCTGCGGCGAGGGCGAAAGAACCTGATAACCGATCAGTTCGACCGTACGGCCAAATGAAAAATGCAACGGCAGCGCGCTTGGCGGTAGTTCCTCTCCCGTCTCCGCATCCAGGGCTTCCTGGCGAGCAACCAATGAAGGTTCTCCCACACTGGAGATGGACACCCCCCAGCTTCCCAGGGGAGCCAGTAAGTCCATTACTTCGTGTCCACTGGGCGAGGTGTCCACTGCCTGTTGATCACTAGAGGGTCCCACACCTATGTACACACTATAGATGCCTGGCTCCAAGTCCGCGGTGTTGAGCTCACACTCGCTCTCCACCAGACTGCCCAACTCCTGGCATTCGGCGAGCGAAAAACCAGGTGCCAATCGACACGGTTTCCATAGCATATCCCCCCCCACCGACGGACGTGCGTGGCTTTCAAAGAGCCCCAGGGCTGCCCACAAACCATCCTCCGCAGACATTCCCTGACTCTTCCACACGAGCCGGATGGTCAAGACGCCGGGCAGGCCATCGACCTGGCGATAGCCATACAGAATCAGCTTATCCGGAACCTGGCTCTGTTGCCAGTTGGTGCGGTAGTCGAGGGGCACACTGTACACAAAGGCATAGTCAAATCCCTTGAGATTCGCCACATACTCCGGCGTGCAATGTCTCTGAAGATAGGCCAAGAGGTGAGGGTCTGGCATCTGGCGCTGTATTTGATTTCGGTATATTACCAGGTAATCAGCGCTCATTTGATCACCAGCATAGAAGTCATGGACAGTCTGACCCTTGAAAAATGGCTCAAATGCTGAATGACTCCAGACATCAACTTCCAAGTTCTCGGCATCCGGCTTCTGATTCAGGTAAGCAGCCGCCTGATCTAACCCTTCCCCCCAGCCGACCGTCACCAGTCGATCAGCGCCGCGCACCCCGCCCAGCAACGGGTTGTAGTAAGTGAGATAATAAGGATGGTGTGGCAAGGCAAAGGCTGCCTGAACAATCACGACACCTCCGACTACTAGCCAATGACTTAGGTCAGTCTGTGCGATGTACCCCGTCTTCGGCCATCGACTGCTGAGGATTTGCCATAACCGCACCAACCCCAGAGCGGCCAGCAGGTCAAGAACCGGAAAGACCGGTAAGATGTAACGGTCCTGCTTCTTCGCTCCCAGTGTCAGCATGCCAGCGAAGAAAAGCAGATAGGCTACGCACAGATAGGTGGTCATCGCCTCTTTTCTGCCTGTGTCTGTACACGATCTCCTGCGGCCGGCTGCCAAGGCCAGCAGAACACCCAATCCCAGCAAATTGAGGGGTGTAGTCCGCAACAGCCAAGTTAGAGGATAGAACAGCGGACCAGGGTCCGGGGTATACTCTCCGAAGAAGTAATGTCCCCATTCGTGCGGTTGGTAAACGTGCCCGCTGACGAAGTTGAGGACGGTAGACACTGCAGAGACAGGCTCACGCCACATAACTGGCCAGACAAGGACATAAGTGAGAAAGGCGGTTGCTCCCCATAACGTTCCATCCAGAACCAAACGGCCCACGGCCTGCCAGCCTGCTCGTTCGCCCCCACGCCATCCAAGAATGCAGGTCCACACGCCCGCGATGGCCCAGAAAGGAATCAGCAATATTGCTGTTGACTTACTAAGGAACGCCAATCCTCCCATCACGCCCGATGCAAACAGCCATGGCCGTCCCCAGCCGTGCAGCCAATAACCAATCAGAGGCAGCAACGACAGAGTCATAAAGGTCGTGACGAGGGCATCATGATGGAAGACACGCGAATGAGCAATATGAAACGGATTCAAAGCAAACAGGCACGCTGCAATCAGGGCCGTACGCCGATCAAAAAGGCGAGCCGTCAACCAGAAAAATGTTACGACTGTCACTGCGGAGAGGATCGCGGTCGGGAAGCGGGTAGGGATGATATAAGCAATGTCGATGGGGTCACTGGGAACCCTCTCCACGAAAGCCAGAAGGTCGTCCGGTGCTGAAGGTGGGCGCGTCCAGTATCTGTACAAAATGCCTAGGGTCCCCGTCCACATGGTAGTTACCCCGGGGTGTCCCTCCTGCAGCGTGGAGGCCCAATCCTGTCTCAGTACGCCGGCCAGGAAATGGCGCGAACGGCGCACCCAGTGGTATTCGTCAGGAGTGAGAAAGGCACCCAATGTCAAAAGACGCGGCAACAAGGCCAGCGCGAAAAGAAATACTGGAAGGAAGAAATCCAACTCCGTCGAGCGCTTGCTAAGTCGTCGCTGTTCTGTCATTTGCTAACTTGGTGAATAGCACACCGAGGGGCAATGATGTACAGAGCTACAAGATATAGAGAGCGAGACCACACCCAATGCTATCTTACCACGTTTCTCACATATTCTCAAACGGTGGCAAAGACCTAGTCTATCTCAGATGTACTATCGCACTGGGAAGCGGAAGCCTACGCAGACAATGGGCCATCACGGACTTGAAGCTCTCACCTCTTGATAACTGACCCACGATCAGTTATCTGGGGGCAGTATGGCTATAAAGCGCAGAGCGATGAGCGATGAACAGAAAAAGGAATTGCAGGAGAGTGGTCACCAGAGCCTCCAAGCGCTTGATGAGCAAAGCATAACGCCTCGATTACCCTTCCCTCGTCGTCAAGCAAGAAGCCCCATCCAAAACGAAAGACGGGGCTTGCCTACGTATGCCACCTCTCTCAGCTCCTCCTCGCTGAACTTACGTTCGCTTGAGATAGGGAGCCTATGCTCTGGCAAGGCCATACCTACCCTGAAGACTAAGTGCCCAAATCCAAGACAGCATGTTGGGGCACAGAGGTGGGCAAGCGACGGACTGGCGATACCCGAATAAGTGGTTTGAGAGCAATCACCTCTGTTCCGCTATTGCCCAAGTGGTCATCGGTTCGAAAAATGTGATCAAAGCCGGTTAGTTCAAACACAAGCCTGGGCTGATCCTGAGCCCCGATCAGCCGGAAGTTATCTGCATCACTCCCGAAGATCTTGTAGCCAGCAATCAAAGCAGCCAACCCCGAACTATCGATAAAGGGCACATCCTCTAAATTGACCACCACGCGTTCGATGCCGTGCTCAGAGATGTCTTGGAAAAGTTGGACAGCACGTTCTGCCCGAAGGGCATTGAGTGGTCCGGTCAAAGTCACTAAATGATTATCCTCAGCAGCTTCACGATACACAGAACTCATCTGGATTCCCCTCCCAAGTGGGTGCTTAAATCCTCGCTCATTCTCTAAGACTATACGCACCACACGGGCAAAAGTTGCGTGGTCCAAAAAAGATGACTACTCGTAACGCAATGCGTCAATCGGGTTGAGGCGAGCGGCCCTGGTGGCCGGATAGATGCCAAAGAACAACCCCACCGCAGCCGAGAAGCTGGTGGCCAGCATAATGGCACCCACGGTGACTATCGTCTGCAAGTCTAGCAGACCCGTCAATGCAGTTGAGGCCGCGTAGCCCAAGACAATGCCCACGAAGCCACCGAGCATAGAAAGCACCATGGCTTCGATGAGGAACTGAAGCAGGATGTCGCGACGTTTAGCGCCAACCGCCTTGCGAATGCCGATCTCACGCGTGCGCTCGGTGACGGAGACCAGCATAATGTTCATAATGCCGATGCCGCCCACCAACAACGAAATGCCAGCAATGGCCCCCAGCACGGTGGTGAAAACAGCGGTAAACTCGCCAAAGACTTGAATGAGGTCAGCTTGATTGACAACCGTAAAATCGTCGTCATCCCTAAAGTTGATGCGATGCCGCTCGCGTAGCACTTCGGTCATGCGGTCAGCAACGGCATCCATTCTGTTCTGGGTGACGACTTGCACGAAGATGACCGATATAATCAGGTCCCCCCGCACCGACCCGGCGTTGAAAAGACGGGTTTGAGCGGTGCTGATAGGGATCATTACCACGTTGTCCTCATCGCCGAAGCCACCGCCCCCTTTCTCCTCGAGCACGCCGATGACTTTGAATGGCACACTGTTGAGCTTGATGGTCTGGCCGATGGGATATTCATACTCTTCAAAAAGTTCCTCGGCTACCGTAGCCCCCAGCACCGCCACGCGCGAGCGACCGCTGACGTGCTCCTGGGCAATGAATTCCCCCAGCACCGGTTTGAAGTTACGCACGCTCTCATACTCAGGGGTTACACCGCTTATCGAGGTGCCCATCTCCAGCTTGCCGCGCAGCACCGTCCCTGAGCGCCCAAATTCAGGCGCCACGGCCTCTACGTCGGGCACGACGAAGGGATCGGCCAAGGCTGCGGCATCTCCCATGGTGAGAGGTTGAGAGCGCTGCTGGTTTGCTCGCGCACTCCCTGCGCCGGCACTCTCAAGCTGGCCCGGTATGACAAATAGCAAGTTGGTACCCAGACCTTCAAATTGTTCGGTGATATATCTTTCAAACCCGTGCCCCACTGACAATAAAGCAATCACCGCCGCAACCCCGATGATGATGCCTAACATAGTGAGGATGGACCGCATCTTGTTGGCGGTCAGGGCACGCAAGGAAATGCGAATGCTTTCCCAGATCTGCATCTATCCACCCTGGTTGGATATCTTACCGTGATTGACAATATCGCGCACACGGACACCATATGCTTGCTCACCAGCTTTGCGCGGCTCGCGCACCGGTCGGTCATCTACGATGCGTCCATCAGCGATGCGCACAATGCGCCGGGTGTGCTGGGCAATCTCGGGCTCGTGCGTCACGAAGATGATAGTAATGCCTTGCTCTTCATTCAGGCGCTGGAAGATGGCCATGATCTCGGCGCCTGACTTGGAGTCAAGGTTGCCCGTTGGCTCATCTGCCAGAATGATGGCAGGTTCATTGATCAACGCCCGGGCGATGGCCACCCGCTGCTGCTGCCCGCCCGACAGCTCGTTGGGGCGGTGATGCAACCGGTCACCGAGCCCGACGGCATTCAGTGCAGCTATTGCCTGCTCGTGACGCCGGCGCCCGCCCACACCACCGTAGACGAGCGGCAATTCCACGTTGCTCAAAGCTGTAGTACGAGGCAACAGGTTGAAGGTCTGGAACACAAATCCGATTTTCTTGCTTCGAATGTCGGCCAGCTGGTTGTCATCCAACTGGTCGATCTCCAAACCTTCCAGATAATACTCCCCTGAGGTTGGCTGATCGAGACAACCCAGGATATTCATCAACGTGGACTTGCCAGACCCAGAGGGTCCCATAATGGCCACCAGTTCCCCACGACTGACATGAAATGAGGTACCGCGCAACGCACGCACCTGGACATCGCCCATTTGGTAGATTTTGGTTATGTCTCTAGCGTCAATGACTACGTTGTTATCCACTCACTCCGCTCCCTGGAAGACCCGCTCTAACTGCTCACTCCTGGAGCGGTCTCTGATGATGATCTGATCTCCCTCCTCCAGCCCGGAGAGCACCTGGCTCACGGTTTCGTTGCGCAAGCCGAGCTCGACTTCGGCTCTAACTGGATTGCCACTCTCGTCTACTTTTTCGACATAGGCGACTGGCTCGCCGCTGCTGCGATCAATACTGACCGTACGGTTGGGGACCACCAAGACGTTCTCCAGTCGTTCGGTTTCGATGGTAGCGTCGGCGGTCATGCCAGACTTGAGACGCGGATCATCAGCGTCAAGTGCGATGGTCACTTCGTAGGCCACGATGCCGCTGGACGCGTCTTGCATCGGGCCTGGGGATATGTCAGCTACGTGGCCGGCATACTCTTCGGCGGGGACGGCATCTACGACGACGACAACACGCTGGTCGAGTTGTACGCGACCGATGTCAATCTCA